>OBYT01000030.1_pt1 | contig 50612 bp, 42 predicted proteins | sample 1476811 | NCBI WGS metagenome assembly OBYT01 (sample SAMEA2580215, study PRJEB22360) | human gut metagenome | biome: human gut; feature: human-associated habitat; material: faeces | place: Denmark | collected 2008/2010
CAGGGTGAGCTGGGCCCCCCGCGCTCGCCACGGCCCCGGCCGCCACGCTCGCCGCGGTTGTTGCGGCGATCTTCGCGCTTGGAGTTCTCGGTGGTTTCAGCTGCTTCTGCAGTTGCTTCAGTCACCTGAGTTTCCTTTTCGTTTACAGTCTGCTCGCTCATTAGAGTGCCAGGCCTCCTTCGCGTGCGCCTTCAGCTACTGCTGCTACACGACCGTGGTACTTGTTACCACCGCGGTCGAATACGACTGATTCGACGCCAACTGCCTTAGCGCGCTCTGCAACGAGCTCGCCAACGCGCTTAGCCTTAGCAGTCGAGATCTGATGCGTTGCGCAGATCTGCTTCCATGGTGGAAGCGTATGCCAAGGTGTGACCCTTGGTATCGTCGATAACCTGAACGAACATGTGGCGTGATGAGCGGGTAACGCTCAGACGCGGACGTGCAGAAGTACCTGAAATGTACTTGCGAACGCGTGCGTGACGACGTGCGCGTGCAGCTGACTTTGTCTTGATAGCCATTATTACTTACCAGCCTTTCCGACCTTGCGGCGGATCTGCTCGCCTTCGTAGCGAACGCCTTTGCCCTTGTAGGGATCAGGCTTACGCAGACCACGGATGTTAGCTGCTACGTGACCAACGAGCTGCTTATCAATACCTGAGATTGACAGCTTGTTAGCGCCCTCTACAGCAAAGGTGATACCCTCGGGTGCCTTGATGCTGATGGGGTGTGAGTAGCCCAGTGCGAATTCCAGGTCGGAACCCTTTGCCATCACGCGGTAACCGGTACCAACGATTTCGAGCTTCTTAGTGTAGCCTTCGGTAACACCAATGATCATGTTGTTGATCAGGGTGCGTGAAAGACCGTGTAGTGAGCGTGATTCACGCTCGTCGTTCGGACGGGAAACTACGATTTCGCCGTCATTCTGAGCAACAGTGATAGGTGCTGAGATCTCGCGGGACAGTTCGCCCTTGGGACCCTTTACAGCAACCACGTTGCCATCAATCTTAACCTCAACGCCGGCAGGAACCGAGATGGGGAGACGTCCAATACGTGACATTTACTCTTCCTTTCTCTTCTTACCGACTACCAGATGTAAGCGACGACTTCGCCGCCAACACCCTTCTTCGCAGCCTGCTTGTTAGTGAGCAGACCTGAAGAGGTTGACAGGATTGCGATACCGAGGCCACCGTGAACCTGAGGCAGGTTGGTTGACTTTGCGTATACACGCAGACCCGGCTTGGAGATACGACGAACGCCTACGATGGAGCGCTCACGTGAGGAGCCGAACTTCAGTTCGAGGGTCAAGGTCTTGCCAACCTTAGCGTCCTCTACCTTGAAGTCAGCGATGTAGCCCTCAGCTTTCAGAATCTCAGCAATGTGAGACTTCAGCTTTGAGTTGGGCATAGATACTGAGTCGTGGTATGCAGAGTTTGCGTTGCGCAAACGAGTCAGCATATCTGCGACAGGATCTGTCATAGTCATAGTGGGCTTTAGCCCTTCCTCGCTGTGGTTTCCTCACCCTTAAAATAATTGGGAGGGACCTACAACGTAGTTGTTACTGGGTCTTGAACGGGAAGCCAAGCGCCTTGATAAGTGCGCGGCCTTCTTCGTCAGTCTTTGCGGAGGTCACAATGGTGATATCCATACCGCGAACGCGATCGATTGAATCCTGATCGATTTCGTGGAACATTGACTGTTCGGTCAAACCGAAGGTGTAGTTACCGTTGCCGTCGAACTGGCGGTCTGAGAGACCACGGAAGTCGCGGATACGGGGCAGAGCCAATGAGATCAAACGATCCAGGAATTCCCACATGCGATCGCCACGAAGAGTAACGTGCGCACCGATGGGCTGACCTTCACGGAGCTTGAACTGTGCAATTGACTTCTTAGCACGGGTAACCATCGGCTTCTGACCGGTGATTGCGGTAAGGTCGCGAACAGCGCCATCCATGAGCTTCGCGTCCTTAGCAGCTTCACCAACACCCATGTTTACAACTACCTTGACAACCTTGGGAGCCTGCATAACGTTCTCGTATGAGAATTCTTCCTGCAGCGCCTTGGTTACCTCGTCGTTGAACTTGGTCTTGAGGCGAGGGGTGATCTTGGTTTCGGTCATTAGATGTCCTTACCCGAGCTCTTGGCAACGCGCACGCGGTTGGTGCGGGTCTTGCCATTGCGCTCTTCAGTCTCGAGGCGGTAGCCAACGCGGGTCGGCTTCTTGGTCTCGGGATCAACGATTGCAACGTTTGATACGTGAATCGGAGCCTCAACCTTTTCGATGCCGCCGGCTGCGCCGGTCATCGGGTTAGCCTTGGTGTGCTTGGTGATGACTTTTACGCCTTCAACGAGTACACGTTCGGTCTTAGGGAATACCTTGAGTACCTTGCCCTGCTTACCGCGGTCTGCACCTGCGATAACCTGAACGAGGTCGCCTGACTTAATCTTAGCCATGGGTTAGAGCACCTCCGGAGCGAGCGAGATAATCTTCATGAACTTCTTATCGCGCAACTCGCGACCGACGGGTCCGAAAATACGGGTACCGCGGGGATCACCATCAGTGTTCTTGATGATAACTGCTGAGTTCTCATCAAACTTGATGTAGGAACCGTCCGGGCGACGGGTTTCCTTCTTGGTGCGAACGACAACTGCCTTAACGACGTCGCCCTTCTTTACGGTGCCGCCAGGAATTGCATCCTTGACGGTAGCAACGATGATGTCGCCGATGCCTGCGTAACGACGTGCAGAACCACCGAGAACACGGATGGTAAGGATTTCCTTAGCACCAGTGTTGTCAGCGACCTTCAGTCGTGACTCCTGCTGAATCATATTTCTCCTGTCGTCTCGCCGGTTCCGACCGCACGGTATCTTGTGGGCCAGCCTTGCGGAACATTTTTACGGGATTGTGACGCACCGGTCCCTTTTTCTTGTAACAAAAATGGGTTAGCGGTTACGCCTGGGATTTGGCCATGCCAGGAACATTTGACCCGCATCGGTTGCGGGCGAGTGCCCACTGATGTAGCGGCATTATGCTTTGGCACGGAAAAATCCGTGGTTTGTGCAGATAGAGTAATCCACACAGATTTACAATCTTAGCACAGCATATTTTCAGGTAACAGAGGTGTATTCAAGGATTAAAAGTGATGTGTACTGCATGATTTACTCCGTCTCCTCATACGGTGTAGCAGACGTTGCTTCTTGCCATGTATGCGCGGGTAGCGCTAGAACGCAAAGGCCTGCAACCACAATTAGGATGCCCAGCGCAATAGCCACCGAATAGGAGGGTTCGCTTGCTAATGCGTAGGGCTGAGCGTGAATTAAAGACATCACCAGCACAACTCCCCACGCACTTAGAACCGTACGAACCACGATAAACAGGGTCGTCGCGTCCTCGGTTTGTTCTGGTGCTATGTCGTTAAACGCGGCGGCTTGCCCCAGCAGAACGGGCTGGCTCAGTCCGACACCAAAAATCAGCAAAAGAAGCCCTACTACCACAAGAGGCAGAGGCACCACAACGAGCGGTATCAAGGCAGCAAGCGCAACTATAAAACCGGCAAGCATGGTACGCCGAGCTCCCAGTTTATGGTTGAGACGCATCATTATTTGACCGCCCACCAGCAGACCTAGAGTTTCGGGGAACATAGTCACCCCAATGGATTGAAGGCTGTGCCCCTGTGCGCTGAGTAGCAGAGGTAAGAAAAACAAGAAGCCCGATAGTGCAAGTGACGCTGTGCTAATCGCAAGCACGCTAAACCTATACAAAGGCGATCGGAAAACCTCAAGTGCCAGAATCGGATGCGACGCCCCCAAGCTACGCTTGATACACGCGAGCAGGGCAATAGCTCCGATAAGAGCCGCGCCCACCAATACCAGCAACCGCCATGACAGCAGACCCTGGGACTGGATGGATTCGCCCATTAACGGGGCAACAAGAGTGAGAGTTCCAGTTCCCACAGCCAGAAGCGTCAACCCCGGTATATCTAACTGAGGTTTTATTCCGTTACCTGCTGTAGTCTGTTGCGGCAAAACGGTATAAGCAGCCGCCCAAACGCACACCGAAAGCAGTGCTAAAGCACCAAAAATCCAGCGCCAGCCCCAGTGCTCTGCCACGACTCCGCCCACCACCGGACCAAGCATCGGCGCAATGGTCAGCGGCACTAACGTCCACCGAGCAATTCGCAAACGGTCCTCGCCCGTAGCGTCCTTATACATCAGTGCTAAACCAACCGGCACTAAAATACCCGAGCTTGCTCCCTGTACTAACCGGGCGCCTACCAGCAATTCAGTATTTGGGGCGCAGGCTGATAACACCAAACCGATACTCAGCCCCGCCAAGCACCAACAAAAAATACGGGAAGTACCCTGCCAATGCGTCAGCCAAGCAGCCGCAGGCAACACCACCGCCGAGGCAACCAAAAAAGACCACTCGATAGACCCCAACGACTCCGCAGACACTGCAAAATCATCTGCAATCGCCGGCAGAACAGGCACCACGACCGTTGCATCAAACCCATTAATCGCCATAGCGCACAGATAGATAAACACCACGGCGACAGGTATCTGCTGTTTTTCAGAGGAAACCGAAGAACCCAGTACTCTACTCATCGAAGAACCTCCTGAGCGATTGCCGGACCAATCAGCGACATCGGACCTGCCTGCGTCATCTCACGATGAGTACAATCAATCCCAATATTTTTTAGTTTCCCAGCTACATAGGGGCTCCACTCGTCGGAGTCATGATCTTTGCCCACGCCAGCCTTCAACGCGCTGAAGAACATCACATCTGCCTGTAACACAGGATGCGCATATTCCCTCAGAATCTTTGCAGTATTCAGATAGGTAACGAGCAAAGCGTCAATCGTTGCCGACGACAAACCAGCCATAGGCGATGCGTACTCAGCCAGAGCCCGAGTAAGTGCGGCTGACGTAAATTCTCCGCCAAGCACATGATCTTCAAGCCCAGCCATGGCAAGCACAGAGGAAATCGCGTCCTCATACGGCGGATGCTCAATATTGCTCTCTGCTTCAGACGGGTAGGCATCGAGCAATGCCACCGTACCGACCGGCAGACCTTCTTCTTGGGCTATAGTAGCTAATACCTGTGCCACCATTCCGCCCAGCGACCACCCCATAATATGGATGGGGCCACCCCGGTGAACTTTTAGAATTTCTGCTAAATAGTCGCGGGCCATTACTTCTAAGGACGCCGGCTGTTCACCGGGTGCAAGCACTCCCCTAGCCTGGATACCCCAGACAGGTAATTCTGAGGGAAGATACTTGGTGATCGATGAGTAGCACCACGACAGCCCACCCGCTGGGTGAATACAGTACAGCGCGCCATGCTCGAACGAATCAGAACGCTGAAGAGGAAGCATCACCTCAAGCTCAGGAGTTTTCTCTGCATTCTCGTCAGCAAATGTCTGTGCAAGCTGTTCAATGCTGGGCGCTCCCATCAAAGTGCCCACGCGCACGGTGTGTCCCGTGATTTCTTCAATCGTTGCCACCAGTTCTACGGCAAGCATCGAATGTCCGCCCAAGTCAAAGAACGAATCCTCAGCCGAGCAGCTCTCGATTCCCAAGACGCGAGTAAAGCACTCATGTAGCTTTTCCTCCAGCGGTCCTTGCACCGCGCGTCCGCGCGTGCGTTTAGTCAGCGGCGCGGGCAGAGAATCAACATCAAGTTTGCCATTCACAGTCAGAGGAAAACTCTCTACCGCAATCACGTGTGAGGGAACCATGTAAGCGGGCAGAGTCGAAGCAATTCTCCTACGCACCTCGACGGGGTCTATCATCAAAGAATTCGCGCCAACAACATACAGCAAAAGCCTCTGATCGTTGTCTTTCTCACCGTCAACGCGAGCGAAAGCATCATGAATATCGGGGCACTCAAGAGCCGCAGCTTCGATATCCCCCAGTTCGATACGGAAACCGCGTACCTGCACCTGCCGATCGGCACGTCCTCGGAAGTCCAAGACCCCTGCAGATGTTCGCACCGCAAGGTCACCAGACTTGTACATACGCAACTGATCTACATCTGCCGCCAGATCAGGATGCTCAGAAGCTACCTGCTGCGCATATACATCGGGAATAAAACGCTGAGCGCTGAGCTCGGGCTGACCAAAATATTCCTGTGCAACACCTGCACCGCCCACATAAATTTCGCCTACCACGCCATCGGGAACAGGGTGTCCACCTTGATCAAGAAGGTACACCGAAAGATCAGGAATAGGCTCACCCACCGGCGAGACCCCGCTACTCATTTCAAGCACCTTATGGTAGGTGACATGAACGGTCGTCTCGGTAATGCCGTACATGTTGATGACGTCGCATGTTTCTGCAGGATGCTGCTTCTGCCATCTGCGCACCATCGGCAAGTCCATTGCCTCGCCACCTAAGACAACAGTGCGTAGGGCAAATTCTCGCCCCGGAGCATTTTCATCAGCGATTACCAGCTGCGCAAAAGCTGAAGGCGTCTGGTTAAGCACCGTGACACCGTGCTCAACTAAGGCATCGGCAAACTCCTGCGGGCTACGACTGACCTCGTGCGGCACCACCACAAGTTTTGCACCGGTGAGTAAAGCACCGTACATTTCCCACACCGCAAAATCGAAAGCAAATGAGTGAAAAAGCGTCCACACATCATCGGAATCAAAAGCAAACCAATGGTGTGTTGATGCAAAGAGGCGCAAGACGTTCCTCTGCGGCACCACCACACCCTTAGGTCGTCCGGTAGAACCCGATGTAAAGATGATGTAAGCCGGGGTGTCCGCCGAAATATCGGGAACTTTCACCGGAGTAGCCGATGGTTCCAGTGTCGCAAGATCCACGGCGGGAACGTTCAAGCCCTCTGCGCGGAGCTTCTCGAGCACCTCAGAAGCATCCTGATACAGCACTGCACTCACCTGCGCGTCCTCAAGAATATTGTGCAAGCGACTCAGCGGATAATTCGGATCAAGAGGCACATAGGTAACTCCGGCACGCAAGGCACCCACGCACGCAATAACCTGCTGGGCAGAACGCGGAATCAGCAGTGCAACGCGCTCGCCAGCTGCAATACCGGCGTTTATCAGGTAATCACGTATCAGCTGAGATGCAGAGGCAAGTTCCCGATAGGTTGTAGAGATGGTTTTTCCATCTGCCCCTGTCTCTACCAGCGCTACAGAGTCGGGGTAAACCCTCATCGTCTCTTCGAGACAGGTAACCAAGGAACGGTCAGTGCTGAAAGGTAGAAGCGGAGCTAGCTGCTGTTGCTTTCTAAACTCAAGCATGCGTCGGGCCTCAGCTTTTGCGTCGTCAACTTTAGTCGCATCAAGCGCAAAATCCCAGACACGAGTATCGGCATGTTCCACCATCTGCGTGATAACGCGCTGGGTCCACGCCACTATATTCTCAGCTGTTTCACGCTCGAAGATATCGGTAGCGTATTCGAGGCGCAGTTCTAGCAGTTCCTCATTCGTCTCCACTGCCTGTGAAAATTCGAATGTCATATCGAATTTTGCTGACCGGGTGCCAACTGTCTGGGGATAAATTACTGTCCCGGGCTGAAGTTCCACCTCCAGCCGCTGAGTATTTTGATGGATTAAGAGCACCTGGAATAACGGGTGATGCGCGGTCGACCGTGCCGGATTAGCTTGAGCGACCACTGCATCAAAAGGAACGTGCGCGTAGCTCAGCGTCTCAATGGTACTCTCTCGCACCTGCTCTGCGAGCGCGGTAAAAGTGGGGTTGTTCGATGTATCGGTGCGGGTCACCACCGTATTGGCTGCAAAGGTTACTGCCGCTTCTTCGGCAGCAGTCGCGCGAGAAGAGGTAATAGTTCCCAGCGCAATATCGTCTCCAGCACCGCAGCGGGTGAGGACCGCGGCAATTGCAACCTGCATCAGCATATAAGGAGTGCAGTTGAGGCGTTGGGCAAGGGTCGCCAGGCCTTTCGATAGCGCGGGAGAAAGCCTTGTGCGTACTTCACTACCCTCGTGATTTCGTGTGGTCGGACGCGGGTGGTCGCTCGGTAGGTCGATGGCAGCGGGCAGTGCACGCACTTTTTCGCGCCACCACTTGAGTTCTATTTCAGTGGGCACTGGCGTCGTGGGGACGCTGAACGAAGGTATCTCTTGTAACTGCCCACCGCTGATTCGTTGTGCATAGGCCTGAGATAACGTTTCGGTAAGAGCCGAGAGAGCCCATCCGTCAGCGGCGATATGGTGAATAATCAGAGCTATCCGCAGACTGTCGCTGGTGCGTGCGAAGAAAACTTTTATCGGCAGTTCTTTACTGATATCAATCGTCAGAGGTAGGGACTGCACGAATTCGTAGGTGTCGTGAAGGTAAGGACGCTCGTGGAGTTGAAGACTGCTGCGCAGCTCGGTTTCTGGTACGGGAGTAAGGCGTAGGTTCCCGTTCTCATCAGCCCCGTATCGGGAGTGCAGGGTCGGGTAGAGCGCTACGGTGTCTTGTACAGCGAGCGCGAAAAGTTCTCTGTCGGTCTCTATCGGAGCATCGAAGACCACGGGAATGGTGTACAGCTCAGAGGCACCCTCTGTGCTCTCAATAAACCATAGGCGACGCTGGGCATCAGTCAGTTCTTGTGTACCCTGTGTCTTCTTTTCTTCCGTAACAGTCGACGCTATTTTCACATCGGGGCACAGACTCGCAAGCGTCTGCACTGTTGACGATGCAAAAATATCTTTGAGGCGGAGCTGATCGCTTCCCAGCTCTTTGAGGCGTCCTAAGACTCGGGTAGCTGACAGGGAGTGCCCACCGATGAGAAAGAGATTGGTTGCGCTCGTCATCTTGTGAGCGTCGGCGCCGGTAACGTCAGCAAAAATCTGAGCGACAGCTTGCTCGGCATCGTTTAGCTGAGCCCATGAGCGTCCTTGATTTTCTACGTTCTCTGACGGAGCTGGCAATCGTTTACGGTCAACTTTTCCGCGTTCTGTGAGGGGCAAAGAATCCAGTGCGACAAAGACAGTGGGTACGTAAGTTGCCGGTAGTTTTTCAAGAAGTAGGGAGCGCAACTGCGCACTTTCGGGATCATGTGGGCTCACAAGGTAAGCGACAAGGTAGTCCCCTGCTCCTTCGTTGCGCACGGTCACGAATGCTTGGTGCACCCAAGAAATATCACTCAGCGCCCTCTCAACTTCAGCGGGTTCAATACGCACACCGTTCAAAGAAATCTGATGATCGCAGCGTCCTAAGAATTCAAGGCAGTTCTGAGAATCTCGGCTCACGAGGTCACCCGTTGCGTATAGACGACCCCATCGTTCAGTAGTAGCAAAAGATTCAGCGGTTTGTTCTGGATTTTTCAGGTAGCCGCGTGCCACCGAAGCCCCGCCTAACCGCAATTCACCGGGGATGTATGCGGGGCATTCTTGTCCCCATGCCGACGCCACAACGGTGAACTGGTGAGGGTAGCTGCTACCGATTGTTGGGGTAGCGTGTTCTGAGATTACCGCGTAGGTTGCGTCAACGGTGTTCTCTGTGGGGCCGTACGAATTAACGGCATAGATGTCAGGACGCTGGTGAAGGAGATTCCACAGCGTATCGGGGCAACGATCGCCGCCGACGATAACAGTGGTGGCTCCTCGAGGAGCGCCAAATTCATAGCCTTCTCGTATGAGCTCTTGCAGCACAACGGGTGAGATATCAAGAACGTCGACGCGGCGCTCCTGAAGGTACGCGCGATGCGCTGCAGTGTCTTTGAGGAGGCTTTCCCCGGGCATCAATACGCTGTGTCCCAGCATAAAGAACGCCAGGGGGCTCAGCGCTGAGTCGAAAGCAAGTGAGTGTTCGTGCACGCACTTTAAGGTCTGAGGATGCCCTGCTACTGCCAGAGCGCGAGAAACGTGAACGTCGTGGACAGTGCGCAGATAATTCGCGAAGTTGTGGCGCTCCACCACAACGCCTTTGGGAACTCCCGTAGTGCCTGAGGTGAAAAGGATGTATGCTGCGGCATCGTCAGCAATATCGGGGGCAATCAGCGGTAGCTCAGGGTCGTGGGCTTTTTTCTCGGAGGGCACTGGCTCATCGACCACAACCGTCGTCTTTTCCAATCCACCGCATGCAGATGCAACTTCTTCGCGGTAATCCTGGGTCGTCACGATGATGTCTGGCTCAGCAATTTCTGCGATAGTGCGCAGCCTTTCAGCTGGCCACTGAGTATCGGTAGGAATGAAAGTAATACCGCCTAGGACGCACGCCACCGGTGCCAGTACCGCCCAGCTGCTGCGCGGAAGCACCAGCAAAGCGCGATCGCCCGGTGCCACGTAAGAGCCCAGCAAACGGCTCAACCGTGCAATTTCATGTGATGTTTGAGCCCCGGTAAGCTCCCTGTCTGGCGCAGACACCGCAAGCTCTTGATCCTGCCAGCGTCCTAGAATCTCGTTGAAAATATCGCAATTACCCGGTGACCATGCCGGTACTTCTGCGGGATTATCCGACAGGGCTATCTGGTGTAGGAGCTTTTCAGAATCTGATGCTTCAGCCACCTGCCGGTAGATTACATCAAACATCTCAGCACATGCCTGTGCTTGAGCCTCGGGCATAGCGCCCTGCGCAATCAGCAAGGAAACCTCATGTTCCTTAGCGGCAGTGGCACGAACATCAACGGTGAGAACATCGGCAGGACCATCCCACACGGGTTCGGCATAGCCCACCGCATCCCCAAAAACTAGCTTCTGACCAAAAGGCACAATATTTAGCGCTACCTCGACCAGCGGACTCTCTGCGCCCAGCCCGCGATCTCTGCGAATATTCTCGTGACGGTACTGCTGATGTGCGCTCATTGAAACCCACGTTTTACCCAGGCTTTCTAACGACTGGCCGACGGACGCATCCGCATCCAGTTGTATTCTTAGCGGTAGCTCATTTTGGGTAGTACACACTGTACTCATCAACGCTCGAGTAGGGCGCGCCATCATGTGAATACCGAGAACGACCTCGTCTTTACGATTAATAGTGCTCGCGAGGATGCTGGTTGCTAATGCAAGGTGAGTGGGTGAAATTCGGTGCGTGTAGCGTCCAGCATGCCACCGGGTATTGGTCTTAGATTCGGTAGCCGGAGCCAGAACCCGCAGGTCTTCTTCAGGTTCTTGAGCCTTCCAATACTCTTGGCTCTCAACGGTTGAAAGGTTCTCCAGGTCTTCCATAGACTGTTCGTAGCGTTGCACGGTGGCAGAGCGCTGGTCTGATTCGGTGACGCCTGACCCACTTGCTAAAGCAGAATATGTTGCGGCGAGCTCTTTCCCGATCAACGCGAAAGCGAAACCGTCAGCCGCCATATGATGAACGCGCAAAAACCAGCAGAACTCTGTCTCAGCTACCTGGAACAAAACTGCGTGCGAAACCATCGAAACAAAAGGATCCAGAGGGACCTCAAGTGCTTCGGCGATCTTCTGCTCAACAAATTCTCGCGGATTGCTCTGCGCACGAGCATCCCAAAACATCGGCTCGGCTGTAGCATCGCCGGTGTACTCCACACACGGAAGCTCCCCTGCGCTATCCGCTATCAAGCGCGTCGTCAATGCTGGTATATCAGCTAGAACTCGATGCGCAGCTGAGACAAGAACATCGACATCAAGATTTCCCTGAATACAAATTTTTTCAGCAACTCCGTATACGCACGCATCATCTAAATGCTGTTGCGAAATCCAGATGCCTTGCTGTGCAGCAGTCATAGGGAAAATTCGGGTAGCCATAAAAAGTTTTCGCTCCGTTGGTGGTGGTTTCAAGTGGTTTGACGCGCGAAAATTATCCTCGCTCAAGCGGGGCATTATTTCGTTCTAAAGGATGCGGAGCCCACTGCCTTGATCTAGACAATAGGCTCCGCAGATGAGCTATAGATTGGGATTATTGAGCAAATGACTGCTCGAGAGAATCGAGCATAATGTGTGCTGAGTAGTTATCCAGTCGGAAGGTTTCACCGGGAGTGTAGTAAACCTTGCCGTCTTTGACAGCGGTAGCAGTGTTGAACGCGGGATCGTTCTTAATCTGGTCCTTTGCTACGTCATCAGCTGATACAGCAATCCAGTTGTCACCGGTTAGACCCTTCTGGACGTTTTCCAGTGAAAGGTTCACAATGTCCTGACGGTCAGCGCCCATAGAGGTATCGCCCTTCACGTCTTCCGGAATCTCCGCCATGGTGAAACCGAGACTGGTCAAAATCTGTACCTGAGGAGCTTGCTCAGTAAGCGCAGCTGCACCGGACCCGTCACCGAAAACGATAAATGCTGAGGTGCTTCCTTCAGGAACGGTGATTTTGTCTTTCACTTCGTTCAGGCGAGTATCGAAATCTTCGATAACTTTCTGTGCTTCTTCTTCGTGACCGGTAGCTTCAGCTACCTTAGTGGTGACGTCCTGCCATGAAGCACCGCTGTAGTCGATGACCAGAACAGGGGCGATTTTGCGAAGCTGGTCGACGCTATCCATCACTGAATCGCCGCTGTTCTTCGATACAACGATAAGGTCGGGGCTGTATTCCGCTACTTTCTCGAGGTTAGGTGAGCTATTTTCGTACAGCTTTTCGACGCCGGCGTCTTTAGCTTCTTTACTCCACTGCGAGAAGAAACCCTGGTCATCGCTCAGACCTTCAACGTTGGGAACGGTAGCAGCAGAGGCAACAACCGGCGCTCCAACGGCAAGCAGACTACCGGTCAAGGTGGTAGAGGTCGACACGATCTTCTCGGGTTTAGCGTCCAATGTAAGTTCGCCGTCATCAGTCTGAATAGTGCGGGGCCAGCTACCTTCAGAGGCATTCGATGAAGCTGATGAGTCAGCAGATTCTCCGCTGGGTGAGCAAGCGGTGACGAACAAACCGACGAAGGTAACGAGCACCAAAGCGAGTACCGCGCGAAGGCGAGAGAGGGGTAGTTTTTTCACAAGTTCGATCTTTCGTGTGAGTTAGTGTTTGATGTGGTTCAAGTCTTTGAAAAGACGGTTAGCTTCCGTAAGGAATAACCATCGGCGTGTGAGTAATGGGGTCGCTGATAATCTCTGATTGAAGGTCAAAAATTACTTCAATGTTTTCTTGCGTGACCACCTCTTCAGGTTTTCCCTGCGCCATCACAGCTCCCTTTTTCATCGCAATAAGATGAGTTGCGTACCGGGCTGCCTGGTTGAGGTCGTGAAGCACAGCCACAATCGTTCGGCCTTCCTCCCGGTGGAGCTTCTTGCACAGCTCAAGAACCTCAATTTGGTGTTTGAGGTCTAAGAAGGTAGTGGGCTCATCGAGCAGGATAGTTTCAGTATCCTGAGCCAGAACCATGGCAATCCATACGCGCTGTCGCTGGCCACCCGAGAGTTCATCTACCGCTGAGTCCGCCAGCTCAAGCGTGTTAGTCAGCTCCATGGCACGTCGTACCGCCTGAGCATCAGTAAGACTCCACTGCTTCAGCAAACTCTGGTGCGGGGCGCGTCCTTTAGCTACCAAATCTCGCACCAGCATCTTTTCCGGAGCGATAGCATTTTGTGGTAGCAGCCCCACGGTTCGTGCAGCTTCTTTTGCCTTAAAGCTTTCGAGGGCCTGACCGTTGAGAGTAATGGTTCCGCTCATGGGTTTAAGGATGCGAGCGAGCGCTTTGAGTAGCGTGGATTTTCCGCAGGCGTTGGGGCCTACGATGACGCTAAATTCGCCTGCAGGAACGCTGAGGCTCAGCGAGTCGCTGATGACAGATTCGTCATAACCCAGTGTGACGTCGTCGAGAGTAAAGCGTGCGTTCACAGTTTCTTTCTCGTTTCTGCAATCAAAAGTGCAAGGAAGTAGAGCCCGCCCAGAGCTGACGTGACGATGCCGACGGGCAGTGATTCCAGTACTGCTTGGCCTAATACATCGGCAACCAGGAGCAACAGAGCGCCGGTGAGAGCGGATGCGAGAAGCGGCGAGGTGTAGCTGCGGCATAAGGTCCGTGCGATATGTGGAGCCAGCAGCGCTATGAATGAGATGGGGCCTGCGACAACGGTAGAAAGAGCAACGAGCGCCACACCGGTGAGAACCATCAACGCCTGGATTCTTTGGAGTGGCAGTCCAAGAGTGGTTCCGAGGTCAGCCCCCAAAGACAGAGTCTCTAGAGATTTCGAAAAACCGAAAACTAGTAGGGATATCAGCGCTATTCCTGCCAAGGCCCACCCGGCAGTATCCCAGCCAACGCTTGCGAAGGTTCCGGTCACTGCCTTAAGCGCACCGTATGCGGTATCGGAGTCAGCTTGCACGATAAGCCAGCGGTTAAAGGAACCCAGCATAGAGCTCACAGCGATACCTCCAAGTATCAGTCGCAAGCCGCCAAAGCCACCTTTGAAAGAGAGCGCGTAAACTATAGCGCCGGCTAGTAAACCGCCCACTAATGCAAAAGATGTCACGGATGCGAGCGAAGCACCTGCCACGATAATTGCGACGAGAATACCGGTCTGGGCACCCATGGTAAAACCAATGAGGTCGGGGCTACCGAGGGGGTTTCGGGTGAGTGTTTGAAAAATTGCACCTGAAATTCCCAGCGCGCCGCCAACCACCACGGCAGCAAAAATGCGAGGAGCTCGCCACTGCAGGAGGATCATCCGTTGACCGGTTGTTCCACCGCCGGTGAGAATCTCTATTACCTTGTGATGGTTCAAGGAGCTTCCGCCAATACCGAGAGCCCAGATTCCGGTTGCAATCACGAGAAGAAGTAGCGCGACGCTTATCATCGCCGTTCGACGATGGATGAGGACGCTGCGAGATCCTGCACGAAGCCACAGGGACTGAGGCGGTTGTACAGAGGACGAAGAGAGCTGAGTCTTAGTCATCGCTTGCTCCCCCGCATCTTATACACCAGAAGCAGGAGCACCGGTGAGCCAACGAACGCTGTCAATAGGCCCACTTGCATTTCAGCAGGGCGCACCAGTACGCGTCCTAGGATATCTGCGCTCAATACCAAGACGGGGCCAAGCACAGCGCAGGTGGCAATAATCCAGCCGCGGTGAGCTCCCACAAGAACCCCCGCAAAATAGGGCACCATCAGCCCGACAAAGCCAATGGGACCGGCAGCTGCTGTGGCAACAGCGCACAGAAGAGTCAAAGCTAAAAGCGCTAATGCACGCACTGTCTTCACACGAATGCCCAACGCTGTAGCGGCGTCATCGCCCAGCGCTAATGCTGATAAACCGGGCACAATGGACGCGATAATTGCGAGACCCGCAAGAGCCGGCATCAGCAGTGCGAGCAGGGAGATATCGGTGCGGGTTAGTGCGCCTACATCCCAGAACCTAAACGTATTGAAAGCTGTTGGATTGATCATCAGTAAGGCACTGGTTGCACCACCTGCCGCAGTGGAGAAGGCAACACCGGCTAGCACTAATCGCACCGGCGTTCCACCGTAAGGGCCAGCATTACCGACCAAGTACACAATGATTGAGGCGATGCACGCTCCAGCAAGTGCGAGGAAGAACTGGGCAACCGTGCTGTGTGCTGCCAAGACAGCCGCGCCCAATGCAATAGCGAGGGATGCGCCTGCATTCACACCGAGTAAGCCCGGATCAGCTAAAGGGTTACGGGTAACGGCTTGCATTACAGCCCCCGCAACAGCCAAGCAAACTCCTACCAATACGCCCACTAGGGTTCTGGTTTTTCGCAGTTCGTTGACGATATAGCTATCGTTTGAGCCGTCAGGATGCTGGATATAGGTCAGCACAGAGTCAGCCGGGATGTGCGATGATCCCACAAGAAATGAGCCGATGACACACAACATCAATAACGCGCATCCGACGGCGAGTACAGCAATTCGACGCGAGAGTCGAGAGCTGGGGGCACCGGCTTGCGATTCCAATGTCATGGCGAACGTTTCCTCAAAAATTAAGTCATAAAAAACTGACCTATTTTTATTAGGTCAACCTTAGTTATAGCATAGCTATGTCTTAATGTGTATTTAAGCTTCCCTTAAAGTTAAAAATTGAGCGAAAGGTTAACGGAATGACGCACCTTACGGCAGCTGAAAAACAGTGGCTTCACAGCATCAATCAGCACACTTTCACACCCCCGCCACCTCCGCAGTTAGACCCCTCGGAGGTCAAAGCCCGCATCATCTCAATGATTGCGGACGGAAAATCGCTCGACGCACTGTGGGGCATCGCTATTGACCAAACAGATCACTCCGACACCCGCGCGTTGCACTTGATCTACCCGGCGCACAGCACAGAAGAAAGAATTATTTTTGTGCTGGACACCGTCACTCACATGCACAAACACAATTTGTCACCGCTGTTACTTCATCGCATCGAGCTTGACGGGCGCCCCTTGCATGCGGGCGTCTTCCACGTTCCCGCAGATATTGTGAGCACCGCAGGAATCCTAAGAACCACTCAACCTGAGCTTGACTCAATTTCGGAACGTAGCCAGTGGAGAGAACTTTTTAGCAAGACTGAGCCATTGCACGAATCCGGTCAAAAAATACCCGCTCACGCTATAACCTCAGTGATAGAGGCCGAGCGCAGTGCCCTCAGGCTCCTGCCAGCCTCTACCCCCGCCCCTCATCTTTCCCACACCTCTTGCACTTTCCCCCATTGCTCAGAGCCAATCCGTCTCTCGCTCTATACGCCTAAAGCTCCGGAGCAGTTACTCATAGTCCTAGACGGCGATCGCTACCGCGAGAACGGACTACTGGAAGACTTACAGAAGTCTGATTTTTTTGACACCACTGCGGTTCTATTTATAGAAACAGCAAGCCACTCAGATCGAGCAGAACTTTTCACCAAGAGAGACGTATTCGCTAACTTCCTACAGCACCATGCTCTGCCCTGGGTTCAAGAGCTTGTTCCCTTGCCGGACGCTGCGCGTCGCATCATCGCTGGCGGGTCCTTCGGAGGGTTGGCGGCTGCCGAGCTCTGCAGGCATTATCCAGACCTCGCTAGATGTGCCACTACCCAGTCAGCTTCCTGGTGGTGGAACGGGCTCTCTGACGACGTCTTAGAAGGCACTCTCCTTGTTGATTGGAAGAAAACAGAAGCACCATCTGACATCGATGTATTCGTTGAAGTCGGTTGCTACGAAGGATATTTATTGTCGTGGAACAGAGCTTTTAGAGAGGTCCTTGCCGAGCAAGGCATACGGCATACGTACCGCGAATACTCTGGCGGCCACGATTACGCCTGTTGGAGTCGAGGCATCATAGATTCACTGCGCTACTTCAGTCGGTCATAAATGTGTGGCCTCCCAAATGACAAAGGGAGGCCACGCATTGCTCTATCAGCGAGATTGATTGCTCAAATATTCAGCGGTGGGATTCGCAAGTAAGTCAGTAAATTCCACGCTAATTCCGATTTCCTCTAAATCGTCAATCAGAGCAAACGCGCCCATCGAGTCAAGGCCAACGGTAAACAGATCAGTATCGGGATGCTCCGCAATCTTCTCTAGAGCCTGCGCATCTTTTATGTGCTGGCTCAAAACATCCATCAAATTGTTGTTAGGCATGCTTCTCCTTAGCCTGTAGTACATGGTCTAATACGGCGGCGCGCACATCACGTCGAGATACCTTGCCAATATTCGTCAGGGGCAACGTGTCCATAATCTCCACCAGTTCAGGAAATTTGTATGGTGTCACCTGACGCTTAGCAAAATGATTACGCATTTCAGCGACTGGCGATTCCCCAAAATCAGCATCCGCTTGAGGAACAACCACCAGGTAGATGCGCTCCCCCACCGTCGGGTCGGGTAGCCCCACAGCTACCGCGTCGTACACTTTAGGATGCATCAGGGCAACGTCCTCAATTTCGTCCACCGCAATTTTTTCGCCATTACGGTTAATTTGATCTTTAGCCCGACCCGTAACTTCAATATCACCTGTCGGATGCACTCGCACAATATCGCCGGTGCGATAGAACCCGTCGTCCGTGAAGCTTTTAGCGTTGATAGCCGGCTCATTATAGTAACCGCGAATGGTATACGGCCCGCGCGTCAGCAGATGCCCCGATTCACCCTCCGCTACAGGAATATCGTGGTCATCAACCACAAGAATCTCATCGAACTCACTCATCGGCCGCCCCTGAGTATGCAACCGCATCTCATCGCTATCATCGGCTCTGGTGTAATTCACGAGGCCCTCGGCCATTCCAAAAACCTGTTGTAGCTTTCCATGCAGCACGGGTGTAATACGCTCCGCCACAGAGGGCAAAAGTTTCGCACCACCAATTTGAATAAGTTCTAGTGATTCCACATTGGGCTGTCGCTTTGCAGCCGAGGCAAGCCACGCCTGAGCAAGCGGAGGCACAAGCTGAACAACCTTTACGTTTTCTTGCTCGATAAGAGCAAAAGCTGTTTTCGGGCTAGGATCAGCCGCAAACACCATAGCGCTACCCGCGCACATCGCGCCCAGAATGCCCGCTGAACTCATTGCAAAGTTGTGAGATGCAGGTAAAACAACCAGCAAAGTACTCTCGCAGTTCAACTGACAAATTTTCACCGACTGACGCACCGAATACAAATAATCGGCGTGGGTTCTAGGAATCAACTTTGACAGGCCTGTGGTCCCACCTGAAAGTTGCAAAAAAGCCACCTGTTCGCTTTTTCGTGCCCTCTCCGTATTCATAACGGGCTGAGAAATCGTGTGAGAAGGCGTCTTCGAGAGATCAAAGGGGGCGGAGGCGTCGATACCAACCATTCGACGGTTCTGTTGGTCTTCTACATTCGCCGCAACAGAGTGGTGAAGTTTCTGAAAATCTTCACCGCTTGTGTAAGAAGAAAAGACGTGCGCGGTCGCATGGGATTTCAACGCAAAGTGAATTAGATCCGATGCTCGGTGAGCAGGAAGGCAAAAGACGGGGATTCCCCCAGCCCAAAAAATACCTAATAAATACACGAGGTATTCGGCGATATTAGGTAATTGAAGCAGGACGCGATCCCCCGGCCGCACACCGGCGTCCCGCACACGAGCCGCAGCCAGCAGTGCTTGTTCCCGCAGCTCTGTATACGTCAGCCTCGCCACCAGATCGGACTCACCTTGAGATATCTTTTGATGCGAGACGGCCACCACAGCTAGGTTTTCTGCATAGTCCGTGCAAGAGTTTTCAAGAAATTCGGGAATAGTCTCATCAACCCACAACCCTGCTTTTCGATAGCGTTCAGCAAATTCATCGGGGTAAAGAGCAACCGGTAGAAGCAGCGGATTTTCACACACAGTAATGGTTCTTTCGCTAGATATGTGCAAAGAGGGCAAAATCTATGAAAAGCACGGCATTTACCGACTTATTTAGCCCTAGCAAATCTTTTACTAAGCCTTACCTTATCTTTAAGTAAGTTATACTTCAATTTTTACCGTTTGGTCCGCTGGATTAAAACAAAAAGGCTCCTTCCACTTTCGTGGAAGGAGCCTTTTTAGCTCATGTTCTAGTAGAGAACGAAAAGGGCTTACTTAGCCTTTTCGATAATCTCTACCACGCGCCAGCGCTTTGACGCTGACAGCGGGCGAGTCTCTGCCAAACGAACCAAGTCACCGATACCAGCAGTGTTCGGCTCGTCGTGTGCCTTGATCTTTGAGCTACGGCGCATAACCTTGCCGTACAGTGCGTGCTTAACGCGATCCTCGACCTCAACGACTACGGTCTTGTCCATTTTGTCGGACACTACGTAGCCACGGCGAGTCTTGCGGTAGCCGCGCTCTTCAGTCTTTACTTCACTCACTTGACTTAACCTTCGGTTGAGGGACGAATACCGAGCTCACGCTCACGCAGCACGGTGTAAATGCGTGCAATATCGCGCTTGACGGTACGGATACGACCGGGGTTTTCAAGCTGACCGGTGGCTGCCTGGAAACGGAGGTTGAATAGTTCCTCCTTCGACTTGCGCAGCTCGTCAGCCAGGTTCTCGTTGGAGAGCTCTGCGAGCTTGTCGATGTTCAGATCCTTTGATCCAACTGCCATTTCTTATTCACCACCTTCGCGACGCACAACGCGTGCCTTCATCGGGAGCTTGTGGATTGCGAGGCGCATAGCTTCGCGTGCCACTTCTTCGGATACACCGGAGAGTTCAAACATGACTCGACCGGGCTTTACATTTGCGACCCACCATTCGGGTGAACCCTTACCGGAACCCATACGGGTTTCAGCAGGCTTCTTGGTCAACGGACGGTCGGGGTAAATGTTGATCCAGACCTTACCGCCACGCTTAATGTGGCGGGTCATAGCAATACGTGCAGCCTCAATCTGGCGGTTGGTCACGTATGCAGGGCTCAGTGCCTGGATGCCCCACTCACCAAAGGTAACCTCGGTGCCGCCCTTGGCGAGACCGTTACGCTTGGGGTGGTGCTGCTTGCGGTACTTTACTCGACGGGGAATAAGCATTTATGCCTCACCGTTTTCTGCAGTCTTTGCTTCAGTGTTTGCTGAAGCGTTGTCGTTACGACGTTCACGACGAGGACCACGGTTGCCACCACGACGGCGGTCACCATCACGGCCACCACGGCCGCCACGACGGTTACCTGCAGCCTGCTGTGCAGCCAGTTCCTTGTCGGTCAGGTCGCCCTTGTAGATCCATACCTTAACACCGATGCGACCGAAGGTGGTCTTAGCTTCGAAGAAGCCGTAGTCGATGTTTGCACGCAGGGTGTGCAGGGGTACACGACCTTCGCGGTAGAACTCTGAACGTGACATTTCAGCGCCACCGAGGCGGCCTGAGCACTGGATACGAATACCCTTAGCGCCTGCGCGCTGTGCTGACTGAATAGCCTTCTTCATTGCGCGGCGGAATGCCACACGTGAAGCGAGCTGCTCTGCGATGCCCTGTGCAACAAGCTGTGCTGACAGGTCAGGCTGTGCAACTTCGAGGATGTTCAGCTGAATCTGCTTACCGGTGAGCTTTTCCAGCTCGCCGCGAATACGATCAGCTTCTGCACCGCGGCGACCGATAACGATACCGGGGCGTGCAGTGTGGATGTCCACACGTACGCGGTCACGGGTACGCTCGATTTCTACCTTTGCGATACCTGCGCGCTCCATGCCCTTGGACAGGAGTTCGCGAATCTGAACGTCTTCTTTTACGAAGTCAGCGTAACGTTCGCCAGGCTTGTTGGAGTCTGCGAACCACTTTGAAACGTGTCCGGTGGTGATGCCCAGTCGGAAACCGTTCGGGTTAATTTTCTGACCCATTTAGCGGCCCTCCTCCTCTGACGGGGTCGCAACAACCACGGTGATGTGGCTGGTGCGCTTGTTGATGCGGAATGCGCGACCCTGTGCACGAGGCTGAAAACGCTTCATGGTGGGTCCTTCATCCACAAATGCTTCGCTGATGAACAGCTCTTCTTCCTTGAAGGAAACGCCTTCAGCGTTTGCCTTCTGGCGAGCGTTTGCAACAGCTGATGCAACGATCTTGTACACCGGTTCTGAAGCGCCCTGAGGAGCGAACTTCAAAATTGCCAGAGCCTCTTCCGCTTGCTTACCACGGATCAGGTTGACGACTCGGCGTGCCTTCATAGGCGTAACGCGTACATAGCGCGCTGATGCCTTGGCTTCCATGCCTATCTCTCTTTCGTCTTTGCCGAAAGGGTTACGAGACTAAATCGGTATAACCGACTTAGCGACGCTTACCCTTACGGTCGTCCTTCACATGGCCACGGAAAGTACGGGTGGGCGCAAACTCGCCGAGCTTGTGTCCAACCATTGACTCGGTAATGAATACCGGTACGTGCTTACGTCCGTCGTGCACTGCGATGGTATGTCCGAGCATGTCGGGGATAATCATCGAGCGGCGGGACCAAGTCTTAATTACATTCTTGGTACCCTTCTCGTTCTGAGCTGCAACCTTCAAGAAAAGGTGCTGATCAACGAAAGGGCCCTTCTTCAAACTACGAGGCATGTTTCAGGCTCCTTAGCGCTTCTTGCCAGTACGACGGCGACGAACAATGAGCTTGTCGCTTTCCTTGTTGGGACGACGGGTACGACCCTCGGGCTTACCGTTGCGGTTAACCGGGTGACGGCCACCTGAGGTCTTACCTTCACCACCACCGTGGGGGTGGTCAACCGGGTTCATAACGACACCACGAACGGTCGGGCGGATGCCCTTCCAGCGGTTACGTCCTGCTTTACCCCAGTTGATGTTTGACTGCTCTGCGTTGCCAACTGCACCAACAGTTGCGCGGCAGCGAACGTCAACATTGCGGATTTCGCCTGAAGGCAGACGCAGCTGAGCGTACTTGCCTTCCTTAGCCACGAGCTGGATTGATGCGCCAGCTGAGCGGCCCATCTTAGCGCCGCCACCGGGGCGAAGCTCTACAGCGTGGATAACGGTACCAACGGGGATATTACGCAACGGCAGGTTGTTGCCGGGCTTGATATCTGCGCTGGGACCTGATTCAACAACGTCGCCCTGCTTGAGACGGTTAGGAGCGATGATGTAACGCTTGGTGCCGTCTACGTAGTGCAGAAGTGCGATGCGAGCGGTACGGTTGGGATCGTACTCGATGTGTGCAACGCGTGCGTTTACGCCGTCCTTGTCGTGACGACGGAAGTCGATCAGACGGTACTGGCGCTTGTGTCCGCCACCCTTGTGACGGGTGGTGATGCGACCGGTGTTGTTACGGCCGCCCTTTTTAGGAAGCGGGCGAACCAGGGACTTTTCCGGGGTTGAGCGAGTGATTTCTGCGAAATCTGCAACGCTCGAGCCACGGCGGCCCGGGGTCGTCGGCTTGTGCTTACGAATACCCATTTAGATATTTTTCCTTCGCTAAAGTGGTCTCCGCGGGCCTTATGCCTGCGGACCGCCGAAGATGTCGATGGTGCCTTCTTTGAGGGTCACAATCGCACGCTTGGTGTTCTTGCGAGCACCCCAGCCGAAACGGGTGCGCTTGCGCTTACCTGCACGGTTGGCGGTGTTTACTGAAGCAACCTTTACATCGAAAATAGTTTCGATAGCCTGCTTGATTTCCAGCTTGTTTGAGCTGGGGTCAACCAGGAAGGTGTACTTACCTTCATCGAGCTGTGAGTAGCTCTTTTCTGACACGACGGGTGCAATAACAACGTCGCGGGGATCTTTGTAAGTCAGGACGCTCATTACTTAGCGGCCTCCTTCTTAGCCTTAGAAGCAACTGCGACGAATACGTCAAATGCATCCTTGGTGAATACAACGTCATCTGAAACCAGAACATCGTAGGTGTTCAGCTGGTCAGCGTAGAGAACGTGTACGTTTTCAAGGTTACGAGCTGACAATGCAACAACGTCTTCCTTGCGATCGATAACAACGAGAGCGTTCTTACGAGCTGAGATTGATGCAAGTGCTGCCTTTGCTGCCTTGGTTGAGGGCTTGGTGCCTTCTACCAGGGTTTCAACAACGTGAACGCGACCGTTACGTGCGCGGTCTGAAAGTGCGCCACGGAGTGCAGCTGCAATCATCTTCTTGGGGGTACGCTGTGCGTAGTTACGCGGAGTAGGACCGTGTACAACGCCACCGCCAGTCATATGCGGTGCGCGGATTGAGCCCTGACGTGCACGGCCGGTACCCTTCTGCTTGAAGGGCTTACGACCTGCGCCGGAAACTTCGCCGCGGTTCTTAGTCTTGTGAGTGCCCTGGCGTGCTGCTGCAAGCTGTGCAACAACTACCTGGTGAAGCAGAGGCACTGATGCCTGTGCATCGAACAGGTCTGCGGGCAAATCTACCTTGAGGGTCTTAACAGCCATTGTAATTAGGCTCCCTTCACAGCAGTGCGAACCAGAACAACGCCGCCCTTAGGACCGGGGATTGCACCCTTGATCAAAAGTACGTTGTTTTCTGCGTCTACACCCTGGATAGTCAGGTTCATGGTAGTGTGACGTGCTGCGCCCATACGGCCAGCCATACGCATACCCTTGAACACACGTGCGGGGTATGATGCGCCACCAATTGAACCGGGCTTACGGTGATTCTTGTGAGCACCGTGTGATGCGCCTACGCCTGCGAAGCCGTGACGCTTCATGACGCCTGCGAAGCCCTTACCCTTGGTCTTGCCAACTACGTCAACCTTCTGACCTGCTTCGAAGAGCTCTACGGTCAGTTCCTGACCGAGGGAGTACTCAGCAGCATCTGAGGTGCGGAGTTCAACGAGGTGACGGCGAGGAGTTACGCCAGCCTTCTCGAAGTGACCAGCCAAAGGCTTGGTTACCTTGCGAGCTTCAATAGCGCCGAAACCGATCTGAACAGCTTCGTAGCCGTCGGTTTCTGCATTGCGCAGCTGGGTTACTACGTTGGAATCGGCCTTGACGACAGTAACCGGCACGAACTTGCCGTTTTCGTCCCAGACCTGGGTCATGCCAAGCTTGGTGCCGAGCAGGCCCTTCACCTGGCGTTCGAATTTGTTAGTCATTTTTGAGACGATCCTCTTACAGCTTGATTTCGATGTTCACGTCTGCCGGAAGGTCAAGACGCATAAGTGCATCAACAGCCTTCGGAGTCGGATCAACCACGTCGATAAGACGCTTGTGAGTACGCATTTCGAAATGCTCGCGGCTGTCCTTGTACTTATGGGGTGAACGGATAACTACGTAAACGTTCTTTTCGGTCGGCAGCGGCACGGGGCCAACTACTGTAGCGCCTGCGCGCGTAACCGTCTCAACGATTTTCCGAGCTGATGAGTCAATAACCTCGTGGTCATATGACTTCAGACGGATGCGGATTTTCTGTCCCGCCATCTGTCGGACTCTCTTTCTGAAGTACTTCCCTGTAACGGAGCGTTTGCTCCTTATTGTGGCGCTTTATAAGGAAAAGAACTAACGAAACTTCGAGAAGTTCTTTTGCGCCGCTTCAATCAGACTGAATCCGAGGTTTCGGGTTCCTCAACCTGTTGAAGCACCGACCCCCGCGCTCGGGCGTGTCGCATAAAACCTGCTAAACATTTTCCGAGCACATTTAGAATCGGGTCATATTTGGGCTTATCTGGCATCCATTCTTGTGAGAATTTTTGCTCGTATACAGCGATAAGCGCTTGAACAACGTTTACTATCTTGCCAGATACCCCATATGAACGCAACACATATATGAACCAAGTGGTTAGAGACACAAAGAAGCTATTCTCAGATTTTCAGAATGACTCCCCTACTCGTCTAGTAAAGATCCTTTCGTAGATACAAAAAATGGGACGTCACCATCACTGGCAACGCCCCATTTCCTACTCGTCTAACATTTATTGCGCTTCTACGCGACGCTCAGCTTCAGCTTGGGTTTCGCCACCCAATCGAACAGCACGCTTTGAGCCCATCAGGTCAATAACAAAACCAATAATTCCACCGATGACAGTGGGAACTACCCAGCCCAGTTGCTGAGCGTGTCCCGGTGACCAGTCAATGGCAGAAGCAATGACGTTTGCTCCAATTCCAAGGCTCTCCAGCGTCATGAGACCCGCCCACACAATGGAGACTATCAAAGCCAGTTTAAAGGTCATGTTCAGACGTCGCCCCGTCAACGGTTCAACCAGCGTCAAGAAAATGAGAGTAATTGCTGAAGGGTACAAGAAACCAATAATTGGCCCAGCAATGGCAATCACGGTTTCAAGACCGGTGGTTGATACTACGAACGCAATAAGAGTAAAAATGATCAACCATGCACGGTAAGACACCTTCGTGAATAACGCAGCAAAAAACTCTGAACATGCACCCAGCAGTCCAACTGCGGTTGTCATGCAAGCAAGCAAGACGATGAGCCCAAAGACAACAGCTCCTGCGCCGCCCATGAGGATGTTAGATGCCTCAGCCAGCAGAGTAGCTCCATCGCTAAAGCTTTGCCCGTTAGGCATACGGTGTCCGATAACGCCCAAGCCTAAGTAGACAGCACCGAGAATAAGACAAGCGATAATTGCTGATTTAAGGACGCTGCTCACCAGCTGGGGTCCACGTGGTACGCCTTTTTCACGAATCGAGCTGACAACTACAATTCCAAAAGCCAGACCAGCCAACGAGTCCATCGTCAGATATCCCTCCACAAAACCTGTTGCATAGGGAAGAGACTGGAAATCCTCAGCGGGCTCAGCGGGCGCACTCGTCATCTTTACAAGCGCCATCACAATGAGCACCAAAAGCAATATGAGCAATGCGGGTGTCAAATATTTACCCAAGCGGTCGACAATACCGGTGGGCTCGAATGCTAACGCCAAAGCAATAGCAAAGAAGACAGCAGAAAAAACGATTCGCGATCCCCAAGAATCCCATCCAAAATTTGGGGTCACAATAGTTGAAAAGCTTACTGTCGCGGTACGAGGTAGAGCGTAAAAGGCACCAATTGAGAGGTAAACAAGGACCGGGAAAATCAGACCAAATACTTTGCCGCCTCGCAAAGTGAGTGAACGAATATCGCTTCCAGTGATAGCAATAGCAATCACCGCTAGAGCAGGCAGTAGGACGCCGGTCGTCAGAAAGCCCAAAATAGCCGGGGGAAAATTATCCGCTGCTTGAGCACCAAGAACTGGCGGGAAAATCAGGTTTCCGGCACCGAAAAACATCGAAAAAAGCATCATCGCAGCAACGATGATAATTCCGTTATTTCCCTTTGCACGAGAAGAATCTGAATGAGACATAAGGTTGATCCTCAGTAAATTGATAATGCCCTACAACCCTAGTCCCTAAAACAAATGAATAGCTTACTTTGAGGGCTCTCATTCAAGAATCCAGGTTTGACATTCCTCACGTTCTTAAAATTCATAGAATGGCACGCACTTTTGACTTTAAACAAAAGTGGAGCCCGTAACTGTTGCTACGGACTCCACCTAGAAAGATCAACCTAAGTTCTTAGGTTCACGTTCTCTAAGATTCGCTCAATTACTTGATGATCTTGGTAACGCGACCTGAACCAACGGTGCGGCCACCCTCACGGATAGCGAAGCCGAGGCCCTCTTCCATTGCGATTTCCTGGATGAGCTCAACGGTCATCTCGGTGTTATCGCCAGGCATAACCATTTCGGTACCCTCGGGAAGAGTGATAACGCCGGTTACGTCAGTGGTACGGAAGTAGAACTGAGGACGGTAGTTTGAGTAGAAGGGGTTGTGACGGCCACCCTCATCCTTTGAAAGGATGTAAACGTTTGCCTCGAACTGAGTGTGGGGGGTGATTGAGCCGGGAGCTACAACAACCTGACCACGCTCAACGTCGTCACGCTTCAGACCACGAAGAAGCAGACCACAGTTCTCGCCTGCCCATGCTTCGTCGAGCTGCTTGTGGAACATCTCGATACCGGTAACGGTGGTCTTCTGGATGGGGCGGATACCAACGATCTCAACCTCAGAGTTGATCTTGAGGGTACCACGCTCTGCACGGCCGGTAACAACGGTACCGCGACCGGTGATGGTGAAAACGTCCTCGATAGGCATGAGGAAGGGCTTGTCGGTTTCACGAACAGGATCCGGAATGTAGTTGTCAACTGCATCCATGAGTTCTTCAACCTTAGCTACCCACTCAGCGTCGCCTTCAAGAGCCTTGAGAGCTGAAACGCGGATAACGGGAGCGTCGTCGCCGTCGAATTCCTGTGATGACAGAAGGTCGCGAACTTCCATTTCAACGAGGTCGAGAAGTTCTTCGTCCTCAACCATATCTGACTTGTTGAGTGCAACAAGCAGGGTGGGAACGCCAACCTGACGAGCAAGAAGAACGTGCTCGCGGGTCTGTGCCATGGGGCCGTCGGTAGCTGCAACCACGAGGATTGCGCCGTCCATCTGAGCCGCACCGGTGATCATGTTCTTGACGTAGTCAGCGTGGCCGGGAGCGTCAACGTGTGCGTAGTGGCGCTTCTCGGTCTGGTACTCGATGTGAGCAATGTTAATGGTAATACCGCGCTGGCGCTCTTCAGGAGCGGAGTCGATCATACCGAAGTCGCGCTGCTCGTTCAGGTCCGGGTACTTGTCAGCCAGAACCTTGGAGATTGCAGCGGTAAGGGTGGTCTTACCGTGGTCAACGTGACCAATGGTACCAACGTTTACGTGAGGCTTGGAGCGCTCGAACTTAGCCTTAGCCAAGGGTGTTCCTCCTAGAACAGTTTTGAATACATGCTGCGGTTTCAACAACCGGCGCAACCCGTATGAAAACGGTCTAGCCATAACAATAGCGGATTACGCCGGCATGTTGAAACTGGATGATGTACTCAAAGTATCATTTTTGTGAAATTTAAGTGTGACTTTACAGCGTTTCGCTCATAAAGTCACGGGCAATGAGATTTTACTCTCCGCCACGAGCCTTCTGAATGATTTCGTCGGCAACAGCCTTCGGAACCTCAGAGTAGCTATCGAAGGTCATGGTGTATACTGCACGACCCTGGGTCTTTGAACGCAGGTCACCGATGTAACCGAACATTTCTGGCAGCGGCACGTGTGCGTGAACAATCTTCACACCTGCAGCGTCTTCCATGGACTGAATCTGACCACGGCGTGAGTTCAAGTCACCGATAACGTCACCCATGTATTCCTCAGGGGTACGAACTTCAACAGCCATCAGCGGTTCGAGGAGAACCGGGTTAGCGCGCTTAGCGCCTTCCTTGAAGACCATTGAGCCTGCGATCTTGAACGCCATTTCAGATGAGTCAACATCGTGGTAAGCGCCATCAATCAAGGTTGCCTTTACACCAACAACGGGGTATCCAGCGAGGATACCGAGCTGCATAGCGTCCTGGATACCAGCGTCAACGGAGGGGATGTATTCGCGGGGAACACGACCACCGGTAACGACGTTATCGAATTCGTAAAGCTCTTCTGCATCCAGTGCGATAGGTTCGAATGAAACCTGAACCTTCGCGAACTGACCGGAACCACCGGTCTGCTTCTTGTGGGTGTAGTCGACCTTTTCGACCTTCTTCTTGATGGTCTCACGGTAAGCCACCTGAGGCTTACCGATGTTAGCCTCAACCTTGAATTCGCGCTTCATGCGGTCAACGATGATGTCGAGGTGAAGCTCACCCATACCACCGATTTCGGTCTGACCGGTTTCTTCGTTCAGTGAAACGGTGAAGGTGGGGTCTTCCGCAGACAGCTTCTGAATAGCGGTTGACATCTTCTCCTGGTCACCCTTGGTCTTGGGCTCAACAGCCACGAAGATCACGGGAGCAGGGAAGGACATTGACTCAAGAACGATGGGGTTAGCCATATCGCACAGAGTATCACCGGTGGTGGTGTCTTTCAGACCGATAGCAGCGTAGATGTGACCTGCCTGGATCTCATCAACAGGGTTTTCCTTGTTGGAGTGCATCTGGAAGAGCTTACCGATGCGTTCCTTCTTACCCTTAGTTGAGTTCTGAACCTGCTGACCTGATGATGCCTTACCTGAGTAAACGCGGATGTAGGTGAGCTGGCCGTAGAAGGGGTGTGCTGCAACCTTGAAGGCGAGAGCTGAGAACGGCTCATCGCTTGAAGGCTTACGAGTCATCTCCTTCTCTTCGTCCTTGGGGTCGTGACCGATCATCGGGGGCACGTTCAAGGGTGAAGGCAGGTAATCGATAACAGCGTCGAGCATGGGCTGTACGCCGCGGTTCTTGAATGCTGAACCACAGAATACGGGGTATGCTTCGTTGTTAACGGTCAACTGACGGACGCCAGCCTTGAGTTCCTCGATGGAAAGCTCGCCTTCTTCAAGGTACTTTTCCATGAGTTCTTCTGACGCCTCGGCTACGTTTTCAACGAGCTCTGCACGGTACTGCTCAGCGCGTTCCTGAAGTTCTTCAGGGATTTCACGGGTCTCGTATGAAGCACCCATGGTAACGTCGCCCTTAGCATCGCCAGGCCATACAAATGCCTGCATGGTCAGCAAGTCAACAACGCCAACGAAGTCGTTTTCAGCACCGATGGGGAGCTGCATAACGAGGGGCTTAGCGCCGAGACGCTTAACGATGGTGTCTACGGTGAAGTAGAAGTCAGCACCCAGCTTGTCCATCTTGTTGACGAAGCAGATACGGGGAACTTCGTACTTATCAGCCTGACGCCATACGGTCTCTGACTGGGGTTCTACACCCTCTTTACCATCGAATACAGCAACTGCGCCGTCCAAAACGCGCAGTGAACGCTCAACCTCAACAGTGAAGTCAACGTGGCCGGGGGTATCGATGATGTTGATCTGGTTGTTCTTCCAGAAACAGGTGGTAGCAGCAGAAGTAATGGTAATACCACGTTCCTGCTCCTGTGCCATCCAGTCCATGGTTGAAGCACCATCGTGGGTTTCACCAATCTTATGGTTAATACCGGTGTAGAACAAAATACGTTCAGTAGTGGTGGTCTTACCGGCGTCAATGTGCGCCATAATACCAATGTTGCGGACCTTATTAAGGTCGGTAAGCACGTCTTGTGCCACTTGTCTCTCCCTTTGTGAAGATACTTTGAAAGCCTGCCAGATTCATATATCAAATCTGGCAGGCTACTCAAAGAATTACCAGCGGTAGTGTGCGAAGGCCTTGTTAGACTCAGCCATCTTGTGTACGTCTTCGCGACGCTTCACAGCGGCACCGAGACCGTTGGACGCATCCAAGATCTCGTTCATCAGACGTTCAGTCATGGTCTTTTCGCGGCGGACCTTTGAGAAGCCAACGAGCCAGCGAAGTGCAAGCGCAGTTGCGCGACCTGCACGAACCTCAACCGGAACCTGGTAAGTTGCGCCACCAACACGGCGTGAGCGCACTTCCAGTGAAGGCTTGACGTTGTCCATAGCCTTCTTCAAGGTTACTACGGGATCAGAGCCGCTCTTCTGAGCAACACCTTCGAGTGCACCGTAAACAATGCGCTCAGCGGTTGATTTCTTACCGTCAACCAGAACCTTGTTAATGAGCTGAGTTACCAGCGGTGAACCGTAAACCGGATCATTGACGAGAGGACGCTTGGGAGCGGGACCCTTACGAGGCATTACTTCTTCTCCTTCTTAGCGCCGTAGCGTGAACGAGCCTGACCACGGCCCTTAACACCCTGGGTATCCAGAGCGCCACGAACGATCTTGTAGCGAACACCGGGGAGATCCTTAACACGACCACCGCGAACGAGCACGATTGAGTGCTCCTGCAGGTTGTGACCCTCACCGGGGATGTAAGCGGTTACTTCAACGCCACCGTTGAGCTTTACACGAGCAACCTTACGGAGTGCTGAGTTCGGCTTCTTAGGGGTGGTGGTGTACACACGGGTGCACACGCCACGCTTCATGGGGCTGCCCTTCAGAGCGGGCGCCTTGGTCTTTACGACCTTAGGAGTACGGCCCTTGCGGACCAACTGCTGAATTGTAGGCACTATTCGTGTTCCTTGATTGTTCTTAGAATTTACCGATCTTCGTCCGGATAAATCCCTTGTCGATTGCTTGCCTCAGCTTTCCCAGCAAGAGAAAAGTATCTGGGCATGCGTAAAAATGGCATTTAGGCGTCAGATCAAAAATGATCAACGCCAAAGGACTGTATCCATACTGCCATTGATTCGAAGCCAGATAGCAACGTATCTGTTGTAACAACAGATCAGAAAATTCATATTTTCACACTGAGGCTAACTACTTCACATAAAACTATAGCGGCATACGAGCGCTTAAGCTAGCCCGTTAACACCGCGATATCGCTACATATGGCTTAAATTCGATGATTTACGACACTTAGAGTCTGCCAAATTGCACCGATGTAACTTATGCGACTTTTGGCTAACTACTTTAGCCACCAAAAACCAAGGACGCGGCCCTCCCCCGGTGGAAGAGAAACCGCGTCCTTTATTTATCAGCTAGTGATTACTGACCGAAGTTGTAATCATCCAGCGGAATAGCCTGGAACTCAGGAGCAACAGAACCCTCATTCTCAGCAGCGTAGCTGAAATCAGAGAACATGGTCGGAGTTGCTGAGTACAGTGACTCACGAGCCTCGTCAGTAGGCTCAACTTCAACATCGTTGTAGCGTGCCAGACCGGTACCAGCCGGAATGAGCTTACCGATGATGACGTTCTCCTTAAGACCAACCAGCGGATCAGACTTGCCTTCCATAGCAGCCTGAGTCAGAACGCGGGTGGTCTCCTGGAAGGACGCAGCAGACAACCATGACTCGGTAGCCAGTGATGCCTTGGTAATACCCATCATTTCCGGACGACCAGCCGCAGGACGCTTGCCTTCTGCAAGTGCCTGACGGTTAGCTGACTGGAAGGTGGTGGACTCTACCAGCTCACCGGGCAACAGTGAGGTATCGCCGGATTCAATCACGGTGACGCGACGGAGCATCTGACGGACGATAACCTCAACGTGCTTATCGTGAATACCTACACCCTGTGAACGGTAAACGCCCTGAACCTCATCAACCAAGTGCTTCTGAGCCTCACGGACCACGAATACGCAGAACCTCCTTGGGATCAACAGCACCGGAAACCAGCTGGTCACCAACGTTGACGTGATCGCCTTCAGCCACATTCAAACGTGCACGACGCAGAACGGGGTATGCGATAGGCTCATCGCCGTTGTCAGGAGTAACTACGAGCTTGTAGGACTTCTCGGTATCTTCAATCGAGATACGACCTGCAACCTCAGAAATCGGAGCAACGCCCTTAGGGGTACGTGCTTCGAAGAGCTCCTGAATACGGGGCAGACCCTGAGTAATATCGTCTGCTGATGCAACACCACCGGTGTGGAAGGTACGCATGGTCAGCTGGGTACCGGGCTCACCAATTGACTGAGCCGCAATAATACCAACAGCCTCACCGATATCAACCAAGTTGCCGGATGCCATGGAGCGACCGTAGCACAGTGCACAAACACCGACTGCGGACTCACAGGTCAGAACCGAGCGAACCTTGACTGACTCGATACCAGCAGCAAACAGCTTCTCGATAACGGGATCGGAAACGTCCTCACCAGCAGAAACCAGTACGTTACCTTCAGCGTCCTTGATATCAACAGCAAACGCACGACCGTGGATTGAGTTCTCAACCTCATCATGTAGGGTTACTGCACCGGTCTCTTCGTCAACCTGAACCAAAGGCAAGGTCAGTCCACGCTTGGTGCCACAGTCGTGCTCGCGAACGATAACATCCTGTGAAACGTCAACCAGACGACGGGTCAAGTAACCGGAGTTTGCGGTACGAAGCGCGGTATCAGCAAGACCCTTACGCGCACCGTGGGTTGCGATGAAGTACTCCAAGACCGATAAGCCTTCACGGTATGAAGACTTAATCGGGCGAGGCATAATTTCACCCTTCGGGTTTGCCACAAGACCACGGATACCCGCAATCTGGCGAACCTGCATCCAGTTACCACGCGCACCTGAAGTAACCATTCGGTTAATGGTGTTCAAACCTGAGAGGTTATCGCGCATAGCTGCAGCAACCTCGTCAGTTGCCTTGGTCCAAATATCAATCAGTTCGGTACGACGCTCGTCATCGTCAATCAGACCGAGATCGAACTGGCTCTGAATATCAGCTGCCTGCTTCTCGTAGCCTTCCATAATGGCGGGCTTGGTCGGAGGCGCAGCAATATCTGAAACCGCAACGGTAACGCCTGAACGTGATGCCCAGTAGAAACCGGTGTTCTTCAGGTTGTCCAAGGTACGTGCCACGACGTCCATGTGGTACTTCTCAGCCAGATCGTTAATCAGAGCACCAAGGCCCTTCTTATCTGCAACGCCATCGTACCAGGGGTAGTCAGCGGGCAGAGTCTGGTTGAACAGAACCTGACCAACAGAGCAGTCAACGAGCAGGCGGTCACCGGGCTGGTAACCTTCCGGAAGCTCGTAACCTGCCGGAGGCACAAAGTCATCAAGAGCGATCTTGACCTTGGTGTACAGCTCAATCTCGTGCAGATCCATTGCCATGATTGCTTCAGCCAATGAGCTAAACGCACGACCCTCGTTCTTCTCACCATCACGCGGAGTGGTCAGGTGGTACAGACCGATGATCATATCCTGGTCAGGAACCGCAACAGGACGGCCGTCTGAGGGCTTCAAGATGTTGTTTGATGAGAGCATCAAAATACGAGCTTCAGCCTGAGCCTCGGGTGACAGCGGCAGGTGAACTGCCATCTGGTCACCGTCGAAGTCAGCGTTGAACGCTGAACATACGAGCGGGTGCAGCTGAATAGCCTTACCTTCAACGAGCTGAGGCTCGAACGCCTGAATACCCAGGCGGTGAAGGGTAGGTGCACGGTTCAAGAGCACGGGGTGCTCGGTGATGATCTCTTCGAGAACGTCCCACACCTGCGGGCGGAAACGCTCCACCATACGCTTTGCGGACTTAATGTTCTGAGCATGGTTGAGATCAACCAGGCGCTTCATCACGAAGGGCTTGAACAGCTCAAGCGCCATCTGCTTAGGCAGACCACACTGGTGCATCTGCAGCTGAGGACCACCAACAATAACTGAACGACCTGAGTAGTCAACGCGCTTACCCAGAAGGTTCTGACGGAAGCGACCCTGCTTACCCTTTAGCATGTCTGACAGTGACTTCAGAGGGCGGTTACCCGGGCCAGTCACAGGACGACCGCGACGGCCGTTGTCGAACAGCGAGTCAACAGCTTCCTGCAACATACGCTTTTCGTTGTTCACGATGATCTCGGGAGCACCAAGATCAAGCAGACGCTTGAGGCGGTTGTTACGGTTGATCACACGACGGTAGAGGTCGTTCAAGTCGGAGGTCGCAAAGCGACCACCATCAAGCTGAACCATGGGGCGAAGTTCCGGCGGAATAACCGGCACAACGTCCAAGACCATACCCAAAGGTGAGTTATCGGTAGTCAAGAATGAGTTGACAACCTTAAGACGCTTCAGCGCACGGGTCTTCTTCTGACCCTTACCGGTCTGAATGATTTCCTTCAGAGCGTCAGCTTCAGCCTGCATGTCAAAGTTCTCAAGGCGCTTCTTAATGGATTCAGCACCCATTGAGCCCTCGAAGTACATGCCGTACTTATCAACCATTGAGCGGTAGAGCGCCTCATCACCTTCAAGGTCAGCAACCTTGAGGTTCTTGAAACGGTCCCATACCTTGTCAAGGAACTCGATTTCGCGTTCGTGATTCTTGCGAACTGACGCCATCTGACGTTCAGCCTGCGCACGAAGCTTATCGATCTGCGACTTCTTGCCGCCTTCAGCCTCAATGCGAGCGAGTTCCTCTTCGGTCTCGCGAGCAATCAGGTTGATGTCGGAGTTCATCTGATCGGTGAGAACCTTCTTGTCACGATCGTGAGCTGCCTGAAGATTCGGCAGATCCTCGTGACGTGCGTCCTCATCAACGCTGGTAATCATGTACGCAGCGAAGTAGATGATCTTTTCAAGGTCCTTCGGAGCCAGATCAAGCAGGTAACCCAAGCGTGAAGGAACACCCTTGAAGTACCAGATATGAGTTACAGGAGCAGCAAGCTCAATGTGACCCATACGCTCACGACGTACTTTAGCGCGGGTAACCTCAACACCACAGCGTTCGCAGATGATGCCCTTGAAGCGTACACGCTTGTACTTACCGCAGTAGCACTCCCAGTCGCGGGTAGGACCGAAGATACGCTCGTCGAACAAGCCCTCTTTCTCAGGCTTCAGGGTTCGGTAGTTAATGGTCTCAGGCTTCTTAACCTCGCCGTATGACCAGCCGCGGATATCCTCGGCGGTGGCAAGGCCAATACGCATCAAACCAAGTGAAGATTCGTTGGACATTTGGTCCTTATCTCTTTTCCGTAAGTTTTGAAGACTTCTAATTTTTAGGATGCGGGTGCTAAACCGAGAAGGTTTAGACCTCTTCTACTGAGTTCGGCTCTGCGTGTGACAGGTCGATGCCCAGTGCATCCGCTGATCGGTAGCCTTCATCCTCAACATCGCGCATTTCAATGGTCTGACCGTCGGTTGAAAGAACTTCAACGTTCAGGCACAGTGACTGCATTTCCTTGATGAGAACCTTGAAGGACTCGGGGACGCCCGGCTCGGGGATGTTCTCGCCCTTAACGATTGCCTCGTAGACCTTCACGCGACCGTGAACATCGTCAGACTTAATCGTCAGGATTTCCTGCAGGGTGTAAGCGGCGCCGTATGCTTCGAGCGCCCAAACTTCCATCTCACCAAAGCGCTGACCGCCGAACTGAGCCTTACCGCCCAGGGGCTGCTGGGTAATCATTGAGTAAGGACCGGTTGAGCGTGCGTGAATCTTGTCGTCCACCAAGTGGTGCAGCTTCAAGATGTACTGGTAACCCACAGAAATCGGCTCGGGGAAAGGCTCACCTGAGCGACCGTCAATCAAACGTGCCTTACCGGTACGGTTGATCAAACGCTCACCGTCGCGGTTGGGGTTGGTGTGATCGAGCAGGTCGAACAGCTCGTCTTCGTACGCACCGTCGAACACGGGGGTTGCAACGGTGGTGGGGCCTGATTCCTTGGGGAAGTTCGGCATGCGGTCGAGCCATGCGGGGTTGCCTTCAATCTTCCAGCCCTGCTTAGCCAACCAACCGGTGTGAACCTCAAGAACCTGACCGATGTTCATACGGCCGGGAACACCCATGGGGTTCAGGATGATGTCAACGGGAGTACCGTCTTCCATGAAGGGCATATCTTCGATGGGAAGAATCTTTGAGATAACACCCTTGTTACCGTGGCGGCCTGCAAGCTTGTCGCCGTCGGTAATCTTACGCTTCTGAGCTACGTACACGCGTACGAGCTGGTTCACGCCTGCGGGCAAATCTTCGTCATCATCGTCGCGGTCGAAAATACGAACGCCGATAACGGTACCTGACTCACCGTGAGGAACCTTCAAAGAAGTATCTCGAACTTCGCGTGACTTCTCACCGAAGATTGCACGGAGCAAACGCTCCTCAGGAGTCAATTCAGTTTCACCCTTGGGGGTTACCTTACCGACGAGGATATCGCCTGCTTCAACCTCAGCACCGATGTGGATGATGCCGCGCTCATCAAGAGCTGACAGAACGTCCTCGGATACGTTGGGGATGTCGCGGGTGATTTCTTCTGCACCCAGCTTGGTGTCGCGAGCGTCAATCTCGTGCTCTTCAATGTGGATTGAAGTCAGAACGTCGTCTGAAACCATGCGCTGGGACAGGATGATGCCGTCCTCGAAGTTGAAGCCTTCCCATGACATGTATGCCACGAGCAGGTTCTTACCGAGTGCAAGCTCACCGTTGTCGGTTGAAGGGCCATCTGCAATGAGGCCACGAGCTTCAACGCGGTCACCTTCGCGTACAACAACACGGTTGTTGTAGCAGTTACCGGGGTTGGAGCGTGAGAACTTCATAATCGGGTATGAAGAAGTGGTGCCGTCGTCGTTGCGAACTACAACGAGGTCAGCTGAAACCTCGGAGACAACGCCTGCCTTCTTAGCAAGAACAGAGTCGCCTGAATCCAGTGCTGCGTACTTCTCCATCCCGGTACCAACAAGCGGAGCTTCTGACTGAAGCAACGGCACAGCCTGACGCTGCATGTTAGCACCCATCAGTGCTCGGTTAGCGTCGTCGTGTTCCAGGTAAGGAATCAACGCGGTTGCTACAGACACCATCTGGCGAGGCGAGACGTCCATGTACTGAACCTCTGCGTTCTCAACCAGAACAGCTTCGCCAGAACCATCGCCTGCACGGCACAGAACCTGATCTTCGCTAAAGCGGAAATCATCGTCCAAAGGTGCGTTTGCCTGCGCAATAATAGCGCCCTTTTCGTCATCAGCGGTGAGGTACTTAACCTCGTTGGTGACCTGACCGTCGCGAACGATGCGGTAAGGGGTTTCGATGAAGCCGAAGGGGTTGATGCGACCGTAGGTAGCCAATGAACCAATCAGACCAATGTTCGGGCCTTCAGGGGTTTCAATGGGGCACATACGACCGTAGTGAGACGGGTGAACGTCTCGAACTTCCATGCCTGCCCGGTCACGTGATAGACCACCGGGGCCAAGCGCTGACAAACGACGCTTGTGGGTCAGACCTGCCAGCGGGTTGTTCTGGTCCATGAACTGTGACAGCTGTGAGGTACCGAAGAACTCCTTGATGGATGCAACAACCGGGCGGATGTTGATCAGTGACTGAGGAGTGATTGCCTCGGCGTCCTGGGTGGTCATACGCTCGCGTACAACGCGCTCCATGCGGGACAAACCGGTGCGAATCTGGTTTTCAATCAATTCACCAACAGCGCGGATGCGACGGTTACCGAAGTGGTCGATATCGTCGATATCAACGCGGATGTCGGTCTCTTCGCCATCGCGGATGCCCTTGATGGATGAGCCACCAGCGTGCAGGGTTACCAGGTAACGAATCATCGCTGCGATGTCGTCCTGGGTGAGAACCATTGCGCTGGGATCGTTCAAAGGAGTGTCGATACCGAGCTTGCGGTTCACCTTGTAGCGGCCAACCTTCGCGAGGTCGTAACGCTTGGGGGTGAAGTACATGTTATCGAGCAGAGCCTGAGCAGCATCCACCGTCGGGGGCTCGCCCGGACGCAACTTACGGTAGATATCGAGCAGAGCCTCTTCGCGGGTCTCAACAGAGTCCTTTTCGAGGGTTGCACGGATGGAGTCGAACTCACCGAATTCGCTCAGAATCTTAGCTTCGGTCCAGCCAAGTGCCTTCAGCAAAACAGTCACTGACTGCTTACGCTTACGGTCAAGGCGAACGCCAACCTGATCGCGCTTATCGATTTCAAGTTCGAACCATGCACCGCGTGAAGGGATAATCTTCGCGCTGTAGATGTCCTTATCTGAGGTACGATCGGCTGACTTTTCAAAGTAAGCACCGGGTGAACGTACCAGCTGTGAAACAACGACGCGCTCGGTACCGTTAATGACGAAGGTACCTGACTCGGTCATGAGCGGGAAGTCGCCCATGAACACGGTCTGCTGCTTGATTTCGCCGGTGTTGTTGTTCATGAATTCGGCCTTGACGTACAGCGGAGCCGAGTAGGTCGCGTCGCGATCCTTTGACTCTTCCATGGTGTACTTGGGGTCAGCGAATTCAGGATCGGAGAATGACAGGGACATGGTGCCCTGGAAGTCTTCGATCGGGGAGATTTCTTCGAAGATTTCAGCAAGACCTGAAATCTGAGCAACTGAGTTGTCGCCGGTTTCCTTTGCTGCTTCTACGCGAGCTTCCCAGCGTTCGTTGCCTACAAGACGGTCGAAGCTGTCAGTCTGCAGTGAGAGCAGATTGGGAACCTGAAGGGGTTCGGAAATTTTTGCAAATGAAATGCGGCTGGGTGCCCCGCCGCTAGCGGTTTGGTTATTAGAGGTGCTCGAGGCGACCAAGATTGGATCCTTCCACAGACCTGTTAGATTTGCGACACTGTATCCCGCCAGAGGAAAGGTCGTTACGTGGAATTCTTGAAAGTCAATAACCCCGCTAGTGATAACCCTATGAGGGGATTACCGCTGGTTGAGCTTTAGCTGTTTGCAGGTTGACTGTTCAAGAAATCGTGTGACGTCTTTACTCTGTATTCAACATGCCCACCGCTATATGAAGGCACAGAAGGTTAGGGAAAGCGTAAGTATTTACATTACAGCAACACAGAAAAATTGTCTATACCTTCTAGGGTAAGATTTTGCAACTTTCAGATGCTAAATCGGCACAATTATCTTCTAAAAACACAAAGCCTACGCAGTTTTGAAACGCGTAGGCTTTGTGTTTAGTTTTTCATGAATAAATTAGCACTCCACGACGTTGACAGCCAGACCGCCCATAGAGGTTTCTTTATAGCGGTTAGACATGTCTTCACCGGTCTGACGCATAGTTTCGATGACCTGATCGAGAGAGACGCGATGCTGACCATCTCCACGCACGGCAATACGGACAGCGTTGATTGCCTTGGTAGCAGCCATAGCGTTTCGCTCGATACACGGAATCTGAACCAGACCACCCACCGGGTCACAAGTCAGACCAAGGTTGTGTTCCATCGCGATTTCAGCGGCGTTTTCCACCTGCTCCACGGTTCCACCCATCACCTGAGCCAAACCTGCTGCCGCCATGGAGGACGCGGTACCAACCTCGCCCTGGCATCCCACTTCAGCACCAGAAATGGACGCGCGCTTCTTATACAGCGCTCCAACAGCCGAAGCCGCCAGGAAGAAGTCAACGATTGCGTCATCCTGTGCTTTCTGACCGTGGCTACGAACCGAGGGAACGTAGTTCAACGCATAATGCAGAACAGCCGGGATAATGCCCGCAGCACCGTTGGTAGGCGCGGTTACGACACGTCCGCCAAAGGCATTTTCTTCATTGACAGCAAGAGCGATCAGGTTAACCCAATCGGTTGCCATTTCCATGGACTTACCGCTGTCTTCTTCCATCAAATCACGATGCCACTGACCGGCGCGGCAACGAACCTTGAGGTTACCAGGCAAGTAACCGACGCGAGAGAGCGATGAGCCAATGCACTCACGCATGACCTGGCGAATAGCCAAGATACCTTCTCGCACCTCTTGCTCTGAACGCTCAGATTTCTCGTTTTCCATCTTGAGCTGAGCGATGGTAAGGCCATTTGAGTTAGCCATGTCAACCATTTCTTCAGCCGAACCGAAGGGGTAAGGAGCGTGGTCAAGCCCGCCACCGGACGCTGCCTCTTCATTTTCTTCAATAATGAAGCCGCCACCGATCGAGAAGTAGGTACGCTCAAGGAGCACCTTCTCCCCCGCAAAAGCCGCCACCTTAATACCGTTTGTATGACGCGGCAAGATAGTAAGCGGACGCAGAGTCATGTCTGACTCTTTATAGTTCACTACGGGGCCTTCAACCAGACCCTGATCACGAGACGGAGCGCCCTTCTCATAGGTTGCGGAACTAAAACCGGCCAGCGGCAAAGTGCCATCAACCTGGTTACGTTCCATCATGCGATCAGCATCAGCGATGCTAATGGTCTCGGGAACAAAACCGCACAGACCCTTGAGTGCTGCGCTCATAGTGCCGTGGCCGGCGCCGGTGGCCGCCAAAGAACCATACAAGTCAATGTGTACACGATCTACAGACTCAAAGACGCCTTCGTCAATAAGCTCTGCAACAAAACGGTTGGTTGCACGCATCGGTCCAACGGTGTGGGATGAGGAAGGACCAATACCAATGCTGAATAGATCAAAAACGCTGATGTCGTATTCCAGCGCCTCTGCCTGCTTAAGTTCGGAACTAATGTCCAAGAATATTCGCCTTCTTCTTTGCGGTGCACACAAGCGCACCTACTGTCTATGATGCCTCAGAATGAGGGGTGCTTATTCATTTTTTAATAAGCACCCCTATTATTCTATTTTTCGCGCTTATAAAAAGGAAGCTCAACTACATCGAAGGGAGCCTGCTTGCCGCGAATATCAACATTAATGGTGTTACCAACAGTTGCATAATCGGTTTCTACCAAAGCCATGGCAACGGGGTACCCCAGTGTGGGCGAAGGAATGCCGGAGGTGATCTCGCCAATCGTCTTCTCACCATCAACCAGTGTTGATCCGGCACGAGCAGGACGCTTAGCCTGCGCCTTCAAACCAACCAGCGAGCGCGCGGGTGCAGACTCAGCCATCTTTGCCAACGCCTCGCGTCCTACAAAATCAGCCTTTTTCTTGGTCAGAGCAATTTCAACCAGTCGACCCAACCCAGCTTCAAAAGGAGTAATGTCCAGACCAAGCTCGTGACCGTATAACGGCATGCCGGCTTCTAGACGCAAAGAATCGCGGGCAGCCAAACCTGCAGGCTCAACGCCCTCATCCTTGCCAGCTTCAAGAGCGGCAGCCCAAATAGTCTGTGCATCCACGTTCTTCACATAGATTTCAAAACCGTCTTCGCCGGTGTAACCGGTACGAGCCAACAAATTTTCGACTCCGGCAATAGTGACAGGCACAGAAGCGTAGTAACCGAGCTCGCGCACAGCGTCTTCATCGCTGACACCCATTGCCAGAACAATCTTCTCTGAAAGAGGACCCTGAACAGCAACCAAAGAAGTCTCTTCAGACTCATTGGTGAACTCAACATCAAAATCACCGACGCGCTCGCTCATCGTCTTGAAATCGACCTCAACGTTTGCCGCATTCGGTACAACCATGAATTCATCATCAGCAAGACGGTAAGTAATGAGGTCGTCGATGACGCCGCCCTCTTCATTAACCAAAATCGAATACTTAGCCTTACCGACCTTCAAAATCGACATATTTGAGACCAGCGCGTAGTCCAAAAATGCGCCTGCATCTGCACCTTTCACACGGAACTCACCCATGTGCGAGAGATCAAAAACGCCAGCAGACTGACGCACGGCGTGGTGCTCAGCAACATCGTTCTTGTACTTCAGCGGCATATCCCATCCACCGAAATCGGTAAATGATGCGCCCAACTTATCGTGGGCATCGTAAAGAGCTGTTTTCTGAGGAGTCATAATATAAAAACCTTCTGTTGACGGTGCTTCGTTGCACCCTTTAAGAAAATGAAAAAGAGAACGCAGAGCGCGGCGAGACGCCGTTGATAAAAGACAGCCCCGCCGCGCTTGCTAGTGTCCGCTGCTCGTAAAACGCAGGGGCTACGAAGCTATGTCTCGGGCGCGAACTTCTTACTTGTACTCGATGTCGAATGCGTCCATCGGAGGGCAATCACACACAAAGTTGCGATCGCCGCCCACGCCATCGATGCGTCCTACAGACGTGAAGTACTTAGCCTGATGCAGCGAAGCAACAGGGTAAGCTGCCTGGCTACGGGTGTAGGCACGGTCCCAGGTATCTGAGGTGACGTCTTCAAGAGTGTGGGGTGCATGACGAATGACAGAGTCTTCAACGCTGACCTTGCCATCGATGATTTCCTGAATCTCAGCGTGGATGCTTTCCATAGCCTCAATAAAGCGATCCAGCTCCTCCAAGTTCTCAGACTCGGTAGGCTCAACCATCAGGGTGCCGGGAACAGGGAACGCAAGGGTAGGTGCGTGGAATCCGTAATCCATCAATCGCTTACAGACATCCTCAGCCGTGACCTTGGACGCCGCAGTCAGCTCACGCAAATCCAAGATGCACTCGTGAGCAACAAGGCCGGTTTCAGTTGAGGTGTAAAGAACCGGGTACTTGTCTGAAAGCTTCTTAGCAATGTAGTTAGCGTTCAAAATTGCGTACTCACTGGATGCGCGCAGACCCTTTGCACCGGTCATTGCGATGTACATCCACGAAATCGGCAGTACACCGGCTGAACCGAACATAGCCTGAGAAATCGGCAGAGGTGCGCCCTCGATATTGCCTTCTGCATCGGCGAGGTAACCGTTACCGGGTAGGTACTTCTCAAGGTGAGCACCCACAGCAACAGGACCAACGCCGGGGCCACCACCACCGTGAGGAATAGCGAAAGTCTTATGAAGGTTGAGGTGTGAAACATCGCCGCCGAACTGACCGGGCTGAGCCAGACCCATCTGAGCGTTGAGGTTCGCACCGTCAACGTAAACCTGACCGCCAGCATCATGGACCAACTGGCAAACGTCCTTGACCTGCTCTTCAAACACACCGTGCGTTGACGGGTAGGTGATCATAATGCCCGCAATGGTGTCGCTGTACTTCTCAATCTTTGCCTTGAGATCGTCAACGTCAACAGAGCCGTCGGACGCAGTAGCAACAGAAGCAACCTTAAGACCGGCAAGTGCAGCTGAGGCAGCGTTAGTACCGTGTGCCGACTGCGGAATCAAAACGATATCGCGCTGCGTATCGCCATTATCTTCGTGGTATGCGCGGATAGCGCGAAGACCAGCGTACTCACCCGATGCGCCAGAGTTAGGCTGCAGTGAAATTGCGTCGTAGCCGGTAATTTCGGTGAGCCAACCTGAAAGTTCATCGATGAGAAGCTTCCAGCCCTTTGCCTGATTCTCAGGAACCAGCGGGTGAATAGCCGCGAACTCAGGCCAAGAAATGGGTTCCATCTCAGCAGCTGAGTTGAGCTTCATGGTGCATGAGCCCAGAGGAATCATAGTGCGATCAAGCGCGAGATCCTTGTCAGACAAACGACGCAGGTAACGCATCATAGCGGTTTCTGACTGGTAGAGGTGGAAGACCGGGTGCTGCATGTACTCGTCAGTACGCAAAAGCTCAGCTGCCAGCTCATACCCTTCTGCTGATTCCGGCAGGGTTCCGCCCAGAGCCTTCACAAGACGTGCCAAAAGTTCTTCACCGTGAGACTCGCCCACAGAAATTGAAACGCGGTCAGCATTGATACGGCGGATATTGACGCCGGCCTCAAGCGCTTGAGCAACCAGTTCATCGGCGCGTCCTTTAGCTTCGAGAGCAACAGTGTCAAAGAAGCTATCGTGAACGACCTTCAAGCCTGCTTCTGAAAGGCCAGCAGCGACGCGTGAAGCATTAGTGTGCAGACGCTCAGCAATAGCACGCAGACCGGCAGGGCCGTGGTACACAGCGTACGCACCAGCGACAATTGCAAGAAGCGCCTGAGCAGTACAGATATTTGAGGTCGCCTTCTCACGACGAATATGCTGCTCACGAGTCTGCAATGCCAGACGATACGCGGGCTTACCCGCAGCGTCCTGTGAAACACCCACCAGACGGCCGGGAAGGTTACGCTCCATACCCTTGTGAATAGCAAGGTACGCTGCATGTGGGCCGCCGAAGAAGAACGGCAGACCAAAGCGCTGAGTGTTACCCACAGCAATATCAGCGCCAAGCTCGCCGGGAGACTTCAGCAAGGTAAGCGCCAGCAAATCAGCATTAATTGCCACCAGCGCATTACGCTCGTGAGCGTCCTTCACCAGCTGAGCGACATCACGAACTTCACCGTCGTGAGCGGGGTACGCGAACACAACACCGTACAAATCGCCCTCAGGCAAACCGTCGGAGAAGTCAGTAATCACAAAATCAATGCCCAACGCATCGGCACGCCCCTTGACGACAGAAAGAGTCTGCGGAAGCACACGTGAATCAATAGCAAAGAAGCCATTCTTCACCTTCTTATTTGCGCGGTGCATCATCACAACGGCCTCAGCAACTGCGGTGGATTCATCCAACAAAGACGCGTTAGCGATATCCAGGCCGGTCAGTTCCATCACGGTGTTCTGGAAGTTCAATAGAGCCTCAAGACGACCCTGCGAAATCTCAGGCTGGTAAGGAGTGTACGAGGTGTACCAGCCGGGATTCTCAAGAATGTTGCGGCGCAATACAGGCGGGGGAACAGCATCGTAATAACCCGCACCAATCATCTGCGCGTACACGTCGTTCTGAGCTGCATACTCTGCAAGCTTTGCCTGAGCCTCGTGCTCGCTCAACGCCTCGGGCAGGTTCAAATCGGCATCAAGTCGGATCTGAGAGGGAACTACTGCATCAATCAGCTTATCGAGAGACTCATAACCCAAATCTGAGAGCATCTGCGCAGTCTCATTTTCGTTGGGGCCAAGATGACGGTCGGTGAAGGACATGAAAACTCCTGGTAAAAAGCGACACCGCGATGGCTCGCTCTAGTGTTTTAAGTGCCCTCCCCGCTCTGTCGTAGACCTGAGAGTTTTCACGTTTAAAGGTTTCCACGCAAAACCTATACGAACGCTTGCCCCTTCGGTGGAGGTGTTACCCCCCCTCTCCAGAGTTGCCTGAGCTAGCGGTACCTTTGCCTGAGAGTTTCCCGGGGAGGGTTTGCTCCTTCGGCGCCGCGTCCCGGCCCTCACCGGTCGACGGTCTCTCCCGCATAGCAGTAGACAGCAAAATCACTACTAAGTGTGCCACACATAACACAAAAGCACCACCTGAGAACAGATGCCTTAGATGGTGCTTTTAAGGGGGTATTAACCAGGACGCTAGCTTGAGAGTTAGCGAGCCTTAGGCTTGCTGCCGTTTTTGATGACCAAGGAAATCAGCAACGCCACGCCGGCGGTAATTGCCAGAGCAACCTGCGCCCAGAAATAGTGGCCATTAGCGCCGTAGACAGCACCCATAACCAGCGGAGGGAAGTATCCACCGAGACCACCTGCTGCAGAAACAAGACCGCCAACAGTACCGGTATCTTCTGGCTTAGCAGCGCGTCCAACCCAACCAAACACGGTACCGGTACCGAAACCGATAAAGACCGCCATGATGATGAACAAAGCGTAGTAAACAGCAGGTGATGCGAACTGCTGAGCAATCAGCAGTGAAAGCACAACAACCGCCGCGAACATAATCAAAGTAACAGGACGAGGGCCAAGCTTGTCAGCAGCTACACCACCAAATGGACGAGCAACCACAGCGCAGGTAGCGAACAAAGCCGCAAAGGTACCAGCCTGAACAGGATCAAAGTTGTAGACGTTACTCATGTAAGTCGGAATGTAGTTTGAGAACGCCACAAACGCACCAAAGATAACACCGTAGATAAAGCACAGTTCCCAGGTAGCAATATCCTTCATAGCGTGCTTGATCTTCGGCATAATCGGCTCAGCCTTCTTACCGCGAGTCTTCGGTGAGTCCTTCAAAAAGAACCACACAATCACAGCGTAAACCAGCGCGATAGCAGCGATAATCAGGTGAGTTTCAAAATAACCAAAAGCCTTAACCATGCGAGGGTTGCAGAAAGCTGCAACAGCGGTACCGATCATACCCATGCCGAAAATACCGGTCGCCAAACCCTTACGGTGAGGCTCATACCACGACGCCGAGAAAGGAATACCCACAGCAAAGATAGAACCGCCAATGCCCAAGAAGAAAGCAGACACCAAAAGCAAGGGGTAATTACCAGTCTGACCGATCAAAGCGGTAATCAGCACCATGATAGAAGTCAGAACCAGCAAGCAGGTGAACATGATGCGTCCGCCGAACTTATCGGTCAGCGCACCCACAGGAATACGAGCCACAGCACCGACAATCGCAGGCATAGCAATCAGGGCAGAAAGCTGACCGGGAGTAAGGTGGAAAGCCTCTTTGTAGTAAGACTTAGCCAACGGACCAATCATGGTCCAACCCCAGAAGCCAATCGTCGAGGCAAGCGTAGCCATAATGACGTTTTTGAGCTGACCCTTAAGCTGCGGGTCTCGCTCCATGGTTGTAGTACTCATTTTTCCTCTACTACGGGTGTGAGTGTGTCAATTAGATAAGAATTATTTCTTCATGCGGTGCAGATGCAGACCGCGACGCTGCTCTTCAGCGCTCTTATCAGAAAGCTTGGCAGCGGTAGCCATCGGTTCCCAGCCGCGACGAGGTGCTCGCGCGCCGCGTCCTTCATTACCGCGTGAACGGTACACAATGTAAGGACGGAAGAGGTAGTGGAACGGCGCGGTGAAAGCGTGTACCAAGCGGGTAAAAGGCCACAATGCAAAGAGCAAGAAAGCTACAACGATGTGCGCTTTGAACTCCATCGGTACGTTGCTCATCAAGCCCACATCAGGCTGGAAGGTAAACAGCGAACGGAACCACGGTGAGATATCGCCGCGGTAATTGTGGCCGTGATGTCCCTGGAAAGCGCTAATGACGGTGGAAGCCACACCAAGAACAATTGCGCCCATCAAGAAGATGTACATGATCTTGTCGTTAGTAGTGGTCGCGCGGAACACCGTTGCGTTGGTTCGACGGCGGAAAATCATCACCGCAAGACCAACAATCACGGCAATACCAAACGGCAGACCGGCGATAATCGCGAACAAGTGATACATCTCGTTGGAAATTCCAACGGCGTCAGTCCAGCTCCACGGAATAACCAAACCGATAATATGACCGCCCAGCACACCCACTAGACCGTAGTGAAACAGCGGGGATGCGATGCGCAAAATCTTGGACTCATAAACCTGAGATGAGCGAGTGGTCCAGCCGAACTGATCGTACTTATAGCGCCAAATCGTGCCACCGATCAAAAGAACGATGGAGATGTACGGCAAAATCCCCCACAGTAAGTGGTCGAGGAAGTTCATCGGTTAGCTCCTGGCAGATGTAGGTGGTGTTGAAGGTTGAAGAAGAGGCAATAGCCTGGGGTCCGTTGGTTCAAGCCCCACGGTCTCGCTGGGTGGGTTAGGACGCGCCATCTTCTGAATCTCGGCAGAAGACTGCGGTGATTCTCCCGGTAACGAATCGCAGATGCACTGCACCAGCCCGTAGAACGCTAAAGAATCATCGCGCAACGCAAAACGCAAAAGCTCAAGCGAGGGACGGTATGCCTGAAGAGCTGCGCGGCCAGCACGGGAATCGACCAGGGCGGTGAATTCTAGAACCAGCGGCAGGTAATCGGGCAGCTCACCGTGCAAGTCGGTAACCATGCCCGAATCTCGGTACATCTTTTTGAAGCGAGTTAGAGCTTCACCGCGACGACGGGTATCGCCTTCGGTCCAGTACGACATATGGAAAGAATGACGGCGGGATAGGTCATATTCCTGCACGTACTGCCCCGCGATATCCTCAAGCGGAGCGGAATCGTACCAGCGCTGAACGTCCTCGATAGCATTGACCAGAGCATCATGGTTAACCTCGCGGGCTAACTCTAGAAACTCGGGAATAAATGATCGGATCTCTTCGCTGGGATAGCGCATGAGCACTGATGCGCTTTGATAGAGCACGCGCTCGGCATCGCTTGCCTCACCGTGGTCAGCGTCGAAAGGATCAGTGGACGCGGGTGCTGCGGACCCAGCTGAAGCTGAGTCCGCTTTGCCCAATAGTTTTGAGAAAAAACCAGCCACGAACGCTACGCCTTCTTTGAGCCGCTGGTGTTAGGGAACATCGCGTCGGGGCGGCTGTTGCCGTCCCACATGAAGATGTCGACCTTGCCGTCAGCGCGCGCGGTGTTTGCGTAGGATCCCGCTGAAACGGGTACGGGACGGTCGCCCATGCCGGTAAAGGCATCGTCGTACAGCATGCCGGGGCCGCCGTCGCCATCCAACGAGCAACCGATTTCTTCGAGGTTGTGTGCTTCTTCCATGTGAGCCGAAGGAATCACGTAACGCTCGGAGTACTTTGAGATTGCCATGAGGCGGTACATCTCGTACATTTCTTCTCCGGTCATGCCCACAGCGTTAGCAATGGACTCATCACCCACATTGCCCAAGGTGATATCACGCATGTACGAACGCATCGCAGCAAGCTTCTTGAGAACGTCAACGATGATGCCGGTATCGCCGGCAGTGAAGAGCTCAGCCAGGTACTCCACGGGAATACGCAGGGAGTCGATGGCGCCGAAGAGGTTATCCTTGGACTCACCGTCGTGACCCTGTTCCTTGAGTAGATCGATAATCGGTGACAGCGGCGGTACGTACCAAACCATGGGCATGGTGCGGTACTCGGGGTGCAACGGAAGCGCAATCTTCCAGACCTTCGCCAGCTTGTAGACAGGTGACTTCTGAGCCGCATCAATCCATGATGAAGGAATACCGCTCTTCTTCGCCTCGGCAATAACTGTCGGGTCAAAGGGGTCAAGCATCAAATCGAGCTGTGACTGGTAGAGGTCCTTCTCATCGGGTACGGACGCTGCTTCGGTAACCTTGTCAGCGTCGTACAAGAAGATACCGATGTAGCGCATACGACCAACACAGGTTTCAGCACATACGGTAGGAATACCGTGTTCGATACGGGGGTAGCAAAAGGTGCACTTCTCTGCTTTGCCGCTCTTGTGGTTGAAGTAAATCTTCTTGTAGGGGCAGCCGGTGATGCACTGGCGCCAACCGCGGCAACGATCCTGATCGACGAGCACGATGCCGTCTTCTTCACGCTTGTAGATAGCACCTGAGGGGCAGGACGCCATGCAAGAGGGGTTCAGGCAGTGCTCGCAGATGCGCGGCAAGTAGAACATGAAGGTCTTTTCGAATTCGAACTTGATCTTCTCTTCTGACTCTGTGCGAATCTTCTCAACAATGGGATCCTGGTGGCCGGTAGCGTAGGTACCGCCCAAATCATCGTCCCAGTTTGCCGACCAGTCGATAGCGGTGTCTTCACCGGTAATCAAAGACTTAGGCTTTGCAACCGGAAAGTCATCGCCCAAAGGAGCGTTGGTCAGGTTCTCGTATTCGTAAGTCCACGGTTCGTAGTAGTCGCTCATTTCGGGCTGAACCGGGGACGCGAAAATGGTGAAGAGCTTCTTGAAGCGGTTACCGCCCTTGAGCTCCAGGCGACCACGTTTATTTAGCTCCCAGCCACCCTTCCAGCGCTCCTGGTCCTCGTAGCGCTTGGGGTAGCCAAGACCGGGACGGGTCTCAACATTGTTGAACCACACGTACTCGGTACCGGTACGGTTGGTCCACGCCTGCTTACAGGTGACTGAACAGGTGTGGCAACCAAGGCACTTATCCAGTGCCATGATCATAGAAACTTGAGCCATAACTCGCATTAGTAGGTTACCTCCTGCTTACGACGGCGAATAACTGAAACGATATCTCGCTGATTACCGGTGGGGCCCAAGTAGTTGAAGGCGTATGCCAAATGGGCGTAACCACCAATAAGGTGGGTGGGCTTAACCAGGATGCGGGTGACGGAGTTGTGAATACCGCCGCGCTTACCCGTGGTTTCGGACTTAGGAATGTCAACCAGGCGTTCCTGTGCGTGGTGCACATAGACGACGCCCTGCGGCAGACGGTGCGAAACGACCGCGCGTCCTACAAAGACACCGTTGTCGTTGATGCACTCAATCCAGTCGTTGTCCTTGACTCCGATGCGTTCTGCGTCCTGGGGTGAGATCCATGCGTGCGAACCACCGCGAGATAGTGCCAGCATGTACAGGTTGTCATGGTATGAGGAGTGGATGGACCACTTGTTGTGCGGGGTCATGTAGCGAACCGCGATAGTGACCTCGTCGGTCTGCTCCCCCAGAACAGGGGCACCAAAGAGCTGGTGCATATCCAGCGGCGGGCGGGAGGGCGGCATCTGCTCGGCCATTTCGCTCTAACGGC
>OBYT01000031.1_pt1 | contig 50054 bp, 45 predicted proteins | sample 1476811 | NCBI WGS metagenome assembly OBYT01 (sample SAMEA2580215, study PRJEB22360) | human gut metagenome | biome: human gut; feature: human-associated habitat; material: faeces | place: Denmark | collected 2008/2010
CAAGTGGCGACAAGTTTTTATATCGAATAGGGGTAGAGAAAACAACTGGTCTATACAAACTAGTTAAGGGGACGAGCCTAAGCAGCTGCCTGAAATGATAGTTTCCCCACGTCAGAGGTGGAATTTGTGAAAATGTGAGTATACTCGCCCTGCCTGTTTAGGTGGCTCACACAGCCTCGTTTTTTGAGCGTTCTGTTTTTTGAAAAAATTTGTAATTACAGTGACGCCTATAGCGCTTTCACCGTCTTATATGTAAATAGCTTCAATGTGCTGTTGGCGTACATTGAACGCGTCCTCTGTAGCTTACGAGCAAGAAAGTGGTTCACTGGTAAGTATGTTTAACAACTTTTTTGATGCAAAAAATGCTTTCGACGAAAATGGTCAGCCCAAGCCGGCTGTCACCAAGGTCCTAGACAATGTGTTGCGTCTTCAGCGTCCGCTCGTCATCGGTATAGTGAAGAAGCTTCACGAAAAGTACCCTAACGAAACTCCCGCACAGATCGCGGAGCGTCTAGAGAAGACCTACCTGCGCGATATCACCGTGGGTGGTGGCGTTGTGGGTGCATCAGCATTTGTTCCCGGTATCGGTACCGCAACTTCTGTTGTTCTCTCATTCCTTGCAGTGGGTGGCTACCTTGAGCGCACCGCAATCTACGCTCAGGCAATGGCAGAGCTACACGGCGTGCACGTTGACGACCCTGTAAAGGGTCGCATGATGGTTATGGCTCTCATGCTGGGCGAAGACGGCTCAAACCTCATGAGCTCACTGATGGCGCAGAGCACCAAGTCCAGCGGCATCACTAACAAGTGGGGCATGATGATGGGCAAGGGTAGCAAGGACGACGGTAAGCTGTTCAGCGTTGAACGCACCATCCGCAACATGTTCATCAAGCGCTCCTTGACCAAGCAGTCCGGTGCTTTGCTCGGACGCGCGCTGCCCTTCGGCATCGGTGCAGTGGTTGGCGGCGGCGCTAACCTCGCCTTGGGCAAGAAGGTTGTTGAAGAAGTTGAGAAGGCATTCGGTACTCCTCCGGCAGTATTCCCCGAGGCTGTCTCAAACCGTGCACCCAAGTTTGTAGATAACGCAAACGCGTCAGAGACTTCAGATAAGCCCGCAGGCAAAGTAACTGCGTAAGCTATTACGGCTAGTTTTCTAGCGTTGAGAAAAATCCCGTTGCTCCCTTACTGAGGGGAGCAACGGGATTTTTGTGTGCTCTGGGTGGTTTTCTCATTGCTGTAGGGTGTTATTTTCTGAAGCGGCTGGATGCTTTCATAAAGGCTTTTGCCGCAAAACGAGCACCGGCAGCGTGGGCACCTGTGGCGGTTTGAGGGTCAAAGCTCTCACTGGTTTCAAGGTGTGAGGAATCAATAGGTGCTGGCTCCGCTGAAGGTGCGGTATCGCCGGTGGCTGGGATGGCGTGGGTTCCCGCGTCCTGCCCATTTTTTGTAATTTCATCTTTCGCTGGGAATTCAGCAGGAAAATCACCTAGATTTTCGTGCGCCTGTTTGATGATCTGCTGGGCGAATTCCTTGCGAGCTTTAGTAGTGGACGCGACGGCGCCACCGGCCCGCGCGATTTGTTCGCCGGCTTTCACCAGCACCATGGTTTTAGGGTTGCGGGCGGCAAACACCCCAACCGCGCCAAAGACGTTCACCGAAGGGGCGCCTTTGCGCTCTTGAACATCGATAGTGGTGAGTAACTCGTTGATATCTGTACCGAGTATTTGTTGAGCGGCGTCCGTGCTGTCTGTAACGGACATGCCGTGTAGAAGAGCCAGGCCGTGAACGTAGGCTTTGACACTTTGCGCTGAGCCAACATGAGCAGCGGTATCGACTCCTTGACGCGCTGCAGCATCTGCCTGCGAAATTTTCTGACCGGCGTTGCCCAGGTGCGCCGCCGCGCGGGTTGCCATCGCAATTTTAGGGTTGCTGGTGAGGCGTCCTAAGGCACCCGGCGTCAACTCTTGCGCACTGGCACTGGCACCGCCGACCAGTACGAAGTCACGGATAAAGAGTTCACCGAGGCGCTGCGCAACTTGCGCGGGAGTTTCGGCGGGGTAGGACGCACGGAGCTTGCGGATGCGACGCTGCGCGAGGGACTCTCGTGACTGATCGGGAGGTGTCTGGCTCATGGTTTTAGTGTACCTAGTGCCTAAAGCGCAGTTGAACCCCTGTCTTGAGCCAAAACAGGGGTTCACTGCGCTTTAGGCAGGACGCTAGTTACTTTGCGTAACGCTCAGTCGCGTAACCGAGCAGCTGCGGTGCTAGACCGATGTAGGTGTGCGGGGTGAGCTCGCTCAGTCGCTTCTCAGCATCCTGTGAGAGACCCAGCTCAGCAACAAATTCCTTCAGACGAGCAGCGTCCACACGGTGGCCGCGGGTGAGTTCTTTCAGGCGCTCGTAGGGGTTTTCCATACCCTCAACGCCAGCGATTGCCTCGGCGCGCATGACCATCTGAATAGCCTCAGCAAGAACTTCCCAGTTCTGATCCAGGTCTTCAGCGATAACATCAGCCGCGATATCAAGACGCTCAAGACCCTTGATAACGTTTGAAATCGCCAGCACGGAGTGACCAAACGCTACACCGATGTTGCGCTGCGAGGACGAGTCGGTAAGGTCGCGCTGCCAACGTGACTGAATCAGGGTTGCACCCAAGGTGTTCAGCAGTGAGTTGGAGATCTCGAGGTTAGCCTCAGCGTTCTCAAAACGGATGGGGTTGACCTTGTGCGGCATGGTGGATGAGCCGGTTGCGCCAGCCACAGGAATCTGACGGAAGAAGCGGATGGAGATGTAGCTCCAAACATCGGTGCAGAGGTTGTGCAATACCTGGTTGAAGTGCGCGATGGATGAGTAGAGCTCTGCCTGCCAGTCGTGGTTTTCAATCTGGGTGGTCAGCGGGTTCCAGTCCAAGCCCAAACCGGTCACAAATTCTTCTGAAACCTTCTGCCAGTCAGCGCCGGGCACTGAAACCATGTGAGCGGAGTAAGTACCGGTTGCACCGTTAATCTTGCCCAAGAACTCGGTGTTTTCAATGTGCTTAATCTGACGGTTCAAACGGTACGCGAAGACGGCCAGCTCCTTGCCCAGAGTTGAGGGGGTAGCAGGCTGACCGTGGGTGCGAGAAAGCATAGGAACCTCGCGTGCTTCTTCGGCAAGCTTCATAATCTGCTCAACCAAAGCGCGGGCCGCAGGCAACCAGACGTTGGTGACAGCGTCCTTAATACCCAGCGCATAAGAGAGGTTGTTGATGTCTTCTGAGGTGCAGCCAAAGTGAACCAGGGGCTTGAGGTGAGCCAAACCCAGGCCTTCAAGGCGGTTACCAATGTAGTATTCAACAGCCTTCACATCGTGAACGGTAACGGCCTCAATCTCAGCCAGTTCTTTGATGGAATCTTCGTTGAAATCAGTGACGATGGCGCGCAAACCAGCCTGCTGCTCATCGGTCAACGGCTTGAGACCGGGCAGAACCTCGTTGTTGCACAGGTAGATGAACCATTCAATTTCAACGTGGACGCGGTCGCGGTTGAGCGCTGCCTCTGAGAGGTAGTCGACGAGGGGAGCAGTTGCTGACTTGTAGCGGCCGTCGAGAGCACCAAGTGCAATGTCGGCGGAGGCCAAAGAAATGCGACCTGAGGGCAAAGTGTTGTTATCGCTGTGAGACATAGTTTCTATTGTGACATGAAGCGTAGCGCAAGCTCACCCCTGAGCCTGTGGATAGTGAAAATCTGACACAAAAACCTGTGGATAAGGACGAAAAGAGGGGGGCTTATCCACAGATTTAGCCGTTTCTCTTGGCTACGCGGATGCTTGGTTTTACGGTAAAGACGTCGTTCGTTGTTGTATCTATATTTCGACCGAAAGAACCACACCATGTCTTTGCTTCACCTCGCCTTGCAGCACGCGGCCGCATCGGGAATGGGCTCATCTGCGGCGTCCGGCGCGGCTGAGAAAGTTCGTGCCTTGGCGCAGGATGTGCGTGATTACGCCGAGTCTATCTGCGCCGATCTTCGCATCCAGTGCCTTGCCTTGCACCGGGCTGAAACTTCTATAGCGCACAGTACCCAGCCACAATGGCAGTCTCGCGCGGCCGATCTTTACCTCAAAGCCGTGCAAGGTCACTGGTCCACAAACACAGGGTTTCAGCGTCGTCTTGAAAATATACAGGCTGAGGTGACCGCCACTGGCGCAGCAGTTGCTCAGCGGCTTGAAGAGCTGGCGGCCATGATTGCAGCGGCAGGGCAGACGGTAGATGCAACCATTGGCGCGGGTACCTCAAACAGTCTTATCGAAGAAATCGCCGACGTCTTTTTAGACGCCAGCGTCACCGCCGCACAAGGGACTCTAGATGACTTGATGGCGAGCCCGCTTATTCTCGCCGCCGAACGTATGGTGCGCTAGCGCACCGTGTAATGACAGATTTGTGAAGAAAGAACCACCGTGACGCTCACTAGCATCCGCATCGTGACAGAAAATTTAGAGCAGTGCTCCCGTTCCTTGGGGCAGGCCTGTTCTGAGTACGATAACGTCATTTTTTCCTTGGTCAGTATTGCCGCACGTTTTGCCCCGCTTGCTGCGGTAGATTCTTCAGGATGCGGCGCGCAGACTCTTGTGGATCTCGGGGAGATTGGTGCGGCAATCGGTGCCGATGCGGTTGCGGTAACTGCTACTGCCCGTAGCGTGCAGTTTGCCAGCGATAATTACCAGCGCGCCGAAGAATCCGCTAATCACCTGCTCAATAGCCTTTTCGGTCATCACCTTTCAACGGAAGAAACCACGTACGTACTTGACCGCACGTTGCTGAGCGAGCAAGAGTACATTAAGCGTCATATTGGGCAGTACTCGTATGTGGGGGCCTATGCCCTCTACGCGACGTCAGGACATTTATCTGAAGCTGGGCACCCTGAGATTGCGGGAATTGGCTATATAACAGCCGTGGCAATGTTTGGGTTCGGTTATTACCTAGATACCAAACTCAACGGTGGCGCCTTCGCTAATCGACGCCTGAAGAATAATCTCGAAACAATCTTTGGTCACGAAGTTGATGACCTTACTCAAACGACCGATGAGATTCTGCGTCAAGCTGGCGCCTATGGCACGCTCGATCACGCTCAAGCGGTAGATCCCAGCGTCCTCGGCAAAGAATACGAAACCGACCTCAACGACCCTGCCGTATTAGCCCGTAACCTGCAGCTCACCAGTAATGCCGCAGAGAATTTTGATACCTTCCAAGCAGAACACGGCGCTATAGAAATGTACTCGAGCATCGGTATTCAAAAAGTTGTCGATAGCGCCACCGGAGAAACTAAGGTCGTGGTGTACTTACCGGGCACTGATTTCGGTTCAGCACCTGTGAAAGGTGAGGTATTAGGAACCGAACAAACCATTCAACAAACCCAAATGGACACCGGAACCACCTACGAGGACGCTTTTGCCAGCACCCAACTCATTGAGCAGGCACTGCGTCAGGCAGGGATTGATCCGGGAACATCGCTCATGATGGTGGGGCATAGCCAGGGTGCGATGGCTGCTTTCAACGCCGCATCCAGTCCTTTTCTCAGCCAAAAATATAAGGTGCAACAGGTCTACGGTTTTGGCGGCCCAACCGGCAGCATGCATAGGGCACCCGGTACAACCTACACAGAAATTCGTCAGGTCGATGACTCCGTTCCTATTCTGCAGGGCAACAGCGCCGAACATGAAAATGGCACTGATGACCGCGTGATCTACGTTGACTCGATAGAAGAAACCACCTTTAACCCCGTGGAAGCTCACGACATGAGCCAGTACATCGCGGCGGTTGAAAACCCCGATAGTTCGCTGGTTGCCGGACGGATGCAGGATGCGCGACCTTTTCTTACCGGCGCGGCAGCGTCGTCAGCGTCCTCACTGACCGCCGGTAGCACGATGCCGGTGAACTCCACGCCAGAAAGCATTCGTAACCGTCGAGTAGAGGTGGGTCTATCGGTTGCAGACCAATCCGTTCAGTACGGTGCTGATTCAGCGGTGAATTTTCATGCCGATGAAATAAAAGCAGATGCCAAAGAGAAAATGGAAGGTACCTCGTCATCATACGCAAACCCTCACCAGGAACCTGCCGTCTCTCTGGACTCAGGCATTGAAAAGCTCAAAGATTTTCAAGGAAAGGTTGATAAAACAAGCGGTATCGTAGGAGAAGTTTCTACTGGGTTTGACCTTATCACTGAAGATAACGACGGGCTTGAGGACGCCGCGCCTGAAACTCAGCAGGTGCTCAAGGCATACAACGTTCAAGAAACCCTGCGGTTTACCGGCGATAAAGTATCTGAAGAGATTGCCGGTAGCCTGCCTAAGCCACGAGTGGATGCGGGGGCACCTATCGCTATGAATTGCGATGTTCCGGCCGACTCGTGGTGGGCAGCGTGGAATACTCCGACGCGACCCCCAACCCCCGCACCAGCGTCATAAATGTTGCGCACAACACGCTTGAAAGACTTACAATCAAAGTTATGACTCAGAATCCACATTCACCTGCCCCTCAGCCACGCCCTGTCTTCAGCCAGCTTCCGGCATATTCTGCTGGCAAGCCCGCCGCTAAGGTAGAGGGCCTCGAACAGTACAAACTTTCTTCCAACGAAAACCCGTTCGGACCTGTAGCTTCTGTTGCCGAGGTTCTCTCTAGCTTTGACCAGGTGCACCGTTACCCCGACCCTCTCTCTACCGAGCTTCGCACCAAGCTTTCAGAGCAGTTAGGTGTAGATGCCGAAGATATCGTGACAGGTGCTGGTAGCTTGGGCGCCCTTCAGCAGATGATGGCAACCTTTGCTGGTGGCAACCCCGACGGCACTCAGGACGAGGTCATTTACGCGTGGCGCTCCTTTGAGGCATACCCCATTGTTGTAGGTCTGGCGGGCGCTAAGAGCGTGCAGATTCCTAACCTGGCAGATGGTTCACACGACTTGGATGCGATGGCGGCGGCTATTACCGACCGCACCCGCGTCATTCTGCTGTGCACCCCCAACAATCCCACCGGCCCCGCTCTCACCGAAGACCAGGTGCGCAAATTCTTGGTGAAGGTGCCCAAGAACGTCGTTGTTGTTATTGACGAGGCATACTTTGAATTCTGCGCTGTCTCACCCCTTGATGCGAACGAGCAGCCCCCCGTTAACGGCCTGGATGTTTACCCTGACTACAACAACGTGGTTATTCTGCGCACCTTCTCTAAGGCACAGGGGCTGGCAGGCCTGCGCGTTGGCTACTCAATCTCGCATCCCGAGCTCACTCAGCACCTGCGCGTAGGCGCTACCCCCTTTGCGGTTAGCCGCCTTGCAGAGCGAGCAGCAATTGCGTCCATCGATCACAGTGACGAGGTTATGAACCGCGTTGAGCATCTGGTGGAAGAGCGAGAAAAAATGGTGAAACGTTTGAAGGAACTAGGCTATGACGTGCCTGAAACGCGAGCGAACTTTGTGTGGCTACCGCTGGGGGAGCGCACCCCTGAATTCAGTGCACTCGCCGATGCGAATGCCCTGAGCGTTCGTGCTTTCGGCACCGAGGGCGTGCGCGTGAGCGTTGGTGAAGACGAAGCTAACGCGCGATTGCTTCAAGTCTGCGAAGAATTTATCTCAGCGAACTAGAAGCTAGCTGTAGCACTTTCGCCCCGGCAAGGAGCCCATTCTATGATGTGGGTAACCTCGCCGGGGCGGATATCGCTATTTTTGAAAAGATAGGCTAATTTTTTTAAAAGAGAAACATCTGCAAAAGCGCCAGTACTCCCGCGAACGCACCTGTCGTAGCGCGTCACCGCGTCTTTTGCGTCTATAAAATTTATATCTATACGGAGGGTTTATGCCCGAGCAACAAACAACCGTTGAGGTGCCATCTAACCCGTGGGGAATCCCCGCTCGGTTACAGCTTCTCAACGAAGAAGCACAGCTTCAGCACGATGATAAGTTCAGCCCTTACGTAGAAGATATAGATCGTGAAACTCTGCAACAGGTGTACCGCACCATGATGTTCACCCGCCGTTTTGACGATGAAGCAACAGCACTTCAGCGTCAGGGACAGCTTGCCCTGTGGGCACCGTGCAAGGGTCAGGAAGCTGCGCAGGTGGGTTCTGCATTTGCTACTCGCCCCGAAGACTTTATTTTTCCTTCATACCGCGAACACGGTGTTGCCATTAGCCGCGGTATCGATCCCGGCGAACTGCTGGCGCTGTTCCGCGGTGTTAATACCTGCGGCTGGAAGCCCCAAGACCATAACTTTCAGGCTTACACGCTGGTGCTCGCGGCGCAGGTTCCGCATGCAACCGGCTATGCCATGGGCTTGAACTTCGACGCTGATTTCGGTGATGAACGCGATCCGAACAGCGATGAAAAACCCGCCGTGCTGGCGTACTTCGGCGATGGCTCATCCACCGAAGGCGAAGTTCACGAGTCAATGGTGTTTGCCGCATCCTATAACGCACCGGTGCTCTTCTTTGTTCAGAACAACCAATGGGCTATCTCTGTGCCGTTCTCTACACAGTCTCGCGTGCCTATCGCTACCCGCGCAGCCGGCTACGGTTTTGAAGGCCTGCGAGTGGACGGCAACGACATCTTGGCCGTTGTAGCAGCAACTCGCTACGCCCTAGAGAAAATTCGTGCGGGCGAAGGCCCCGTGCTGATTGAAGCAGAAACCTACCGTCTAGGTGCTCACACCACCGCGGATGATCCCACCAAGTACCGCACCAACGAGGAACTTGAGAGCCGCACTCTTCACGAGCCCATCGGGCGCCTGGAAAAGTATCTGCGTGCGCAAGGCACACCGGATTCTTTCTTCGAAGAACTCATGGCAGAGGTCAAAGAATACGGCGCATCCGTTCGCAACAGTGCTCTTAACCTGCAGAACCCCCGTTTTGAAGATTTCTTTGAGCGCGTATACGCGTCGGCGCATCCGCTGGTTCAAGAAGAAGCGCAGTGGTTCCAGGAATACCAAGAAGGCTTTGAGGAGCAGAACTAATGACAACTGAAATGAATGAAGCTCCCGCCGTTGAAACCCTGACGATGGCTAAAGCTATCAATCGCGCGCTTCGCGATGCCATGAGCGAGAGCAACAAGGTTGTGCTGATGGGTGAGGACATCGGCAAGCTCGGCGGCGTCTTTCGCGTGACCGAGGGGCTGAGCGCTGAATTTGGTGAAAAGCGCGTGATGGACTCACCTTTAGGTGAGGCCGGTATTATCGGCACCTCCATCGGTCTTGCGATGAAGGGTTACCGTCCTGTACCTGAAATTCAGTTCGACGGTTTTGTTTTTCCCGCCTTCAACCAGATCACCTCGCAGCTGTCTAAAATGCACGGACGCACGGGTAAGAATTTTGAAGTGCCCGTGACCATTCGTATTCCCTTTGGCGGCGTGATTGGCTCTGTTGAGCACCACTCCGAGTCACCCGAGGCTCTCTTTGCCCATACTCCGGGTTTGCGCGTTGTAACCGCGTCCTCACCGCACGACGCCTACTGGGGCTTGCGTAAAAGCATTGAGTCACCCGACCCCGTCATCTTCTTCGAACCCAAGCGTCGCTACTGGATGAAGGGCGACGTCAACTTTGGGCACACCAACTTTGATCCCTTTACCGCTGAAGTGGTGCGCGCGGGTAAAGACCTCACCATCGCCACCTACGGAGCACTGGTGCCGGTAGCTTTGGCCGCTGCGCAGGCTGCTCAAGAAGGTGGCTACAGCGTAGAAGTTATCGACCTTCGATCTATCTCACCGCTAGATGTTGAGACCGTGGCTGAATCCGTGAACAAGACAGGACGCCTGGTCATCGCCCACGAGGCACCCACTTTCGGCGGCATGGGCGGCGAACTCTCTGCCAGCATCACCGAGCGCTGCTTCTACTCCCTCGAAGCTCCGGTGCTCCGCGTGGGTGGCTTCCATATGCCGTACCCCGTTGCCAAGGTCGAAGAAGAATATGTGCCGGGCATTGACCGTATTCTCGAAGCCATCGAACGTTCATTCACCTACTAAAGAGGTAAGAGAAAAGATGTCACAAATTTTTGAGCTACCCGATGTCGGTGAAGGCCTCACCGAAGCCGATATTCTCTCGTGGAAAGTTGCTGAGGGCGACAGCGTTGAGGTCAACGATGTCATTGTAGAAATCGAAACCGCAAAGTCAGTGGTCGAGCTACCTTCCCCGTATTCAGGCACCGTAGAATCACTGCTGGTGGCAGAGGGCGAAACCGTAGAAACCGGCACCCCCATCATCGCGATTTCCGGTGGCGATGAGAGCGGCGATGACCACAAGCAGCGGACGCGCGTTCCATCTGAGGCAGCAGAAGACGAAGCTGAACCTGATGATGAGCCCGCACCGCAAGCACTCGTTGGCTCAGGGCCTAAAGCTGACTCCGTCAAGCGTCGCGCGCGCAAGCGTCCCGCGCCTGCGCCGCGTCCTGCACCGCAAGAACCTGAACGCGCCCCTCAGCCTGCGCAACCGGGCGAGAAGAAGGGCCTGCTCAAGGGCAGTCTGCCCAACTGGCAAGAACTGCAGGGCCGTGCCACCAAGTTAGTTGAAGAAGGACGCGAAGCTATCCGTCGGATGCCCGCCAACGGTCGCAACGAGGTAGCGGGGGAGCCTACCGGTTCGATTCCGCACCGTCCCACTCTCGCAAAACCTCCTGTGCGCAAAGCGGCACAGGATTTGGGCGTTGATCTTGCCGACGTAAAACCGACTGGCGATAACGGGCAGGTCACCAAGCAAGACCTGATGAACTACGTGGCTCATATTGCTGAGTCCACCGCGCACAGCGAAGACGGCGATTTCTGGAACGCTGAGAGCATCGGCGATGACCGCATCGAGCGTATCAAGGTAAAGGGCGTGCGTAAGGCGACTGCCCGCGCTATGTCGCAGTCAGCGTTTACCGCACCGCACGTCTCAATCTTTGTTGATGTTGATGCCACCCGCACCATGGAGTTCGTCAAGCGTCTCAAGAAGTCACCCAAGTACGAAGGCGTGAAAGTCACTCCGCTACTGATTCTTGCAAAGGCAGTCATCTACGCGGCTGCCCGAAACCCGCAGGTTAACGCTACGTGGACTGACTCAGAGATTCTGATTAAGCACTACATGAACCTGGGTATCGCGGCTGCAACACCGCGCGGCTTGCTGGTGCCCAACATCAAGAACGCTCAGGATCTTACATTGCGCGAGCTTGCGGTAGCGCTCAACGATCTGACGGCCACTGCACGCGAAGGCAAGACTCAACCCTCCGATATGTCTGGCGGCACATTCACCATTACCAACATCGGTGTGCTGGGTATCGATACCGGTACCCCGATCTTGAACCCCGGTGAGGTCGGCATTCTGGCGTTCGGCACCATCAAACAGAAGCCCTGGGTTGTTGATGGTGAAGTTATCCCACGCTGGGTGACCACTCTGGGTGGTTCGTTCGACCACCGTGCTGTAGACGGCGATCTGTCGGCGCGCTTCATGGCGGATGTCGCGGCGATTCTCGAAGAGCCCGCTTTACTGTTGGATATGTAACGACCCTTCCACAACGTGTTGCCGATGCGTCCCTATCTGCCTCTTGAACAAGAGCGCAGGTAAGGGCGCCTTTTATTTTTCTAGAATTCTCTTTCTCCACGAAAAGGAGAGCCTTTCAGTGGGGCATAAGCGCACTGCACTTGTCTTTCCGGCTCCTCTCCGGTGAGAGCAAAAGGTGAGTAGAAACTTGACGGGTAGCTATGCGGCGCGCGAAAAAGAGCCTGAGGCTTTCTATGCGGCATCGTGACAGCATTTAGATATAAAAAATGAAGGCTCTCATCATGAGAGCCTTCATTTGAAGATAAAGGTGCAATCCGCAATGTGCACGAAACTTCCCCAAGCTCGTAGCACTCTTTGGCGAAGTTTCGCACAAAGGTTGCGGTTGCAAATATCTTACGTTCAAGAGCTACGGTTCTAGATCCGTCCCCCAACATCACTAGAACAACACAAAGAGTCCCCCGACTCGTGTTCCCTTGAACTCTTACTATTGTGCCTTAGTTGAAAATAAAAGTATGTCCCCATACCTGTTTACACGGGGTTAAATACCACCCTTTAGAGGTTGAATAATGGCTTTGACTAGGGTTTTCTTTGTGGGTCACTCTGAAAAAAGTTTTTCTTAGAAACGATCGATATTTCCCGTATTCCGGTCAATTTCAATAGCAATCGGGTTCTCTTCATCGACACCACCATCATAGACAACCATAACGGCAATAGGATCGGGCTGCGGGAAGGCTCGAATCGTCACTGTTCCGCCTGTTGCCACGGAGAGAACTTCTAGGGCACTTTCGGTGAGCGGCTGAATAATGTACTCCGGTAGCTTGCTGCCTAACTCGTCCAAAATATCGACGCGTGTGCCGCGGCTTCGAGCTTCCCACGTAGCTTTAAGAATGTCTTTATTGACAATGTGGCGTCCACGAATGGTGTCGCGCAACTGCGCCTCGGTCAGCCTGAACTGGTTGGTCTCTTCGGCAGTCACGGGAGCTGGGTCATAAGCTATGCGCTTGAGCATATCGACGGTGAGGGCGCGTACCTCTTCAACGCGCTGGGATGCGACGTTACCCAGGCCCTCTTCTTCTTCGTGGCCGTGCTGCGCGGTTTTTATTAGCTGTGCAGATTCTTCTGCCTGTTGAAAGGCGGAGTCTGAAAGACCGTTCATGGTGTGCGCGGTAGCAAGCACGATGGCGGGAACCAGGAACAGCGTTAGAAAGTCCGTGAGAGGACGCGAGAATGGCTGATACCAGTGCGAAATCTGCAAAAGCATGAAGAGGAAGACCATCCACCCCGCGATAGAGCGTTTGCGGAAGATAAGAGCCAGACAGATCGCCTGGATAGGCAGGGCCACCATGAGAGCGCTACCGCGCGGGAGAGAGTGGGGCAGTACTTCCAGCGTGGTCTCGAGGTTGTACATGGACAGCAGCGCGATGACGGGAACGTAGATCTCAGGTAGGCGCAGTTTACTGGGTTCTGCAAAGGCGAGGAGAAAAGCTAGCGAGAAACTGGTGAATGACCAGAACGAAAAAGCACCAATGTGGGTAATGAAAGGGTGCGAAAACGACCAAATAACGGTGGTGATGAGTACCGTGAGAACGTAAGCGGTAATCGCTGATTTGAAGTATTTGCTATGAACAAAATCAAAATTTACGTTCACGGTTATTCTTCTCCCGGCCATTGCACGGTAACTTTGGTTCCTCTGCCCGGAGCCGATTCAATGCGTACTTCGCCGCCTGCTTCTTTCATGGAGTGCATCATTGAGACGCGAACGCCCATGCGGCGAATGTCGATGTCTTTCATTTGAAATCCTGCACCGCGGTCGGTGACGGTGCAGATAATAAATGACCGCGGTTCTGCGGAGCGACTTTCGCGGAAGGGACGGCGGTACTCTGTGCGCAGGTTGATGTGCGTGGTGCGGGTGCCTGAATGGCGGGCACTGTTTGAGACCGCCTCGGTGACGGCGTGAACGAAGGCTCGTGCTGCCGGTGAGGGAAGCACAGATTCGGCGTCTGCCGGCGGGTATGCTTGGCGTACTTCAATATCATTGAAGCGTAAACGGCTATTCCAGGGTGAAACACCTTCTGCTACCTGCTCAGTCAGACCTTGAAAGGTCAGCGGTAGCTCAAACTGTGTTTTCGCGCTTTCCTCATCGAGCACGCCAAGTGCGCGCTCGGCAAGGCGCTTGGTGCGTTCCGCTAGCGGACCTTGCTGGCGGGACGCGTCCAACAAAGTTGCCATCACGTTATCGTGCACGAGCTTATCGAACTCTTGAAGCTGGTTCGAAAGATCGCGCGTGCGATACATACGAAGCTGAGCGCCTAGAGTCTCGTTGTAGAGGGTGTCAGCGTCGTGCGCGGAGTCGATAATGAGCCCGATAAAGCCCGCCAAAAGCACGCAGGAACCAATGAGATAGCCGAGGTAGAGACTCATGAGATCGCCCTGCAAAGGGGTATCGGTGATTATATGAGCCACTACCAAAGAAGCGGTATATAGTCCCGCGAAACCTACAATGTGCAATACCAGCCCCACAGCGCTGTACAGCGTCAGGGGAGTGAGCATGCCGTACAGCGCCAGCGCCCAAATCCAAGAATACGGAGATTCACCGGGCGAAAGTGCTAGTGGCCACAAAAGATAGGCGGCGGTAGTCAAGATGGATGCCGGTCGCATCAAACTGGGCGAAAAGCTTTTACGCAACCCGTAAAACATCAAAAGGGTTGCATGAACCACTATTACAAGCCCCACCACGTTGAACCACGCGGCATAACCACCCGATGTTGCCGCCATCTGTACGACAATAACCAGGGCTAAAACCGCATACAGAACTTCAATGCGACAAAAAAGCTCAAAGGTAATCGGACCAATAAAATTCTTACGATTACCTCGCTGAGAATTCAGAGATCGCGCTAAGTCCTTAGTGACATCTGTATGAGTAGTCAATTCTTCTCTCGTGGGGGAACGGCGCTATGCGGCTACCTCAATAATTAGAGGTAGCGCTCAGCGCTTTTGACGTCTTCCATGGTGTCTACGAGACCGTCTTCGATAGCACGGATGCGCAGATCAATCTTGGTGGGCGCGGGGCGTCCAACGCGTGCATATTTTTCGCGGATGCGGTCGATGTTGGTCTTTACCGCGGACTGCTTGATGCCCATGCGGCGGGCAACCTGTACCTGTGCAAAGCCTGATGCGTAAAGACGCAGAGTTTCCTGCTCACGAGGAGAAAGGTTCGCCTTGGAGAACTCGGGGTCTGAATCGATAGCAGCTGCTAGTTCTTTGGTGACAACAGCCTTGCCGTCGGCAATGTTTCGAGCCTCGTGAAGAGCGTGCTCAAGCGGTTCTGACTTGCGGACAAGGCCGAGTGCGCCCTGCTTGAGAGCCTCGCGAATGAGTGCGGGGTTTTCACCGATGCTGAAAATAAGAACCTTAATGCCGGCTTGCTGAAGCAGTTCGACGTTTTCACCGGGGCGTGAGCGATCCTGAAGGGAAAGGTCGAGCAGGACGACATCGCACTCGCGCTTGGCTTTTCCGAGGTCTGCCACAGCGGGGTCACGGGGGTTGCGTCCGAGGGCAATCAGCAAATCAAGGACGGTGGGTGCGGCGGCAACGAGCTCAACGTCGTCTCGCTGAAGAGCTACAGCGCGAAGTCCTTCGCGAACTACTTCGTGATCATCAACAATTGCGACTTTAGTGACTGTCATATCTCTTTCCCCTTGGTGTTATGCGTACCGTTCATACGCGGTGTTAGCGAATTGGTGGGGCGATGAAAACACCATCTATGGAGGTACCGATGCACTGTTATGTGCCCCCAAATCGGTCGCAAATAATGTTCTCACTGCCTACAGGGCATCTATATTCTATCGTTATAGCCCACAAAGTAGACCAAAAAGTTTACACAAAAAGCATAATTTTTGGGCTGTTTGAATAGATTTTTATCATATTTGGTTTTGAAATAAGCGTGTTGAGTAATAAGGACCTTTTAGTGATAAACAGAATTTTCTTTAGAAAGTTTTTGCCCGTAGCTTTTGCCCATAAGTGAGCCCAATAGCACGCCGCCGAGTGCTGCGAGAATGATAGCTAAAAGACCTAAAACGTTGTTGCTCACCGACGCATCTGCCAACCGCATCCACGAGAAAAAGGGCTCGGACGGCAGCAAATTTTTCCAGAGGAAGCTGACCATAGTAGAGAGCGCACTGGCAAGAATGAACCAGAGAAAGACCGCTAATCCCTGTTTGGGAGCAACAAAGCGGGCAAGCCTGGCCGCTGTATAGCCACCGAGGCCGAAAGCGCAGGCCCAGAGCGCAAGAAGTACACCGAAATTAATCCAGTGCGTGGGGGCGGAAGCCGCGTCCTGCGTAAGGGCGCGTTCTATGGCAACAGATACAGAAATGGCATGATCTAACCTCGCACCACGGATGATGAGCTGATACATCCAGAGAAGACCCTGCAGCGCTGTAGCGGACGCGAGGAAACCCAGAAAACCGGGCCACAACTGCATCCTGGCAAACCGTGAAGGCACCCTGGGCGCCTGCGACTGGAAGGCCGGTGTACGTGCCTCAACGGGGGCCTCACGTTCTTCAGAAGCCTTTCTGCCCCGTTTTTTCTCCCGTCGAGAGGCAACCGGTTGCTCTTCGTGGGCAGCTTGAACTGATGCTGGAGCTGCCGGACGCGGTGCACGCATCGGACGCTCGGCGCTGATGGATGCTAAGTGCTCAGTAGAAGATTCCTGCTGAGAAGAAAATTCGGTAGATTCCTGCGGCTGATAACTGAGGACCGTCGTGGCCTCGTCATCATCTGCCAAGATATCGTCCCAAATATCTGCATCGCTTGATGAACGCGGTGAACGGGGCATAGGCATCCTATTCTTCTTCTTGCGCTAGTGCCTCAGCGCTGAACTGGTGAGGGGCGGCGGGGCGGTCATCGGCGGTAACAGTTTTAATGACGCGGGCGGGGTTGCCAACTGCTACCGAGTGCGCCGGAATATCCTTGGTGACCACAGAACCGGCACCAATCACACAGTTATCACCGACGGTGATGCCCGGGCAGAAAATCACTCCGCCACCTGCCCACACATTATTGCCAATGGTGATGGGCTGACCGCCTTCCCACAGCGCCTGACGGTCCTCAGGGTTGAGCGGGTGAGTGGGCGTTAAAAACTGAACGTTAGGCCCTGCCATAAAGAAATCACCGATGCGCACCTCAGCGACGTCCAAAATCATGGCGCCGTAGTTGAAGAAACAGTGATCGCCAATAAAGGTGTTGACGCCGTAATCAAAGTTGAGCGGCGGGCGGAACGTCACATCCTCGCCCACTGCGCCAAGCAAACCGGTGAGAGTTTTCTTCATACCTTCTTTATCGCGCTCGCGGTACTGCTGGGTGTACACCTGAATCAGATCTTCACCGCGGCGGGTCATCGCAGAACAGTACTTATCGGGGCGGTATGCCTTGCCGGAAACCATTTTGTTAAAGGTTACCGAAGGCTTGTTGCGGTCAACATTCTCTACCATTTGTACCTACTTTCCCCACACCAGCAGCGCGATAACAATCAAAAAACCAAAAGCAGCAACCGCGAGACCAGCGATCATAAAACGCTTAATAATCTCCCGCATCAGCTCGCTAAACTCTTCGGGTGTGATGTCCCGCGATTTCTTTTTAGCCATAAGACTTAGTATGTCAGCAATAAGTCCCGCACAACACCTCTCGAGACGCCTGCCTGCGGGAAGAAAGCAAAGCACACATGCCTCTCACGCTCGCTGAGACTATGGCACAATCAAAGACATGCATTCAGCGCAAGACAATACTTCACCTCAGTACCCCCTCTCGACGCGTCCCTGGATTCAGAATTACAACCCGGGCGTAGAACGCGATATTCAACTGCCCGAGACCTCACTCAGCCACCTCATGGAACACGCTGTGCGAAGCGCCCCCGACCGCATCGCCCTCGATTTCTTTGGCGCAACCACCACTTACGGTCAGCTCGGCGACCAGATTCGCCGCGTGGCAGAAGGCCTTCGCCAAGCCGGAGTTCAAGCCGGCGACCGCGTCGCTATCGTCCTTCCCAACTGCCCGCAACACGTTGTCGCTTTTTACGCAGCTTTTAGGCTCGGCGCAGTGGTCGTTGAGCACAACCCGCTGTATACAGCGGCAGAGCTCCGCCATATGTTCGAAGACCACGGCGCTAAAGTCGCTATCGTCTGGGACAAAGCGCTCGCTAACGTGCTTGATTTACCCTTCGACGTGCGTCCTTCTACTGTGGTTTCTGTCAACCTCATCGAAGCCATGCCGTTGGTGATGCGCACGGCGCTGAAGATGCCCGTCAAGAGCATGAAAGAGTCACGCGAAAAACTTGAAGGACGCGTGGCATCCCGCGGTGCCATTAGCTGGAAGAGCCTGCTGAAAAATCAGCCTATCGATGCCGGCCACCACCGCCCGACGGCTCATGATATTGCGATTTTGCAGTACACCTCAGGCACTACTGGAAAGCCCAAGGGGGTTATGCTCACTCACCGCAACTTGGAGTCTAACGCTCGAATGGGTAAGGCGTGGATTCAGCCCAAGGGCAACGACATTATTTACGGTGTTCTGCCGCTCTTTCACGCGTACGGTTTGACGCTGGGGCTGACTATTTCTGTGCTTATTCAAGCCAAGCTGGTGCTCTTTCCCACCGTGGATATCGATTTGATTCTCAAGGCGATGAAGAAGAACACCCCCACCATTTTGCCTGCAGTGCCTCCGGTCTACCGTCGACTCCTTGATACGGCTAAGGAGCGCGGCCAGCTACACCTGCTCAAAGGCGTGGACTACGCCGTATCGGGTGCAATGAACCTTCCGCCGGAACTCGTTGCTGAATGGGAAGAGCAAAGCGGTGGCTACCTGGTTGAAGGCTACGGGCTGACCGAGTGCGGCCCCTTGGTGAGCTGCAACCCGCTGAGTACCAACCGTAAGGCGGGCTCCATCGGCCTGCCGTTCCCCTCAACCGACTTGCGCGTCGTTAACCCCGAGACGCTGGAGGACATTGAGCTTGGCGAAGAAGGTGAGTTGCTCGTCAAAGGTCCTCAGCGTTTCAAGGGTTACTGGAAGCTAGAGGAAGAAACGCACAGCACCCTCATCGACGGTGGCTGGTTGCGTACCGGCGATATCGTCACTATGGACGAGGGCGGATTCCTTTACGTTGTTGACCGCATTAAAGAAGTCATTATTACAGGCGGTTTCAACGTTTCGCCCACCGAGGTTGAGACAGCGCTGAAACAGCACGACTCTGTGTCCGATGCTGCCGTTGTTGGTTTAGCGAATCCTCGCGGCGGCGAGGACGTCGTTGCGGCTATCATTCCGACTCCCGGCCACGCGCTTGATGAGCAGGCTTTGAAGGATCACATGTACAGCAAGGTCACTCGTTATAAAGTGCCCCGCCGCTACATCGCTGTTGATGATCTACCCCGCACCATGCTGGGCAAGACGCAGCGTCGTCAGGTGCGTGAAATGTTACAGGAGAAGAGCAAATAAGTTCTCTGCGTCTAGCTAAAAGTTGCGTGTGGATGCTGGGCTGCAGCCCGGTATCCGCACGCAACTTGTGTATAAGTGGGGTTCACAGCTCAGTATCAACCGCTATCAGTTTGTATTGGCGTCATCCGTTAGTGTTACAAAGTGTTACGAGGTGACGCCATGTTGCTGAAAAAGAGTTTAAATTTTCCTCAAAAATCGTGAAAGCCCAGTGCTCATGTTGTAATTGAAGAACGCACAAAAATACTGCGTCAGCCACGAAAAAATCAGTGTCATCTGCATGAAAACGTGGTCGCATTTTCACACTTCTTACAACAGAAAGATTCATAGCCGTGAAGAAATTTGTTGCCACTTTGGCTCTCGTACCGCTCGCATTCGGTCTGACAGCCTGCGGCTCATCAGATTCAGCAGAAACCGTTAAGATCGGCGTTGTCGGTTCTGACGAGGTTAACGACAAGCTCGTTGAGGTCGCTAAGAACGAGGGCATTAACATCGAGCTCGTTGAGTTCTCCGACTACAACCAGCCCAACCCCGCTCTCAAAGACGGCGAAGTAGACCTGAACTGGTTCCAGCACATCGCATATCTGTCAAACTACAACGTAGAAGCTGATGACAATCTGCAGATTGTTGGCCCCACCGTTATCTACCCGATGGCACTGTTCTCCAAGCAGCATGACTCCGTAGAGTCAATTCCTCAGGGCGGCGAAATCGCAATACCTAACGACACTGTGAACGAAGCTCGCGCACTGCAGCTGCTGAAGGCAAACGGCCTCATCGAATTCAAGACTGAAAAAGACACCCCCACCGTTGACGACGTCGATACCGACAAGTCAAAGGTGAAGGTTACCCCGGTTGACGCAACCCAGACCGTGATCTCCATGGAGTCAGTAGACGGCTCAGTCATCAACAATGACTTCATCAAGGACGCTGGTCTGAACCCCAACGACGCTTTGGCTCAGGACGACCCCGCTAACGCATCCGCTCGCCCCTACGTCAACCTCTTCGTCTCACGCTCCGGTGATGAAGACAACGAAACCTACAAGAAGATCGTTGAGCTTTACCACACCCAGGAAGTTCAGGACGTTGTCAAGGACGTCACCGGTGGCACCGCAGTTGAGGTAAACACCGACGTTTCAGAGTTGCGCGATACCCAAAAGCAGCTCGAAGAATCAAAGAAGAACTCCTAATTCTTTCAACTACGCAATGATGCGGTAGCCGGAAAACACAGCCTTCATACCAGTTTCTGACATGGCGAAAGACTGACCGGCTACCGCATTTTGCTATCATTGGCTTACGCGCTGAGATACAGGTAAGCTAGCGCGGGTACGCCCGCTATGAGACCCCAACACATGTGAAGGTAATAAATGAGCCAAGTACCTCAGACCGCTTCTCGCGGCGCAACCGAAATGGTTGAGCTCAAAAACGTCACTAAAGAATTTAAGGTCGGAAAAAACCTGGTCACGGCCGTCAACGACGTATCGATGACCATCAATCGCGGTGAAATTTTTGCGATTATCGGCTACTCGGGCGCAGGCAAGTCAACCCTTGTACGTCTTATCAACGGTTTGGAAGAAACTACCAGCGGCAACCTGATTGTTGATGGTTTTGAAGTCTCCGGCAAGCGCGAATCTCAGTTGCGCGAGGCTCGCACTAACATCGGTATGATCTTTCAGCAGTTCAACCTGATGAACTCTCGCACAGTAGCTGCCAACGTCGAATTCCCGCTGAAGGTAGCTGGCTGGGATAAGGCGAAGCGCAAGGCACGCGTCGCTGAGATGCTGCAGTTCGTTGGTCTTGCTGATAAAGCTAAGAATTACCCTGATCAGCTTTCCGGCGGTCAGAAGCAACGCGTTGGTATTGCACGCGCGCTGGCAACTTCACCCACCCTTTTGCTGGCTGATGAGTCAACCTCAGCGCTTGACCCCGAAACCACTCAAGAGGTCCTTGAGCTTCTCAAGCGCGTCAACAACGAACTCGGCATCACTATCGTGGTCATTACGCACGAGATGGACGTTGTCTCATCGATTGCCGACCGCGTTGCCGTTATGGAGAAGGGCCGTGTAGTCGAACTCGGTAACGTCTACGACGTCTTCTCAGCCCCGCAAACCGCAACAGCTCAGCGCTTTGTTGCTACCACGGTCAAGACCTCACCTACCGGTGAAGAAGCAAATGATCTCAAGCAGCGTCATAAGGGCTACCTCATCAACGTTGAAATCACCGAGGGCAACGATCGACTCGGTCAGGTGCTCTCTCGACTCAACGAGCGACGCGTCCGCTTCAACATCGTCCAAGGCGGCCTTGAAACTCTGCAAGGTAAAACATATGGCACCCTCACCCTTGAACTCATCGGCGACATCATCAACATCGATGCTGTTGTCGCTGAACTCCAAACCGTAACCCGAGTACAGGTGGTTCGTTAATGTCACTCTCAGACGTCAACTGGGATACCTTCATTCCCAATAAGCTGATTCCGGCGTTGCAAGAAACCCTGTTCATGGTTTCAATGACCATGCTCATCGCGGGTCTGATCGGCTTGGTGCTCGGCGCTTTGCTGTACACCACACGTCAGGGCAATATTCTTGCTAACCGTCCCATCAACATTGTTCTGAACTTCTTGGTGAACGTTGTTCGCCCCATTCCGTTCATCATTTTGCTGGCGGCTCTGGGACCGGCAACCTCTGCTGTGGTCGGCACCCGTTTGGGCACTAACGCCGCGATTTTTGCGATGTGTGTTGGTGCTGTCTTTGCCATTGCTCGCATCGTTGAGCAGAACATGGTGTCGATTGACCCGGGTGTTGTAGAGGCTGCCCGCGCAATGGGCGCGTCTAAGTCACGCATCCTCTTCAACGTCATGATCCCCGAGGCTCTTGGCCCACTGATTCTGGGTTACACCTTCTTGGTGATTGGCGTTGTCGATATGTCTGCAATGGCGGGCTACATCGGCGGTGGCGGCTTGGGTAAGCTCGCGCTTGTCGATGGCTACCAGCGCTTCAACGACATGATTACCTGGACTGTTGTGGCAGTCATTATTGTGCTGGTGCAGCTGGTTCAGCTCATCGGTAACCTGCTGGCACGCAAGGTCATGCGCCGATAAAAAACACCTCTTACACAAAGTGACCACGTAACCATCAAAATACTGCCGAAAAGCAGCGGATTTTGACGGTTACGTGGTCACTTTGTTATTAACGAGGTCTTAGCTAGCGTCGTTTGCCGGTAATCCAGTCTGAATCGTAGAAATCATCGCCACTTCTTTTTCGCAAATCCTTTTCAAGCATCTGCTCGGCGTAGTCGGTAGGACGCATGATGCGCTCATCATCGTCGTGTTTTGAATACGCGGCAAGAGCAATCAGGCCATACATGAGCGCCGCCACCAACAGACCGAAGAAGCCGAATTCGGCGAAGAAAATGCTCCACGCACGCTGGTGTAGCTCATCCAGGTGAGTTACAAACTGGGGAACCACCGCAAAGCTTGCCACCATACACAGCACTGAGATGATGACGATTGTGTGGGGTAGCCAGAACCAGCGCGCCTTCTTGTTCCTGGTAGGCGGTGAAGAACCTGGCACACGTAACCACGCGAACAAGCGTCGTCGAACAGCAACCAGCCCAAAGAGACCTAGCCCCGCTATAACGACGCTTGCCCCCGCCAACAACGGTAGCTGAGAGGCAGCGAGCGCGAGGGTGAGCAGTATTCCAACCAGAACCAGGGTGAAACTGAGCCCCGTTGCCATGCGGACGCGGGCACGCACCAGGTTCTCATCGTGTACTACAAAGTTGGGGTGCGGTTCTGGCTCTTGCCAGAAAGGTCTGAAGAACTCGCGGTCTTCGTCGCTCAAATCTTCATAGCGCAACCCGTACTTAGTTGCCGGGCGTGGGTTGGCGTTGGCATCTTTATCAGAGCTCATGTTTCACCTCCTTGTGAAAAATAAAAGCGTAGCCTGGTGCTACTTGTTAGCTTCGGACTTTTCCAACCACTCATCAATCTGAGCCTGGAAGTCGGGGTCGTTGAACGAACTGAAGATACCGTTACCTTGCGCACCGGTCTCGCCGTGCCCCACGTAAATCATGGTCTGAGTTCCAGCACCCTGCGCAGCGCGTGCACCGGCTTTGGAATCTTCAACGGTGAGCGCGTACTGAGGATCTCCGCCCAGGCGCCGTACCGCTTCAAGGTACATATCGGGGGAGGGCTTGGGGTTTTTTACGTCATCTGCCGAAACCCAGGTGGTGAGGTACTGATCGAAACCGAAGGTCTGCATCTTCTGAGTCAGGAGTTCACCCGATGAGTTAGAAGCAACTGCCACCGGAATGATGCGCGATAGCTTAGCAATAGTTTCGAGTGAACCTTCGACAGGGTCAATATCGCGCTTGAGCATTTCTGATTCGACCTCAAACACGTGGTCAATCACGCTCTTTTCATGAGCTTTTTTCTCTTCGGCGCTGGCACCTTCGGGCTGAGAAAATTCAGCGAGGGTTTTGGCGAAGTCAATCGCTGCTGAGCCGACGAGAGCGTCCTCAGTTTCTGCGTCAAAGGTGACGTTATAGTGAGCGCACAACTCATCTTGTACTTCTTGCCATGTGGATTCTGAGTCAAGGAGAACACCGTCGCAATCAAAGACTGCGCAGGTGGGGTACCAGTCAGAGGGAGTAGAAAGCTCAAACATAGTCTCTATTGTTTCATGTTTACGCGAGGAGAATAGAGGTATAGGTTACGCTCTGCGCTGTATGCGGTGGATATAACTTAAATGCGATAATGCTTGTATGCCTCAATTCCACGAGAAAACTCACGTATTTATTCGTCACGGTCAAACCAACTGGAATCTCGAACATCGTTTTCAGGGACAGTCTGATATTCCTTTGAATGCTACGGGACGGGAGCAGGCTGCTGAGGCTGCCACTCACTTGAGTGATTTTGCGCTGATGCGGGCACAGAGCGATCCTGATTTTGCGTGGGATGCTGTTCTCACCTCGCCGTTATCGCGGGCAGCTGAGACCGGGCAGATTATTGCTGAGTCTCTTGAGCTTCCTGTCATCGGTACTCATGATGGTTTGATGGAGCGCTTCTTTGGCGAGGCTGAAGGGCAGGTGGTAACGCCCGAGAACTGGCAACACATGGATGAAAATTTTGCTGACATTGAGCCGATGGACGCCTTCGTGCAACGAAACCTTGAGGCTCTGCGTCAGGTTCTTGAGCAACATGGCGACAAGAACCTGATTATCGTCACCCACGGCATGTGGATTGTCAAAACAATGAGTTCGCTGGTGGGTGAGGTCTTCGAGGTTCCCGCGAACGCCAGCGTCACTGAGCTCACCGCAGAATCTAAAAAACAGCTATTGAACGGTCAATAAGCCACACGCGTAGAAGGAAAGAACACATGGTACGAGCTGAAGAACTGACCAAAGATTTAGGCGGCGGCGCCCTGCTAGTGATTCGCCACGGTCAGACAGACTGGAACAAAGCGAAGAAGATGCAGGGCTCCAGCGATATCCCGCTGAATGATCGAGGACGCGAACAAGCCCATGAAACCGGCAAAAAACTGGTTGAAGAGGGTTTTGAATTCGATGTGCTGGTTTCTTCACCGCTGTCTCGTGCATACGAAACCGCGCAGATTATTGGCAGCTACTTCGGGCTAGAAGTTGACCGCACTTACCCCGGTCTTGAAGAGCGTTCCTACGGTGAGGCCGAGGGGCTTGATATTCCCGCTGAGCAACGCGCGCATCCAGAAAAGTTCTACAGCGGCGTTGAGCCAGAACGCGATGTCTTTACCCGCGGCGTTCGCACCCTGCGCCAAATCGTGCGTGACTACCCGGGAAAACGCGTCATTGCTGTATCGCACGGCAGCCTAATTCGTCGTACTCTCTCAGCAGCCCGCGGAGCAGAAGTACCTTCGCCCATCGAAAACGCGATTCCTCACGATATGCCGCTGGACGGTCTGTTCGCGTGGGACGTCGATAACGAACCGATGCTGAAGGTCTAGTGGCAGCGTCGTTACCTCGACCTCAAAAAATGCTTCATCTAGCGTTATCGCTCTATGCGATAGCGCTAGTTTTTGTCGTGTTCTGGCCAGCTCACGTCGATGACAATGCCGCTGGCGGTGCACTGGTTGATTTTATCGATCGAGGACGCGCCGAAGGATTTTTACCGGGATGGGTGGACTATTCGAGTATCGAATGGCTCTCCAACGTGGTGATGTTCGTTCCGTTTGGTTTCTTGTTGTTTTTTGTGTTGCCCGCGCGGTTGCGTTTTATAGCCGCCGTGTGTGGTTTTTGTGCTTCTGCATTTATCGAGTCAGTACAGTTTTTTATGCCGGAGCGAACAAGTTCCTGGTGGGATATCATGGCCAATACTTTGGGTGCGCTCGTAGGAGCTTTATTGGCGTGGGTGCTCAATAGCTTAAGAACTCGAGTGAAAAAACAACATAATCCGCGAAAAACGCAACCAAGAAAAGGTTAAATCAGCGCGCTTCGCATTGACTGAACAACAAAAACCCACATAAAATCAAATGTATAAGGACCGCTCTAAAGGTCAAACTCCACACAAAAGGTAGTTTCATGTTCGCTGAAGAACGCCGTGCTGAAATAGCGAAGCTCGTAGCTTCCGCTCGACGCGTTAACGGTGCTGATTTGGCACGACGATACGAAGTCACGATGGAAACCGTGCGTCGTGACTTGGCCGCTTTAGAGTCTGAGGGCAAGTTACGTCGTGTGCACGGTGGTGCCGTAACTGTTGAACAGTCCACCTCGGTTGAATCTTCAATAGCTCTACGCCAGAGCATGAACACACCCGAGAAGCAGCGTATCGCTCATAAGGCATACGAGCTGTTGCGAGACTCAGATGTTGGCGCTGTTGTCTTGGACGCCGGTACCACTATCGAGATTCTTGCCGACCGTATCGCGAGTGAAAATTTCAGTTTAAAGTCAGGTGCTGATCGCCTGATTATTACCCACGCTCTGCACATTGCTGTCAAGCTTGCAGAGGCGGACGGCGTCGTCCTTGACCTCGTGGGCGGGCAACTACGCAAGATGACGTGGGCAGCAGTGGGCGCGCGCGCTGCTGAGCATTTTTCAACGATTCGACCCGACATCGCTTTCATCGGCGTGAACGGTCTCGATCCCGAATTTGGTCTTAGCACCCCGGGATTGAACGAGGCAATCGTGAAAACAGCAATCGTAAAATCAGCGCGCCGAGTTGTTCTTCTGTGCGATTCTGCCAAGTTCGCTCAAGAGTCACTCGTTCGTTTTGCAGGTCTTGAGGATATCGATACCCTCATCACCGATAAAGCCCCGGAGGGCGAGCTTGCTGCTGCCCTCGAAGAATCAAATGTAGAGGTGCTCATCGCATGATTGTTACACTAACCGCGAATCCGAGCATGGACCGCACTGTAGAGATTCCCGGCGTTCTCACCCGCGATGCAGTTATCCGTGCTGAGCGTGCTGTTGAAGACCCGGGTGGCAAGGGCGTCAATATTTCTCGTGCGCTTCAGAACTCAGGGTTTGAAACCACCGCCGTTTTGCCCGGTGATGATACCGACGCTGTGTTGGTGCGCCTGGCTGAAGACAATGTGGCATGCAAGAACTTGCCAACTGGCGAGCCCATTCGCTCCAACATCACCATTGTTGAGCCCGATGGCACCACCACCAAGATCAATGCGCCGGGTACTCCGCTGAATGATGTTGCCCAGCAGCAGCTCACTCGTCTTCTGATTCAGGAGACTCAGGACGCATCGTGGCTGGTTCTAGCTGGCTCCTTGCCTCCCGGTATCCCGAGCGATTACTACTCCGTTGTTGGTCGCGCTATCCGCGAGGCACTGGGGGAGAAGGCACCCTCTATTGCTGTTGATACCTCTGGCGCTGCGTTGCGCGATGCGGTCAACGGTCAGGACGGTATGCCCAACCTCATCAAGCCCAACGCTGAGGAGCTTGCGGAGCTCGTTGGCCGTCCCGAGGCAACCGATGAGCTAGAAGGCAACCCTGAACTTACTGCCCGCACTGCGCGCGAACTTGTGGAGCGCGGCATCGATGTTGTCTTGGCGACCTTGGGCGGCAAGGGCGCAGTTCTGGTGACTAAAGACGGTGCTTGGCACGCTCAGCACGCTCCCGTAAAGGTGCGTTCCACTGTGGGCGCGGGCGATTCATCGTTGGCAGGTTACCTGATTGCAAGCGAGCAGGGTAAAGCTCCCGTGGATTGCCTGATTCAGGCAGTTGCACACGGCTCAGCTGCTGCATCTTTGCCCGGCACTCAGGTGCCCACCCTTGCCCAGACAACTCCCGAGGCCGTCACGGTACGCGAGCTGTCGCTGTAAAACTTCAATCTTTCGCGCGTCTTTGTGCGCGCACCACCCCTATGAGAGACATCTTCTAAGGAGGAGCACATGTCTGCACTTATCACTGCGGATCTTGTCACGCTCGACAAGAACCTCGGTGAATCACGTTTTAACGTGATTGAACACCTGGTGACATCCGTTGTGAATGCTGGTCGCGCGCACAGTTTTGAAACACTGTACTCGGACGCAAAAGCACGTGAATCAAAGACCGATACCGGTATTCCCGGTGGTATTGCGATTCCTCACTGCCGTAGCGAGGCAGTTACCGAACCGACACTGGCGATGGCCCGTCCTAACCCCGGCGTTGATTTTGGTGCTAAGGACGGCGCAGCCGACCTTATTTTCTTCATTGCTGCTCCTGCAGATGGCGATCAGGCTCACCTGAAAATTCTGTCGAAGATGGCTCGCTCACTGATGAAGAAGTCTTTCACTAAGGCTTTGCGCGAAGCTCAGACTGAGCAGGAAGTCGTAGATTTGGTGAATGATGCCCTCGGCGTTAACGCTGATGGTTCTGAGCGCACCGCTGAGCAGGCAGCTGCCCAGCAGTCACCCTCAACTACCTCGGCTGGCGCTGCTACTGACGGGGCCGCATCTGTGGCTGCGGGTTCTGTTGCAGCAGGTGCTAACGCAGATACTCACACTGCCGATAACACCGCGGGCGTAGCATCCACCGATGCGAACGCAACCCCCGTAGCTTCTGGCGCACGTCGTAAGGTTGTAGCTATCACCGCATGCCCCACCGGCATCGCGCACACCTACATGGCAGCAGACGGCCTGACATATGCCGCTGAAGACATGGGCGTTGACTTCAAGGTAGAGCCGCAGGGTTCTTCCGGTGGTGACAAGCTCACTCAGGCTGACATTGACGCTGCTGACGCCGTTGTCTTCGCTGTTGACGTTCCCGTTCGTGGACGCGAGCGTTTTGCGGGCAAGCCCTACGTTGAGGTACCCGTCAAGCGCGGTATCGATGAACCCGAGCAGCTCATTAAGAACGCTCTGGCAGAAGCCGATAACCCCTCAGGTCGTCGTGTATCGGGCGCGGGTGCTGTCTCAGAAACCGCTGATTCCGCTGATGAAAACGGTTCATGGGGCAAGCGCATCTACAAGGCACTGATGTCCGGTGTCTCTTACATGATTCCCTTCGTTGCTGCGGCGGGTATCATCTTGGCAATCGGCTTCATGCTCGAGGCCATCACCATGCCTAACTTGGGCGAAGTAGACCCCAAGGCAATCCTTGACCTCAACGGTGAATCAGGCCGTAGTCTGTTCAACCTGCAGGGTATTCCGCTGAGCCTCTACCTGGGTGCAGCTTTGCACACCATCGGTTCAACCGGCCTTGGCCTCATGATTCCGGCACTCGCTGCTTACATCGCATACGGTTTGGCACAGCGTCCCGGTATTGCACCCGGTTTCATCGCCGGTTCTATCGCTGTTACCGTTGGTGGCGGCTTCATTGGCGGTATCGTCGCCGGTCTTCTTGCTGGTCTTTGCGCTTACTGGTTGCAGCAGCTCAAGCTGCCGCGCTGGCTCGGCTCTATGATGCCCGTTGTTATTATTCCGCTGATTGCAACCCTGTTCTCAGCAGGTCTGATGCTTCTGATTCTCGGTGGCCCCATCGCGTGGATTACCACCTCACTGAACAACTGGTTGACCTCCATGAGCGGCACCAGCGCAGTTCTTCTGGGTATCATCCTCGGCCTCATGATGGGCTTCGACCTGGGTGGCCCCGTCAACAAGGCAGCCTACCTCTTTGCAACCGCTGGTCTTGCAGCTAACACCGATGCATCACGCGAAATCATGGCAGCCGTTATTATCGCCGGCATGACCCCTCCGCTGGGTATGGCACTTGCTACCACCCTGCGCGGTAAGCTCTTCACCCAACCCGAACGCGAAAACGGCAAGGCAGCATGGTTGCTCGGCGCATCCTTCATCTCTGAAGGCGCGATTCCCTTCATGACTGCAGACCCCGCTCGCGTCATCCCCGCATCCATGGCAGGCTCAGCTGTAGCTGGCGCAATCTCCATGGCATCGGGCGTTGCATCACCTGCACCGCACGGTGGTATCTGGATTATCGGTCTTGCAACCAACATTCCTATGTTCCTTGTATCGGTCATCGCCGGTACTGTTGTCACCGCTCTTGTGTACATCGCACTCAAGAGTGCACGCTCCAAGAACAAAGTAGACGCCTAAATCTCTTGTAGAATTTAGGCAACGACAATCTGTCAAAGGATAAGCACATGACTACTTATAAAGGCGTAGGCGTCTACGCAGGCCGCGTTATTGGCCCCGTTCTTCAGATGCCCGAGCCCATCGGCGAACCGGCAGCTAACCTCAAGCTCAACCCGAACGAAACCGGTGAGCAGGCTGCAGAACGCATCAAGGCAGCAGCTGAGGCTGTAAAGGCTGATCTGCTGGATCGTGCTGAACACGCTTCTCGCGACGGTAAAGCTGTTTTGAAGTCAACTTCTCAGATGGCAACCGACCGCGCACTGCTCAAGGGCGCTATCAAGCTCGTTGAGAACCAGGGTGTAGCTCCCGAGCGCGCTATTTGGGAAGCAGCGACTTCATTCGCAGACCAGATGCAGGCACTGGGCGGCTACATGGCTGAGCGCGTGACCGATATCTACGACGTTCGCGCACGCATCGTTGCAGAGCTGACCGGCCAGCCCACCCCCGGTATTCCTACCTCAGATGAGCCTTTCGTTCTGGCAGCGATTGATCTTGCTCCGGCAGATACCGCAACCTTGAACCCCGAGCAGGTTATCGCTTTGATTACCTCAGACGGTGGCCCTCAGGCTCACACCGCAATTCTTGCTCGCGGCCTTGGTCTGCCTGCAATCGTTGCGGCAAAAGGTGTTACTGAAATTGAAAACGGCACCATTGTTTACGTTGACTCCAACGAGGGCGTTGTTAACACTGAGCCCACCGACGAAGACCGCGAAGCTGCTGAAAAGTACGCTAACCGCAAGCCCCTGGCTGACTTCGACGGCGAAGGCGTTCTGGCAGATGGCACCCACGTGCCGCTGTACGCAAACGTTGGCGACGGCAAGTCCGCTGAAAAGGCTGCCGGCCTTAAGGCTGAAGGTGTTGGTCTGCTCCGCACCGAGTTCGGCTTCTTGGGCTACGACGCTGAGCCTTCAGTGGAAACCCAGGCTGAAACCTACAAGTCAGTCTTTGACGCTTTTCCCGGTAAGCACATTGTTGTTCGTACCCTGGACGCTGGTGCTGACAAGCCCCTGCCGTTCTTGAACACTAAGGAAGAAGAGAACCCCGCACTCGGTGTTCGTGGCTTCCGTACCGACTGGACCGTTCCCGGTGTTCTGACCCGCCAGCTTGAGGCAATCAAGAAGGCATCAGAGGGTTCAGACGCTGACATCTGGGTTATGGCTCCGATGATTTCAACCACCTCCGAGGCTCGCAACTTTGCGAACATGCTCAAGGAAGTTGGCTTGGAAACCCGCGGTGTTATGGTTGAGACCCCGGCTGCAGCTGTCAACGCTGAAGCTATCTTGGGCGAAGTTGACTTCGTGTCAATCGGTACCAACGACCTCACCCAGTACACCATGGCAGCAGACCGACTGCTCGGCGATCTCGCTCACCTGAACAACCCCTGGCAGCCCGCTGTTCTCAAGATGATCAAGCTGACTGTTGAGGGTGCACGCCGCGCATCCACCGCAACCGGTACCAAGAAGTACGTTTCGGTTTGTGGTGAAGCGGCAGCTGATCCGGCTCTGGCAGTTGTTCTGGTTGGTCTTGGTGTAGATACCCTCTCGATGAACGCTGGCGCTATCGCAGCGGTTTCAGCGGTTCTCAAGAGCGTTACCAAGGAAAAGGCGCAGCAGATTGCGGTTGAGGCTCTGTCACAGATCTCATCAGCTGAGGCTAAGGCAGCAGCTCGCGACATGCTCCCTGTTCTGGATGAACTCGGTCTGTAAACACTAAAAACACTTTGTAATGTGAGTCAAAAAGACGTGGTTTCGTACCCAAAATGTGCGAAACCTGCTTTAGACTCGATAGTGGAAGAACATATTCCACAACATTCCCATAAAGGAGAATCATCATGGCAGAACGTATTGCCACCATCGCAAGCCGCGTTGGCCTGCACGCACGCCCCGCAGCTATCTTCGCAGAAGCAGCAGGCGACCTGCCCGTTGAGGTAACCATCGCAGCTGAAGGCGAGCCCGCAGACGAGGCTATGGACGCAGCGTCAATCCTCTCACTAATGTCGCTCGGTGCAAAGCACGGCGACAAGGTTGTTCTGCGCGCTGAAGGTGAAGGTGCTGAAGAAGCACTTGACTCCCTCGTCAAGATCCTCGAAACCGACCACGACGCTGAGTAATTCTTAGCTCTATCGGTTAGTATCGCCCCGGCTCCCGCAAGGATGTGAGAGCCGGGGCGATATTTTTATGCCCAAGCTTGGCCGCACTACAGCGGTGCTGCGTACGGTATCTAGCGAACCCGCCAATCCGCATCCACAGGACGCCAAAAGTAAGGGGTATGAACGATAACGTGTAGCTCACGCGCGTGAAAGCTGTAAACCTGCCGGTATCATCGCTAAACTTGTGGGAGAGCAAATGTACCGCGCATTGAGAGTGCGCCTGAAAGATAGAGTTGAGGCTCCTTGCGAGAATTTACCGCACGCTTTGCAACCGCAGAAGAAATCGCGGAGTGGGATTCCCACGTCACCGCGAACCCTAATGGCGGCAACCTGCTGCAGTCGGCGTCCTTCGCAGCAGTAAAAGCTAAGCACGGCTGGAAGCCGCTGTACCTTGTCTACGAGGGCACTACTGTACGTGAAGGTGAACAGGTGCCTTTCACCAGCTACAACCTGGTGCTTGAAAAAGCTGTTCCCGGTGTCGGCAAAATCTGGTACATGATTAAGGGCCCCGACGTATACAGCGTTGAGGAAATCCCCGAGATTTTGGATGCGAACAAGAAGTTCATTGAAGAGAACAAGCTTGGCGTATTTGCAGTAAAGATCGAGCCGGATATCGTGGCTTCTGAGTCAACGAACGCGTTCTTGGCACGCACCGGCTTGGTGAAGTCATTCAACATTCAGCCCAATGATTCCACCGCGATTCTTGATACCAACAAGAGTGAAGACGACGTTTTGAAGTCGTTGAGCTCACGCGGCCGCAATGCTGTGCGCCGTTCACTGCGCGAAGGTTGCGAAGTAACCCGCGTCGAGCTGACCGAAGAGAACATGCGCAAGATGTACGCTCTCATGGACACCGTCGGCCAGGGTACTGCTAATGTGAACCTGCGTTCATTCGACTACTACCGTGATTTCTGGACCACCTTCGAAAAGGCTGGCCAGGGACGTCTGTACTTCACCTACGAAGACGGTGAGCCTTCAGTGGGCGCCTACGTTATTAACTACGGCAATAAGGGCACCTACAAGGATGGCGGTTCAAAGCCGCGTCGTAAGCAGTACGGCGATTCGCACCAGGTTCAGTGGACCGCTCTGACCGACCTTATGAAGGAACACGGAATCGTAGAATATGATTTCTGCGGTACTCCGCCGAGCGATCAGCTGAAGAACAAGGAGCACAACTACTACGGTTTGGGCCTGTTCAAGACATCATTCACTAAGAACGTTGTGGATTTTGTGGGTGTCTACGATCAGGTTATTTCACCCGCTAAGTACAAACTGTGGACCAACTTCGCTGAGAAGGTTATGCGCCAGCTGTGGGTTCGTAAGACTGGTCAGCCCTTCTACTAAGCAAAGATCTAAGCGCCTGCTGTGCAGGTGAATCAAAGTATCTTAGAAATAGGCTTCGGCGGTTGCGTCTTCATCTTTTATATTGATAAAAGATAAGTACGGCAACCGTCGGAGTCATTTTTCAACCGTGTGAGGCGTTGCGTCAGCAGAAGGAGGCCGGCAACATCGTGAGTCCTGCAGAAAAGACTGAACTGCAGCAAAAAGCGTACCCTTCTGCTTTTGAGCAGAGTACGAGCGCTTCTACCTCTGCATTCGGTGCTTTTGGGTCTACCGATGTTTTGCCACGTCAGCTGGTAACTGAGCCCGCCCCAGCGGCTGTAGAGCCTTCGCCTGCTGTAACGAGCGAGGACGCGACTGATGCGTTTGCTCCTGCAGATAGCGATTCGGTCTCGGCGGCGGATGCGTTTGGGCAAGGACTGCCCGCGATCTCAATGTCGCAGGTCAAAGATCCTTCACTGCGAGAGTACCTGCTCACGCAAACGGAGACTGAAAAGCCTGCAGAAGACACCACGCAGGCTTTCGGTACGGCGCCTGAGCTACCTGTTAGTCCCACCGCACCAGCTGAGCCTGTCACCAGCCCCTTCGAACCCGCAGCGAGCCCGGTCAACGAAATAGCACCGCTGACATCCGCAATTCCGCTGGCAACCACTACGCTACCGGTTGCCTCATCGCAGGGCATCCAGCAAGCGTCCTACCCCTCTGTCGCTCCCGCGACCATCAGCATCCCCACGGTCACTCCCGCGCACAAGCCGGTGTCCCGTGTTAAATCTTCGCTGAAGTCCTTTGTTCAGGCAGATAAGTCGCTAACCCGCCCCATTCGTGGGTTGGAGCGTATTTCGCAGCGTCAATTTGCGCTGTCTTCGCGTCGTCACCGCGAACGCTATGTTCGTGAGAAAGAAGAAGCCCGCGAAGTACTGAACTTTACTCTGCGCCTGTCAGAGATCATGTTCCATTATGGCGCAGACGCCATGGACGTTGACTCCGCCATTGTTGCAGTTTGTGCCGCCTACGGTTTGGACGATGTCGAAGTGGATATCACTAACCAGTCAGTGATTATCAACTACGTCTCAGACATCGATGACGTCTTTAGCTCCGAGGGCGTCAACGCTCGATCCTCTGCGTCCATCGAACGCTTTAGCCACACCGTGGTGCGCGTGGTGCGTTCGTGGTCTGAGAACTACGCGGCGCTTGCCGATATTTACAAGCTTATTCATTCGATTACCGAAGAAGGCCTGACGCGTGAGCAGGCCGATAAACAGCTGCAAAAGATTAACAACGCGAAAAAGCTGTACCCGCCGCTGGTTGTTCTGTTAGGCAACGCGGTTGCCGCCGGTGCGTTGACCATCGGTATTGGTGGTAGCTGGCGAGCCGGTGTTGTGTCGCTGATTCTCTTCTTGTGCGTCTATTTTCTTGATCAGTTCTTGAGCAAGCTACAGATGCCGAGCTTCTTCCATATGGCCGCTAGCGCCGCCTTTATTACCTTTGCGGCTATATCTTTAGGTGATGAGAATTCGTTCTTGACGAGGGTTGGCCTGCCGGTTTCGGCGCCGCATATTGTGGCTGCCGGTTTGATTATGCTGGTGCCCACCTTCAAATTGGTGTCGTCGGTGCAGGACGCTATCAACGGGTTCCCGCTGACGGCTGCAGGTAGGTTGGTTTCTACCGGTATGTCCTTCTTAGGGCTTGTGGTTGGTCTAGCAACGGGCGTGACGGCGTTGGGGTTTGTGGGCGCACAGCCTCTGGATGTTTCGCAAAGTGCTTTTGAATTTCCTGCCCCGCTGATCAACATTACCTTCATGATGATTGGTACGTTGGCAATAGGTATTACCACGCAGGCACGTAAGAGTACTTTGATGTGGATTATGGCTGTTACATTGGCTGGCCTGCTAACGTACCACGGTTTCACCGCCGTCTTCGGTACGGGTAGCGGACGCGGTAATACTGCTGTTGCTGCCTTTGTGGTCGGTCTTTTGAGTATGTATCTCGCGCATCGCTTTCATGCCCCGCAGGCTATATTTTCAATTCCGTCACTGACCTTCCTGTTGCCCGGTCTTTCAATCTTCCGCGGTTTGTATTCGTTTACCGTGGAATCCAATTCGGCGCTGGGCGTTCCCGGAATTATCGCGGCAATGGCAATTATCCTGTCGATGGCATCGGGTGTTGTGCTGGGCGGCTACATCACCCAGTACCTCGTTCAAACCTTTAAACCTGCCCGAACCAACGAAGAAAACACCCAGGTTCTTGATCGATGAGCTCACACCCGTCGGCTCATCCCTTTGAGAACTCACCTCAGAACGCCGGCCCCGTGTCTGCGTTCGGTCAAGAGGTTTCTCTGCCGCTGGCTCAGGGGATTTCCGCAACGGCTGATGAGGTAGCAGAAGCGGCCGCGGAATTTGAGACTCCGGTAGCTCTTCACGAGTTTTCAACACCGTCCGTCACCACTGAGGGCGAGTTGCCGCAGGCTTCCTACCCCTCGGCTGTGCCTGCGCCCGTCCCGGCCCGTAAACCTCGAACACAGTTTGCGCAGTGGATGAGGGGTGACCAAACACCGACAGCGCCGATTCGAGGGCTGGCGCGTGTTGCTCAAAAACAGTTTTCGGTGCGCGCGCAGATTCGTCGCGAAGGCTTTGTCCAAGAAAAAGAACAGGCTCGCGACGTTTTGAACTTTACGGTTCGCCTTGCCGAGACCATGTTTCATTACGGTGCCGATGCGATGGACGTTGACGCTGCCATCGTGGGTGTTTGCGCGGCCTACGGGCTCGAGAACGTCGAAGCAAACGTGACGAACCAGTCGATTATTCTCAACTATGTGTCTGACGTGGATCGCGGTAGCTACTCGCCGTTTACTCAGACCACCGATGATCTTAGGTTTAGCCACACTGCGGTGCGCGTGATGCGCTCGATGTCTGAAAACTACGCCGCGCTGTCTCAGGTCTACAAACTGATTCACAGCATCACCGAGCAGGGATTGCCGCGTGAGAAAGCGCAGAAGCGTTTACAAGAAATTAATGACACTCCCAAGTTGAACTCGCCGTTTAAGGTATTGCTGTTCAACCTGCTAATGGCTGCGAGTTTTACCTTTGGTGTGGGTGGTAGCTGGCGCGGTGCACTGGTTGCCGTGTTCGTATTTCTTGTTTTACATACGACGGGGCAGTGGGCCGCTAAATTCGGGTTGCCTGGATTTTTCCGTATGATTATCAACGCCGGTGTGATGACGGGTCTAGCACTGTATATCAGTGACTATTCATTGTTCTTTGGTGATGTAGGCTTTGTGGTTTCTGCCCCGCACGTCATCGGTGGTGGGCTGATGATGTTTATGCCGACCTTCTTTTTGGTGTCATCGGTTCAGGACGCGATTAACGGTTTTCCGCTGACCTCTGCCGGTAAAATGGTTTCAACCGCGATGACCTTTTTGGGACTGATTATCGGCATTGCCACTGCTACCGAGGTGATGGGGTATTTGGGTGCCACCGAGATTGACGTGCAGGCTGTAGTGTTTAATCCACCGCCTCTATGGATGAGTATTGCCGGCATGATTATTGGTAGCGTCATGTGTGCCTCTGTGGTGCATGGGACGCTTGCCAACATGGGCTGGGTCGTTGTGATTTCGGGCTTGGGGCAGGCTGTTTATTATGGTTACAGCACGTTTACAGGAGCTGAGATGAGCCGAGTCAATACGGTTCTTGCGGCGTTGACGGTGGGTGCTGTAAGTGCTTATCTTGCCAACAGGTTACATTCCCCGAGAGCTATATTTGCGGTTCCCGGCATTATGTTTCTGCTCCCCGGCCTGACCTTCTTCAAGGGCTTCTATGCCTTTAGCGTCTCATCTGATCCCACTGCCGGTGTTGCGGGAATTGTCTCTGCTTTATCGACGATTGTTGCTCTAGCCGGCGGTGTTGTGTTGGGCGGCTACCTGATGCAGTACCTCATTCAATGGCGAGCCGCTAGAGACAGTGCGCGCGCTGTGCGGCTGGCTACCTTCGACCGCTAACAATGCGGGGACCCTCGTCGGCGGACGCTCGGTGGGAGCGTCCGCCCTCTTGTACGCCGTCTATGTGCTGCTCTCTAACTCAGCTGCCAGTTCACCGGCTGAGCGCCCTGTTGCACGAGTAGCTCGTTGGTGCGTGAGAACGGCTTTGAGCCGAAGAATCCGCGGGATGCGCTGAGCGGCGAAGGATGCGCCGACTCAACCACCGGATAGTTGCTGATGAGCTGGCGGCAGTTGCGGGCGTCGCGTCCCCACAAAATACCGACGAGGGGAGTGCCGCGTTCAGCGAGGGCTGAGATCGCGCAGGTGGTGATGGTTTCCCAGCCTTTATTGCGGTGTGAGCCGGCGTTGCCTGCTTCGACGGAGAGCACCCTGTTGAGCAGCATGATGCCCTGGTCGCTCCACGCGCTGAGGTCGCCATGCTCAGCAACATCGATGCCCAGGTCAGACTGAAGTTCTTTGTAAATGTTCTGCAGTGAACGCGGTACGGGACGAACATGACGTTCGACCGAGAACGACAGCCCAACAGCGTGACCCGGGGTGGGGTAGGGGTCCTGTCCGATGATGAGGACTTTAACGTCTTTCATGGGGCGCTCAAAGGCTCTGAAAATGTTGGACGCTGGTGGGAGAGTTTGGCGTCCGGCGGCATGTTCTGCGCGGAGAAAGTTGCCCATTGCCCGAATGTTCTCTTCGACGGGGGCGAGTGCCTGCGCCCAGTCTTCTGCCATGATGTCGGTAAGCGGTTGTGCTGGCATGGAAAAAACTTTTACCCTTCGTACTACAGTAAGTATGCACACGATCATACCTAGATGAGGTTGCCATGAGCGAAGACGCTACCCCTAACGAGCCGAAAAATCCGCTCACCGAACAAGAGCAGAAGATTATTTCTATTGAGAAACGACGCTGGAAGTATCAGGGCGCTAAGGAGCAGGCTGTCCGTAGCGAACTGGGCATGAGCGCAGTTGCGTACTACCAGCAGCTTAACCGGCTAATTGATAATCCGCGCGTTATCGAACAAGAACCCGCCCTTACGCGTCGATTGCGCGAGCACCGCGACTCCGAGGTATAGCAACGGGGCGAAGGCGCAAGACACTCTCTGCGCGCTATGAGAATGTGGATTTAAACCCGAGGTCAACCGTGTAGCCTAGAAACATCCATTAGTCGATTTGAGGAGAAAACGCGTGAATAAGTACCCGCACGATGAGTTTGACGATGTCGATGAAGACTCAAAACGACGTGGCGTTTATCGCGCAATAAACCCAAACGCTGCTCGGGACAAGCGCTCAATTTTAGCGCTGATTGGCGCGGGTTTGGCCGCGCTGATTCTGGGCGGCTTCATGTACGTATTTTCACCGCAAAACGCCTCACCCGAGGCAGCTACCCAAGCAACCGCGTCCTCAACTCCCAGCGCCTCTGAAACTGCATCTGCCGAACCTATAGGTGAACCCTATGTTGTAGAGATTTACAACTCCGGTGGCGTGACCGGGGCGGCGTCGGACGCCATGAACCTGCTGATGAACTCGGAGCAGAATGTTGAGATTACCCAGGTAGGTAACTGGCACGGTGTGCCCGTCAATGTTTCCACCATCTACTACACTGCTGGCAACGAGCAGAAAGCTACGGCCGTCGCTGAAATTCTCGGGGCGGACTACACCGAAGAATCCACAGAGCAAGATAGCCCCGTTGTCGCCGTGCTCGGCCCTGAATACGTGCTTTCATCACTGCGTACCGACGAGGCAACAGACCCCTCAGCAACCGCATCTGCAACAGATTATCAGTAGTACGCTCTCTTCTGTATTCAGCGCTACTTTTTGCCGTAATAACCTGCAAACACGCATCCGTACTGAGCTGCGCGCACCTCTAAATGCGCTGTAGGCGATTAACCGGTACCAAAAACCGTAAGACGTTTGCGCTCGCTGTGCCATAGTGCCAAGATTGTAATTAGCACTTGATGCCGCCAACTGCTAAACATAGTGCTAGTTTTGTGGTTCTGGTGGCTCATTCAAGTAAAACTTTTCGTTTATCGGTGAGGGGCACGCATCCGGCTAAAAGAGACGCCGGACGCTCGATGCACCGTCCGTCGCGGGCACCGGTAATACGAACACCGACAATACGTCCAGGAGGGCGAAACACCAATGGCAAAGTTGATTGCTTTTGATGAAGAAGCACGCCGCGGTCTTGAAAAGGGTCTGAACACCCTTGCAGACGCAGTCAAGGTAACCCTTGGCCCGCGCGGTCGTAACGTTGTATTGGAAAAGGCTTGGGGCGCACCCACCATCACCAACGACGGCGTTTCAATCGCTAAGGAAATCGAGCTCGAGGATCCTTACGAAAAGATCGGCGCAGAGCTGGTTAAGGAAGTCGCTAAGAAGACTGACGACATCGCAGGTGACGGTACCACCACTGCAACCGTTCTGGCACAGGCACTCGTACGCGAAGGCCTGCGCAACGTTGCAGCAGGTGCTGATCCGCTGAGCCTCAAGCGCGGTATCGAAAAGGCTGTTGAAGCTGTTACCGCTGAGCTTCTCAACTCCGCTAAGGAAGTTGAAACCGAAGAAGAAATCGCTGCTACCGCATCAATCTCAGCAGGCGATAAGGAAATCGGTAAGCTCATTGCTCAGGCAATGGAGAAGGTCGGCAAAGAAGGCGTTATCACCGTTGAGGAATCAAACACCTTCGGTCTTGACCTTGAACTAACCGAGGGTATGCGCTTTGATAAGGGCTTCCTCTCAGGTTACTTCGTGACCGACCCCGATCGTCAGGAAGCTGTTCTTGAAGATCCCTACATCCTGATCGTTAACTCAAAGATCTCAAACGTGAAGGATCTCGTACCCGTCCTCGAGAAGGTCATGCAGTCAGGTAAGCCCCTGCTGATCGTTGCTGAGGACGTTGAGGGCGAAGCTCTTGCACTGCTGGTTCTGAACAAGATGCGCGGTTCCATCAAGTCTGTAGCTGTTAAGGCTCCCGGCTTCGGCGACCGTCGTAAGGCTCAGATGGCTGATATCGCTATTCTGACCGGCGGCCAGGTTATTACCGAAGAAGTTGGCCTTTCACTGGATCAGGCAACCATCGACCTGCTGGGTTCAGCACGCAAGGTTGTTGTAACCAAGGATGAGACCACCATTATCGAGGGTGCAGGCGATGCAGCATCCATCGAGGGTCGCGTAGCTCAGATCCGTGGCGAAATCGCTAACTCAGATTCAGACTACGACCGCGAAAAGCTGCAGGAGCGTCTGGCTAAGCTGGCTGGCGGCGTTGCAGTTCTTAAGGCTGGCGCAGCTACCGAGGTTGAGCTCAAGGAACGTAAGCACCGCATTGAGGACGCTGTCCGCAACGCGAAGGCTGCTGTTGAAGAGGGTATCGTCCCCGGCGGTGGTGTTGCTTTGATTCAGGCTGGCGTAACCGCATTTGAGAAGCTTCAGCTTGAAGGCGACGAGGCTACCGGCGCGAACATCGTCAAGGTTGCTATCGACGCACCCCTCAAGCAGATCGCTACCAACGCAGGTCTCGAGCCCGGCGTTGTTGTTGATAAGGTACGTGGCCTGCCCGTTGGTACCGGTCTCAACGCAGCAACCGGCGAATACGAAGATCTCATGGCAGCTGGCATTAACGACCCCGTGAAGGTAACCCGTTCAGCTTTGCAGAACGCGGCATCCATCGCTGGTCTATTCTTGACCACCGAAGCTGTTGTTGCCGATAAGCCCGAGCCCGCAGGTGCAGCACCTGCAATGGATCCCGGCATGGGCGGCATGATGTAATCACGTGAAATAGCGGTGAGAGGCTAAAACTTTTCACCTCATTCACGCGATATGCGAAGGACGCGGCGTCCCTCTTGGTGAGGGGCGCCGCGTCCTTTTTTGTACCGGTTACGCAGAATAAAAGAATTCGTATGATGTAAACCATAAACTAAAAGAAAGTCGGCAGGCTTTTGACCTTATTTAAGCCTACAAACAGTCTTATGCTCTGTAAATATAAAAATAAACTCGCTAGGTTTATAACTCAATATTTATTCGGCTCTTCGATGAGGAGCCAATCTATTTTCGCGATTTAGGGGAAGACGTGAAAAAGACTATCGCTCTATCTATGGGCACTCTCGCTCTGCTGGCATCTGGGTTTGTACCTGCTCACGCTGCAGAGGCAGATACACTGGCACCTGCCGCTCAGGTTGCTGTTGCTGAGGACACCGCAACTAAGATGGATGCTGAAGCAGCTCGCCATTGGTTGGGCAAGCGTGTGGGAAACGCTATTGAGCTTGACTCTAAGGCAAGAGCGCAGAAGTACGAACGCGGTTACGTGGTGAACTACACCGATGGCAATACTTCGTACCAGAGCGCCATGAGCCCGCAAGTTTATGATTTCTGGACGGGTGCTAACAGCCCCGCTATCTCTTTTGAGGCTCAGGTTGCGCGCTACGGTTATCCCACCGGAACCGAGACTGCTAACCATTACTGGCGTCATATGAGCCAGGGGCCTCTCACTCGTTTTTACCGCGAGTCGGGCGATGACATGTACGGTTCGACTCTCGCCTACACTCCTTCTGCAGGTAAGGTCATGGACCGCTCATGGTGGCAGTACGCAGATGACGCTATCGACTGGGATGAGTCTGTTGTGCTGGGTGATTCCGCTGTTATTCCTAGCTGGAACACCGGTTATGTTGCGCAGGGTCTGCAGGCTGCCGGTTACTCTGCCAACGAATACACTGCAGCTGGTGCGGGTATCTCAGCTACCGGTGCAGATGGTTTGTCCATCAAGAACATGGTGGTTGATAACGCAGTGGCTCTGGGTATCGGTACTCCTTGGATCGTGGATATTCAGGCGTCGGCGGCTGATGCTGATGTTGACCCTGCAACGCTGGAATCCGATTTGCGTGAGACCATTGCGACCTTGCAGAAGGTTTACCCGAATGCGCGCATCGTGGTCAGCGATGTTCCTTCCACTAGCGACGACGCGAAGCTCAACGATTTGAGCCAGCGACTTGAGGCTGTTGCGGGTAACTCCGGTGCTCGTTTTGTGTCTACTCGCGGCTGGGTGAGCACGTACGGTCTTCAGACTCAGGTAAACCCCGATGGCACCTTGTCAGCCTCGGCGCAGGATCAGCTTGTTACTCCGCTCAAGTGGGCGCTACGCAACGCTGTTAAGTAAATAGATCTCAAAAATCCCCTCACTTCGGTGAGGGGATTTTTGTTTCCCTAGAAATAAAAAGCGCGCGGGGGGCGGGGGAAATTTCTATTTATTTTCGTGGTTGCATCGAATGTTTAGAAAGTATTTTCACTCCTTTATCGCCAAATTTTGGAACAAAACCCAGAAGCAGGAAAGTGAACCGTTTGGTATAAATTCGGGTCTAAGCGGGCAGTAAGAACAGTTGTTCTCACACACCATTCACATTCATAGGGAGTGCTATCGTGCTTCAATTCTTTGAATTTAACAAGGTTCCCAATAAGGGAATCCCTCTTTCTGTACAACGTAAGCAGTGGCTCGGTCAGTTTCTTAAAGCCTTTTTCGTTGTGTTCTTCGTGTACATGTCCATGTACCTTATCCGTAAGAATTTCAAGGCCGCTCAGCCTCTGCTCAAAGAAGAGTATGGTCTTAGCACCCTAGAGCTGGGTTATATCGGTCTTGCTTTTTCTATTACCTATGGCCTGGGCAAGACTCTGGTCGGATACTTCGTCGACGGTAAGAATTCCAAAAAGCTGGTCTCAGCACTGCTGATTCTCGCCTCGCTCATGGTTCTTACCATGGGGCTTTTGCTCAGCGCGTTCGGCTCAGCTATCGGCATTTTTATCGTGCTGTGGGGATTGAACGGCCTGTTCCAGGCTGCGGGTGGTCCGGCGTCCTACTCGACTATTTCTCGGTGGGCGCCGCGTACTAAGCGAGGACGCTTCTTAGGCTTCTGGAATGCCTCGCACAACGTGGGTGGCGCAATCGCCGGTGGTCTTGCGCTGTGGGGCGCTAACATCTTCTTCAACGGTCACGTTGTTGGTATGTTCATTTTCCCCGCGCTGATTGGTTTGGCTATCGGTATTGCGGGCCTATTCATCGGCAAGGACGACCCCGAGGAGCTGGGCTGGAACCGCAGTGAAGAAATCTGGGGTGAGGCTATCGAGGCCGAGAATACCGAAGCTGAGTCGCTGACTAAGTGGCAGATTTTCACCACCTACGTTCTCAAAAACCCGTGGATCTGGTTGCTGTGCGTCTCAAATATCTTTGTGTACATTGTGCGCATCGGCATTGATAACTGGGCTCCGCTCTATGTCACTGAGGCACTGCACTTTGATAAGGGCGATGCCGTTAACACGATTTTCTACTTTGAAATCGGCGCGCTGGTTGCCAGCTTGCTGTGGGGTTACGTCTCTGACCTTCTCAAGGGACGACGCGCGGTGGTTGCGGTCGGCTGTATGCTGCTTATTTTCTTCGCGGTGGGTATGTACAAGAACGCAACCAACGTGATGACCGTGAACATTGCGCTCTTCTGCCTGGGCGCACTGATCTTTGGCCCGCAGCTACTGATCGGTGTCTCGCTGGTTGGCTTTGTGCCCAAGCGTGCGGTGAGTGTTGTAAACGGTATGACCGGTACTTTCGGTTACCTTTTTGGTGACTCCATGGCGAAGGTTGGGCTGGCTGCAATTGCGGACCCCGAACGCGACGGTCTTACCGTTTTCGGTCACCTTTTGCACGGCTGGGGCGCAGTATTCACCGTTTTCTACGCAGCTTTGGTGCTGGGCATTATCTGCTTGCTCATTGTTGCTTACGGCGAAGAACGACGCATCCGCCGACTGCAGGCAGCAGAAGAACGTAACGAATTGATTGCTTAAGCCGCTGTCTGCCTACCGAGGGTAAAACCACCGGTGACTAGAAGAACCTTCTATAGGTTCTTGACCATCTAGTCGCCGGTGGTTTTCGTTACGGGGTATACCCTGGGTAATCGCGCACAGAAAAATTTAGTCTGCCTAGGAGCCGCTGTGAATTACTCATCCGCCGCATCAGCATCCAGGCCTCAAGCATGGTTGTGGACTCTCGTTGCTTTCTCGCTGACCTCGCAAACCGCCTTGAATATGGCACGTCCGCAGATGAGCTATAAGCTCATTGAGCTGGGTGCTAGCGAGGCGTTGATCGGTGCATTGACGGCTCTATACGCGCTGGTTCCTGTCTTTCTGGCGATTTGGTTTGGACGCTACACCGAGCGGTTCAAAAATCTGCGGCATACCGTGATGGCTGGTGGCCTGCTCATCGGTATTGGTGCGGCGCTGATGGCGCTGGTGCCATCCATTTTTGGTGTTGCGTGTGCGAGCGTCCTGCTGGGCTTTGGTCATCTTATCTTTGTGATTTCATCGCAGGCATCGGTAACCCGTTACTCTACGGATGCGACGCTTGATAAAGGTTTTGGCTGGCAGACAGCCGGCATTGCTGCCGGGCAGTTGCTGGGCCCCTTACTGGGTGGCTTATTGCTGGGTGACAGTGCAGGTGGTGATCGTATGCACCTGATTAATCTTGCTTTGTGGCTGGGTGCTGTGTTCGCGATAGTGTCGGTGCCGCTCATGCTTTGGCCTGTGCGTTTGAAAGAAATGCCAGCACTGACCTCGGAAATTCCGATAACGGCGCAGGTCGAAGAGGTACCGCAGGAGTCCACAGCGGAGGTTCTGGGCGAAAAGCCTCTTGCCGGTGCCTCGGATAGCAATCCTGGCAAGGCGACCACTCTCAAAATTATGCGTCGGCACGGTGTTGTCTCAAATATGTTTGCCTCGTTGGGCATGCTGTCGGTAACCGATATCTTGATCTCCTTCATGCCGCTGGTGGGTGAGGCGGCCGGAGTTTCGCCCGCGTGGATCGGCCTCCTGCTAGCTATTCGTTCTGCTGCCACAATCGTTTCTCGTTTTTCACTGTCGTCCTTGAGTCGTCGATGGAATCGAAGTCAGCTAGTGATTACATCTTTGCTCGTGAGCGCCGTGCTCATCGCGCTGATTCCACCCACCATCAACAATGTGATTATTTCGGTGATTGTGATGCTCATCGGTGGTTTCTTTGTAGGAATTGCCCAACCGCTGACGATGACCATGATTGTCAAAGAGGTTCCTGTTTCTTGGCGCTCGCCGGCCCTTGCCGTGCGTCTGCTGGGTAACCGTCTTGGGCAGGTCACTATCCCGCTGATTGCCGGTGCCGTGGCATCGCCATTGGGGCCAGCTGGCGCTATCTGGTTTACCTGCGTGCTCATCGGTGTCTCGGGCATAGAAAAGACCATCAACTATGCCCGCACGGGACCGACTGCGATGGACCGGTAGAATGGTGCCCTATGCAGTGTGACTATTTTGATGCCGGTGTGTGCCGCTCGTGCACCCAAATTCGTGTGCCCTACGCTACGCAACTTGAGTCTAAGGATGCGGATGCGAAAGCACTGCTTCACGAGCACGCTCAGTTGCGCTGGCTCTCGCCGGTAGCCAGTAAAGAATCAGCTTTCCGTAACAAGGCAAAAATTGTTGTTTCTGGCACACATCAGAACCCTGTCTTGGGCATTCTTAATCGGGAGGGCAACGGTGTTGATCTGAGCGAATGTCCGCTGTATACCTTCGATATTCTGGCGCTGATGCCGGTTCTTCGCGAGCTGATTCAGCGGGCATCCTTAACGCCCTATAGCGTGCCCGCACGAAAAGGCGAGCTGAAAAATATTCTGGTAACAGCCAGCCCCAGCGGTGAGCTGATGCTCCGTTTTGTGTTGCGCTCTAAAAAACTTCTGGTGCCTATTCGTCGCGAAATCTCGTGGTTGCAACAACGGAATCCGGCAATTAGCGTAGTTTCTATCAACCTTTTGCGCGAGCATAAAGCGGTGGTTGAGGGTGGGGAAGAAATTATTCTGACCGAGCAGCAAACCCTGCCGATGCAGGTTAACGGCATGGATTTGCACCTGCGCCCGCAAAGCTTCTTTCAGACAAATACCGCTATTGCCGAGGCGCTTTATGCTCAAGGTGCGCAGTGGGTAGCGGATGCCGCACCGCACACGCTGTGGGATCTCTATTGCGGGGTTGGCGGTTTTGCCTTGCATAGCGCGCAGGCTTTACCTGACGCGTCCATTACCGGTATTGAAATTAGTGAAGAAGCCATTGCTTCTGCGCAACGCACTGTGGATGAAAAAGGGCTTGATAACCTGACTTTCATTGCGCAGGACGCCACGACTTTTGCCGTTGATGCTCAAGAGTTACCCGAGTGCGTTGTTGTCAATCCGCCGCGACGCGGTATTGGTGAGCAGTTAGCGCAGTGGCTGGGGCACTCGGGAATTCAAACGGTTGTTTACTCCAGCTGTAATGCGCGCTCGCTGGTGAAAGATCTTGAGAAGATGCCCTCGCTGAAGCCTGTGGAGGGGCGTGTTTTTGATATGTTCCCGCATACGAATCACTATGAAGTGGCGGTATTGTTGCAACGCGCGTAGATTGGTAAGTGTAATTACTAATTGTTGCAGGGAGAAAAATGAAACCGGTTCTCGCGGTGGTTACCAACACCGAAAAATACGAAAAGTTTGATACTCCCACCGGCCTGTGGTTTAGCGAACTGACGCATTTCTATGATGAAGTGAATGCTGAAATTCCCGTAGTGCTCGCCAGCCCGCAGGGTGGAAACACTCCTTTCGACCCGGTGAGCCTGCGCAAAATGTTTGTGGACGGAAAAACCGAAAAACACTTCAAAGATCCCGCCTTCCGCAAGGCGTTGCGCGAAACAGCTAAGCTCTCAGACCTCAACCCCGATGACTTCAGCGCTATTTACTTCACCGGTGGTCACGGCACCATGTTTGATTTTGTGGGCAATCCCGAGCTCGATGCTTTCACCGCGAAAATTTACAGTAACGGCGGACTTGTCTCGGCCGTGTGCCACGGTGTTGGTGCGTTGAGCGCGGTTAGCATCAATGGCCGCGCTCTTATTGCTGGTAAGACCATCACAGGTTTCTCGAACACTGAAGAGAAGCTGGCTATGCGAACCAAGCATGTGCCGTTCCTGCTTGAAGATCGCCTCAAAGAAGTGGGCGCCAACTACACCAAGGCGGCGCTTCCTTATACCTCATTCACTCAGGTTGACGGACGCGTCATTACCGGCCAAAACCCGCAGTCGGCACGCGCGGTGGGGCAGATTGTTCGCGAGGCACTGCTGAACAAACCCGCGTCCTAAAGGCGTAGCTCAAATAAAAAATGTCCCGCCCAATATTGCTACCGAGGATGTAAACCGCATGCGTAAGAGCAATATCGGGCGGGGCTATTCTGCGGGGAAGGTCTTTAGCCTTCTAGAGCGTTGTAGTGCTCATCGTCAACGGGCTCAAGCCATTCACCTTCGCCAGCGGTAATGGCAACGTGGTTGAACCACGAATTCTTGGTTGCGCCGTGCCAGTGCTTGACGCCGTCCTTGGTCACAACGACGTCACCTGCGGTGAGTTTACGAGCTGCCTGGCCGTCCTCCTGATACCAGCCTTCACCTTCGGTCACCAGCAGAATCTGGTAGCCGCCCACATGTTTGTGCCAGTTATTGCGGCAACCGGGTTCAAAGCTGACGTTTGCGACCATGACGTCCACGTCGTCTTCATTCACTAGTCATTTGAGGAAGCTCTGACCGATAAAGTACTGGCCAAAAGCCTCATTGGGCTCACCGAAACCGAAAAGACTGTTCTTAACTTCTTGTTCGTTTTTGCCTGCCATGGTTACTCCTTTGTCGTAGAGGCCGGTACTTTCACCCTACTCCTTGAGGTGCGAATCGACGAGCACTGCGGTAACACGCGGTCGTACCTACATCTCTATAATCTCAAGGTTGCTTGTATCGTAGAGTACCTTTGCGTGGTTGGTTTTGATGAGCTGTTTTTCGACATCATTGCCGGAGGCGCGGTCGATGGTTCGCTTGTAAATTTTGGAGTTGCGGTAGACCGTGCCGTTTTCTTTGCTGAAGAACTCGTCCTCGACTTTGATGCGGTATTTGAAGTCTTGGTGCTCGGTGGAACGCAATTCACCGTAGAGGTATTCGTCATCGGTGTAGGTGATGAGCTGGTAGGTCTTATCGGTGGTGTTGCGGAACCTGTAGTCGAGGTAGTTGTAAACAATCGAGGTGCCGGTGCCGAAAGGGACTTTGCGACCAAAATCAGGGAACATATCTACACCGTCATGGTGGTGGTGTTCCACGATTCCAAAGGGGGTGTGTAGAACCATCCAGTGGATAAGGTTTGAGAACTGGCACATGCCGCCGCCAATACCGGACTGGGCGTCCTCCTCGCGTCCAATCATCAGCCCTTCTTTATAGCCTTTCTTCGGTGTGCATTCACCAACGAGCTTCCAGAGTGAAAAGACTTCGCCGGGCTTGATAAGCACGCCGTTGACGAGCGGAGTGCAGATTTTGAGGTTTGCGCCTTGTTTTCTTGAAGGTCCATGCGCGTATTGCCGAGCTGGCGGCGAATCAGAGAATTGTGCTTGTAAATCACCACCGACAGTTTTTCATTGCTTTTAGCGGTTGCAAAATGTTCTTTGCTGAGGCGGTCTTTGATCTGTCGAGTGAGGATGCTTTTGCGGCGGGAGATTTGGTAGGTGAGCGGAGAGATCTCGCAGAAGAGCTTGCGGGGCATGACGGTACTTTCTAAAAGTGTGGTTCGAAAAATAAGTGAATGTATACCGTCATGGTATGTGCCTCACTTCACTAAATGAGGTTATGTGGGGCTGTGTAAAAAACGTGTCTAGCGTAAGCCGTTCCAATTCGCAGTGTAGGAACATTTTGATAAGGTGCAGCTTAAGGCTAATTTCATTAAACCTAACCACTTAATTAGGTAAACCTAAGTTTGAGTGTGTTAGTGTTTTCTCTGGTCACCGGTACAAAACCACAGTCTCTAGGAGAAAGCATGGCTCTACCTCAGATTTCCGGCTATCGATATACGCCCGCAAACCTCACCAACACCGTTGAGTGGACGCTGGATCCTGCCCGCGCCGTGTTGCTTGTGCACGATATGCAGCAGTACTTCATCAACGCATTCGATCGCTCCGATTCTTCTGCTCAAATCAACGTTGCTATTAATTCCATCGCAGCGCTTATTGCCGCCGCACGCGAGCAAGATATTCCCGTAGTTTTTTCAGCTCAACCACCGCGTCAAACGGCAGAAAAACGCGCGCTACTGACAGATTTTTGGGGTACCGGTCTGCAAAGCGATGAAGCCGCTGCCATCATTGAAGAGCTACAGGCACAAGAATCGGAGCTCTTGACCAAGTGGCGTTACTCAGCCTTCGCGCACACCGATCTTCGTGAGCAGATGAAGAGCTGGGGTCGCGACCAGCTTTTGATTACCGGTGTGTACGCTCATATCGGTTGCATGACGACCGCTCTTGACGCGTTCATGCACGAGACCCAGCCCTTCTTTATTCACGATGCGCTCGCTGATTTCAGCCTTGAAAAGCATCAGATGGCCTGCGACTATGTTGCCTCACGATGCGGTCTTGTGTGCTCTACCCAGCAAGCACTGGATCAGCTCGGTAGCGGAACTCGCGTAAGGGGCGCCGCATGAAATATGTTCTTGTGACGGGCGCTGCCGGGGGAGTGGGACGCGCCACCACCGAGGCTCTCCGTTTAGCTGGCTACGGGGTAGTCGCAACAGATGTGCTGAGCGCTCAGCAGTGGAGAGAGAACTTTGGTGAAGAGTCGAATACTCCCTACTTCCCAGCCGATATGAGCCGGGCAGACAGCACCCTCGCTCTTAGATCTTCGGTTCAATCACTAGGAGTAGAATTGCAGGGGCTTGCGCTGTGCGCCGGCATCGCTCACAGTCAGCCGCTACTAGAAACCTCGCTCGAAAGCTGGCAGCAGTTGCACGCGGTGAACTCCACCGGAGTCTTTCTCGTGATCCGCGAATTTGCGCAGCTCATGATTGAACAGAACCCGAAAGATAACACTAACGCACGCGGTATTGTCACGGTGAGTTCTAACGCCTCACACACGCCCAGAGCGGAATTCGGTGCATACGGTGCCTCTAAAGCATCTGCATCGAGTGTAAGTTTAAGTTTTGGTTTGCAACTGGCACAGTACGGTATTCGCGTGAACACCGTGT
>OBYT01000032.1_pt1 | contig 44183 bp, 41 predicted proteins | sample 1476811 | NCBI WGS metagenome assembly OBYT01 (sample SAMEA2580215, study PRJEB22360) | human gut metagenome | biome: human gut; feature: human-associated habitat; material: faeces | place: Denmark | collected 2008/2010
CGCTGAGCGTGTATGGGCGGGTGTTTGCGGTGGTTCGGGGGTTGGTGTTTTATGCGGCTGGGAGGACTTTTGAATAAGCCTCAATCCCATAAACCCTAGCCAACTAAGGAAAGAAATTGGAAGATTTACATATTTGAAAGGATTTAACATCATTAAACCTTTATGTAATGAATGACTAATAATTTAAACAGGTAGAGGAATTTCGCCCGTAATCATATAGCTGGCCCCAATTCCTCCTGCAAAGAATTGACCATTGGAGAGAGGGTTTTCTTCAAAGCTTATTCAAGAGTGTTGATGGTCCGAGAGATGGTCTGCGGGGAGGTGTTGAACAGTTCCGCAAGGAACTCTTCGGTTATGTTATTCCGATGATAGAGCAGAGTCGCTTTCTGAGCTTGAGGCAGGGTGAGTGCTGTTGGGCTGCCACCTGGCTTGCCCCAGGTGATGTGGTGGGTGAGGGCTGTGAGCAACATGGTGAATTGCTGGTGGATGAGGCCGGTTGTACGCTGGTGTGGCAATGGTCTTCTCTGGTTGGCTGAGTTTATTTAGTCGAAGATTTAACTCTCATTGTGCCACTGGTGGGGCCGATGTTTAGTTGGGGGGGCACCCCTTAGGAATAAGCCTCTGAGTTGGGAATTAATTAATTCTCACGTCTGCAAAGTTTCTCACCCTTACTTTTTCAGCAACTTCTAAAAACAGAGGGTCCTCAGGTGAAGCATTTATATAAAAGAGAGACTCATCTTTATTAGTCATATCTCCACCCCAGGAAACTATCCCTTCATAGTCTTTGAGTACTTCTTGAATTATCTTAATTTCATATGCAAAATAGGAGTCAATAGGCATAGAAGGTCGGATTTGAAGCGCAGTACCGGATGATAAATTAGAGTAAGGGGTTTGAATCGCCTCTTCGGTTTTAGCTTTCCATCCCGAAATTTCCCCGGGTTTAATATCTTTCACTCGGTAATGCATCTGACGCACCAAATCCGAAAGAATGATGTTCACATCCCCGATTCTCATCTCACAGCTGGAGCTGATCCCTGAAATATCACATTTTTTAATTGTCGAAACTTCATCAGCTGGATTTTGCACGGGCCATCCATTGAGCGAAAATTCATAATTATCTTGATTTAACTGGCTCGCCTGAGCAGGGGGTTGAGAAGAAACAACTGAGCATATTGCAACAGTCAATGAACCCGCAATAAATTGTCTACGATCTAAATATTTAAGAAACACTTGCAACACCTTTACAAATAAGAAAAATTGAGGGAGCTAGAAAAATTATATAAGTCAGTAGTTTTATGAATAAATTTCGATATATTTTATAAATTTTTCTATTGGCGATGTAAAAAACACTTACTGCCACGAGGAGAGAGGGTAAGAAGAATACAAAAATATATAAAACAGGATTCTCTAACCTGTCGGACACATAGTAATTATTCAAAGGACCAATATATTCTATATAATACTGGACTAGTATAAAAGATGGAACAATGAGTAATAAGCTGGAAGCTATATTTCCTAATACCCAACCTAAAGCATATCTTATTTTCATTGCGAATTAGCCTCGGCAAAGAGTATTATAATTTTCCAGAACATCATAAACGCCTTTTACTTCTTTAGAGTACACTTCGGCCTTAGGTCCGACTCCGTTATAGCGTCCAATGAGTGCTTGAATATCCGCTGGCTTCATGGAGAGACTAGGTCTGGGAACCCCAATATCGTTCGCATCCCAAAAATGCAAATATGCAGTACATTTAATATTAAAATCAATATCATCTTTTAATTTAAACCAAACAGTTCTTAAGTCTTTTATTGGATCGAACAAATTACCGCTTATTATTTTCTTAGATACACAATAATTCCACCCAGATATTGCTGAAGATGCAAAAATTTGTCCCCATCCGGTTGACGACTCACTTTTGGCACCCACGATGACTGCATCGTCAGCTGCGATATCAGTAGGATTCCACTTACGTGACTCCCAAAGAACCGGGGCTTGTATCAAGGCCTTTCTGATACCCAGCTCTCGAGCTAGATTTGTAATTAAAATATCCTTTGAGAGGATGCGGTTAAAGGCCATGGTGGTAGTCACTCCACCTAAAGTAGCCCAATCTCTGTCTGTCCAACCATCGCCCCCAGTTTCAGGCACTCCAACGGATACTAGATATTTTTGTAAATCTTTTAGTAGCGCATCTTTATATAGTTTTTCGTTAAAGAAAACATCAAGTTTTGATGAAACAGAAGTTTGGTTATAGGTATTTTGCCCAATATCTCGACCTGAAGAGATATTCTTATCAATCTCAATCAAAGAGTCACCAGTTCCAACACTTACTGTATCAATCTGATCGAAAGCCCAGTTAGTGGGTAAAGGGTACCCTAAGTTACCGGAGAATCCACTTGACATATCACACACAAAGCTAGTCGAAGAGAGCCCTTCATCGGAAACTCGTTGGCAGACATTCCTGGCACCATATACGCCCACCTTGTAACCCGAACTTGAAAGAAGCGCATTATTGAGTGCTCGGAAATACGGAAGAACATTAGAGGTGACTTCACCGTCTAAAGCATCATAATCAACCGAGAAGTAGATTATCGTTCCGTCTTTGAAACCAAACTTCTTAGCCCAGAAAGTTGCATCTTCAGCATCCTGAGCACCCTGAGCAGGGGTGAAATAGTCTACAGAGTTATTAAAGGTCTGATAGATGGGGAAACATCTCAAACCATTTGATGCAATCGTAGCGAGTTCCCCAGGTTGTATCTGCTTTTCTAAGAGATTCTTTGTAGAAGGATTATAGAGATAGCGCCCTACATATCTATACCCTGCCGCATATAAAGCTTTAGCTCTGGCATCAGTAATTTTAGTAACGCCATCACAAGCAGAACCTGCTCTGCTCTGATCTCCATAGGAAACAAGCAAAGAGCTCCATGTGGCAAAATCAGCCTTCCCTGTTGCTGGAAGCTTAGCGAATGTCTGGAACGCAGTAACAGCTGTTGAGACCTCTGCTGTAAAAGATCCAAACGCTACACTTCTTTTATTGAGAATCATCGCTGCTGTGAACAGCTGAGCCCAGATACCAGTGCTGCCCACTTGAAGTACGTGATTTTTCAGAGAACTCTGGGTACCAGGGCCAAAGACTCCATTCGCTACCCCATCAGCCATTCCAGCCTCATATTGAATGGCGAACAGCATGCATTGCGCTACGGTTCGGGAGTGATAGCCTTCTGCCGGAATGATTTGAAAATCTCTTCTTTTAACATATCGTCCATTCAACCACTGTTGAATTTGACGGATGGAAGGATTTCCTCCGGAGATTAAGACATAAGGGTCCATGTTAAGTAACCCTTTAAATACTTTAGGCTCTATTCCTGATCCTGGCAGAGCGCTGGAGACACCCATGTCCTTCTTTAATTGAGTCACTGAAGCTTGGACGGTGGGGTTATACGTCCCGTCGATTTTTCCTCCGTCGTAACCTTTGCAGTAAAGACCTGATTGGATAATTTTGAGGATATTTTCGGGGGTTTTTGTACTTGCATTGATAACGGGAAACTTTGTTTGCAAAGTAGAAAGGGTCGTTGGGCCGAAGCCGTCGGATAAATTTGTGATTCCTAGTTCGTGTTGTAGTGCTCTCGTGAGAGCGTACATGACGGTCCAGCTGGTGTTTCCGTTTTCTGGTACAGCTGCGATTCCGAGCGTAGCGCCCTTGTTATAGGTGGAATTGATGAATTGTTGTGCTTTTAGTACCATTAGGTCGCTCATTGAGCCTCCAGATTTTTAGATTGATTAGAGTTAACGATACGTGGTGTAGGTCGTATGCGAGCTGATCTGAGATGATTAGTAGCTTAAACTTGTCGCACGTTGTCTGGGGATCAAATATATTGTGCTGAATCCGTATAGAAACGTTTATCAAAAACGAACGTTTTTGACAGAGGTTCCGTGAGCGCCCTAGAAACGGTCTAAAACACCTGTTTTCCTCTGTCAAAAGTCTTAGTCAAAACTCTAAACGGTCAAAATCCCTTGGGGTACCGTTTTTGACTTAACCACTAGAGGTTGTAGAAGACTAAGATGCACCACTTCGTAAATTGATACTTTGTGAATCTCCAACCCACTCAGTGACCTGAGGACAAATCTCTGGGCAGATTAGGTGAATCAACGTCTCTAAAGCAGAAATGAGAGCGACCCAATCACCCACCACCCCGGCATACGACCAAACCTGCTCCGGCTCTCGAATACTGTCTAAAATATCTGATGCATCATCAGCATGAGCAACCTGAGAATAAACAAACCTGTCACCCACGACAGCGTTAGTCACTCCTGGAGGTAGAAGCTCTTTTTTACTTTCTACATTGGCGGCAAAAAATTCTACACGTTTAAAAGGAGCAGACGAAAAAAGATTTCGCAGTATACGGCACGCAGCAAGATATTCTTCACTCTTCGTCCTTCGCTCCAGAGCTGACATCACATACTTCCAATAAATTCCTTCTTTTTCAAGAAAGAAAGGTCGCGCTTGCATCAAAGCTGCATCTAACGAATCGCGAGGAGGTAGCTCGGAAGTAAAATCAAAAGGAGCCCAGGACCATTCCCCAGTTTTAAAATTAATTTGGATAGCGCTCTTAATACTCATACCCATGCGTACGCATAAAGGATCCTGAGCTACGGTTGATGTTAAAACAGCTCTACATCTTTGTGTAGCTATCGTGAGTCTTTGCTGATCTCCCGCTTCTCCACTAGGGATTCGTGGGGACCGAAATTTTTTTAGGTTGTTCATTTCTATCAATTATTCTGTCGCGAAAGGGCTTGATAATTTTTGAAAAGTAACTCTAGGCGTTGAGCTTCGGTGATGAGTTTGCGAGTTGCACCGAACGCTTGGTCTACCACTTTATCGAGCGCAGCATGAGCTTTCAGGAGCTCAGGCGACATCGCCAAAGGGTTATAGTGTTCTGCCAAAGAACGTTCTGGGTGCAGAGCGCGTGCATCGAGAACCTTTTTACCTGCGACGATGATTTGCTTGCGTAGTTTCTCGTCGAGCTCAGGAAGGGGGAAGTTATTCCACGTCAGTGTATTTGAGAAACGAAGACGTGACTCAAGACGTCCTCCTGTGGTTTGTTGCCAGACCATAAACATACTGGAACTAACCAAACCGAAAAGGAACCCATCAGGGTCTGGAGCGGTATAAACTGAATCAGCAGCGATAACTTCAGCAGAAAGGTAATCGGCTGTATAGAATTTTCGCGTCTCAGAAACCACACGTGGGATACCCACATAATCCACCAGCGGGCGTTCCTTATTCGGACGCATCAAATGCGGCACATCTCTGTATTTAAAAGCGTCTCCCTTAGATGTCTGCGCTGAACGCCATACACGGTTAGCTTCCACGCGTTGACGCAACACCGGACTTTTAGCAATATCTGCGGGCTCAGCATCTTCAAGCCATAAGCACCATCGGTCAAGACCACGCACCAGTTCTTTACCCATACGGAACGGGCGAACATACTTCGCTGCAATCGGATCAGCCATGACTCCTTCGTAATCTTTAGCCTCAACTATTAGATTTCCATGGTCAATAGGCATAGTGCCGAATCGGGCTTGAGGGAGCAACGGAGATAGCGGCTTAGAGCGTTTACCCACGAGAACATCCGGCCCGTCCACCAAATAAGCATTCACACCAGTCTTTACCGACACCTCAAGCGGTTCAGACTTTGGAGTCGCATACTCCCAGAGCCGCTGCTTGATAGCGTTATCCCGGGTAAAACCGACAATCACACAATGTACCGCAGCCTGACCAGGAGCTTCAGAATCCCAAGCAAACGTCCGGTGAGCAAACTTAATTCTCCACCCCTCACGGTAGATAGGGCCGAACAAAGCGGGCACAGGTTGGCCCTGAGTAATCGAATTCGTCGTCACATAAGCAAACTCACCCACCCGATCAGCAAAGAGTTTCAAAGCCTGACCGTGCCACCCCGTCACATAATCCAAATACCCATCGAAGTCTTCACCCCAGACATTTTTGAGCTCAGAACGCTGATTTACGCTTTTGCTGATATGACCGAGAAAGGGCGGATTACCGAAAAGAAAAGTCTGCCCAAGTGGCTCAGGAAGAGTACCAGCCCAATCAAGCTGAAGAGCATTACCATGCACAATATGAGCCGTAATCCGAATCGGCAAACGCTCCGGGGCATCACCCAAAGCCTGCGCCAACTTCAAGTTCGCCTGATGATCTACCAAGAACATCGCAGTCTCAGCAATCTTCGCCGGCCACCAGTTAATCTCAAAACCCCAGAACTGGTCAATAGATAGCTTCTGGTCAAAAGAAATATCAAAGGATGCAGTACGCTCAGCACCACGCTTTTGACGCTCCACCAGCAAATCGGTCTCAATTTCACGCATCTTGGCATAAGCAACATTGAGGAAGTTACCGCCACCGCAGGCAGGGTCACAGTAAATATTCGAGGCCATCTCATTTAGCAGCGCATCGATGTCTCTAACATGGGTGCCTCTGTTGCTGATGAGTCTATCCGCGCGAGATCGGTAATCATCCAAAAAGAGCGGGCCAATGGTCTTCAAGATGTTCTTCTCGGAGGTGTAGTGTTCACCGGCTGCGCGTCGTGCCTCTTTAGACTTCACCAGCTGGAACATGGCACCAAAGACTGACACGCTAATACGGTTCCAGCGGAAGCCGCAGGCCTGTAACAGAGCTTCACGTGTTTCAGGAGTGAAGAACTCAGCATTGAGGCTATCGGCAAAGAGGGAACCGTTTACATACGGGAATTGAGCCATCAGTTCAGGAATGTTCTTTGAACGACGGTTTTTTGGCGTATTGAGCACGTCAAAGAGTTGGTTGAGTTGAGCGCCCAAGCTTGAAGGGGTGGTTTCTTCATCTACCCAGCGGTAGAAGAGGTCAGCCTCCCAGAGGTTTGCGTCATCGCCATAGAGCAAGAAAAGAAGGCGGGTCATCAGTATTGAGGTTTGCTGGCTGCGCTCATCTTCATCACTAGCGTCTTCAGTGGCTTCTTGGCCTACTGGTAAATCGGCTTCTTCGCCCATGATGGAGGTGTAGAGCCCGGCCATTAGTTCTGCTGCTTGGATGGAGGCTTCTTCTTCTTCCTTTTTGGTGATGGTTTCTTTGCCGATGAGGAAGAGGAAAGCGTCGTAGTAATCAGCGACATCTAGGAGGTTGATTTCAAGGTCTGGCGCTGTGCCGTCCAAGCGTTTCAGGTGCAGGTGCTGGAAGTTGGTTACTAAGGAGTATTTGGGGAATTCTGCGTCTGTGACTGAACCGCCTGCTAAGTAGTCATCGACTTGTTCTTGGGCTTTACCAAGGTCTTTGCCCAGGGACTTTGCTTCACCAATGACCAATGCGGGCATAAAGAAATCGATGAAACCGGCACCGCCTGTATTTGACCGCTTGGCTCGACGCTCGTAAAGAGCAGTACGTGATCCGTTGATGCCAAAGCACGCGAGGAAATCTTGCCAGAAGGACTGGGCGTATTGACGTTCTACGTTTGAAAGGCCCTGCTTGTTCCACTGATTGATGAGGGCGTTCCAGTGGTGGGAGAACTCGCGTAGTTTTTTAATGCTGGTTGCACGGTCAAGATGCTCAATAGTTCGCATGAAGTGCCCTTTATGCTGGGGGATAGTTTTTAGAAATCTCTTCTTAGTGTAGATGTAATATGTGCTTATTTTGTCAGTCGTAGGATGTAGAAGTGTTCCTATGGCTTCTGGTGTGAGTGTCTAAGGGTTAGGGGATTTTTCTTGTCGCTTTTGAGCTGTTCAGTCTAGCCTCGCGTTACCTACCGTCAAGGGTAAATGTACGGCTGCGCCGCCCTTGACAGTAGGTAACGCTGAGGCTTCGGCTTCCAGCTATCAAAGCGACGCGGAAGAATCGCAAGGGCAGCACAACCACCAGAGGGCGTGCAGTTACTCGATGGTTTCACCAGCTGCTTGGAAGTCCTTTAGTTCCGCACATACTGCGTCAATTTCTTTGTTCTCTGCGGCGATGCTCATGGCCATAGGTAGGCTAAAGAACATCTTTTCGTACCCTAGTGTTTCTTTTCCTTGTGCGCGGCGGCCTGCGTTGTGCGCGCGTGCATATTCCAGAACGACGCGGGCTGTGCGGCGCGCTGGGACATCGTGGTTGCTGTCGAAAATAGCTTCAGTGGAGGAGAGGGAGTAGACGTTGCAGAGGATGCGGCCAAAGTTGTCATCTATAAAGTCATTGTCGCCCGCCGTTGCTCTGTACCCTGATTGGAAGCCGTAGCCGGAGGCATACAGTCTTAGCTGGTAGAGCTTATCGGTTTGGAAGGGATATACCAGGTTTTCCATCATTGCGCTGCCTGCACTTTCGTATTCTTTGAGTCCGTCTGCTTTGAGCCGGCTGTTTTTCTTTGCCCAGTTTGCAATGGTCTTGTGTGACCATAGGGGCTCTTGTCTTTTGTCTTTTCCTTCGCTGTAAGCATCGGGAGCCGGGAGGGAATATCGGGCAACCGCTGCGGGATCTTTATTCAACCGCGCAGCGATTCCAGCTTTCTTGAGATAGTGAGCAACCATGTCTCACACCTTCCTAGAAGTGGGCTTATAGGTTACTCCGCCATATTCTCTTAATCATTTTATATTGTCAAATATATCAATGTTCTTGATATTCTGGCGGGTTTGGGGTGGATTATTTGGTTTACTTGGTGTAAACTATTTATGTAAGCAAAAAGGGACAGGAAAGCCCTACCGCTTACATCACCAACAAACACAAGGAGTAGAAAATGACTCAGGGACTAAGTCACGGAATCAAAGTAGGGGATATCTTCTACACCTCATGGGGCTATGAGCAGACCAATACTGAGTTCTATCAGGTTACCCGGGCAACTGAAGCCTCGGTGTGGCTGCGCAGGGTGGTGGAAGATCGAGAAGATTTGCATTTTATGACGGCCACTAAAACCCCGCGTATCGGTGAGTTTGATGGTGAAGAGTTTCGCCGGAAAATCCGCAGGGGGCGCGAGCCTGGGTGTCATGTTGTAAGTATCAGCGCGGTTGCCCTTGGTTACCAATGGGACGGTGAGCCTCAGTGGGTCAGTAGCTACGCATAGGATGTGAGAAAGGTGGGCTGGGGGAAACCCTGGCCCATCTTTTTGCGTGAAACTCCTTGCCTTATTGGTTTACTTGGTGTAAACTATTTATGTAAGCAAAAAGGGACAGGAAAGCCCTACCGCTTACACCACCAACAAACACAAGGAGAACATCATGCTAGAAAACATGAGTCGCGAGCATATTGACCAGCTACGAGTAGAACTCAAGGACGCACAGCTTAGGGGGATTCAAGCTGGAACCCCTCTAAATCACCAATTCAAAATGGCTCAGAAAACCCTCATGGGTGATACTGAAGGGGAGAAATCAGTCCAAATTCTCAAAGCAGCACCCAGCAGTCAAAACGTGGTGATTACCCAGGCGGTGGCAGCTACTCATCTGTTAAAAATCTGCTCACAGGAACTTGCAGCCACAGCTGAGAAGCACAGCAACGCAGAACTGGCCGCCCGTTACCTTGGGGATCAGGCCAGCAACTGGGAGAAAACAGAAATCGAGTCCCTACTGGTTGACCGCCACGAAGAGCAGGTCGGAGAAGATGCACACGATGAGCTGCTAGAAACCACCCCAGACCCCTTGAAAGAAATCGCCCTAAAATTTACCCAACCCTAGCAGTCACGCTAACCCTATAAAAATGGCCCCGGCAGATAAAAGGAAAGTGCCGGGGCCAACACACCAACAAAGGAGTGTTATGAACCAGTCTAGCAAAACCCCCGTACATTACCTCTCAGGTAAGCAAGCAGCTGAGCTTTTAGGTATTAGCCGCATGGCTTTCTATAAGCGCACCCCACCGCCAGCAGATGCCTACATCGGGGACGTGCCAGGCTGGAGGGAGCACACCATTACCACCTGGGATGCTTCCGTAAAGAAAAAACCGGGCCCAGTTCCAGGCAGCACACGTAAGACAAAGGAGTAACTACGACGTCATCTCTTCCACGCCATGAAGCAACAGCACAAATCATCCGCAACGCCCAACCTGCCGAGGATAACCTCACCGTATGGGGTGAAAACCTGCGCTACGTGCTGAGTGTCAAAGAGCTAGAAATCCACCAGCGGTATCTCTCAGCAGCCCTTGATGATGCCATGAACAATACCTTGGAAACCACGGCACCTTTTGGCAGTCCCGAGCACGAATTAGAGCTGAGCAAAACTGCTGAAGTAGCTAACCACCTAGCAGTAGTAGAAGCAGCACTAGGACTGCATGAGTAAGAGCGATGATGCCATAGCGCAGCGTTTTTATTCCTATGTGGTAAAAGGCAATAGACCGGAGCATTGCTGGATTTGGGTAGGTGCTATTGGCGATGACGGTTACGGCCGCTTTTGGGTCAAAGATCCCGATGGTAAGCAGCGCGTTTACCGGGCGCATCGCTGGGCATTAGAGCAAGCGCAGCCAGTTGATAATGTGCAACAGATGCAGGGGCTACATCGTTGTGATAATCCTTTGTGCGTTCGGGCTACCCCTGAGATGGACTCACACTTGTATTGGGGTAGCCGGAGCGAGAATATGGCTGATCGTTCTGCGCGCGGCCGTTCTAATTTTCAGGTGCTGGGTAAGCTAGACCCTACGATGCGGCGTAAGCGTGCGCAGGCTGCGCAACTGTTGCGTGATTACACCCGCGCTCATGGTTATGATCAGGGCAAGGTGGATGAGTTGATGAAGAATGTTCTTCCAGACCAAGGCACACTTTTCTGAATAAAAATATCCCACAGCAAATGCTGTGGGATATTCTTTTATCTCATTAGGCCAATGTGCTCGTTGAGAGTTCGCAGTGCATGATTGATATTTTGTAGCGCTTGGATATTTTTGTTTCTATTATGGCTTTCAGTTCCTTCTTGGGGTGCAGGCATTAAAGGTACAAAGGATGTATCAATGATGAATTCGTCCTTGTACTTTTTCTTCCACCACAATGTTCTTAAAGAAGTATCTTGGTAGGTCACTATGATGTGGTGTTTATCGTCAGCCCCTGCCTCAAATCTGCCAACACTACGCCACATTAACCGCATCTGTGCCCCCGGCGCCAAGAAAAATTCTTTTCCCAATAAGTCAAAGAAACCTTCTGTAATGTAGTCGTCCTCTTTTTCCTTCCACCTATCAGGAACATCGAAAGAGAGTCTATTAGCAGGTGAAGAACCCCGGTTAACAATCAATAGGTCAATTGAGCCCATATTCTGCACACCAGGAACCGGCTCGAAGGTGACATACGGTCTAGCGCGTGCACGAGAATCGCGGGAGATAGCTTTGAGATTCCATAGGGCAAAAATAGTACCAAGTACAGCTGTAACTGCGGTGATGGTTGATGATTCTGTTTTAAAAAATGATCCCCAATCAACAAGCCAGCCTGGGATTACTAACGAAAGAATCATGCGGGCGAAGTGCCCTGTTCATTATCCGACTGCACTTCATTATGAATGCTCATTTTTGCGAGGCGTCGAACATCGGCAGTAGCAATCGCCAACCGCGAGGCAATCTCCGAATTATTAACACCCTCAGACTTAAACCGCTCAATCACCGCAGCCTGATCAACCTCAGAAGCCTTCTCCGCCTCCACACGCTCAACCTTCAACTGCTCAATCTTGACCAAATAATCTTCAATTTTCTTATCAATCGAAGCCACACCGCTAGACTCCTCTAACTTGAAAAAATCCTCAGCAAGAGCCAACAAACGCTCCTCACGAGCGGCAAATTCACGAGCAGCCTCCAACGCCTTCTTACGCGCATTAACAGCCTTAGTTGACTTACGCTCAGCCATCACAAAACCATCTTTCCATCGAAACAAAATACTGATCTATCACCCTCAAGTTTAACCGCTCAAAAGGCTTCTAGTCAGTAGAAAATTTTGGGTGCTCAAAAGGGCATCCGCGCAAGCGCGTCTGACAGTACTTTTTACACCGCAGGATGCAGTGCCGGTCACCCCCAGCCTCATCACACCATCACCATGAATGACCGGCACAGCATCGCGGTGTCCCTGGTGTGCCGGTTGAACGATTTCCAAGGTAGCGCCACCGTCCCCAAGCGCAAGCCTCGCAGGGCTTCGGCTCAGCGGTTATCCCCTTTTGAAAAATTTTTCAGCGCACCGACCCAAATTTTTTTACAGCAAGCTGCGGTGTCAGTGCGCTGAAAATTTTTTGCAAAAGTGGTGCCCCGCTGACCAAAGGTTGCACCTGGGGCCAGGTGTCACTAGCACTTGTCATCGCCAACCGGCACAGGGCACGAGTTGGGAACCATGCAAGTCGAGCCTTGCCACTGAAGTTTCTTTGGTGGATAAGAAAAATGGCGAGAACACATGATGTGTTCTCGCCACCAAGACCAAGTTCAAAACCAGTAATTTCAGCACAGATTTTGAACTTGAACTAGAGATAAGGATACATCAATGACCGATGTTTCAAAAGTAGCAAACTTGAACGTTCTTGAAGTTTCAGTAAGCGTCAATGAGGTGACAAAGTTCCGCATGAGCCCCGGTGATGTTGAACCGGCAAGCGTTGAGATTTTCATGATTCGTGATGATGAAAAACTTGGTGAACAACGCTTTGACTATCCAGAGGTCTTAGGGCGGTTAGTTGCCGGTCAAGTTATCTGGTTCGCTGAGCGAGACACCCCGGCGCGTGAAACGTTCAGGTTAGAAAGCAGGAACTTCGGTAAGGACATTCCCGACTGGCTACCCGATGAAATCAGGTATCACGTTCTGATTAGTTCACAAGCCACTTTTGAGTTCTTAAAGAACGAAGATTAATCACTTCTAAGACTCAACGGGGACAGGCTTTTAGGGCCTGTCCCCACCCCAAAGTTTTTTGATAATTCAAGAGAGGTTTTCATCATGAAGAAAGTTCTAGCTGTTCGACACAGCGAGTTTATCCAGCAAGCTATTATTAGCGAAACTCACCAGAGCGAGAACCGGGAAAAGAGTTACTCACTGTATTGGGCAGAGTTCACCCATACCGGCTATACCCTTGTCTTAGGGTTACAGCAGTTCGAGAATACAGATGCTATCAGGCGTTGCCTTGAGGCTAAATATTCTAGCTCTATTCCTGAACACGTAAATGCTGAGTCTTTGCTCTTACTTATAGCTTTTAGTGTGTGGGATTTACAGCTGAGGACAGGGGAGTTTTTGGACTGGGTTTATGCCGGGCAACCTAAATTTTTCTACCCGCCTAGGGTGTGCCAGTTACACCCGATAGCTTACGCGTGTGAAGAGATGAACGATGATAACTACAGGAGAGACTCACTCAAACACATGTGTATTCAGGCAGGTTTTTATTTTGACGAGCTTGATGAATACTACGGCAGTGAAGCCGATTGTAACCGGCGGTGTTTAGAGCACTACGGTAAAACCTATTCGCAAGTGCATGAGGAAAACCCGGAGCTAGTGTATTACACTGAGTGGTTCTAAATTCTCAAGTGATAGGGCGGGCGCACTTCAAGTGTGCCCGCCCTATCTGTGCGTTAGTAGTGACCACACCTAGCGGTCACGAACGCACGCACAGCGTGCGCCCGCCGCGACTGACGCCGCAACGGGTACGATTTTACACAATCGACACACCAGATATGCAAAAGCCTATGGACAGCACAGAAATAACTGCTCCTACCTCGCTTCTTCCTGGTTGCTACTGCCCACAGGCTTTTACACATCTGCCTCAGCCCTGATGCACAGCACTTATACCCTGATCCCTTCCCCCGCAGGCTCCTCCAGTGATGGTGCATAAGCACTGCACACAGCCTGGTCTCATGTGCAAAATCGCGGCACGTATGCCGGACTACTAACGCGACTGAGCTCAATGTTCTCGTACCTCGAACGCTCTTTTTGTCGCTTATAGTTCGTCATACCTCTTGCATCCAATAAGTCAGGAACTTGCAAAATGAGTTTTCCCTTGTCGAAACTGCTAAAATTGAGCTCGTGATGACCGTGCATAAGCTCTCAGCGGGCGACGGGTTTAAGTACTACACCAGTGAAGTAGCCACTGGTGATGTACTGCGTGACCCTAATCGTGCTTTGGGTGATTACTACACGGTTGAGGGTATGCCACCGGGTCAATGGCTAGGTAAAGGTGCAGAATCTTTAGCTCTTATAGGTGAAGTTAGCGAAGAGCAAATGGGCGCTTTATTCTCAGGTAACGCTCTGCCCGTTACCACTGATGAGCTCTCACAACTGCTGTCTTATGCGCCGAAGCAGTCTGACTTTATCCGTCACACGGTCATGGAAAAAGCTCGTGTGGAAGCGGCAGAGAAAGCATGGAATGTTCATGTTTTACTGCGTCAAGGTAAAAACCAGACAGAAATTGGCAAAGAGCTAGGTGTTACTCATCAGGCGGTTTCTTTAAAGCTCATTAGCTATCGAAAAGCGGGTAACGACTTCGCTAAAAGAACCGATGAGCGTTACCTCGATACGACTAATCTCAGTGAGTTAAAGCAAGACTTTATCGCTAAGTACACTATGACTGAGAGTGAATCAGCGCGCGCGAGAACCGTAGCTGAACGCGAGGTCAAAAACGCAACATCACTCAAAAGTGCAGCAGAAACACCGCATACATACTCCACTATCACTCCCCTGATGAAGCGCATGGATGAAGAGACAGAACGCTTTAATCGTCTCAATTCGCGTGAACCTAACAAGGATGAGAAGCGTGAAATTCTCAACCGTGTCGGTGGTCAGATGTTCCGTGAAGAACACCGCCGCTCCCCCAGAACCAACGAAGAATTCACCCGTTGGGTAGCGAACCAACGCAAACCCAGACAACAAACAGTGGCAGGTTTCGACCTCGTATTCACTCCTACCAAGTCAGTTTCTATCGCCTGGGGACTGGGCGACGAACGCCTACGCAAAGGCATCGAGGCAGCGCATGAGAAAGCCATCAAAGATGCACTGACCTACCTTGAAGATAACGCTGTTTATACTCGTCGTGGTGCCGCTGGTATTCGTCAGGAAGAAACAAAATCCGGTCTGATTGCTACCAAGTTTCGTCACTATGATTCCCGCGAAGGCGACCCCAACCTACACGACCACCTGGTCGTTGCAAACAAGGTACAAGGCAAGGACGGCCGTTGGCTTACCCTCGATGGACGAATGCTATACGCCCACGGTGTCGCCGCATCAGAGCTCTATAACTCCAAAATTGCTGAGTACATTCACGCTGATCTCGGCTTAGAGTTTGTAGGCAATGAACGCAAAGGCCGAAAGATTTATGAACTAGCAGGTATTACCCCTGAGACCGTTACAGCGTTCTCTTCCCGCCGTTCGCAGGTCTCGAAGACTCTCGAAGAACTAGAGAAAAAATACATTGAAGAGCACGGGTACGCACCCAATGAAAAGGCACGGATTAAGCTCTCACAGCAAGCGACTCTTGCGACTCGTCCGCATAAATCTCAGGCACGTTCTTTGGCTGAACTGCATGACGTATGGACACAGACCGTTTCCGATAAAGGGCTGAACCTACCTACTAATGAAGCCCTTCTTCCTCACCTTCAAGAAGCTTCAACTGCTCACGCGGTGAAGGTTATTGAAGGTCAATCTGCGGCACTCACCGCCACAGATTCCCATCATGCACAGAACATTATCGAACGTCTTGAACAGACCCGTTCGACGTGGAAGCGTACCCATATTGAGGCTGAAGCTCGTCGTTACTTCCGTGATGTGACCGCCGGTTCTGGTGTGGATGAAACAAAGTTCCAGAACACTGTTGCAGCCACCGTTGAACAGTCCGTTGCTCTCAATAACTTCGCACAAGAGGCGCATCTACCGGATAACTCTCTACACTCAAATGGCGTGAGTGTCTACCGCAGGGCAGACTATGAGCTCTTCTCCTCAACTGGTATTTATGAGGGTGAGCGGAATATTGTTCATGCGGCAACGAGTGAGAAAATCATCCCCGCAGCCACCCACGATACCTTTGACGCTCAACGTGATTACCTCAAAGCTAAGGGCGGTCTGCTCTCCTCTACCCAGGAAGATATGGCACGCGCCTTCGTCACCGACGAACGGTTACTCGTGGTTGGTATTGGTCCCGCTGGTGCAGGTAAAACCACTTCAATGAAGGTTGCTGTAGACACCGTGCACGCCACGGGTCAGCGCGTTTTTGGTCTTGCACCGACCGCAGTTGCCGCATCAGTGATGAAGAGTGAACTCGATATTGAGGCATCAACGATTGCTTCATTCGTCGGTGATAATTCCCAGATTGCAGCACAGGTCAAGCCTGGGGATATGATTCTGGTGGATGAGATCGGCATGGCCTCCACACCCGATTTGGCCAAGATTCTCGATACCGCCCGCGACAAAGGCGCATCCGTTCGTGGCATCGGTGACTACCGTCAGCTATCGGCTATCGGTTCTGGCGGAGCACTACGATTGATTGAATCCAAGGCCGGGGCTATCTACCTCGAAGACGTCTTCCGCTTCAAGAACAAAGAAGAAGCTCAGGCTTCTCTGTCTCTTCGTGAACCATCACTGGTCGGTGACGACAAGCCCTTTGGTTGGTATCTGGACAATAAACGTATTACCGCAGGGGCCAAAGAAGGCATGGTTGCTGATGTCTTCGCCGCCTACTGCGCTGATGTTGCCGACGGTAAGAACTCGCTCATGTTGGCCGGCACCAACGAGGATGTTAAGGCTCTGAATGTCTTGGGTCAGAACGCCGCGATAGCCGCTGGAACAGTGCAAGAATCCGACACTAAGAACGTCCTACTGGAGGATGGAAGCACCGCATATGTGGGGGATAAGGTTCTTACGCGTAAGAACAACTACCAGTTGAAGACGAACCAGGGCAAGGACTTCGTGAAGAACGGAGACCTCTGGGAAATCCGCGCTATCGCAGAAGACGGCGGTCTACTCCTACAGCATACGAATCATTCCGGCATGGCCAGCCTACCTGCCTCTTATGCGAGTGAATACGTCCAGTTAGGTTACGCATCTACTATCAATCGTGCCCAGGGTTCGACCGTAGACACCACCCACGCTGTGGTCGATGCGGCCACCGATAGGGCAGCCGCTTATGTTGCGCTCTCCCGTGGCCGGGAGTCTAATAAGCTCTACGTTGCTACCGATGAGAGCACCAGCCGCGACGACGTACTAGAGGTAATTACGGCGAACTTTGACCGTAACCTCTCCTTCCATGAAGAAGCAGCGGCGCAGCGCACCGCAGAGCGCAATGTGGCGAATCGCCTGGCTCGTTACGATGATTTGGCAACCGGGGCAATGGAAGCAGCCATGAAGAACGTCGTCATCAACAGCATCGGTGAGGATGCGGCGCAGCCTATCTATACTGCTGATGGCTGGGGAGCACTAGCCAACGAACTCGCTAAAACTTACCGAGGCGGACTCGACCCCGAGACGGTCTTCACCCGCGCCTATACCCAGAACCCACTCGATGACGCCGAAGATGTCGCCGCTGTCCTTCAGTGGCGTGTAGCCGGTGTGCGTGAACGAGACGAATCCCTGCGAGAGCGTTTTGGTGAGGACGTGCGCCCCTTGGCTCATATCCCTGACGAATCTCTTGACCGTCTCATTGCCACCGCTAAAAAGCGCACCACTCCCCTATCCGAAATCGAGATTGAGGATAAGCGTTGGGCAACCCGCGACTACGCCCTGGTCAAAACAGACCGACTGCGCGAAATGCTCACCACCTCCAATAAAGCGTTCGAGGTGAATGAGAAGAGCAACCCAAAGGTTGCCGCGCAGATTAGCGAGAACATGGCACTCATGCAATCGGAGATTGCCCGACGTCGCTGGTCATCGCCGGAACAGAAGCATGTAGAGGCTATCGTGCGCGAGGAGAAGCCCCGTTCTGGCCATGACTTCACGATTTTGAACGCGCTCCAGTGGGAGAAGACCGTCCGCGACGAGGTACTTATCCCCACCATCGAGACCAAAGACTTCAAGCCCGAGCGGATTACTAAGGGTGTCAGTGGCTATTCGCTGGATTCCTTCTGGGAATACGACCGCTATACCCCCGAATCTATGCAGCGTGTTCTCAAAGTTGAACACGCCCAAGTCAAGGACTTAGTGCAGCTTCGTGGTCAGCAGATCGCAGCCGAAAAACCCACCTGGGCAGAAGCCTTAGGCGAAGTACCTGCCAATGAGCGCAACGCAAAACACTGGTACAGAGTCGCGGCCGAGATAGAAGCCTTCCGCGAGAAGTACAACGTCCCTGCCACAGAACAGACTCCTATCCCGAAGCAGTTCATCACCGCTGACTCTCGCGGGGAGTTCTTGGCCAATCAAGTCACGAATGTACATAAGCGTTCGGCGCTCTCAGATGAGCACCGCGATGAAGAGAAACTGTCTATCGGGGCAACTACAGCGGAGGTACTTCAGCAGTCCAAGGAGATGCCCTCACAGGCGGAGGTCTTGATGAAGGAAGGGGCAACCATGGTAGAGACAGCCACTATCGAGGATGTCTATGCGGAGCAAGACCGCCTTTGGTCTGTTGTTGAGGACCGTTACCGTGATGAGCAAGAGGTTCTAGGACGTTTGGATGAGGCACGCGGGACTCTGGATGAGGCTATCGCGGCTCGTGATACGGCCGTTTCTTCCCGTGACCGCTACGGTGATGATTTGGTGGAGTCTGCTGTGGCTGATTACGCCAAAGTTGAGCAAGCTCAACAACGTGCGGAATCCGCGAACTTCTTCACTCGCTCTGCACGGACGAATGAGTTTGAGGCGGCCAAGGCTGAATTCGAGTCGAAGTACGGCCGGGGTGATGTGCCAGAGCGTACCGATGTGGACTGGTTGAGTACCGATAGCGAGTATGCTCGTCATGCTGGTGTAGCTGATGAGGCGCAGAAGAGAGTAGAGACAGCAGAGTCCGAGGTTGTTTCCTTGGAGTCGAAGGCAACTACCGCAACCGATACCCGCCAGCGTGCTTATGCGGATTACGTGGCAGAGCGTGAATCCCATGAAGAATCACGGGTCATCAAACCGTCGATGACCGAGGCGAAGGCGCATGAGGTTTCTGAGAATACTGCGGCGCGTGATACTGGTTTGTTGAAGATTGGTTCGTCGCCCAAGGTTTCTCGTGAGAAGAAGGCTGCAAGCTCGAAGCTCTTTGCTCAGCAACAGAAAAATGCTGCGCAGAATAGATCGGCTAAGAAGACTGAACCCGCTAAGAACTCTTTGTACCAAAAGGCACCGACTTCATCGCGCAAGATGTAGCAGTGAAACCCTCTATGGGTCTACTCGTAAGAGTAGACCCATAGGCCATAAAGGCTAGAGGGACTCAACACCCGAGATGTTATTGTCTCTCAATCCGAACGGAGGATGAACGGGCGTGAAAGAGAAATCAATCATGCAACCGTGTCGTGATTTCAGAAACACTCGTCCCTTGTACGCCGGGAAAATACTCAGAATCAGAAGAGTTGTGAGTAACTCGTTGGGCACCAGATGATGCAAATTGATGAGATGGGATAGTAGGGTAGGAAACATAACTAATCCTTTTAGATAATTTGATTTCAATTGGTTAGTAAGAGTTTTGGATACTTTGCCGAGAATCAAAACTCTATTTTTTGAGCGAGAAGCCCAGACGTATCGCGTCTGGGCTTCTCGCTCTATTAACAACTATATCTAGTGTATTTCTCAAAGACATACCCCTGCATAGTGTGGTTTCTGACTTTGAATTTTGGGAATATTTTTTTAATCCACAGCTACTGAGGCTTGTTTTCGGTGTTCTGGGTGTGTTATCCACATTGCAGCTTGAGGTTGGACCTGACCCCTGTTCGGTAGACACCCGACAACCCGGCTTTCTGCCGGGGAAGAAAGGTAACCTGCCACCATGCCCAGCAAGACCTACACCGAGGAATTCCGCCACGACGCGGTCGCCCTCTACGAGAATTCCCCCGGCGTATCGATCAACGCCCTCGCCACCGAACTCGGCGTCAACCGCAACACCCTCCAGATCTGGGTCCGCAAATACGGCACCGGCGCCCGCACCACCACCAGCACCGAGGCCGCCTCGCAGACCCCGACATCGGTGACCGATGCCGAACGTATCCGCCAGCTGGAACGGGAAAACGCCCGACTGAAGGAAGAGCGCGACATCCTGCGCAAGGCCGGTCGGTGAACTTGGCGGCATGTTGCCAGAACACTTGGTCGATAACGTAGTCGAGATCAAGGCAGATCGTTGTCACGGTCACGAAGCCTTCCGGTTCATAGCCGAACATGGCATTTGACCCCAATGTGATGACGTCTCCAACGTTCGCCTGTTGCACACCCAGCTCGTTGTGCAACAGAACCGATCCGGCACGCACGAAGATCAGCCTCGCGCAGTCTTCTGCGGAGATCGGGCCAGCGGTACGAAAAGTTCGGCTTTGAGCCACTAAAGGATCGAAGCCGAACGTCCGGGATATTCCCAGAGCCATCGAGGTCAGTCTGCGTCTAGTGGTTGACTGTCCTCGGTCTGGCGCATGCGCCCGGCCAGCAATGCGATCAACGTGAGAGCTGGCGGAATGACTCCCGCAATCACAAAGATGATGGGGATGGGAACCAACAATGAGAGCGGCCCTGCGATGGCGATTGAGACCGGCATGAACGCGATCGAAACGAAGAAGTCGAGGCTGGCGACTCGGCCGATCATGTCGAGCGGCACCAACCGTTGCAGCAATGTTCCCCACACGACAACGCCAGCCCCGGTGAGTGCACCGACGACAAAGAGCGCGGAGAGCATGAGGATCAAATTGTCGGCAACGCCAATGACCACAAGAGGTAGTGTTCCTCCACCCCAGCACAGGATCATAAACGTCAAGTACCGACGAGGAAGCTTCAACGACGACACGATCAGCGAACCGACAGCCCCACCTATCCCATAGGCGGCCAGAAGGAACCCGAAAGTAGCTTCAGCATCCTCGAATCGGTCGCGGGTGAGGAACGGGAGGAGAACTTCGATCGGGCCTTGGACAATGAGCGCAAGCGAAGACCCGAAGATCAGCGTCCAAAGCAACCAGCGTGTACGAGCCACGTAGGCAACCCCCGCACGAAGGTCACCCCAGACGGTCGGGCGATCCTCGGGAGGAGTGGGCTCAGTGTGTTCGTCACGACGGCTAAGAAACAACGTGATGACGAAAGCAATCGCGTACGAAGCCGCGACGATGACCGCTCCGATAGCGGGGAAGAACATACCGACGATGACTCCACCGAGGGCCGGGCCCAGCCCTTGCCCCATCGATGGACGGAGCGCCCCTTCGAGCCCATTCGCGGCCAGGAGTTGCTCCGGCGGAAGGACCACAGGTAGGTAAGCGCTGTACGCAGGGTAGAAAAAGGCGCTCCCGGCACCCATCGCGAACGAGGCTGCGGCGACGTGCCAAAGTTCGATATTCCCGGTGAGCGACAGGACCGCCACGGCGGTCATGATCGCGGCCGTTGAGCCCTGCACTGTAATGAGAATCCGCCGTTTGGAGAACCGGTCTGCGACAACCCCACCGAGAACGGAGAACGCAAACAGGCCAAGACTCATTCCGGTTGCAACCGCCGACAAGGCAAGTGGGCTGTCATCGAGTGCGAGTACTTGGAAGACCATGACGATCGTCCACATACCGGTCCCGAATACCTCGATGCCGACGGCGGCAAACAGGAGACGGTAATCACGTGATGCCAATGGGCGGAGTGCGCGTAGCTTGATGGTGTTGCTCATACCAGTGCCTCGCCTTCAGCCATCGCCATCAGATGTACATGAGGCCATTGGGCGACATCGCGCAGGAGTTGCCGATCGTGGGTCGACAGTACGACGGCCGCTTGGGTAGCCCCGAGTGCCTCGGTGAGTTCGTCAACGAGCGCGATGGAGAGGTGGTTGGTGGGCTCGTCTAGTAGTAGCACGTGCGGGCGTGCCGCGAGTACGAGCGCCAGATCGAGGCGTCGTTGTTGACCCATCGACAGTTCACCCACTCGTTTGCCTGCCTCGCGCGATCGCAGCAGTCCAAGTTGACCGAGACCGACCGCCTCAGATGATTGAAGCGTTCCTTGACCGACGAGTTCGTCGAGGTGTCGGGCGTATACCTCGTTCGCCCGGCGATCAGGCGGTAGCATCGTCTCCTGACGAAGAAAACCCAAACGCGTGCCACGGGATGTCCGCACTGTTCCCGTATCTGGCAGTAGTTCGCCCGCCGCGATACTCAGGAGCGTCGACTTTCCGGCCCCGTTCGAGCCGGTGACCACGAGCCTGCCGCGGTGCGAGAGTTCGAACGACACTGGCTGCGCTAACCGCCCGGCAAGGCTCACGTTGTCGACGTTTAGTAGCACCGCCCCTTTTCGTGTGGGCAGGTCGGGGAACTGGAATAGCTGCGGTGGTTCAGGTACCGTCACCGCGTGTGCTTCGAGTGCTTCCTGGCGTCGGTGCACGCTCTGCACCAGCCCGCCCGCGCGCGTCGCGCGGCCGTGCTTCGGTGACCCCTTCTCCGGTCGCCAACCCGATACGAGTCGGTTCTGTGCAGCGCTGAGACTGTCCTGCAACCGAGCTTGTTCCTGCTGCTGGCGGTCGTACTCCTGCTCCCAGCGTTCCCGCTCGGCCACGCGCCCTTCTCGGTATCCCGCGTACCCATTGCCGTAGATGCGGGGGCGATCATCAGGTGTCGGATCGAGGTCGACCACCGTCTCCGCAATGTCAGAGAGCAGCGCGCGATCGTGGCTGACGATGACGACACCACCGTTGCGCGTGCGGAGTTGCATGGTCAAGAAATCAAGTCCGCTGCGGTCGAGGTGATTGGTGGGCTCGTCCAGCAGTAAGAAATCATCTTCAGCCCCCAACAGGCAGGCCAACCGCACTCGATATCGCTGCCCCACAGACAGATCAGCGAGCAACCGCGTCATGTCGGTTTCGGCGTCGAGTGCTTCGAGCGCGATTTGTACCCGGCGCTCGGCATCCCAAGCGTCGAGCGCTTCCGCATCTTCCAAGGCCGCAGCGTACTGCTCTGCGGCCTCGCTACTCCCTTCCGCGAGAGCGGCAGCGGCGTCGTCGAGTGTGGCCAGCGCTGCGAGCGGTTCGGCGATGGCCTCCGCGACGGCCTGCCCAACGGTTCGGTTGTCGGTGGAGTCCATCTCTTGTTCAGCGAGCCCGAGCGTGCCGATGCGCTGGATCGTTCCACTATCAGGTACCAGCGTGCCCGCGAGCGCGTGCAGAAGTGTGGTCTTTCCGCGCCCGTTCTCTCCGACGATCGCCACACGGGACGCGGGAGTGACGACGAGATCGACATGGTTGAGCACCGGGGTTACGCCTCGCATTACGGAGACGTCGGAAGCGGTGAGTTGCGCGCGATGGCGCGCCGGATGACGGTTAGTAGGGGTAAGCATTCAAATCCTTCAGCAAGGCGCACCACGACGAGCCAAACAGCCAGCGGGCACGCAAATGACGGGGACCCTTCCAGGGTCAGAACGAGCGGCCGTCGCTAGCTCGGAGTTGCTCAACGAGCGCGGTAGGCCTACTCAACCGTCACAGGAAATACAAATGCATGCTTCCAGTGTACCCATAAGGTCGGCAACGCTCAATCCCCACCTCCGCAACCAAGCATGTAAATGTCGATAGCAGTGCCGACCTCTCAAAGCAGACTGCGAAGCGACGCAAGCCACCGCTGGCGCGTCTCTTCCGGTGATTGTGTCCGGCCCGACGCCTCAGTAGCGAGAGAGAGGTAAAGCCCCACGAGAATCTGTGGACGCAAGTCAGATGTGTCGGCGGGGTCTATGCCGAGGCGGCGAACGTAGGCATCGCGCAGCCGGATGCTAAGTGACTCATGGAGGTAGGCGAGTTGGCGCTGAACGCGCGCATCGTCGCCAAGCTGATTGCGAATCGCCTGTCGTCGCCTGTCCAGTTCGGTCGTCGGGATCAAGAAGAGTTGCGCAGTCGCCCAGTCAAGCGTCTCGATCGCTACAACACCACGCGTCGGCATTCCTGGTGCGGGTATCTCGCTCCAGCAGTGTTTGAGGAGCAATGTCCTGTTACGCTGAGATCTGCTTCCTGATCACATCCCCCGTGTCTACTTTCCGGGGGTCGGGCCAGTTATCGCTGGATGGGGCTTTTGCTCACATCTGTGGGCACCTTCCGGGGAGCGTTGTGGACACTACCGCGTGTTCTTGCGGAAGTCGCTCCAACCAGGCATTTAATTTGAGGCTGCTCCCCTGTTGAGTTAAAATTTTTGCCTTAATTTTTTCGGTGGGGGTGTCGCACCATCGCTCTTGACAAAGATGTATATTATTCGCCCGGCCTTTCTACCAATAAGGGTGGAAGTCCTCTGTGGCATCCATGAAATTGGTATCGGCGCGTACTTCAGAATCAAGTTGCGCAATATCCCGCACCCGTAGCGTCTCAGCTGGTCGGTGCATCGCAGAACAATCCCGAAAAACACCCGTCTGGGGGTCAAACAACGCCTTCGCATGACCATCCCAATGAGTCACCCACCAGGAAGAAATATCTCCCTCTTCCATCGACTTGTAATACTGCCACCGCAGAGCCTTAAACCGGGCCACCGCCTCAGGGTGTAACCACCATTTGGCGCAGAACGCACCACCCTGACGTGCCGGGTACTCCATGATGAGAAGGGTCTGCTCAACCCAATCCGCCAAATTCAGTTCTTCGATTTCTTCAGACTGATCTACTACTACTTCTTCTTCAAACATAACTTTCTCTTTCCTTTAGTGAGCCTTCAGGCTCTCTTTCAACTGCTTCATCTGAGGCTCAATACGAGACACCAGAGCCTCATTCTTAAACCAGTAACCCGCATCGACCACACCGACCTCACCATCACCAGTACGGACAAACATCTTCCCCTGCGGCAACTTCGCCAAATCAGAGGCAGAGAGAATATCCCGCTGCTGAATCTGAGTTGAGGAACTGCGCCCCTGACCGGAATTGTGGTTATAGGAGGAGGAATGAGTGGTGAACTTATGGTCATAGGAGCCGACCAGCTTCGCCATTGAGGACAAGAAAGACTCTTCATTGCCGCCGCCACCGTAGACAAAGACCGAGGCAGCCCCGAAGAGCTCATTCATCCCGTTATCCCCATAGGTTCGTTTACCTTGGGATGCTGACTGGAAATAAGCACTGAAAATAATGCCTAGTGAACCTGCAAAGGAATACCATTCTGGAAGCTCAGGAAGGTTCACCGCGTTGCCGACCTCATCAAGCTCTATCACCAACGGCACTTGTAGACGGCCATTATCAGTCTTGCGTGCTTCACGTTCTGCACTGCGAAAAACATCCCACACCAGAGCAGACACCAGCGCCGAGGATGAGCCACCCTTCTTACTGCCCAAAAGAATCAGCGTGTCAGTACTGTTGGCAAAAGCTGTCGGGTCGAAAACATCATCACCAGATTCAGTGGTGAGCGTCCGCAGGTACTCATCATGTTCAAACGGGGAGACACACCGCTGCGCTGTAGCCCAGACTGAACCGCGCGTGTCCGAGGGCTGACGCTTCAAACCCAGAAGAGTTTCAGCCTGTTTGGGGAACCCATGCTTTTCTAGGATTGCCGCCGGTTCATCTTCTTCACTGCGCATGGCCCAACCGAAGACTGCATCATCGCTCTTCCCCGAAAGATTCGCCGCCAGCATCAGAGCACCAGTGGCTTTGGAGCCCATCAAATCAAAGTGGGCGTTCACGTTACCTTCAGAGGAGCCTTCGCCGTGGGTAGCGGCCTCAAAAATCGCGCCGATTTTCTCCGCATCGGTAGAAGAGCGCACCATGCCAATAATGTTGAAGAGGCTGGTGACATTGTTTTCCCGATTCAAAATGTTCGTCGGGTCAAAAATAATCACGTTGCCTTTGAACATGCGTTCGGCAATGATTTCCCAAATACCATCAGACTTATTCGACGTCACCACCAAAGCGCCAGGGGCAGCAACCGCGTGAGGAATCACCTGCGCGGATGTTTTACCACGGCCAGGGCCTTGAACCTGTACCGCGCATTGCCGCCAGCCCTGATAAATCGTTCCGGCCTCAATACGACCCAAGGGCAGACCGGGGCCGATCTCGGAGGCGTTCGGGTGCAGATTCGTTCGGGCGTCCTTGATGCGGTGAGCACTCAAGGACTTAGAGAATTTCGCGCTAGTACCGAGGCGGCGGTTGGCCATGCCGATTTTGGACTGGTTCTGGTTCGGTTTGGACCAGAGGTAGACAAGAATGAAGAGCACCGCCAGGGCCAGCAGAATCCAGGTTGTCGAAGGGATAGAGTGCAACATGGTCGAAGGTGTCCTTTACCAGGGGTTCAAGAGGGGAGGAGGGAAGGGTTTATTTGCCCAGACGGACCGAAGCCATAGCGTTCGCCCAGGCCTCATTCGTATCGTGAATAACCTGCTCTTTATGCGTGAGATTCATATGAAAAGGCGCACCAGTGGTTTCACCGAGTTTGAGCAAGAAGCGGCCACGACCAGGAGGCGGTAGGGTCTCGTTGGTTTTCGGGTCCACGCCGCCTTCAGCAGAGAGCGCCACGAGAAGACCTTGTTCTTTCTGGCTGAGCGGGACAACGTTCGTTAGTGCGGTCATCTCATTACGGGCCAGACCGCCGAAGACCTTCACGCTAGAGCGTTCCAAGAAGCCTTGGGCAATAGCAGTCAGTTCCGGGGTGGAGAGCTGTAAGTCCTTCATCGAGTGCGTTACCAACACCTGCCCTAGACCCTTGGTTCGGTTGAGTTTGGTCAAAGCGTTCACGCGATGCACCAGCTGCTCATCAGCAGAGAGCACCTGCCAGAGTTCATCCATAATCATCAGGTGGTGACGTTCAGGAATCAGACCCTCATCCGCTAGATCTTTCAGAGCTGATGCCCCTGCCTGACCATATGACCAGCACACCAGCTGTACGGCTGCTCGCAACCGGCCGTTAGCCTCATCAATAGCAGACACGTCGAAGGAGACTGAGCGGTCCAGGCGCATCGGTTCAGTGGTTTCACGGCAGAAGACGTCACCAAAGGGGCCGTCTTCACCCAGGGCGTTCAGGCCGCGTTGAAGAATTTCGGTGAGTTCAAAGTATTTGCGAGAGCGTTGTTCTTCGTTCATATCGGGGTCAAAGACCAGCAAGTCCACAATGTCCGCTGGAGGATTCCTCAACACGTCTTGAACATCAGAAATCAAAGGCTGGCGGTTCTGCTCTTCTGCCTTCTCGGAGGCATGACGGATAGCCATTGAGAGCACTGTGCCCTCATTGCGCTTTTCGGTCAGCTTATCCCCCAGTGCCAACTCAACCAGACCGGAGAGCGTGTTGTAACGGCGGGCGTGAATTTCTGCCCGCTGTGAGGTCTGCACACGAGCCGGAAGCTGAGAGAGCATGTGCCAAGCCGGACCCGCATCCAACGGATTAATAGCAGACATACCAGGGGCAACGGTAAGCACCTGCCCGCCGGTCTCCTTGACCACCCCAGCGTAGTCAGGTTTCAAATCACCCAACACCAGAATGAGGAACCCTGCATCAATCAGCGAGAGTGCCCAGCGCACAGCGATAGTGGATTTACCGCGACCGTTCAGAGCCATGACGAAGGCAGAGGGTGAGGAAATGATGCCCTTGAGATACAAGTTGATAGGGTCACCGCAGACAATCTGACCATTATGTAGATTACGGCCCAGCGGAGCACCCACCAAAGGAGAGGAGGCCGCACCACAGAACGGCCAGATACCGGCGGTCTGACGGGAGGTAGCCTGATACTCTACCGGGGCTTCCACCCAGCCGGTGGCTCCCCCGCCGGGGCGTTCATACCCGTACTTGGTCAGGGTCGGAATCTTAGTTTCGCGTGCCTCAAGAGCTTTGGCACGGGCTGAGTCAGCATCGTTCTTCTTTCCACCGAAAGCGATGAAATCAATAATCGGGTCCAGCAAAGACATGGTTCTTCTCCCTTTTCTTAGATGTTCTCGCGCAAGGAAGCGGACAGGCGGGCAAAGTCTTTCGGTACAGCGCCGATACCTAGTCCGAAGGCGAAGGCAGCATCATCGGAGTTCTCACAATCACGCAAACGTAGCTGAATACCAGCCACGGCCTGATCGCGCAGGATAGCTTCTGCACGGGGGAACTTCTCAGGGGTATCAACCGTGCCCGTGACAACCAGGCCGAAGCGGACCATTGCTGCTCCTTCTGCTTGCTCACGTTCGGCCCGTTCTGCCTTCTCCACAGCGACCTTCTTGATTTGGGAGGGACGCTGACCTTTCTGATTTTGACCGAAGGTGGCGTTAGCGACCTGATTCTGCACGACCTTCTGCGACCGGGCCGGAGACATAGGGCGGTAGAGAATGGTGACGCGTTTCTGCTCAAAAATATCGTTCGGGGACAGCAGGGATGTCAGCCCGGTTTCTTGGAAGTTCGAAGCCGGAGGCTGGAACATCTGCCAGGATTTGGAGAAGAATCCCGAATGTTCCCACCAGCCGGGGGTGAGTTTTGCGTTCGTGGGCCCTACTTCACCCCAGGTCAGCCCAGTGCCTTCACCGGAGAGACGGGCGGATTCAACAGCGGCAGCAACAGCCGGGTTATAGGCAGTATGTACCTGGTCCACAATGTCCTGAGCATCCAACAAAGAGACCGTGCCACCGGAGGAGGCACGAAGTTGTCCCATCATGCCCGGAATCAGCGTTGCAATATCTTCGGCCAATTCTTCTTTACTACGTACCCCGGTTCCGGCTTCACGATTAGCTTTGGCTGAGAAGGTAGCGGTGACCCACTGGTCAATCTTGGGTACAGCACGGTTGAGGTCATCGACAATCTCATCTACCGCTTCACGCGCGAAAGAAGGCACATCATCGACATGGGATTGAGAGCGGGTAATGCGTACCGCCTCAGGTAGACGGTTGCCGGGGTCTTTCGTGGCCTGGGTGGTAGCACCGACCTGAACGAGTGAGGAGATGACGCCTGCTTCGCGTTGGAAGATGCCCCATTGGTCTACCATCATGTCGATATTGTCCTGATCCAGCAGACCAATACCGGGGGATTGGACGGAGAAAATGATAGTGCCGGTACGGTTGGAGGGGTTCCAAATCATGGCCTTCTCTACCGGGGCACCAGCGGGCAGAAAATCAACGAGTTCAGTGCGAGCCAGAATACCCACCGGAGGGAAATCCCCGGTCGGCAGCTGAGAGACAGGGCCCGCCACATAGGTGGTGTGACCTTCTTTTTCTGCACGGTTGAAGTGACGCTTTGCGAGGATTTCTTCGAACTTTTTACGCCCGTTACGGCCGTTTAACGATACGGCAATCATCGCGGCCAGACCCAAGATAACGATGGCGGTCTGTACCCAGATGCCTAGGGGCATGGTGAGGAAGATGGCGATAGCAACAACGGTGCCGATAGCAGTGGCTAGCGCGGAGAGTCCGAGGACGCCTTCTTTGCGGGGGTTGTTGATATTGCCGTAGAGCCTGATCGGTGTGTTCTGTTCTGACATCATCTTTTTCTTTTCTCGTGGTGGTTCTTAGTTTTCGAGCTGGTTTTCAACATCGCGCATATGGCGCCCTGCTGCGGTGGATGTTCCCCTTGCAGCGGTGCCTAGAGCGCGGGACATGTTCGGGGAGAGGACTTGTTGCGTCGGACGATAGGAGGCAGGAGAGGAACCCGAGGCAGTAGTAGAAGATGCAGGGCTGTGGGTTGATGCGCTGCGTGAGCTTGCCGAGGCCCCAGATTCGAAGGAGGCAGGGGAAGAAGCAGACTCAGGTGAACCACCCGTAGATGCGGGGGCGGGGGCGTTCATTGCAGGTGCAGGTTGCGCCGGGGAACTTTCGCCCTGCGAACCGGAAGCTACAGAGGGAGCTGAGGGAGCACTGGGAACGGTTGAAGAGCCAGCCGACGGTGCACTGGTGGAGGACGTACCGGCAGGTATTGAACCGGCTCCGGTAGAACCGGGCGCACCAGATGTTCCCATTGCACCAGAGCTAGTGGAGCCATCTGCGCCGTTGGAACCAGAGGCTACCGAACCAGAAGACGACGCCGATTCCGTAGTCGAAGCCCCGACGCCAGAGGTAGTTGAGGAGGTAGAACCTTCAGCACCGGAAAGCCCTGCTGAACCAGTTGAACCAGCCGTGCCAGCGGCTCCTGTTGCTCCACTTTCACCGGCACCGGCCGCCCCTGCTGTGCCAGATGCACCAGCTGAACCAACCCCACCGGCGCCAGCGGCTCCGGTTGAGCCAGCCCCCGCAGCACCGGCCGCACCAGCAGAACCCGCCCCAGAGGCACCGGCTCCGGCGATAGCACTAGCCCCACCAGTAGCCACAGCAGCCAACCCCAAAGAACCAACGGCCACAGCCCCGGCACCGGCAGCAATAGCTCCGCCAGCAGAAATACCAGAAGCGTGCTCACGCGTAGAGACACTGACCAAACGAATCAGCGCCGGAAGAGCAATGCAGGACATGGCTGTAATCATGAACCCGCTCAGCAGGGTAATGATTTGAGCCATGGCGTCGTTCTCTTGACCGGCGGGGACGATGCCCTTAATCCAGAGGATGCCTACACCGTAGATAATCGCGGCCGTCGGTTTATACAGCACGGCAGCAAAAATCCAGCCCACGACCTTCCAAAAGCGTTGTTTACCCGCTTCGGTCTGAGACTGTGCAGCGAAGATGGGAAGCAAACCCACCAACACAGCAATCACGCCATAGGTGAAAAGCACGAAGAACATATTCACCAAAGAAGCAATGGCTGCGAGAAACACCAACAAAATGGCAATGATGGCGATACCAATAGCCAGATTTGCTGTGGTGTCTGCGGGCATGAATCCCAATGCGGTGTAGAGGGATTTACGCTCATCCCCACTAGCTCCTGAGATAGTCTCCAAGAGCCAGGGGGACAGCTGAGAGGTAATGGTTAACAGGTAGGACGCCACCGTGCCACCAATGGCAGTGGTAGCAATGGTGGCGAAGATAGCCATCGCCAAATCAGCAACCGACTCACGAGAGTGAGTGCGTACCACACGGATAATTCCGATAGCGGTACCGATAATTCCGGCGACCGCCACGAAATAGATGGTGGAGTTGCTGACTGCCTCGGATGCTGAACCTGGCCCCATGCCCGGTGCTTCTACACCCAGCCACCAAGAACCCAGACCATTGAGAACAGTTTCCAGCGCTGCAAAGATTTGGGTAAGGAACCAGCGTACCGCCGCGTCCAGCCCCTTTTCGATGAGTTCTTTGATTCCACCTGTTAACCAATTAGGCATTTAGGGCTCCCAAGTAATTGATGGTTCTTTACCAGTTGCTGACTGCATAGCTACTGGATAATCGGCTGTATCAGGAACAATCTTCCAGTCGCCGTCTTCCCAGATCAGGTGCATAGTTGCTTGAACTGGCATACCAATCGCACTATTGGCATACAGCGTTACTTTTGCTTCGGTATCGCTCTCGGATTCCAGGTCATAGCCTTTGATTTGCACAGAAATTCCGCTAGTGGGGTCTTCTGTTGCCCAGCCAGGACCAGTGGGGACGGGAGTTGCTGATTCACGTGCAGCAATAATCTCATCGCGGACAGAACCGGAAGCATAAACCTTCTTAATGTCCTCAACATCAGCACTCTGCTTCTGCTTCTCAATATCGGGACCAGAGATAAAGTCCGAAGCCGCGAAAAGAGCACCGGCAAGATTCTTGGAATGACCGCCATACCAGCCAGACTTTAACGTTTCACACCCACCGAACTCATGAGACTGCGGGTAATTTGACCCGTCAGCAGTCGTGCGCCAGGTATCTGTTTCAGGTGCCTCTTTGGTGACGTTCTTCGTGGCTTTATGGTTCAAATCCTTCTGGCACTCGAAGGCGAAATCTTCTGAAGAAGCATTATTAGAAGATGAGCAGCCGGTCATCACGAGGGCAGATATAGCCACCGATAACAGGGCAACTGTGGTTTTGAGAGCACGCATCGCTTTTTCTCTCTTTCTTCTCGTGCAGAGCCTAGATACCGACCACGGATTGCCAGACCAAACCAGCAATAGTCAAAGCAGCACCACCCAGCAAAGGCCACAGCGGAGCAGTGACCTCATCACCGTTACGGCGAGCACGAGCAGCAGCAACGATGCCCATGATGAAGTAGATGAAGAGCACGAAGGCTGCAATGTAGAGAACCCAACCGACGAGGGTGTTGGTGAAGTCGAATCCCGGAGGCTGAGTAGGAGTGCCATCAATCGCGTGAGCAGGTGCAGCAGAAGCAATAACGCCAGCAGTTCCGAGAGTGAGGGCGGTAGGTAGGTTTTTGCGGATAGTGTTTTTCATGGTTTTTCCTTCAGTAGTTGAGATGGTGTGTTCTGTGGTGTGCTGGTTGGTTTTCATGGTTCTTTTCTTTCAGTAGTTGTCTCTGATGTGATTTGCTCTGGTGGCTTTGTTGCCCAGGTATTGAGCGTTTTCACCAGATGCCTCACCCGCCGCCGGTACTTCCAGGACGGGGCAGGTGCAGTCTTCGTATCGAGATCAGCCCAGGAAGGCTCATAGCGAATCTCGAAAGCTTTGGGGAACATGCGAGCCACTCGCTTCGCGCGGTTCTTGGTCCCCTTGGAGACATCTTCGACCCTGCGGTGATGCACAAGAATCACACCCCGGTAGGACCCGTCGATGTCGATACTGCGCAGGTATTCCGCACGAGCCAGAGCCGCAACCGAAACGGAGGTGACCAACACCTTGGAGGCACCGTCGGCAGCGGGGGCAAGGGCTGTATCAATGACCCGCTCAGAACACATCCGGGCGATAGTGCTCACTCCTACTCCCCCAGCCACGCCTTCCAGGAAGAGACAGTGCTCATCGGTAGCCGGGACGGGTTCTTTCTCCGGGACAAGGGACGGGTCGCCCAGAACCGTTGTCGCGCCGTTGAGTTCTAGTTTGTTGCCCAGAATAGGAGCGTTATCTAACTCTGGTTCGGCTTCAATCTGCTCCGTCGGGCGCACAAAAGGATTCTGTTTGGGCGGCTGTACCTGATTCTTCTCAGAGGCAGCGGCGCTCTTTCGCCCAAGATGGATTGAGGGTTTAGAGAATTTCATCGGTGATTCACTTACTCCTTGTGATTGACCGGTAGCGCGTACAGATAAGTTTCGGATGGCGAAGAAGGATCAGCTGCAACCACCAGAGCAGTGTCCTTACTATTGATGGCCGCCGGGTAAGCCTTCGTTTTCGGTCCGGTAGCCACCACATCGCCGGAGGCGTTGAGCTTTTCAACGTTTTCCCGGGTAGATCGGAAGGCATATGAACCGCCAATAGTAGATTCAACTCCCACATCAACGATGGACTTATTGGTCACCCATACACCTTGAGCCAAGAAAAACCCGGAATCAGAATCCACAGTAGGGGTCATCAAAGACCCAACTGAGACATTGCGGTTGAGGGTATTTTCTTTGCCTTTTTCGGCAATGGTTTTTTTGTCTTGCGTGCTGATGGTGTATTCAGTGACCAGCGTTTTGGTGTCTTGTTTGGAGAAACAAACGGTAGTCTCTTTTACACCTGTGCATCCTTGGATGTGGCTGTTTTCAATTTGCGCTGGCTCTGGTAGTTCTGCACTGTCTTCGGTAATGGACCAGATTTTGGTGGTCTTATCGGAGAAGTTCGCGGCAGTAATGGTCCCATCGTGAGCCCCGGCGATTTTAGAACCGGCAGGTATCGTGCGTTTTTGCCAAGAACCAGCATCATCGAGAACATACATGACCGGGGAGGCGCTCACCGTCACTACAGGCGCACCGTAACCAAAGGTTACTTGTCCTTCGGAGGGTTTATCAGTGGTGGACTCTACAGTGTGGTTGTTCAGGTCAAGGACTTTGACTTCTTTACCGTCACTGATAGCCACTCGGGCATCGGTGAGGGCAGCAAATTCAGTCACCGCGATGCCAGCATCAGCAGACCAGGAAGGCTCACCGGTTTGACTATTGCGAGCAGTAATAGTGTTACCGGAGGCCACCAGTACCTTATCGGCAGAGGCGAACGGTGTGGCTTGGGGATTAATAGGAGTCTTCCACGCAGCGTAAGTACCCCACCCGGCAGGAGCCTCCACAGGAAGCTGTGCAGGGTTGATACGCCTCTTGTACGGCTTCTTGCTTGGGTTCAAGGATGCCAGTGGTCGGAATCAACACGGCAACACCGAGCATGAGCCCGGCCGCAACGTAGCCGGCGGTTCGCTTATTGAACCGTGCGGTCTTTTCAAAATCGTTATCAACCTTCCGACCGCCCATCAGAGAAAACAAAGGCTTCTTCTCTTGTGACTGCGGGTAGGTGTAGACCTGATATTGACCGGGTTCACCGCTGTACTTCTCATAGTCCTGCATTTCACCCAGATGAGTGTCAGCTACCAGGAAGAAGGGCTCTTCATCGCTGGTCTCATCAATAGCCTTGACCTTGCAGACATTTAGGCCCAGGGCGGCTGTGGTTTCTAAGGCAGCGTGTTCGGAGAGTTGCTGAATGGTTTGCCCGTCTTCCAGGGCGTATTCTTTGCTGATGCCAGGGGCTTTGACCGTGACCGTCTGATCGGTTGCAGTGAGGGTGATGAGAGGAAAGTTCGGGACTTTCTTCTTCGGTTGAGAGGACTCATGCTCAGAGGAGCCAAAGAGAGAAAATTTCATGGTTCTAGTTCTCCTCGGAAGAGGTCACTTGCTCGCCAACGACTTCCCAAACCCCACCGTGTTTTTCGAGGTAGACAATAATTTGGTCTTCCCCTCCTGCTTGTTGGGCCGCGGTGTCACGGGCTTGCCAATACCAGCTGGTAGTAAATCCACGGACGGCTTTATCAGCGGCGACGTCCTGATCCACATCACCCACCGTGCGGTTTACTGAGGGCACGGAGTAGGCTTCAATCTTTTTCGCTTGGGTAAAAGCATTCTGGGAAGAGTTCTTGACACCGTCTGCATCGTGTTGGGTCTCTAACCACTCTGCGCTCATCAAATCCGAGGCACGCAGCACAGCATCGGTCTTGTTGGTATCGAGAACCGAATCCCAGCAGTGAGTGATGTAGAGGTAATAGTAGGCGGTGGAGGCCGCATCAGTGCGGTCTGCTTTAGAGGCAGAAGGGCAGGACCCGGCAGCCAGCTCATAGGACTTTGACGGTGAGGGTGTGACAGTTTCAGCAGGAGCCGACGAGGAGTAGGGCACACTACTAGAGGAAGCGGCACTGACCGGAGGCGCAGGAGCAGGTTCATCCTGTTGGGCGCACCCAACCCAAACCAGCAGGGGCACGAAGGTGATAGTCATGAGGAGGAAGAATAAGCGCGTGAGTTTTTTCATTGCCCTGGCCATGCTCCTTTTTCTTTGAGAATAGGTTCAGGGTTAATGGCTGAACCGTCGTAAGGGTTGAAGTTTGAGCCGGTGTAGTCTTCACCGGGTTTGTGAATCTCGAAATGTAAGTGGGAGATGACCAGAGCCCCTACGGAGCCAGCATGGTTGGATTCGCGGCCCATCACCGTGCCTTTTTTGATTTTTTGACCGGCTTTGACCTGGTAATCATCCATATGGCAGAAAGCCAGACGGAAATGCGGTTCAGCGGTAGTAGTTCCCAGGAGGCAGCCGTCTTTCTCATAGAGGCCGGTAATGGTCAGATCGGTCGGGGCAATAACCGTTCCTTGAGGTCCGTAGCCAGAACCTGTGGCAAGGTCCACCCCGACGTGTTGCTGTGCCCAGGCGGGAAGGCCGGGGATATTACGGCCGCCAAAGCCGGAGGTGAACTGTCCTTTGGGCAGGGGGTTAGTCCACTCCCCTGGTCCTAGGTCCCCGTCCCAGCCGACGGCTTTGCATTCTTTGGAGAATTTCATTTGGGATGCGCCCATGATTTTTTCCACGTAGTCGCGGGTTTCGGAGAAGGGCGGGATGCCGCCGTATTTTTCGACGTTGCCAAGACCGGCGTTGTAGGCGGCGATGGTGAGACGAATGAGCTGGTCGGCGTCGCCTTTGGCTTGTGGTTCGACGATTTCTTTGAGTTTTTTCATGTAGCGCCCCAGGGCAGGGATAGCGTCTTTGGGGTCATTGATGTTGCCGCCGTTGCCGTACATGGCCCAGGTCTCGTCAGTAAATTGAGCGATACCGTAAGCAACGCCGGAGGAAGCGTCAGGGTTGAAGTTTGATTCGGCTTGGATTTGGGCAGCGATGATTTGCTCAGGAATTCCCGCTTCTTCGGCCGCGTCTTTGATAAGGCCTTGATACTGCTCGGGGACGTTGACAGTCCTTGACTCGTTTTTTGACTCAGCTGAAGGAGCTCCACAGGTTCCAGATGGACTACTGGTCTCATTTTCTGCGACAGAGATAAGGAGAAGAATGACGAGAAGGGGGATGAAGGTGAGTAGGAGAACTATTCCTAGGATTCCGAGGCAACCGATACCGCCTATGACTACGAGACCTGTGCTGGTGCTCTTGTTGTTTTGGTTGTCGGCAGCCATTCCCCCCTCCTTTTTATAGCTGTTATGGATATTTAATAACTGTATAAGTCATTTATATACTGTATGCATCATTGAATGCTAATTTCACGCCACTTTGGGGGGATTGTTGCGATACTTTAAGGCGTGCCATACATGCTAGAGATCCTCAACCAACCAGCGCAGATTCACAAGACTGCCCTTATCTACGGAAATACCCTGCGATTAGGAATACTCCACCACCTCAACCAAGGCAGCTATTCCCGCTCAGAGCTTTCTGATTTACTGGGAGTAAGTGAGGCAAACCTTTCACGTCAGATTAAGTTCCTGAACGATGAAGGGCTCATTATCACCACCATCCTGCCGGGACGCGGACGCCCCACCAGATACTCCTTAGATCATCAAGTGGCTAAAGAACTCGAACAGGCATTCCTTCAATACATCCATGGGGGAGAAATGAAAACTTCAAAGCAAAGCCCGGCATAGCGCAGACCTCAATTTCCTTCTCGCTGACCTGCCCCCGATGTCGGTGACAGGCAGAGAAACGGGGTGCACTTTTCACCTTGGCAACCTTAACACGTTGTTAAAGGTTACTGATGAGTATTGGAATAAGTGGTGACTACTCAAATGAGTCCTTGTCGAATCTCGTAACCCACACACCTTTGACTAGTTAAAAGACTTTTCCCAGGAAAGCTTTTTAAGTTTCCTTCAAACCTAAATTTGTATACTTTTTGGGCTACAGCAAACTTCCTGCTTTCCAAGACGCCACCGAAGAAAAATCCTGCAGGACACATCAAGGGAAGATTCTGGCCCGATTTCGCCTTGCCGCACGTTCGTACAGAGAGGGTGAACCATTCCGGACAGCCAGGGAAAATGAGCCACTCCAAAATTCTATAGGCGAAAAAAATTTAAGAAACATTCAGAAATTACCTAAAGCGATATCGCACTTAAGGTACTATGGATTTTATGCCAATCGAACGCACTAAAAGGGTTCCCACTCGTGGGAGCAAAGCGCAACAAACGACGCTTCGCATCAATGCGGAGGTCAAGGATGCGCTCTCGCAGAAAGCAGAAGAGTACAACGTCTCGTTCTCTTATCTTGTGAGTTCCTTCTGCGCGGAAAAGCTAGATATACCCGGTTACGAGTTACCGGAGAAAAAAGTCAATACTTAAAAAGTCGAGCGGGTTAGAAGCTCCAACTTCCAACCCGCTCAAAAGACTAAAGAATCCTGCTAATAGTTTGGCGACCATTCAGGATTCATTTTCGAAAAAAACAACCACAGAGGAAGAAATGAACCTTCATTCATATCCACCAAGAGGTGTTCTTGGTGTCTAGTTTACCAGTAAAGCAACATAATGGCACGATTATTTACAGTAATCAGACGCCTTCTTACTCACACGTAGTTAACGCACCCTCTACCCGTCAGCAACGAGCCCGAGCGCACTACGTTAAACGCCCCCAAGGTGCACTTCCCCATTGGGAGGAAACAGCGCTGGCAAAAGCTACTGCAATCCCTGAAGGCTACAGTTGCACAGTTCTAGAGGATTATTGGCTTCAGACAGTAGAGCAAACTGTTGATCTCACCTGCCGTCGAGCTGACTTCACGCAGAACTTCCGCAGCATCTGCAAAGCCATCGCACATTTCCTTGATCGTAATACCGGTATTGTTCGCATTACGTGGGAGACTCTCTCAAAACTCACTGGCACAAGCAGAGCCACCATCGCACGCGTACTGCGCACCCTCAAATCACACCATCTTCTCGGCGTGGTCGCGTCCGGTCGTAGCGCAGAAAAAACACCCCGTGGACAGCAACAGCAAAACCTCGCCCCTGTGTACACCCTGCTCACCCCCACTCCCCCAGCTAGCGACCAGTCCGCCGATGACGATTATTTCTATGACGAAAACGGCAATCTCTTCATAACTGACACCCCCTCCCCTTTAAGGGACGAAAAGATTTCCTATAGAAAAGCAAAGGCAACCGGAGCTTTTTCAATTTTCTTCAAACAGCAATATGCACTCTACGCAGCAACCCATCGAAAGAACTTAGAGCTCAAACGTCAGTACCTACAGGGGTCGTACCCCACGAAGAAAGCTCGTCAAAAGGCTCTAACGCATCTAGCACGCGTTTTACAGCATCATTGCTACGACCTACGAGCTGTCAGCGCACGCGCCATCGTAGAAGCTGCAACCTCCTTCTTTACAGCAGGGTGGAGCGTGCGTGATGTGCTCTATGCTCTGGAATACTCCCCTACCAACCAGCCCTATAACACTAAGGGTGCTACCGGGATGCGGTCGGTGAAAAAATGGTTGCATCTGCGTCTAAATGCTTGGATGTCTCATGGGGAGATTCTTCCTTCCCGCACTACGGTAGAAGAGCAACAGTATCGTGAGCAAAAAGCCCAGCGAGCCGTAGCCCCGCAGCCGCGTAAGAAGGTATGTGGGCCAAGTGTTGAGGTGAAGCGGCAGATCAAAGTTGCTTTGTTGGGTGAGAAGAAAGCTCGCCATCTCTTCCCCAAACTCTTCTAATCAACCATTCATACGTATATATGGTTATATGTATTGCCGTACAAATAAATATATGGTTATATGGTCTTACGTAAATCAATACATACAGTAAGAAGGCTCAAGTATGAGAATCGCAATTGCTACCACTAAAGGCGGTGCAGCCAAAACCACCACCGCCATGCTTCTGGCAGAGGCAGCGGGCAGAGCTGGGTACTCCTCACGCGTGATAGACCTAGATCCTCAAGGGTCAGCAACGGAATGGTCCGAAGTTGCCGAACAAGCAGGTGACCCGCTGACCCGGTTCGATGTCACCTTTGCTATCAAGCCCGTACTCAAAAAAACCTTAGAGGCCTCACTACAAGACTGGGTATTTATTGACACGCCACCGGGAGATTCAGCCACCATTGATGAAGCCATTAAGCTTGCTGACTTTGTTATTGTTCCAACACCTGTAGCACCTGAAGATTTCAACCGAGCTGTCAAAACTCTTAACGCTATCGATAAGCCCGCAGCCTTATTGCTGTGTCACTGGAACAAGCAGAACACCAAAATGTATGACATTGTGAGGTCTCAAATTCAAGAGAGCGACTTGATTGCATTTGATGCTGAGGTGCCTAACAAGCAGCAGTTACAGAATTTCTGGTATGCCAATACCAGTAAAGGTGACCTCGGGGGATATCAGGATGTTTTCACGGAGCTTTCCCAGACCCTAAAAGCTCTCAATTCTTAATGAACCATATAGTTGTATATAAGTATGTATGGTTATATGTATAGCCATATTTAAGATAGGTGTAAGAAATGAATTCAAACATGGGGGAGCGGCTCAAAGCAGCTCAAGCAAAGAAGAACCAAGAACAAAATACGATGAGTGTGGAAAACACCTTCAAAAGCTCCAAGGACGTCTCTAAGAAAGAGACTAAAAAGTTTACCTTCAATCTGGACGCGGATCTTTATCAGAAACTGCGTCGCGAGGCTTTTGAGAAAGAGACCGACATGACGAGTCTGATGAACTCATACTTGCGTCAAGCTCTACAGTAGTACGGCTCCATGTATATATGGACGCACATATGACCATATATATGGATTTGGTGAATAAATGCAACCACATCACAACCTAATAGTAGGCGACTGGGTAAAATTGCTGTTCTACACAGGGCACCAATCTGTCGGTATCTTCAGTAGCCTATTTGTTGTTGTTCCTGTAATTGGACGGGTATATTTCATCAGAATCGCCTTAGCTTATGTGGCAGTTGTTCTTGCGCTTTGCGCACTAGGAATCTCGTTGCTGAGAGCCCTGGTGGGGCTCCTGTAGGGGGCATAAAAGATTCTTCATAAATATGTTTGTAGGAAAATGTGTCTTATTCATGTAGATGAATAAGACACATTTTCTTATGTACATAGTTACTTATCAATCTGAAAGCGGGTATCTACGATGAGGAAGGCCTAGTCGTGAACGGTCATACCTAAGAGACATCTAATCTAGCGATAACCTGTGCTCGGATTTGATGCGATAAATTGTGGAGCGAGAGATGCCGAACGCCTCCACTATCTGCTGCGGACTCATCCCTGAATCCAAGGCAACAACAGCCTGACGTTTATCTTCTGAGGTGCGAGGACGACCACCAATGCGCCCTTGCACCCTGGCATGAGCGAGACCTTCTTTAGTTCGCTCAATCAGTAAATCTCGCTCTCACTGAGCTAATGGGGCTATCACGTAGAGAACGAGTTTCCCTGCTGGCGTTGCGGTATCAAGACTGACATGGAGAGCTTCTATGCGTATGCCGCGTTAATCGAGTTCTTGTACGGTGCCTAGAGCATCGAGGGTTGTACGTCCAAGGCGGTCCAGGCTGGTGACAATGATGGTGTCACCTTCGAAGGCGCAGTTTAGGGCATCGCGTAGGCCGGGGTGGTCTGCTTTTGAGCCGTTTGAGTTTGCTCATGAGTCACGGGGTGTGGTGGATGTGGTGGAGTCTATTAATGAGCGGTTTGGTGGTTCTGCGGTGGGGTGGGGTTATGGGGGTTTGGTGTGTGATCCGGTGTGGCAGATGAAGCGGGGGATGTTGTCGGGGCGGGGTACGACGCATTGGGAGGAGCTAGCAGTAGCGCGGTTGTAGAGTCTCCTGCGCCAATTGTTCATGCAACCTAGGATGTGGTGGGGGAGTGAGGGAACAGCCGAATTTCTAGAAACCATTGATTATGGATAAAGCTCGTGGCATTTCCAAACCGAGCACCTTAAAAGCACAGCGCCAAGGGATTTTAACTAGACGATATGTAGAACCAAATAGATAGGACAATAATATGGGTGAGAAATCTGAGTCAAAATTGAACTATTCAGAATTGCTCTTCATCGAATGGATACTCGACCAGGGCTCTGCGGTCTCTAAGGAACAGATTAAAGAATCTCAAAAAAATAAAAGAGTAGACCTAAAAGACCTGTTGAATCGCGGATTGATTAGTGTTAGCAACAAACCATCTCACACACAATATAAAGTCACGGAGAAGGGGGAAGCAATGTATCGCACAGCCAGCGAAGGTCTTAGCAAAACCATCGCACCGATAAGAGATTATGTTGCAGATATAAATCATAGAATAATGCAACCTGTGTTGGACAGCATCGATACAGTCCCCTTATGGAATAACTCTGCCTATCAGGCTTTAATGAAAGAGAACGTCAAGAGCTATGAAATCCTGGCGAGTAACGTTACCCAGGGAATGAGAGAAGCTCTTGCCCCTTTGTTAGAGACTAGACGGCAATTCGACCAAAGTTTCTCTTTCCCAACCGATGCCTATCGGTCCCTCCTCAAAAATATTCAACTACCGACAGTAGACATTAGTGGTATTTTCGAATCCTTATTCAAAGGGTGGTACTTTGCCCTCAAAGAGCGAGGGATTGAAGGGTGTATCACGATTGTGGGTACAGAGGGAGTTCCACTTATAGGAGCATGTCTTCCTGATATAAGTAAACTTCTCGCAGATGCTCATACGCAGGAAGAAAGAGAAAAAATCTTATATGACTATGAGGAATCTATTTTAGATTTCTGCTCGGCAATAGCTCGAAAGAATCCGGGTTCTGACGGTGTACTTCTTTCGAAAGCAGTTGAACTGTATCGCTCTAGAGAATACATAGCTGCTCAAGCAGTAGCGGGGGTGATGATGGATCCTTTGGTCGAAAGACATGCGTCATTGTTAGTAGATAAAGACCATGAGTTTCTCATTGATAATAGATCCGCCAAGGCATTTATAACTCTCAGTGAAGATCGATGGAACGAGAACAATAAATATCCCCAGACCGTTGAGGAACGTTTCTTAGAACAATCTGTAGTCTCGGCGCTTCTGTTTGCTTTATTCATGAGTACACACAAGTTTTATAAATTCGGCCAATCTCCAACTCCTCAGGTTTTCAATCGGCACGCAACTGTCCATTCAGGGGATGAAACCCATTTTACAAGGATGAATGCTTTGAAGGGGATTATGGCGGTGAGTAGTGCCTTATGGGGGTTCGAACAGCCTGTTGCCTCGGAGATGGAGAAGGAAATCAAATGCACCTAGAGGAAAGAGATGCAAAGAAAGGTCAATATAAAAAGGTTTATAAAGTTGTTTATTTACTCGAACAGTGAACCCACCACACGTGCTGATGAGTTCTCTAACCTCGACCGTGCGTGGTCATAGCGTCTGGTCGTGCGGGGGTCTTTATGCCCGAGCGAATCCTGCAAATGATGCAGGGCCACGCCCATCTCTAGGGCCAGCGTGGCGTGCGTGTGGCGTAGTACGTGGGCGGATACCGTCTTTCTAATCCCAGCTTTCAGCGCTAGTTTGCGCAGTAAACCATCCACGTTACTTCTTTGCCAGGGTTTGCCTGTGCGGGTGATAAAGACCAGGGGAGAAGTCCCAGTCTTTCCTTGAGTCTCTACTTCTAGCCCTGTTGTTGCGGTCAATTTCCGAAGATTCCGTAGTGTATGTTCAGGCAAATACACCGCTGATTTCTTTCCACCTTTGCGAGTAATCAGTAGCCACCCCTCGGATATGTCGGATTCTCTGATGCTCAGTGCTTCGCTGATGCGCAATCCAGTGGTCAGGAGCAGGTCCACGAGGGTTTGGGCTCTTAAAGAGTGCTCGGTAGCAGCGTCGAGGAGTCGGAGTGCTTCGCGTTGGGTGAGGGCTTGGGTTGCGGTGAAGTCTGGGTCTACGGGGGGCCTGCGGATGTATTCGGCCGGGGATTTGTCAATGACTTCATCCAAGAGGAGGAATCTGTAGAAGGCTGAGATCGCTGCCAGTCGCCGAGCAACCGACGCGTTCGAGTCGGTGTATTGTTCGTGGACCCGAGAGAAAACATCGAGGTGGGTTCGGCGTACCTGCAGTAGATCAATGCCTGCTTCGTCGAGGAAGGTGCAGAAGATTTTCAGATCATTGAGATAAGCCTGCTGAGTATTGGCTGAGGTATAGGAGAGCACCCAGGAAGTGATGTACTCGCGGTATTTCACAAAATTCGGCAGACTTGAGTCTATATTCATCAACCCTGATGCATCACTGGGCATTACATCAAGTTCGCTCGATACTTCCATCATACTTCCTGGGCAAAAAATGTTTTTGAGACCCACACCACTTAAAAACAGCAACCGGAGTCTCTCAACTCATTTCATGGTACATAACCTACATTATGAACCATAAATTATTCTGGTTATTGAAATCTAACACAGTTAATATTGAACTGCTCTTATCGCGTTGTATTCAGTAGGTTATAGCGATGAACGATGCCAGGATTACTCGCTCTATCAGGCTTATCTATAAGGGTGAAACCCAACAACCCATCATCCATTAGGAAACAGCCGTGTCGGACAGGTCCTTTTACACTCAAATAAACCGCTTAGAAAAATAAAAGCGAGCATCATTGAATTACATGATGCTCGCTTAAATAAATATTATCTAAAAGATATATATTGAAATATTATAATAACAAATGCGTCAAATGTAATATATTTAACAGTATTTCTGATATTTTTCTTTTTTGCTAGACGATTTATTAAAATTTATTTTATATGATCTAATTCCCTATAGCGGAAATCATCCTATCCATATCACCATCTTTTAGCTGTCCTCCTAACACCCCGAAGGTATCTCCTCAATAATCAAGAAGATTCCTTCTAGAGATATGCTTCTAATCTTTCCCTCCTGGTTTCTGTGCGCCTCTTGTAGCATCTTTTGCCAACTTCATGAATCCACGTACGCACTGCCATATAAAAAATAAGAAGCAGATAATTACTCCGCATAGCCCCACATAGTACCCAGTACTTCCCACAGGGACTCTAGGAAGCAAAAGAAAAGATAATGAGGCTTATTCAAAAGTAGGAACACACCCACACCCCACCAACTAGACAACGGCCC
>OBYT01000034.1_pt1 | contig 37438 bp, 33 predicted proteins | sample 1476811 | NCBI WGS metagenome assembly OBYT01 (sample SAMEA2580215, study PRJEB22360) | human gut metagenome | biome: human gut; feature: human-associated habitat; material: faeces | place: Denmark | collected 2008/2010
TTCACGGTGACAATCAAGTCACCAGCGCCGCCGGGGCCGGCCTGGCCTTTGCCTCGCATACGCACCTTCTGACCGTCCTTGATGCCAGCAGGAATCTTGACCTGCACACCGTTGCCGTCGCCACCACGCACATTCAGAGTGTGACCGTTGTATGCCTCTTGCAGAGTGATGCTGGTCTGTGCAGTAAGGTTTGCGCCCTTCTGCGGTGCCTGCTGGAAGCCGCCGAAACCACCACCACCGAAGCCTCCGCCGCCGAACATGCCACCCAGCAGATCGTCGATGTTGATGTTCTGGCCACCACCGGTGGAGAACCCACCGGGGAACCCGCCGCCACCGAAGCCGCCTGCACCGCCAGGGAAGCCCCCGCCGCCAAAGCCTGCAGCACCGTACTTACGAATCTGATCGTATTCCTCGCGCTGTTTCTTATCGGAGAGCACATCGTAAGCCTCAGCAACCTCTTTGAACTTAGTCTCAGCGGTCGTATCGCCAGGGTGCTGATCCGGGTGGTACTTACGTGCCAGCTTGCGGTATGCCTTCTTGATGTCAGCATCTGAGGCGTCCTCGGAGACGCCTAGTGTCTTATAAAAATCTTGGTTCAGCCAGTTTTCACTTGCCATGTTGTAGCGTCTCCTTACGCCTCGTAGGTTATCTCTTTTAAAATCTTGGTATTTATCTTAGTTTTTGGTTTATTTGCGCGGGCAAAACACCTGCGATCAACATCCCTTAATGCCAGACCCGACCAGTTAATCGCAGGTGCCTTGCCCACACAGACAGTACGTCTAGTCAACAAGCACTGCTACCCAGCTCGCGACGCGTGTGCATCAGCAGTCATACTCGCTCCAGCAACAACTTTATCTTTCAACAATGGGCGGGCTCGAATACTCGAACCCGCCCACCGTCTTCTATACGCCCAAGCCGTGCGATGCGGGAGTTCCTCGGGGCTGGCGTTCAAGGGATGCTGGCGACGCGGGACTCCCGCATCGGCATTGCCCTCTCACCGCCCATTGAGTTGTCGCTTACTCAGCTACCGCCACAGCCACCTGAGCGGTGCGTACTACACGCTCGCCCACTTTGTAGCCGTTGCGCAGAACCATTGATACCTGATCGGGTTCAACTTCTGAGGTCGGCTGCTGAAGCACAGCTTCGTGAACCTGCGGGTCGAAGTTCTCACCCACGGTACCGAATCGCTCAAGGCCCTGCTTTTTGAGGGTTTCTTCGAGCTTGTTGGCGATTGAAGCGAACGGGCCGTCTTCAAGGTCGCCGTGGTTGCGTGCTGCATCGATATCGTCAATGACGGGCAGCAGGACTGCTACAACGTCAGCGATTACGTGAGTGCGCAGCTGCTCTTTTTCGCGTCCGGTACGGTTTTTGAAGTTAGTGAATTCTGCCTGAAGGCGTCGGAGGTCTTCAAGACGCTCAGTTGCAAGCTGTGCATCTGCAGACTCGGTGTCTGCGGCTTCCTCCTGGGCTTCCGCCTCGGGTGCAGCGTCTTCTGCTACACCCGAGTCGGTGACACCTTCGGCCTCGGGGTGACCTTCAGCGGCGGGTGCGTTGAACGCTTCTTCAAGCGGGTCAACGCCCTCAGGCTGGTTGTCGGTGGGCTCGTTGGTGTTTTCAGCCATGATTAGTTCTTCTTTTCGTCTTCGTCGTCGATTACTTCAGCATCTACTACGTCGTCGTCTTCAGCCTGTGCGCCTTCTGCGGTTGCGGCGTCAGCCTGAGCCTGTGCGTAGAGTGCTTCGCCGAGCTTGGTCTGTGAAGCCTGCAGCTTTTCGAATGCTGACTTCACTGCATCGTCGTCATCGCCTTCAAGTGCTTCCTTCAGCGCGTCTACGTCGCCCTGAACTTCGTTCTTGACGTCCTCAGGCAGCTTGTCGCCGTTTTCCTTGAGGAGCTTTTCGATGGAGTATGCGGAGTTTTCAGCAACGTTGCGGGTTTCAGCTGCCTCGCGGCGTGCCTTGTCCTGCTCTGCGTGTGCTTCTGCGTCCTTGACCATGCGCTCGATGTCATCCTTGGACAATGAGGTGCCACCGGTGATGGTCATTGACTGCTCGGTGCCGGTGCCCTTGTCCTTAGCGGAGACGTGGACGATGCCGTTTGCGTCGATGTCGAAGGTAACTTCAATCTGGGGTACGCCCTGGGGTGCAGGTGCGATGCCGGTGAGTTCGAAGTTGCCCAGTGACTTGTTGTCGCGGGTGAAGTCGCGCTCGCCCTGGAATACCTGGATGGATACTGAGGGCTGGTTTGCTTCAGCGGTGGTGAAGGTCTCTGAGCGCTTGGTCGGGATTGCGGTGTTACGCTCGATCAGCTTGGTCATGATGCCGCCCTTGGTCTCGATACCGAGTGACAGCGGGGTGACGTCGATCAGCAGAACGTCCTTGCGCTCACCCTTCAGAACACCTGCCTGAAGTGCTGCGCCCATTGCTACAACCTCATCGGGGTTGACGCCCTTGTTGGGTTCGCGGCCGCCTGAGAGTTCCTTGACAACTTCGGTGACTGCGGGCATACGGGTTGAGCCACCAACGAGCACGATGTGCGCGATGTCTGAAACTGATACTCCAGCTTCCTTGATGACGTCGTTGAAGGGCTTCTTGGTGCGGTCGATCAAGTCTGAAGTCATGTCCTGGAACTTAGCGCGTGAGAGCTTTTCGTCCAGGTGAATGGGGCCTTCAGGGGTTACTGACAGGTACTGCAGCGAGATGTTGGTTGAGGTAGCTGAGGAGAGTTCCTTCTTAGCCTGCTCAGCTGCTTCGCGCAGACGCTGCAGAGCAATCTTGTCCTTGGACAGGTCAGCGCCGGTCTTGGACTTTACCTGCTCGAGCAGGAAGTCAACGATGCGCTGATCCCAGTCGTCACCACCGAGGCGGTTGTCACCTGCGGTTGCGCGTACCTGAATGGTTGAGAAGCCGTCTTCGTCCTTGCCAACTTCGAGCAGTGAGACGTCGAAGGTACCGCCACCGAGGTCGAAGACGAGAATCAGTTCGTCTTCGTTACCCTTGTCCAGGCCGTATGCCAGTGCTGCTGCGGTGGGCTCGTTGACGATGCGCAATACGTTGAGGCCTGCGATTTCGCCAGCTTCTTTGGTTGCCTGACGCTCAGCGTCGTTGAAGTATGCGGGAACGGTGATAACAGCGTCAGTGACGGTGTCGTTCAGGTATGACTCCGCGTCGCCCTTGAGCTTCATCAGGGTACGAGCTGAGATTTCCTGAGGGGTGTACTTCTTGCCGTCGATGTCGGTGGTCCAGCTGGTACCCATGTGACGCTTGACGGATGCGATGGTGCGGTCAACGTTGGTGACCGCCTGACGCTTTGCAACGTCGCCTACGAGTACGTCGCCGTCCTTTGAGAATGCAACAACTGAGGGGGTGGTGCGAGCGCCTTCAGCGTTCGCGATAACGGTGGGTTCGCCACCTTCGAGTACTGATACAACTGAGTTGGTAGTACCGAGGTCAATGCCTACTGCACGTGCCATGGTGTTTATCCTTTCGAGATATTTTTTCTTTTCTAGAACTTGTGCAAGATTTCTTGAGTCGTCTTAGCTCAACTTCGCTTGCTTCGATATCCAGTCTGCCACTTTTTGAGCAAATGTCAATAGAGTTGAGTCACCCTAACTCAACTTTTATTCAATATATCGACTCAAGAAACACGATTTGAGGCTTCCTGAGCGCCCACAAGCCCTGATTTGGCGGGGTTTTAAGGTTCAGCGGATTAACAGGAAAATATTTAAGGACGCGTGTTGCGCCGCAGGTGAACAGGCGGCGTCTTGCACCTCCGTCCTCGCTGGACATACGAAAAAAGGGACGCTCCCGCGCCCTGACGCGAAAGCACCCCTTATCTTTAATGGCGAAAAAGTACGCCCTTACTTTTTGATTTCTTCACCGCCGAGCTCGTCCAAGAGCTTGTTCTTGACGCTATCGTCGGCATCACCCACGATGCCCCAGTTATCGCCGCGAAGTGCCCAGCCGTCATTAAAACCTTCGTTCTCAAGTTCCTTGAGAAGATTGTCGTCCGACTCAGCTTTCTGGTCGCCTGTGTAAACTCCCATGACCATCTTGGGCTCGGCTTCTTGAGTTGTAGCCGCTGACATCAGTGCCTCCATAGAAGTGAAGTCAACGTCTGAACACAGGTAGACGTTTGAGGGATCCACGTTGTTCTTCTTGAGGTCTTCTTCCATCGATTCTTTAAGAATGGTGTCTGAAATAGTGTTGCACTTATCGGCGGAAGTATCGCTTACAGATTTGTTCATGGCAGCTTTAAACTCATCCATGCCTTTAACTTTGTCGCCGCGGCCCAAGAAGAACCAGAGCGCGAGGGCAAGTAGCGCTAGCAACAGAAGTAAGCCCACAAGCAGTCCGATAAGAAGACCTGTTTTCTTTTTCTTCGGTTGCTGATCACCATAGGGAGCGTGCGAGCCGTGCTGTGCGCCTTCAAACTGATGCTGATCGTCAAATGGCTGGTGACCCACAGGAGCTACACCACCTTGAACAGGTTGCCCATTCTGCTGGTTGTACGGGGCACCATTGCCAGTTGCCGCCTGAGCATTGTGCTGGAATTGCTCGGGATTTTGATTGCCTTCTCCATGCTGCGGAGCGGAATTCTGCAGGTAATCTGCATTATCAGGATGCTGGGGGTTCAGAGGATTCTGAGACATGATGAACTTTCTAAGTGGGGGATCATGCCTGCACCGGTTACCCGGCAGGGCATGTATACGTATGTATGTTTCTAGTAAATCATGCTTGCTTTTCCCACCAAAGAGTCCATAGGACAGAGTCTGGTTTATGACGCCCGCGCTCCCCTGACTGCGGCAGCGTCTGGGAAAAATTAAAACTAAAGCCCCGCTTTCTGCTGAATGAAAGCGGGGCTTCTAGTTACCTTCGAGAGCTGTATCGAAGCATCGGGAGACATAAGGCGTAGCGCAAGGCACATGTGTGAGTGCCGGTTGTGCGTATGGGTGCTACGCGCTCCCGTTATAAAAGTGTGTGCCTTGTTAGGTTACACTCAGCCGGAGCAAATTGCACGCTCAGCTTGCCGTGCACGCATAAAAATTTACATTACTGCATATTGTTCAACAATATGCTCGTTATGCTCTATTCGCCGTGTTTCTCGTCCGTATCAACCGGCGCAGAGGCATCGAGCCCCAACCGCTTACGCTCTTCTGCAATAATCGCGTCAATAGGCCAGGTACCGTCCACCTAGAGGCGAGCGCCGTCGTAGGTCACGATGGCAACGCCGCCTTCAGCCTTCCATCGCGCCACGTTTTCTTCGCGAGCAACACCGTGCGCGATAAACACAGCTAGGTCAGAGAATTTCTCAATCTCACGCCCCCAGTTGATCACCACGGATGCTGGACAAACCACCACAAAGTGGGTCTTGTCCTTAGCCTTCAGGTGGGCCAGCGCGGCAATGGACTGCATGGTTTTGCCCAGCCCCATTTCGTCGCCCAAAATCATTTTCTTTTGCGCCAGCATGAATTTGGCGCCGTAGGTTTGGTAGCCGCACAAGGTGGCGTGCAGGTGGGTGGTGTCTAGCGGGTATTTGCGGATGCGCTCCACCGTGCGCGCATCCAGTAAGCCGTCGTCCTAAAGCAGGTCGTTGTCGAGATAGCGCGCTAGAAGGGTCTGGTATTCGGCGGGGTTAGCGGTGTACTGTGCCCATGCTTGATCGGGAGTGAGTCATTGAGCTCCGGCGACGCTGAGATTCTGGTTTGCTTCGCACCAGGCGAGGTCGTCTACAAACTGTTGCAGGTCGTCGGTGTCATCGCTGTAGACTACGTAGAAGGGTGAGGACGCGGGCACGGGTTGGGCGAGCAGTGGCTGGTAGGAGCGCAGGCGGGCAAGCAGGTCTGAATCTGAGAAGGTTGCGTCAATATCGCGTAGACGGTGCAGTGCCACCAGCATGCGTTCGGCATCGGGAGTGCGCACTTCACCGACGGCTTCTTTCTCGTAGCTCATGGATTCATCGAGCAGGCGGTGGGCTACCGCAATAATTTGAGCGGCGGTTGATTCGCCTACGCCAGGCACCTGTGTGAGGCTGTGAACATCGTGAGATAGTACGTCGTTGACGGTTGCAATGCCTGCCTTAGCCAGCGGGGCTGTACGCACCGATCCCTGCGTTAGTTCACGCAGTTTGTCCACGGGCACATCGCGCAGGGTCAGGCGAGCGCGCTCTTCTTTGAGGGCGACCATGTCGCCTCTCATACCACCGATAAGATGTTTGCGCTCCTCGGTATCGATTGTCGCCACCACGCGATGGAAAGCCTGCACACGATAGGTGGGAATTTCTGTCCAGTTGACCTTCGGCCACTGCTCCCCCGCAAAACGCGCAAGTTCTTGACCGGTAGCGTCCTTGAGTCCAAAGGCGTTTGTGGCAAAAATCTGTGCTGGGTCAGAAGTGCCGATCTCTACGTTGGCTCGGGCAACGAGCTGTCGCATGGTTTGCACAGTAGCGTCTGCCTCGGCAAGACGCGTTTGAAGGTCGAAGGACGCCGCGTCCGCCGCTTTCTTTTTCTGCCCGCCAAAGATGCGGGTCATAAATCCGCCTGAGCCGGCACGGATGGCGTCCAGCATAAACTGCACGTTGTGGCCCATGGATGCGCCCGCACTCAGCGCCTGTATCGCGGGCTCTCCTTACTGCTGCCACCACGCTTTTTCAGCGAACGCGTTGGCGTTATCAACTATCTCGGGGTCAATCGGGGCGAAGGTCAGCATGGAACCTGCATAGTCACGCGATAGCGATGAAAAACCCAGCGGTACAGGTCGCTGCAATACATTCAGAACATAGCGGCTTCGCTGAGCCAAGTCGATGAGCTCTTGTCCGGCATCAAGCAGGGGCTGATTCATGGGGACTCCTGAATAAAACGGTGTGCCCTTATTATGCCTCCCCTGAGTGCCGGCGACCATGCCGCGACGCCCTAAAACGTGTCAAGATAGAGACATGACATATAAAGTAATGACCGTATGCACCGGCAACATTTGTCGCTCACCCACCGGCGAGTTCTTACTGAAGGACGCCGCTAAGAAGGCAGGTCTGGATGTAGAGGTTGACTCTTCAGGTATTTCCAATGAAGAAGAAGGCAATCCTATTGACCGCCGTGCAGGCAAGGTGCTCACTGAACTCAATATCAACACTAGCTCTCACACCGCAAAGCAGTTCAAGAAAAGTGATTTTGAGTCGCACGACCTGCTCATCGCTATGGATCTGAACCACTACCGCTCTTTGCAGCGCATGGCGCCCACCGATGAGGCCGCGCAGAAGGTTCGCTTGATGCGCGAATTCGACCCCGCAATGGAGGGCAAAGACCACGGTGATTTGGGCATCTATGATCCCTGGTACGGCGATGAAAAAGATTTTTACATCACCTACGAGATGATTCGCGACGCGGTACCCGGTGTTATTGAGTACATCAAAGCGCAGAGTTAGAGCTGATGAAACTATCTGCAACACACACTGCACATTCGACCCACCAGTTTTGCACAATTCTGGTGGGTTTAGTGCGTGAGCTGATGCGGTCACGCAACGGGGGTGCGCCGCTGATTATTGCTCTTGATGGGCGTTCGGGTTCGGGTAAAACCACGCTGACGGAGGCCGTGAGGCAGGCTCTTGTACAAGAGGGAATCAGCCCCGATATTTTTAGACTCGATGACACCTACCAGGGGTGGACGGGGCTCTCCCCCGCTATTACCCAGTGGCGCGACAACAGCACAGCACTCAAGCAGGGTAAAGCTGTTCAATGGAATGGTTGGGATTGGTCAAGCAGTCAGCCTACCGGCCCGTTTACACTCACCATCGAGGCGTCAGCAGCACCACGCGTCCTTGTGGTCGAAGGTGTTGGTGCACTTGCCGGTAGTGCAGATATTAGATGCTGGATCGAGCAAGATACCACCAGCCGCAAGCGCGATGCCCTACAACGCGACGGCGACACCTACCGCCCCTTTTGGGATCTGTGGGCAGAACAAGAAGAGCAGCTCTTCGCCCATTACCGAAAGTGCTACCAAAAATGTGACATATTATACGAGCGTTAATTTAGGTATTTTCACTGTAAAATAAACAGGCACGTTTTCAAGAATTTCCCGAATAAAGGACAGCAGTGAGCACCCACGCGCATCATAAAATTACGCCCCTCGTTTTGGTAGTCCTCGCATCGCTGACCGCTGTAGCGCCGCTTGGCATCGACATGTACCTCGCAGCGCTACCTGCAATTTCAACAGACCTAGGAACCACCGCGTCCCGCGCGCAGCTGACCCTCACCGCTTTTATGGTGGGCATGGGTATCGGCCAGATTCTTATTGGCCCCATGTCTGACAAAATTGGACGCATCCGCCCGCTCTATGTAGGCGTTGTGCTCAGCACCCTCTCGGCCCTGGCATGCTACTTCGCACCCACCGTAGAGTTCCTGATCGCCGCGCGTTTTCTCATGGGCGCATCCGGCTCATTCGGCATGGTGCTCGCGCGCGCTATCGTCACCGATTCCACCCGCGGGCTGCAAACCGCAAAACTCATGGGCATCCTCATGATGATCAACGGCTTCGCGCCCGTCCTCGCCCCGCTCATCGGCGGCTTTGTGCTCTCTTTCGGCACCTGGCGCACCATCTTCATTGTGCTCACCGTCTTTATGGCGCTTTCTGCCCTGTCAGTTTTCATCTTTGTGCGAGAATCCCTGCCTGTTGAGCGCCGCCAAACCGGCAGCATTCTCAGCACGTACAAGGGCATCGGTCAGGTTATTAAAATCCCGCGCTACCGCGGATTCATGCTCACCATGGTGCTCGGTTTCGGCACGCTCTTTGCGTATGTATCAGGATCTACCTACGTTCTGCAGAACGTTCTGGGACTTTCTCAGACTCAGTTCACCTGGGTCTTCGGCGTGAACTCACTCGGCATTGTGGGTATGAGCTCGCTGGTAACCTACCTGGTAGGACGCGTCTCCCAGCGCAAGATGCTGGTCTTTGGCGTGCTCATGTTGCTACTGGTCAGCGTCGCCATCACCATCTTGTTCAGCATTAAAATCATGCTGGTACCGACCCTCATTCTGCTTTTCTTGACCACCTGCTCCGTAGGTCTGATTTTCAGCAACGCGAGCGCCCTTGCCATTGTGCAGACACGCCATTTGGCGGGTTCAGCATCATCACTGATGGGTGCTGTGCAGTCCGTTGTCGGCGGTATCGCATCCCCGCTGGTCGCTCTAGGCGATGCGGACGCTTACATGCCCATGGCATTCACAATGCTCGGCTTTGCCGTTTTGACTGCGCTGGCGCTCTTTACTACTCCGGTAGCTCCCGGCGACTGGACCAAGCAGGGAGCAGAAGAATACGCGCGTCGTGCAGGAGAAAAGCTGTAAGTCGCATCGGCTCTTATCCGGGCTAAAAAGTACTCCCACAGTGCGAAAGTACTGACGCTAGTGTCAGTACAAACGCATTGTGGGAGTAATTTTTATATCTGCCGGTAGTCTCTGAGCACTAGAATAAGGTCATGAGCACTACCGTAGTTTTACTCTCAGATACTAACCCGGCGGGCGTCATTGCCGACGCATCAGCCCCGCTGATTAACATTGAAGATCAAGGTCTTACCCGTGGTGACGGCGTCTTTGAAACCATGCTCGCCGTCAACCGTAGCGTCCGCAAAATTGATGCTCACCTCACGCGTCTTGCCGGTTCAGCTCGCCTTCTTGAGTTGCCGATGCCTTCTGAGAAGCAGTGGCAGGACGCGATTGCCACCGCCTTGAAAGAAGCAGAGGTCGGTGCGCGCACACCTCTGGGCGAAGAGCATACCGTCAAGCTGATTATCTCGCGCGGAACCGTTGAAGAAGGCCCGCATGCATGGGTAACCGTAGCTCCTTCCTCTGCCAAGGTCCTTTCGCAGCGTGAGGAAGGTGTGAAAGCCATGTTGCTACCGCGTGGCCACGACCCGGCTGAAGATTCCGCCTATCCCTGGCTGCTGGCAGGGGCAAAAACACTCTCGTACGCCGTCAATATGTCGGTACTTCGCTACGTTAAATCCCGCGGCGCAGACGACGCTATTTGGGTCACGGACGAGCGACGCATCCTTGAAGGCGCAACCAGCTCAGTGATTGTTGCAAAAACAGTGAACGGCGTGAAAACCCTATACACTCCTGAGCCGTCCCACGGTATTTTGCCGGGTACCACGCAGGGAACAATTTTCAACGGCGCTCGTGAGAACGGCTGGGAGCTAGGCTTTGGCCCGCTCTACCCACAAGATCTCTTAGAGGCGGACGGCGTGTGGCTGGCGTCCTCCGTGCGTTTGCTGGCTCCGGTGACGCACCTTAACGGCACAAAAATTGCCGTTGATGCCGACACTACTCACGAGCTATTAGGCTACCTCGCCAATAACTAAGCCCATTTAGCATATGGCGAAAACACTGCTCCCACCAGATATTTTTCCAGCTGGTGGGAGTAGCGTTTTAAGTACACAGATATAACCGCATGAAGGAGACTCATGTCTATCACCGTTAAAGCTCTGCAGAAGACCGGCCCCGATCAGCCGTTCCAGGTTGCTGATATTGAGCGTCGTAACCCTCGCGAAGACGACATTGTTATCGACATCAAAGCAGCAGGTATCTGCCACTCCGATATTCACACCATCCGTAACGAATGGGGTGAGGCACACTTCCCGCTGACCGTTGGTCACGAGATCGCGGGCGTCGTTGAGTCCGTGGGCTCCAAGGTCACTAAGTTCAAGGTGGGCGACCGCGTAGGCGTTGGTTGCATGGTTAACTCCTGCGGCGAATGCGAACAGTGCCAGGCTGGCATGGAGCAGAACTGCCTCAACGGCAACGTTGGTACCTACAACTCCAAGGACGTTGACGGCACCATTACCCAGGGTGGCTACTCACAGAAGGTTACCGTCAACGAGGATTTCGCGGTTACCATTCCCGATTCCATCGATTTTGATGTTGCAGCTCCCCTGCTGTGCGCTGGTATCACCACCTACTCACCGCTGGCACGCTGGGGCGTCAAAGAAGGTCAGAAGGTTGCTGTTCTAGGCCTTGGCGGTCTTGGCCACATGGGTGTTCAGATTGCCGCTGCGATGGGCGCTGAGGTCACCGTTCTTTCACGCACCTTGAAGAAGGAAGAGGCAGCGAAGAAGCTCGGTGCAACCCGCACGCTGGCAACCACCGAAGACGGCTTCTTTGAAGACCACAAGGGCGAATTTGACCTTATTCTCAACACCATTTCAGCCCCCGTTGATTTGGATGCCTACCTCGGTTTGCTCAAGCCCCGCGGCATCTTCTCAACCGTAGGTCTTCCCCCCGAAGCCCTTGAGCTTCACATGGGACGCCTGATTGGCGGTGGCAAGGTGCTCACCGGTAACAATATCGGCGGCATCGAAGAAACCCAGGAAATGCTGGACTTCTGCGCTGAGCACGGTATCGCATCCGTCATTGAAAAAATTTCAGTGGATCAGGTTGATGAATACTACGACAAGGTAGTTGACGGCGACGTCATCTTCCGCGCGGTTATCGACACCGCAACTTTCGAAAAGTAAACCTTTTCGTTAGCGCTATCTAGGGCTTCGAGACTCATCTGTTCAGGTAGGTTTCGGAGCCCTTTTGTGTGCGAGCTAGCAACGGATAATGTAACGCTTTGCTGGGGTTCCAGCTGTTTTTCTAAGATAGAAAGTACATCAATTCAGCACACTGACACGCAGGTAGTAACAGGCACTCACGTATGTATAACCTTCTACTTGCCATCATTTATCTCGCCTTTATTGGGTTGGGGCTTCCCGATTCTTTGCTCGGTGCGGCCTGGCCTGCCATGTATAAGGATTTCGATGCGCCGCTATCGCTAGCAGGCCCGATCGCCATGATTATTTCGGTGGGTACGATTGTCTCTAGTTTGCAAAGTGACCGCCTCACTAAGCTCTTTGGTACGGGCAAGGTAACGGCGCTCAGTGCCGGTTTGACCGCCATTGCACTCTTTGAGTTTTCAGTTTCTGATTCGGTGCTGGAGCTGTGTCTGTGGGCGATTCCCTACGGGCTGGGTGCTGGCAGTGTGGATGCCTCCATTAACAACTATGTGGCGGTGCATTACAAGAGCCACCATATGAGCTGGTTGCACTGTATGTGGGGACTGGGCGCGGCTGTTGGCCCCTACATTATGGGTGCTGTTCTTGCTGGCGGCGGTAGCTGGAATTCCGGGTATCGTGCGGTGACACTCATGCAGGTAGCGTTGACTGTCATTTTGCTCCTGAGTGTTCCGCTCTGGAAGGATTCTCGCGCAGCAGTTGCTAGCGATGAGGCATCGGCTCCTCCGGCAAAGCCGTTATCCCTGCGTCAGGTCATTGCTTTGCCCGGCACCAAGGCCCTTGCGATTTGTTCCTTTTGCTACTGTGCCGTTGAGACCACCGCGATTTTGTGGGCTAGCAGCTATTTCTCTTTAGCACGCGGCACGTCTGCCGATACCGCTGCCACCTACGCGGGCATGTTCTTTGTGGGCATTACGATAGGACGCGGTGTAAGCGGCTTCGTGACGATGAAGCTCAGCGACGCGTCTATGATTCGCTTAGGCCAGGCAATTTTAGGTGCGGGTATTTTCGTGATGATGCTACCGTTCAGCGATGCGGTGTCATTGGTTGGTCTGGTGCTGATTGGTTTGGGTTGCGCACCCATTTACCCCTGCATTATTCACGCGATTCCCAGTATTTTTGGGGCTGATAAGTCGCAGGCAGTGATTGGTGTGCAGATGGCGAGCGCCTATGTTGGTCCGCTTCTGATGCCGCCGCTATTCGGTGTGATTGCGAATAATGTGTCGGTGGTGCTTCTGCCCGCATTTTTGTTGGTGTTGACGGTGCTCATGGTGCTTATGCACGAGAAACTCTTGCGCGGTACAAAAGCGCTCGAGAGCTAGACTCGGGGGCTTTTAGAAAGAGCCGAAGACCAGTTTCAGAGTGCCTGCGTACAGTGAGATTGAGTAGGCGATGACTGGAATAGCCAGCCAGGTGAGAGCAAACACTAGGTCTTTTGACGAATGAGTCGGTACTCTCGCCCATGTCCTTTGGCCTGCGCCAAAGCCACGGGCTTCCATGGTCATGGCTAGTCGGGTGCCGCGACGTATTGCTTGAACGAGCAGGGTGAAGACCTGCCCGCACACGCTTTTCGCGGTTCCCAGTACACCGTTGCGTGCCCCTACGCCGCGGGCGCGTCGTGCAGCTCCTAGCGTGTTCCATTCGCTGAACATAATGCCGACCAAGCGCAGTGCAGCCAGTGCCGCCAGCACAAATCGGGCGGGCAGTTTATAGGTCTGCGCCAGTGAGTCGCCCAGGTCGGTGGGGTCGGTGGTAAGCATCAGCATGAGGGCGGGCATTGTCATGGCGAGCCCGCGCATCATAATGCCCACACCGGATGCGAGTGAGCCGGTTGTGATGGTGATATAGGCAAAATCGAGCAGAACAGTGCCGGTTTTCTCTGCCAAAATGGCGGTGCCCCAGCCTGAAAGTAGCGTCGCGAGAAGAATCGGCCAAAAACGCGCCAGGAGGTTGAAGGGTTTAAAACCTGCGATCATCAGCGCAATCATCTCTAGAACCAGCGCAACTGTGCCGGTGACCGCGTCCACGGTGAAAACCAGCAAAAGCGTGACGACGGTGGCCACTAACAACTTGATACCGGGATTGATTTTGCCCAGCCAGGTGTTGTATTCGGGGCGAGCGTCAAAGATATTGATGCTCATGAATGAGCTCCTAGGTAAAGGGTACGGCCGCCGAGAGCTTCAACGAAGTCCAGATCGTGGGTGACTGAGACGACGGCTGTTCCCTGCGTCATGAGTTCGTGGAGCAAATTCACGAGCTCTGCCCAGGTGTTGGCGTCCTGTCCGAAGGTTGGCTCGTCAAGAATGAGGATGCGCGGTGCAGTTGCCAGCGCGGTTGCCACGGACAGTCTGCGTTTTTCACCGCCGGAGAGCGTGAACGGGTTGGCATCTGCTACGTGGTCTAGGCGCAACCGGCGCATGAGCGCCTCGGTACGTTGTGCCAGGTCTTCTTCGTCGACAGCTTGTTTGCGTGCTTTTGCGACCTGGCGCGGCCCGAACTCTAGTTCGGCGCGAACATTTGCCGTTAGAAACTGGTGCTCAGGCTCTTGGAAGACGAGGCCGATGCGGCTTACCAGCTCTTCGGGTGACCAGGATGCGACGTCCCAGTGAGCGCTGTCGCGTAGCTCATCGGTGGCGTAGAGAATGCCGTTGGCAGCTAGCTGTAATCCGGCAAGGGTGAGGGCCAGCGTTGATTTTCCGGCGCCGTTCACGCCCATGATGCTCAGGTGCTCCCCGGCGTTCACGCTCACATCGATACCGTCGGTGACAGGATGCAACGGTAACGGAAGGCTGACTGGCTCAGGTGAACGAGCTAATTTCTTGCGCGCACGCATCATCTTGCGGGTGGGCTGTTCACGCGTTACCGCTAGGGCGCGTCCGCGCAAAAGCTCGGCGCCTGCACCGGCTCCATTGTCAGAGGCACGATGCGCGGTTGAGGCCTGCGGTGAGTAGTCCGGCACCCATACGCCAGCGGCGATGAGCTCATCGCGCGCGTCCACGAGCACTTGGTCAGGCGAACCGTCATGGCTTATGCCACCGCCGGGGCTCAGCACAATCACACGATCCATGAACTGTGCCCACACGCTCACGCGGTGTTCGATAACGATCATGGTTGCGCCTATAGCGCGCTGGGCAGCTATCACGGCATCGCGGACTTCAAGCACGCCTTCGGGGTCGAGGTTAGCGGTGGGCTCATCCAGCAGGAGCACGCACGGTTGGATGGCGAGAATACCGGCTAGGCCTAAGCGTTGTTTCTGGCCGCCAGACAGCGCCGATGTAGAGTGCTCCAGCAAAAGCTCGCCCAAACCCACCGCATCAAGCGAAGCTCTGACACGAGGCCAAATCTCATTGCGCGGCACCTGCAGATTTTCCGGACCGAACGCAACATCATCGCCCACTTTCGCAAGGATCACGGATGACTCCGGGTCCTGTTGCATCATGCCAACGGTACCGTGCGAATCCTCAGCGGGAACCCCATCGACCAGCAACTCGCCCAGGGCTGTCTCACCGTCATCATCGTGAATAACGCCCGCAAGCGCGTGCAAAAAAGTAGACTTGCCCGCGCCCGATGGCCCCAGCAAAAGCACTTTTTGCCCCGGTTCAATGACAAGGCTGAGCCCCGAAACAGCCGGAGAATGACGGCCGGGGTGATGCCACCCAAAGTCTTTGGCCTCTACGCGTGCACCGCCCATGTGCGTCCTTACCTTTGTCAGAAAAATTTAGCGGCGTGACTGACGGCCGGATGCCAGTGATGAGAGCACCCCGGTCTTTGCCAGCGCGCCGGTCAGTAGCCAAGAAACCAGACCCGCGAGGATGGTTCCAGAGATAACACCGCAGATGACGTAAATGATTTTGTTATTCAGGGAGTATTCGGGATTCCAGACGATGACCTCGTAAACACCCATGAAAAGACCTGAGACTGCGCCTGAGAGCAAAGCGGTGGGCAGACCCCAGCGCTTGTACATGAACAAGAGGAAGACAAGTTCAGCACCGATACCCTGAACCAAGCCGGAATAAACAACGGTGATGCCAAAGCCCGCGCTACCAATGAAAGCTGAGATAATCGCAGCCAACAGCTCAGTGTACAAAGCCGCACCGGGTTTACGAATGATAAGACCACCCAGCACACCCGCAATCAGCCATGCACCGGCAATTAGCGGAGTGAACTGTGGTGCTGCAACGGTTGCTGCGCTCACCGCGGGGTAGACCGCGTTGTTCCATACCCAAAAAATCAGGGCGCAGGCAACAGCAAGAACAGATGCCACCACAATGTCGTTGACGCGCCAGCGCAGTGAACGCGAACGCGCACCATGCTTGGGCGCGCGGCCAGAATCTGCTCGGTTAGAGGTAACAGACATAAAAAATCCTCCCTAGTCTTAGGAAGGGGAAGGACGCGTGTGCGCACGCGCTCTTGAGATACTCGACTCCCTAGCGCCGGTACTAACCGGATCAGGTTCGAGGGTCAGCCTTCTACGGCACTCTCAGCACCGCGGTGGTGCTCCCCTGTCGATACGCGCGTGGACGCGCGATACATAGTTCATCGGTGAACCACCCCAAGTATAAGCATCAGTTTTCGTGCGCACCAAGTTAGTGAACTTCGCTGACAGACAAAAACAGTCCAGACTGTGCATAAAACCAGTTGAGCCGTTATTGTTATAAGCAACACTACTTATCAAAGGAGTAAACAATGAGCACTCTCGTAAAGCTCGGCGGCACCGCAGCATCACTCGGTGGCGTTGCACTGTCCAACAAGGTTTTGGCTGCTACCTGGAAGAAAATCACCGGCAATGAGCCCCCCGCAACGCTGGCGCGACATCATCATCTGGTCACTGGTTACCGGTCTTGTAGGCACCATCATCAAGGTCGGCATCTCACGTGCGCAGGTAAACCTTGAGGCAAAGGACAAGTACAAGCACGGCGGTCAGGCTGAGGTCTAAATCTGCCTGAACTTTCAAAGTTTGCAAAAGCACCCGGAGGGAAAACCTCCGGGTGCTTTTGTATTGCTCTATAGAACCTGAGTATTGTTCAGTTTCGCTTTGATGGGATGCCGCCAATCAACATCCCTAAACGCCAGACCCGACCAGTTGATTGGCGGCATCCCATCTCAGCTACAGATCTCAGCAGACTTTAGTATCTTACGTTTTAGAAGGTACTTTCCTCATTCTGCAGACGCGGTGCTGGCTTAAGCGGTAGCACCATCGCTAGCCCTAAGGCAATAACGACCATGATGCCGATGACGCCCCACACCTGTGCGCCTAACAAACCAACGAACAAGCCAAAGAGTGCAGGAGCGAGGAAGCTGGCGGCGCGTCCTGTGGTGGAGTACAGACCAAAGAGCTCGCCTTCTTCGCCGGGAGGTGAAACGCGCGCTAAGTAGGTGCGAGCTGCTGACTGTGCGGGCCCCACAAAGGCGCATAGTGCTAGACCGCAGACCCAGAAGACGGGTTTACCGTCGAGAAAGAGAATCGGTGTTGCAGCGATGAGCACGCCGATCAGTGAACCCAGAATAACGTTTTTCGGGCCGAGCTTGTCGTCAAGGGACCCGCCGATAAGTGCGCCGACACCCGCCACCACGTTGCCTGCGATAGCGAAGATAATGATTTCATTAGCGCTAAACCCGAAGGACCCGGCTGCCAGCACACCACCAAAGGTGAACACGCCGTTGAGACCGTCTCGGAAAATTGCGCTGGTGACCAAGAAATACAGGGTGGACGGCGTGGTACGGTACAGGCGTTTGACGGTGTTGAACAGGTGTTTGTAGGCGTTAATAATCCCTGCAAGACCACCGGGGACAGCGTCCTTCACCGATGTCTGACGCGTCCGCGCGGATTCACCGCGAAGGCTGAGCAAAAGGGGTAGCGAGAAAACCACGCACCAGAGCGCTGAGAACAGGGCGATACTGCGGTAGATCAAAGAACCGTCGCCTTCAGGGAGCGGCAGGATGCCCGGCTTGATAAACAGCACCATGACAAGCACTAAAGCGATGATGCCGCCAAAGGAGCCGCAGGCCAAGCCGATACCGCTGATTTTGCCTACGGTTGCCGGGGTTGAGATGCGCGGCAGAAGAGCGTTGTAGTTGACAACCGCGAACTCGTTGACCACGTTGGCGAGCGCAATGAGGGTTACACCAAACCACAGGAATTTGGGGTCCGGGTACACAAAGAAGCACAGTGCCATCAGGATTGCTGTAGCAAAGGTATTGATGCCCAACCAGAATCCGCGTTTGCCGGTGGCGTCAGCGTGCTGACCGCTAATGGGCGCCAAGAGCGCGATGAAGACGCCAGCGATGGTCAACCCGGCAGATAGCACCTGCGTGGTGTGGGTTTCTGAGCCGAAGACGTCGCTGGTGAGGTAGAGAGCCGTGAAAATGAACGTTGTCATAATCGCGTTGAAGCTGGCTCCACCGGCGTCCCACAGCGTCCACGCGAAAACTTTTTTACGGTCGGGTAAGGTTGCCATGTCACCTATGCTAACGGGCTTTGAGCTGCTTCTTTGATGTGACAGACAACTTTATACTCTAAGATTTTGCGTAAATTTATGAAGGATGCGGGGCGCTGTGATGCGCTCAATAGGATTACACGGGTGCCGGCTCGCGGTTGGCTTGGCTAAATACCGATACACTGTTAGGCATGTACAGCTGCCTCCGTACTCGATGGGCAGCTATTTTTATTGAGCACTATCACCTTCATTCACGAAAGATACCGGTTTGAAAGATCTCACCCGCGGATCAAAAGCGGCAGGTTCTGCCCCAGATTCAGATGCAATGCTCTACGGCATGGAAGATTCGCCCCCGTACGCTCTCTCAGTACTCTTGGCTCTTCAGCATATTTTGGCAGCGTTTGCCGGAATCATCGCTGTTCCCCTGGTAGTTTGTAACGCTCTTAATCTCGATGTCGCGCAAACTTCTCTCATGGTCAGCGCAACAATTTTTGCGGCCGGCATCACTACCTTCATTCAGTCCAAGGGCATTGGTCCCGTGGGTGCACGTGTGCCGGGCATGATGGGCACTGACTTCACCTTTGTTAACCCCACTATTAACGTGGGTAGCCAGTTCGGCATTGCAGGCATTGTGGGCGCGACCATCGCAGGTTCGCTGGTTGAAGTAGTGCTTAGCCGCTTTATCAAACCTCTCATGCGTTTCTTCCCGCCGCTGATTACCGGTACGGTGGTTGCGCTGATCGGCATTACCTTGATGCCGGTGGGCATGGACTGGGCTGCCGGTGGCACAGGTGCTGCTGATTATGGTTCTCTGCGAAACTTGGGCGTTGCTGGCCTGGTTCTAGTGATTACTCTTGTGCTCAACTACTTTGGTAAAGGCATCGTTAAAGCATCCGCTGTTTTCTTCGGCATGGTAGCGGGTTACCTTATTTGCATTCCGCTGGGCATGGTCAACCTCGACGCTGTTGCACAAGCATCCTGGTTCGCGCTACCTAACCTGTTTACCTACGGTATCCACTTTGATCTTGCGTCCACTCTAGCTTTTGTGCCCGCTTACATTGTTTCTGCAATCGGTACGGTGGGCATCATGATAGCTATTGGTCAGGCTTCTCACGCTGAGGTCTCTAGCAAGCGCATTGGCAACGGTGTATTAGCTGACGGTGTTGGCTCAGCAATTGCCGGTGTCTTTGGCGCCGGACCCAACACTGCTTTTTCGCAGAACGTCGGTCTTATTACCCTCACCAAGGTAGCTAGCCGCCGCGTCATGATGCTAGCCGGCATTCTGCTTGTAGTGCTGGGACTTTTCCCTAAGCTCAGCGCACTCATTTCGATTATGCCCTCCCCCGTTTTGGGCGGTACTGGCATTATTCTGTTCGGACTGATTGCTGCTCAGGGAGTAAAAACTCTTTCAACGGTAGAGATTTGTGATCGCGAACTGCTGATTATTTCTGTAGCGTTCGCTCTTGGCATCGGCGTGACCGTTCGCCCCGAAATGCTGTCTCATTTGCCCACCGCGCTTCAAATGATTTTCTCTTCGGGAATTTCAACAGGTACGCTGGTGGCACTACTACTCAACATTGTTCTTGTGAAGAAGGATAACCATGGAACTGCTTGAAGATCGCATTCGGCGTGATGGACGCATACTGCCCGGCAATATTCTCAAGGTGGATGAGTTCGTCAACCACCAGGTTGATCCTGAGCTTATGGTGGCTATGGGTAAAGACTTCGCGGAACACTTTAAAGATTTGGGCATCACCCGCGTGCTCACCCTTGAGGTCTCGGGCATTTCAATGGCGCTCACCGCGGCTTTAGAGCTGGGTGTGCCTATGGTTTTCGCTAAGAAAATCTCGTCCAAGACACTGTCGAACGATACCTACCACTCCAAAGTATTTTCTTTCACCAAGAAGATTGAGTATGATATTCGCGTTGATAAGCGTTTTGTAACTCCCGATGACAAGATTCTTATTATCGATGACTTTCTTGCAGCTGGCCAGGCCCTTCACGGTTTGATTGATCTGTGCGAGCAAGGTGGCGCTGAAGTTGCCGGTATTGGCATTGCTATCGAGAAGGTATTCCAAGGTGGCGGCAAGATTTTCCGCGATCAGGGCTATGACGTGTATTCGCTGGCTATGATTGATCACTTTACCGATGACGGTGTGGTGTTCTCTAACGAAGTCACCCAGTAATCGCTCAATACGCTAAAAGGCGGGGTCAGGTAAGTTTTTACCCGACTCCGCCTTTTGTTCTAGGACGCGGCTACCGCCCGCGCGCGTCCTTGATCGATAACGCCAAGCCCCATGAGTTCGCTCAGGTTCTTCTCGAAGGCGTCATAAGGGATTTCTTCTTCGTATAGCTCTTCAAGACGACGGTGTAAATCCTGCGGGGTGCGCGGTGTTTCCAGCTCAAACCACAAATCTCCGGCGAAGAAAGAGACTTCGCTGAGCTGGGTTTCTTGCATGAGCAGAACACGGTCATCAATGCGGTACCCGCTCGTGTCAGCAGCACGCGCCAGTTCACCGTGAGCGGGCTTGGTGTTATCGGCGTAGGCAATGTCGATAGGTTCGCGAGCCTCGGTAGGCGTTGGTTCGTTCAAGAGTTTGATCAACAGCGGCAGAGACTCTGAAATCTCCGAGTACTCCAAACGCAACACACCGCCGCACGCCACAATCAGATCAATGAGCTTTTCAACGCCGCGGTCGGTAAAGCCAAGCCCAGAGGTCTGTGCAGAAATCTTCAGCAACGCATCCGCCAAGTGCACCTTCTTCAACACAGGAGCAGTGTAACCCTCGCTCTTATCGCGCGTTAGAATCACCATGGCAGTGAGCTTGAATTGCGCATCAGGCTCAGGCAGATTGAGACCCATTTTTTCCGGCGAAATCTGCTGCTTAGGACGCGCCGGGTCAGTAATCACCGACAGTGGCTTGAGGTAGGGAGTGACCGTACGGTCCTCATCTACGATGACGGTCTCATCGGTGAGGTAGGTAAACCGCTCCCCCAAAAAATGCGAAGCGGTGGTCTTGCCCGTGCCCGACTCAGCAATCAACGCTACCGCACGCTTATTCTCAGCATTACCTAAAGCCGCGGCGTGGAACATCTGACGCTCACCGATCAGCCCGTGAATCATCATCACCGTAATCTGGGTGACGAGGCTTTCGTGAAACTGATCTTTTTCTCGATAGCGCAGGCGCTCTAATTCTGCGTATTCCTCGCGAGGATAAGCGGTGTGCTCATATTCTTCGGTATCTTCAACCAGAAGGTAGCGCGTGTTCTCATCGTCGAGGTTCACCTCAGCATCCTGAATAATCTCAGGGTGCAGGGCTTCCCACGATTGCGCAATTTCACGCGCAATCTCTTGCGCGTTCTTCATCCGCAAAACAACAGCGATATTTACGTTTGCTGGGCGCAGGCATACACCTACAGTCATATAAAAAATTACCTCTTCATCGCGTTGCTAGCGTTCTCTAGGAATCTGTCACGATATCAGTTTTGTGAAAGTTCAGGTAGCTTCGGGACGCGGTGGGGCCGCGCTGCCCCTGGTAACGGTTGCCGTATGCACCGTCGCCGTAGGGGTGTTCTGTAGCGCTGGTGAGCTGGAAGAAGCACAGCTGTCCCACCTTAGAACCGGGCCACAGCATGATGGGCAGGGTTGCCATATTGGAAAGTTCTAGGGTGACGTGGCCAGAAAAGCCGGGGTCAATAAAGCCCGCGGTGGAGTGGGTCAGCAGTCCCAAGCGTCCAAGCGATGATTTGCCTTCAAGGCGAGCAGCAATATTATCGGGCAACGTCACTTTTTCGTAGGTTGCGCCCAACACGAACTCGCCAGGGTGCAGAATAAAGGGCTCATCGGGTGCTACCTCCACAAGGCGAGTCAGCTCAGACTGATCTTGTGAGGGGTCAATGTGAGCATACTTGTGGTTGTCAAAGAGCCTAAAGAAACGGTCAAGACGCACATCAACGCTGGCCGGCTGAATCATTGCCGGGTCGAAAGGATCTAGCTGGATGCGTTCGTTCTCAATTTCTTGGCGGATATCGCGATCTGAAAATAGCACTCCTTAAACCTAACGCACAAAAGGGGGTGCTTTACAGGGGATTTCCCATTTGGGGAGCAAAAGCCTAAAATATTAGGTGTTTGCGGCTGTAGCTCAATGGTAGAGCGCACGCTTCCCAAGCCTGATACGCGGGTTCGATTCCCGTCAGCCGCTCGCTAGCAAGGCTCTTGAGCGATGGCTCGAGAGCCTTTTTCTTTCCCTTGTGTTGCTACTGCGGCTTCCAGGGCTTCCTCTTCACTTGCATTTAGTTAGCATTGCAAATTACAGTGTGGGGTGTGACCTCATCGCATCATTTTCAACCCCACGACCTTGTCTTCACCTCAAGCGTCTTTGCGCGCCACGCCGCAAAACTCGCCGATGTAGGCGTCTCATCCGTCTCATGGCGCGTCATCGCCGCTATCAGCCGGCGCGGCCCGTTGCGCCCTCGCGAAATCGCATCCTTAGAGCAGGTTAGCCGCCCTACCGCCACCATTTTTCTTCAGAGACTCGAAAAAAAGGGGCTCCTCCAACGAGCCGTAGACCCCGAAGACTCACGGTCAGTACTTTTCGACCTCACAGACCAAGGACGCGAGGCACTGTCTACCTGGCGCGTATCCCTTGATGGCGCGCTAGCACCGCGTCTTCAAGAATTAAGCGAGAAAGACATCACAACCCTCATAGAGGCACAGAATCTGATGCAACGAATTATCGCTGAGGAAAACTAACCACCTTCAACCCCACGACGAAAGGGCCCTTTATCTTTCATGTCTAACCACAGCGCGCCCAGCATCAAAGAAGCATTCACCCAACCCACATCAGTGTGGGCTATCGCTTTTGCCGCCACAGTCTCGTTCATGGGCATCGGCCTTGTTGATCCCATTCTCCCTGCCATCAGCGTTGAACTACACGCCACGCCCGCGCAGGCGATGCTTTTGTTCACAAGCTACCTCTTTATCACCGCAATCGCCATGCTCTTTACCAGCTGGGTTGCCAGCCGCATCGGAACCCGCTCGACGCTTCTTACAGGCCTCGCACTCATAGTGATATTTGCGGGTCTAGCAGCATCTGCCGGTTCAGTAAACGGCATCATTGGCTACCGCGCCGGCTGGGGACTAGGCAATGCCCTGTTCATCTCAACAGCCCTCTCGGCCATCGTTGGAGCAACAGCCGGGCCCAGCGCCGGCGCCATCATGCTCTACGAAACCGCCCTAGGCGTAGGCATGGCCATCGGCCCGCTCTTGGGTGGGCTACTCGGGTCCATATCTTGGCGCGCGCCTTTCATCGGCACAGCAACCCTCATGGCTATCGGTTTCATCGCAATCCTTAGCATGCTCACGCCCGAGAAAAAACCAGCGCCGGTGCATCCTTTAGCGGCAATTCGCGGACTCAAAGACCCCGCTCTACGAACCCTGTCCGCCACCTCAATTTTCTACAACTTCGCTTTCTTTATCTTGCTCGCATACTCACCCTTTCCACTAGAGGCAGCGGGCAAAGCTCGCGGCATCCACGTTGGCGCCATGGGAATCGGCTGGGTTTTCTTCGGCTGGGGCCTAGCACTTGCCATCACATCAGTGATTGTTGCACCCGTGCTCACCCGAAAGCTCGGCTTAATTCGCACACTCTTGAGCACCCTGGCGGGCCTCACCGTGCTCATGGTTCTACTGGCAGTTTTCCACGCATCCTTTACCGCCGTCATCGTGCTTATCATCTGCGGCGGCCTATTCTTAGGCGTCATGAACACCGCTCTCACAGAGACCGTCATGGAAGCCACCGCACTCCCCCGCAGCATCGCCAGCTCAGCATACTCAGGTGTGCGATTCTTCGGCGGCGCCATCGCACCTGCCGTAGCAGGACCACTCGCCGCATCCGCTGGCGCAGCGTCCCCCTACATCCTGGCGGCACTCAGCCTAATCGTCAGCGCTGTCATGCTGGTCCTCGGACGCCAAACCCTGCACCGCGTGACGCGCCCGCACCTGCCTGCAACAGACGAAGCAGAGGCAATCGCAGCTGGTGACCGATAAAACAAAGATCAGCCAGAACACACAACGAGGGTCGCTTTCTTCGAATAGAAAGCGCTCCTCGTTATATCCGCCTCTGCCCACAAAACCGTAGCCTCAGGTACACAGAAGCCGTGTACATCTCCGCCAGAAACAGTTTCAGCAAGCAGTCCCTCTCGGTCGGTTCGCTTCGCTCACAGACCGATTCATGCCAACCCCAATGCCAGCTCGCTGAAACTTTTTCTGTCGTCGCCATGCGTTGAAAACCAGTTAGTGGAAAGCGTTAGCCCAACCGTTGTCCTTGGTAATAACTTTGCTAGCGGCACCCGATGTCACTGTAATGTTCTGCGTGTAGTGGTAGGTGGCAGTAGGTAGCGCGCCCGGCTGACACGAGGAGACAAAGTTCATGAAGCTGGTGCTGGGCATCGTCCAGCTAGTTCCAGTGAAGGTAATTGCGCAGGTGTAAGTGGTGACGTATTCGTAGAAAGTGTAGCCGTTGCGCACTTGGGAAGCACCGGTAGCTGTGGGAACAGACCAGCAGGTTGAACCGCCCGTTACACGAGAGAAAGTTGTTCCCTTCGCTACCGGCAGCCAGACGTGCGTAGCTAAATTTGAGAGCTTATAGGTGGATTTGAGGTTGTTAACGGTCAGGTAAGAGTTCTGTGATGTGAGCTCTTGGATATACACGCGGTCGTGATAGCTACAAGCACTCACAGACTCTCGCAAGAAATACGTGGACGACGTCAGAGTCGCAAAAATAGTAGATGCCGCATACACGGGCGTTGCTGCGGTAGCGATTACCACAGGAGCTACCCACGCTGCACCGCGAGCAAGGTGGCGTCGGCTCACCTTTGATTGATTATTCATTTATCCCCATACAATGAAAATACTGTTCGGTAATAAATCCGCATTTTTACAGCAATCACCGCGCAAGCCCATCCCCACAAGCTTCTCACTAGTGGATTTACTGTAAATTGCCGAGTCAACCGAACCGAATTAAGAATTTTAAAACCTAAAATTCAGAATAAAACTATACACCCATTTTTTAGCCTTCATTCACGCAACCCACATAATGATAGAAAGAATGAAAAACTCAAAAATTGAGCACTCTTAAAATGATGAGGCTATTCGCCATCCTGATAACTCATCAATGCCCTCACTACCTGATAGCTCTTTTCAAAAGAGCTCAGCGGCAAGAACTCACAGTTTGAGTGAAAGTTATGCGCACCGGTAAAGAAGTTCGGGGTAAAGATTCCCTGGCTTGAAAGCCACGAGCCGTCGGTACCGCCGCGCATGGCAAGGTCAATTGGCTCAATCTCTAGCTCGGCAAAAGCATCGCGCAACCGCTGAGTTGCCACGACATTCTCATTAGTTTTCGCATCCTCAATGTTGCTGTAAATATCGCTGATATCAATATTTACCTGCGCACGCGGATTCTCTTCTTGAAGTCGCATCGCGCTCTCAAGAAGATACTGCTTTTTGCGCTCGTACCCCGCACTGTCGTGATCGCGGATGCTGATATCGATAGTTGCTGTCGACTGATTACCCGTCATGCCGTTCACCCACAGGTAGCCTTCGCGTCCTTCGGTGCGCTCAGGCGTCTGGTTGCGGTCTAATTGTGCCACGAAGTCGTGTGCCAGCAAGATGGGGTTGACCAAAATATTCTTGGCGTTCATCGGATGCGCCGTCACACCCTGAATCGTAATATGCGCGTGGCCCGCGTTGAAGGTTGCCTGCACAATTTCGCCCAGTTCGCAGGAGTCAAGAGTGAAGGCGTAGTCCACAGGAAAGCGCGCGAGGTCCATGGTGCGCACGCCGAGCAGGCCAATTTCTTCATCCGGCACAAAGGAGAGGTAGATATCGCCGTGGGGTTCTGCGCTGTCGGGGTCTGCGGCATCGGCGGCCAGTAGGCGCACAGCAGCTTCCATGACAGAGGCCACTCCGGCTTTGTCATCGGCGCCGAGCACACTGGTTCCGTCGGTTACTAGGATGCGGTCGCCCACATAGCGCGCAATGGCGGGGTGCTCACTTTCTCGCAACCATATATCGTGTGTCTGGTTCAGGCAGATGTCTCCGCCGGTGTAATCAATAACCCGTGCATGCACGTCCGGCGAGAGGCTGACGTCCACCGTATCGAGGTGGGTACAAAAGCCAAGGGCGGGGGCTTTTTGCCCCTGGGGCAGATTCGAGGGAATGTGAGCGGTCAGCACACACGTTTCGCTCAGGTGCACATCCGATGCGCCGGCTTCGGTCAATTCATCACGCAGTAACCGGGCGAGCTCCCACTGGCCGGGACTGGTCGGAATACTGCTGGCGGACGCGTCGCTTTGGCTACTGATGGCTGAGTACCTCAGAAAACGGTGGGCAAGGGCGTCCTGAACTTCGGTGCGTGTGAAAGTGACCATACACAAATTCTAAAGCGCGCAGGTGTGCCTCAGCGATAGACTAAAAGAAGATTTCATTGTTTGTGCGATTGGTAGTTTTGTGTCCCCCCTCCTTATTTTTTCGCTCATTTGTAGCGTGACGTTGCTGGTAAGTGGCGTTGCGAAGGCACGTGATTATGTGCCAACAGCAACCGCTATTTTTAATCTGAAAATTGATAAGTGGCTGCCGATTCGCGTGAAGACTGCCGCGAAGATTTTGCCGTGGGCAGAGATCACTCTCGGCGTCGCTTTGCTGGTTTTGCCCGGTATTTTTCAGGTTCTTGCCGCTGTCATCACGCTCGTTCTTTTTGTTTTTTATTGGGTGGTTATCGCCCGTGCGTTGATGTCAGGTAATGATGCCAGCTGTAACTGTTTTGGTGGAGCTTCTACGGCACCTATTTCGCGGTGGACGCTGGCTCGCAACACTGCCTTGGTGTTGGCAGCTATGGTGACGGTGCCGGGTGCTCTGGCATTCGGCGTGCCCGCGTTGGCTCTATTCTTCGCTCTTGACGCCCGTGACTGGTTCTGGCTGCTGGGCGCGGCACTCGCGGTGGCTACACTGTGGTTTATTCACCGTGCCGATGCTTCTCCCGCTACCGCGGCTCAGACTTCTTCAGCTGTTGGTTCATCCCGCGTTGCCGCGTCCGCGACTTCTACGCCTTCTACAGCAAACGCGGGTAGCACCGCCGATGTTGAAGATTCCAACGGTGCCACAGGCGCTGTGCTCGATGAGGCGCAAGAACTCGACGATTACGTTCGCCTGCCTATTCCTTTTGGAGCTTTGAAAACGCGCAGTGGTAGCGTGCATAACCTGCGCGAGCTAGCGAGTTCGCAGGCACGCCTCCTGCTGTGGGTCTCCCCTACCTGCGGCCCGTGTATTGATGTTATTGAGCAGATTCCCACCTGGCACGAGAAACTTCCGATGCTCGGTGTGCACCCTGTCGTTGCCAGCGAAGAGTTCATTGATCAGATGAATCTGCCCGCTCACATTACCGTGTTTGTTGATGAAGGCTACGCGACGCAGGCGTCCTTCGGTAACGGCACTCCTATGGCTATCGCATTGGGTGTTGACGGCCTCATGGCAGGTGGCCCCGTGTTTGGTTCGGGCAGCGTCAAAGAGTTCATGCGCGATCTCATGTTTGAGTTCGATATCGAAGAGAACAAGGAGTAAGCAGTGGTTGATAAGTCCCTGTGGCAACTGAAAATTGAGCAGGATCCCTCGCATTCGCAGTGGTACATTCAGCGTTTTGAGACCATGCGCGCCAACGGCCAGGATTTGTGGGGTGAGGCTCGCATGATTGATGCTATGGTCCAACGCGGCTCCCGGGTTTTTGGTGGTGGGGCCGGGGCCGGCTGCCAAAACGGCTCGCGTATTTTGGATGCTGGCGCTGGCGCCGGGCGCATCGGCGATTATCTGCAGCATGCGGGGCACACGGTGACGGGCGTTGATATTGACCCTGCACTGGTTGAGGCGTCGCAGGCTTTGAATCCTGATGTCACGTGGTTGCAGGGCGATTTGACGCTGCTGCCCGAGGTTCTGGATGTGAGCGCTCAGTTCGATGCGATTGTGTGCGCCGGCAATGTGGTTGGGTTCTTGGCGCCGTCTACTCGCACGCGCGTCCTTGCTAACTTTGCTTCTGTTTTGGCAGAGGGCGGACGCGCCGTGGTGGGTTTCGGTGCTGGCCGCGGTTATTCGTTTGATGATTTCTTTGCGGACGCTGAGCATGCCGGTCTACAGGTGCAGGGCAAGTTCTCAACGTGGGAGCTGCACCCGTTCGCTGAGGATTCCACATTCCTCGTGGCTGTGTTGGCAAAAGCTTAACTTCCCGCAGACACAAAGTGGCCCCTATTTTCAGTGAAAATAGGGGCCACTTTTGAGCTTAAGCCAGTTCTACGGAATCAGGTGGTACTGGCGCAGTACGTCATCGGGAACCAAGAATCCCAGCGCGATTGCCAGAATAACGATGGCGGTTACTACCGCGATCAGCGCGCTACGCCAACCCGGGTGTAGCTCATTGAAAGTTACAAGACCGGGCCACACTTTCGCCATTTGCGTCACGTTAATTTTGGGGTAAACCGTGGTCTGCGGTGCAATGTCAGAGGCAATGGTGCGCAGGTTTTTCGCGTCCCAAATGCGGCCGTCAAGACGCAAAATACGCTTGCGTTTGTCATTGATAGCCCACATGGCTGGCACGCCTTTAGAGATAAATTTTGCACCCTGCTCTTCTTGCTTGACTACCTTTTTAGGGGTGAGGCGCTCAGCGAAAACAGTGTGTTCAATATTCGCAAGCGGCACCGCCTGCCAGCCAAACATTTTGCCGCGCAGAATATGGGTATTAGTGCGCACCACGATAGCGGGCTTCAAGAACGAGTAGACCGCGAAGAAGGTGCCCACCAGAATGAGCAAGAGAATCATCATGAACGGAAGCAGCGGACGCTTGTAGAGAATGAACGCAATGATGCCTGCCGCCAGCAGAATGGGCGGGAAGGCAGCCATCAGGCGTCGCCCGTAGGAGTTCATGCGCGGGTGATAGATCGCGGTAACATCGCCGTATTTATCTGGAACCTGGTGTGCGTGTTCAGCCATAGATAACACTGTAGCGGGCATCCGTAAATTTCGTCCGCAGTTAAGCGCACAGGGCACACGTGAGTTAAATTAAAAGGATGCGCAAATTCTCCAGTGTTGACCGTGTTTTGGCGGGGTGGGCTATCGGCATGTGCTGTGCCGTGGTGCTTGCTCTGGTGTCTTTGGACGTCATTAACCGGCTGGTGTACGGCCCGACGGGTGAGGTTCGCGCGTATTTTCAGGCGTTGAAGGACGGCGATGGTTCGCGTGCGCTGGGTATTTTGAACGCGTCGGTGCCTGAGAAGAGCGGAGCTGCGATGCTGGACGGGTCTGCGCTGGCTACGTCCGTTGATACGCTCAAGGATTTAGAGCTATCTACTGAAGAAATTGATGGTGACCACGCCACGGTGAGAGCCAGCTACACGCTTGATGGAGAAGCGCAGAGCACCGATTTTCCTTTGCATAAGGTGGGTTCGCACTGGGGTGTTTTTGATGTGTGGGCAATGGACGATTCCGAACTGCCCATTGTTGAGGTCACCGCACCGGGAGTTACCGGTGCGACCTTGAATAACACTAAGGTGTCGGTGCCTGCCGGCGACCGTGATTTCGCGGTGTTTTACCCGGGAACCTACACCAGCGCCTACGAGTCGGCGCTCTTTAGCGCGCAACCGCAGCACACGAGCGTCCTGAATGCTGATGACCAGAAGAAGAAGCTGAAGCTCTCGCTTAAGGCATCTGAGGCAGCTACGAACAGTATTACCAGCAGTGTTCAGCAGCATCTTGATGCGTGCATTACGCAGAACACTCTTTACCCGGCGGGTTGTCCATTTGAGTACCCGTTTGCGGGGCGCGTGAATGGGGATGTCACGTGGAGCGTCAAGAAGTACCCCGAAACACAGGTGAGCGCGAGCAAGAAGGGAACCTGGGCGTATAAGGATTCTGCGGGTACAGCCCATGTTTCGTTCACTCAGATTGATTTGTACACGGGCAAAACGTCAAAGGTCGAGAAGGACGTGCCGTTCACCTATAAGGCTGACCTTGATGTTGACGGCGATACGGTAACGGTTACACCGAAAATCTCTTAACCGATAAAAATCTAGCCCGACTGTTCTGCAAGTCCCTGACCGCCCGGGCTAGATTTATGTTCTTGATGTTTCTCGGAATTAATTAACCCCGCGCAAATCCAGCACCAGCTCAGACTCATCACTGTCATCACCAGTGACAACTACGGGAATGCCCCAGTCCTGCTGGTACAGGTGGCAGGCTGCATGGTCAGGAATCTCGCCGCCAGGCTCGCCATCGCACGCCGCGGCTCGCGCAGTAATGTGCAGTACCGCGTCCTTAACCTCGGGGTTAAGCGTCAGCGAACGCGTCAGCCCCTGGCTTGTTCCAGCGCCCTCGACAATAAAGTTCTCTGGTGTTGATGAAATCTTGAGCTGCGTGGGATCGCCCCAGCGAGTATCAAGCTTCTGTCCCTTGGGCGCGCTAAACCGAGCAATAAATTCCAAGCTCTCCCCGCGCAGGCGCGTTGCCGGGCGAGCAGTTTGAGAGGCACCCTCGTCCACGCGCTGTAGCTTCTCGGGAATAGCGACGCGGGTAAGCTGGTGCGCGTTAGCTTCCACCACAATCAAGCGGGCGCCGTCATCGGTTGTTTCTACCAGGATGTCGGAAGGCTCTTCAAGACCGCGAGCCAGCGTTGAAAGCTCCCCGGTTTCTTCGCTGTAATGGCGAATCGCGCCGTTATAGGTATCGGCAATCGCAATGGAGCCGTCGGGCAGCTGAGCCAGTCCCAGGCAGTGTTGCATACGGGCGTCCTCACGTGAACCATCGACAAAGCCGAAGTCGAAAAGACCGATGCCCACGGGGCTGGTCACCTGCACGCCGGTTTCAGCGAAGGTAATTTTGCGCAGCGCGGATGTTTCAGAATCAGCTACCCACAGTGAGCCATCAGTTGCCTCAATCAGGCCTGAGGACTGCGCGAACCAGGATTCTTCGACAGCGCTGTCCTTGAGACCTTCAGCGCCGGTACCTGCAAAAACAGCGAGTTGTCCGCTCACAGGGTCAAAGCTGAACAGTTGGTGGGTTCCAGCCATCGCGATAATAAGGGCGTTCGTTTGGCGAGAGTAGACAACGTCCCACGGCGATGAAAGCGCAACGCTCAGAGGATCAGCACCCTCAGCAATAAAGTTCGGGTCGGCATTTCGCGCGTTTTCGCCGTCAATCAGACGCTGTACACCGCTACCAGCCACGGTTGCTACGTCGCCGGTGGCAAGGTTCAAGGAGCGTAAACGGTGATTCACAGAATCAGCGATAATGACGTCGTATCCCAGCTTCTCACGTAGCTCTGCCGGCAATAGTGCAAGCCCCTGAGGCTCGTTAAACTGAGCAGTTTCAGCGGTGCCATCGCTGTAGCCTTTAGTACCGGAGCCAAACGTTGTCACCGCGGTTTCAAGGTCTTCTTGAACCTGCACCAGACGATGACGCGCGGTGTCAGTTACCAGATAAGTTGTTGCACCGCCGCCAAACTCTGCCGGTAGCTCTACTGCTTTACCGGGAAAAGTAAACGTGCCCCCAGGCTTAGGACGCGGCACGTACGGTCCGTTGCCGCGGTGCAAGGTGCCCTTGGCATCATGTTCTTCAACGAGCTCTCGTACCAATGAGACCAGACCCTGAACGTGCCCCTCCCCCGAAAGATGCGCGACAATGTAGCCCTCAGGGTCAATAACCACCAGGGTAGGCCAAGCACGAGCCGTATACGCCTGCCACGTTTCAAGATTGGGATCATCCAGCACGGGGTGCGTAATGTCGTAGCGATCAACCGCCGCAGCGAGTGCATCCGGATCAGCTTCGTGCTCAAACTTAGGCGAGTGCACACCAACCGTCACCAGAACATCAGAGAACTCTTCTTCTAAGGGACGCAGCTCATCAAGCACGTGCAGGCAGTTCATGCAGCAGAAAGTCCAAAAATCCAGAATGACGATTTTGCCGCGGAGTTTCTCCAAGCTCAGCTGCGCATCACCGGTGTTGAGCCAGCCGCGTCCAACAAGTTCGGACGCGCGCACGCGAGCAGTCTGACGGATATTCTCGGCTGAGGTTTCGTAAGACATGAAGTAAGAACTTTCTGCTGTAAGGTCTACCCTGTGTAGGGCTGAGGATTCCAACCCAGACTAACAATTCGTGCTTCTGCAAGCCCGTTTGTTTCGATGTGGGCGATAAGTGAAGACTTCGTGACTTTTAGGCGTAATATTTCGTAGGAATTATTTCAAAGATTAATGAGTTCTTATCGTGCAGTGGCAACACAGCCGTCGACGGTAAAACATGCACTTTCAATGAAAGGTCGCGTAGTGATTGATACTCAATCGCGTTCTGCAGTTTCAGCGCAGAACACTGAGCCTCAGCTGAAGAAAACGCTGAAGGCTCGTCATCTCTCAATGATCGCTATGGGCGGTGCAATCGGTGCTGGTCTGCTGGTGGGCTCATCAACGGCTATCGCAACTGCTGGCCCCGCGGTGATTTTGACCTATCTTATTGCCGGTCTTGTTCTCTTTGTGGTGATGCGTATGCTCGGCGAGCTCGCCTCCCTATCACCCGAAACGGGCTCATTTTCTACCTACGCCTACCGCTACATCGCGCCGTGGGCTGGATTCACAGTTGGCTGGTTGTACTGGTGGTTTTGGGCGGTCACTGCCGCTATCGAGGCAACCGCCGCCGCCGTCATTATCACCGGCTGGTTGCCAGGCCTCTCTCAGTGGGTGGTTGCAGCCGCCCTCATGGTATTTTTTGGGGCCGCTAATCTTTTGTCCGTGAAGTCATACGGTGAAGCCGAATTCTGGTTCTCATCCATCAAAATTGCCGCGATTTCGACCGTCATGATCATCGGCGTCGTTGCCCTAGCAGGCGGTTTTCCCGTCACACACGCGTCCTTCACCAACCTCACCGTAGGAGGCGGATTCTTTGCCCACGGTATCGGTGGCGTCTTCACCGCTCTGCTGGCAGTTATTTTCTCCATGTTTGGCGCGGAAATAGCAACCATCGCCGCCGGTGAGTCTGAGAACCCCCGCGAAGCGGTAATCAAAGCCGTGAACTCCGTGGTTTTCCGCATCCTACTCTTCTTTGTGGGAGCTGTAGCCATTACGATTACCGTCGTGCCGTGGACGTCCATTACCCCCGGAATCTCCCCCTTTGTCACCATGTTGCAGTCGCTACATATCCCCTACGTTTCGACGGTTATGAGCATCGTGGTACTCACCGCGCTGCTGTCTTGTCTGAACGCCTCCATCTATTCATCGTCGCGCATGGTGTATTCGATGTCGCTGATCAAGGATGCGCCTACCTCCTTCAGCGCCGTCTCGCGGGCGGGCTCGCCCCGCGTGGCTGTGTTAGCCACCGCTGTCGTTGGTCTTGCCGCCACCATGTTGAACTACTTCATGCCGGAGCAGGTTTTCTCATTCTTGGTCAATACCACCGGTGCGGTCGGTATTTTTGTGTGGCTCATTATCGCGGTGTCGCACCTGCGTAGCCGTCGCATCCACCCGCTGTCAGAACAGGATGCCGGTGAGGTTTTGCGCGTACGCACCTACCCGTACATTAACTGGGCGCTCATTGTGTTCTTGGTGGGACTCTTGATTTTCATGGGCGTCACCGAGACCCACCGCCAAGAAGTGCTGATCTCAACGGGTGTGGCTGCCGTCGTCGCGCTGGTGGGAGTGCTGAGGCACCGCTAAGCCCCAGCCGCTATCCGCGAGGGGTCAGGTACCGTTCAAAAACTAGGGTTCTTTGAACGATACCTGACCCCTCGCGTGCGTCTAAAACCTATCGACGCTCATCCCGTTCAGCGTACTGCGCGAACATCTCGTTGTAGGCGTTCAGTTCAGCATCGCCATCGCGATCTGCCTGACGGTCCAGACGCTTGGACAGTTTCTTATCCGCCGCTGCCCACTGGATAGCAACAATAATTGCGACCACCATGGTGGGAATTTCACCCATGCCCCACATAATCGCGCCGCCCAGTTGCTGGTCTTCCAGCGCGGTGCCGCCCCACGTGCGTCCGAGATTACCGAACCAGGACGCCAGTAGCAGTGCCTTGCCGTGCATAATCGCAATGCCCACAAAGGCGTGATAACCCAGCGTCACAATCAGCAGAACTAAACGCATGGGGTACGCAGGACGGTGCGGGATAGGGTCAATGCCGATGAGCACCAGCACAAAGAGGTAGCCGGTGAGCAAGAAGTGAATCAGCATGAATTCGTGGCCCACGTGGTAGCGCATTGAGATGCCAAACAGCGGGGTGAAGTACATGATGATCAGAGATCCCGCGAAGTTCACACCGGCGAAAATCGGGTTAGTAATAACCTTTGACCAGGTGGAATGTACAAGACGCAAAATCCATTCACGAGGTCCGCGGGTGCCGTCCTGGCGCGGTTCAAGTGCGCGAAGTAGCAGCGTAATCGGTGCGCCCATGACTAGGAAGGTCGGGATAATCATGGTCAACGACATGTGCTCCACCATGTGCGCTGAGAACAGCACCTGCGAGTAGACCGCCAGCGATCCCGAGGTCACAAAGTGCAGCAGGAAGAGCCCCACCAGCCATGACGCGGTGCGCAGGATACTCCACGTGCCGCCCACACGCTTGACGCGCGCGAACGCCCAGAGGTAAACAAATGCCAAGAAAATAATGAGAGCTACCCAGAACCAGTCGATACGCCACTGGGTGAACCATTCTGCAACGTGCGGCTCCGGCGGCATTTCGTAGTCGGTGATGATGCGTACCGGAGACGCGTCCACCGGCAATTCTTCGGGCTTAGGTGGAGCGGTGCGCGAGAGCGAAACAGCTAAGCCCATCACGCCACCCATAATGATTAGCTCCGCGATAATTGCCTGCCAAACGCCGGCGAGACCAGAAACCTTCCCGGTTTCCATCTGCGGAATCAGACGCAGACGATGAGTTGCACCAATCGCACCCAACACCAGGGTAAGGGCGAGCTTAAGAATCAGCAGGGTGCCGTAAGCAGTGGCAAGGTTAGCCCACGAGTACATGCGCAAATCACCGTTGATAATGCCCGAAATTGTTACCAGCACAAAGCTGAACAGAGCAACCATTGAGTAGCGTTTGAGAACCGCGACGGCCATCGGTGCACGGCGTGAGGATGCGGTTTTTTCACCGCGCGCGCTTTCGGCGACGGTGCCGGTGCCAGCGTCCTTACCGGAGATACTGCGAGCAATAAACGCCAGCGCAATCAGCCCACCGCACCACAGGCTCACACCCAAAACGTGCAGGCCCAGCGAGTTGACCGCCGCCATGTGGTCGTCGCCGCCTGATGAGTGACCGGTCAGCGCCAGCGTCACGATGCCCAGTAGGGACAGTCCGCAAGTCACTAGCAGGCCTGTCAGCGAGCGCACCGCAAAGGTCAGGGTAGAGACAACCGCCGCAACAATGACGGGGGTTGCCTGCGCCTGGCCTGCGGTAATGGTGGTGATATAGCTGACGAGCTCGTCGGTGTAAGAATTAGAGGTGCTGACGCCGCGTCCTGAAATTTCAGCGTACGAGAGCACGAGCTGGGCGATTGCCGCGAGCGTCCACACCACGGATGCTGCCGAGGCTAGAGTCATCAGCCGCGTGAAACCTGGGTATTCGTCGCGGCCGATGTTCTTGAGGCGTTGCTCTTTGTTGTAGGCGTGAGCCATGTTGTAGGACGCGCGTCGGCGGGTGTCATCGGCAAAGCGCGGCACAATGCCGATAGCAAAAACCAGCGAGCCGATGACTGTCGCCATCGCAAAGTTCTCAATGATTTCTGCAATCGGCAGCAGCCAGCGCACTACCGGGCCGGCATGGGCTAGTTCGGTGCCAGCGTTCGCGCCGGTCACCACAAAAGAAACCGCTAAGAATACAAGTGCGGCAAGCGGAAACGACCACACCCACAGCGGTGACAGTGTTTTAGCAGGTGCTACTGATGTACTCATGCGTGTTCCTTGCGGTGGTGATGTTAGCTAAAAAGCGATTGGCCGATGAACTGGTCTTCACGGCATCCGGCGGGGATGGCAAAGACAGCTGAGCCAATAGGAGTAGTCCATGTATTGAGCATATCTAACTCCGCAAGGCGTTGCTGAATGGGCACAAACTGCTGGATGGGATCCGCTTGGTATGAGCAGAAAATCAGGCCCGTTTGTGAGATACCGCCGGTGATATCCCCGTGTTGCGAGATGCCGCTGGCGTGGCTGACCGGCAAATCATAGTTGTAGGGGCGGCGCAGGATGCGTTCGGCCTCTTTTTCTGGGGCAGCACGGCGAATATGGGCGTAGGGTGCGATAACGGTAAAGCCCAGCTCGTTGGTGGCGCCAAGGTCGGCAACGTCGTGCTCGTTGGTGCCCGTGAGTGGTGCACCGTTTGAGAGCTTGCGCCCCACAGCGTCCTCGCGTGCTGGTCTGTCGGATAAATCCCAGGTGTCCATGTTCATGTGGATGCGTCGAATCACTAACGATGTACCGCCCGGCTCCCATGCCTGCACGCCTTCAAGATTCTGGCCCCACACATACTGGTTCATGGTGTCATCAGCGCTGGTGGGGTTGATTGTCCCATCAATCTGGCCGAACAGGTTACGGGTGGTTTCTCCCGGGTTCTCGCTACCGTACGAGCGTCGAAAGCCTTCTTGCACCCAGCGGATAGAGCCGAACGAGCGCAGACCTTTAAGCAGGGCACGCTGCGCGTGTGCGAGCGTCACGCGGTCATCGGCACACAGCTGAAGTAAAAGATCACCGTCGTTCCACGCATCGTCTAGCCTGTCGATCTGTTTGAAGGCGGGAAGCGGTTTCAGCCAGTCAGGTTTTTTCTCCGGCGCCACAATGTCGAAGATGCGTTCACCAAAGCCGACAGTAACCGTCAGGTTAGCTGGCACAGCCGCTAACTCGGGTTCTTGGTCCACGATAGGCGCTTGACCGGCAGTGAGCTGGGTAGCGTCTTGGGTGAGGATTCTCAGCAGGCGTGCGACAGCGTCCTTAGTGGTATTTTCCGCTAAGTCAAAAGCAATAAATTGCCCGTATGCCGGTGGCGGTGTGTCAATTCCAGCCTGCTTATCGCCGTAAAATCCCACCGTGGCGGTCGAAAGATTCGGCGTATATTCAGGGGATTGGGAGGACGCGTAGGCGTACGCTGACCCCGCGCCGGCAACTACTCCTGCACCAGCTCCTAGACCCGCCGTGATGGCGGTCCGTCTACTCCAGCCAGTGGGGGTTTGCTCCCCCGCTGCTGGTGTTACCCGGGGTAAAGAGCTGTCGTCGGGTAGCTTTTGTGTATCGTGCGCCTGCCGAGAATCACTCATCTCATTCACACCTTAGTGAGAGTGGCACTCGGGCAGTGCTGACTCGCTGGCAGAAGCTGAATGCGACATCGCAGAGTGGTCCATGGATGAATGATCCATGTTCTCCATATCGCCCATCTCCTGGTCACTGTGTT
>OBYT01000035.1_pt1 | contig 35973 bp, 27 predicted proteins | sample 1476811 | NCBI WGS metagenome assembly OBYT01 (sample SAMEA2580215, study PRJEB22360) | human gut metagenome | biome: human gut; feature: human-associated habitat; material: faeces | place: Denmark | collected 2008/2010
CCTCAACGATGCCGGTAGCAGCACCAGCTACGTCGTACTCGTCCTCAGCCAAAAGACCGGGATGCTCAGCGGTCTCTCCACCGACCAGCGCGGTACCTGCCAAAGAGCAACCTTCTGCAACGCCGCGAACGATATCAGCGATGCGCTCGGGCACAACCTTGCCGGTTGCAATGTAGTCGGTCATGAACAGGGGCTTAGCACCGGTGACAACGATGTCATCAACCACCATGCCCACCAAATCCTGGCCGATAGTGTGGTGGATATCGAGCTTCTGCGCGATAGCAACCTTAGTGCCCACACCGTCGGTTGAAGTAGCCAGGTAAGGCTTCTTGTATTCCTTCAGCGCGGTGAGATCAAAGAGGCCCGCAAAGCCGCCTACGCCACCAACAACACCGGTACCGTGGGTCGCCTTGATAGCGTCTTTCATCAGCTCTACTGCGCGGTCGCCGGCTTCAACATCAACACCTGCACCCGCGTAGGTTACAGCGTTTGAGTTTTCAGTCATTACTAATAGTTCCTTTGAAATGTGGTGGGTGGTAGTTAGCGTTTGTCTTCGGGAAGAACCAGTGACTCAAGGTCTGAATCAGGGCCCGGATCGCAGGAACCGTGCTCTTCTTGTTCTTCTACCCCTGCCTCGTGCACCTTGTCTTCAAGAGCCTCGGTTCCGGGGCGGGTATCGATTGAAACCGCGTGAGCGTGCTCGGGCTTGTGCGGTAGCGGACGCTCGACAGTGACCTCAGCGGCGGTGCCTGAGAGAGGACCACCTGCCTTATCGCCATCAAAAACGTTCTTGCCACGCTCGTGCGTCGGAATTTCTACCGGGTATTTGCCGGTGAAGCACGCGGTGCACAGGTTCTCGCGGGGCTGCTCGGTAGCGGCAATCATGCCGTCTTCTGAGATGTAACCCAGCGAATCTGCGCCCAGCGACTCACGAATTTCATCGATTGCCAGGCCGTTAGCGATCAGCTCTGAACGGGATGCAAAGTCAATGCCGTAGAAGCAGGGCCACTTAACAGGCGGTGAAGAGATACGAACGTGTACCTCTTTAGCGCCGGCTTCGCGCAACATGCGCACCATCGCGCGCTGGGTGTTGCCGCGAACAATGGAGTCATCAATAACAACCAGACGCTTGCCCGCAATCACAGACTTGAGCGGGTTGAGCTTGAGACGGATGCCCAGCTGACGGATAGTCTGTGACGGTTGGATAAAGGTACGGCCAACATACGCGTTCTTCACAACGCCGTTACCGAAAGGAATACCTGATTCTTCGGCGTAACCAATAGCTGCCGGGGTACCTGATTCGGGAGTGGGCATGACCAAATCAGCTTCTACATGGTGCTCACGCGCCAACTGGCGTCCCATCTCAACGCGGGACTCATAAACGCTGCGTCCGCTAATGGTGGTATCAGGACGAGCCAAGTACACGTACTCGAACACGCATCCGGCAGGCTTAGCCTCAGCAAAACGCTGGGTGCGCAGACCGTCCTCATCGATGGTAATAAACTCACCGGGCTCAACTTCACGAACGTAGGACGCGCCCACAATATCGAGTGCCGCGGTTTCGGATGCGACAACCCAGCCGCGCTCCAAACGTCCCAGAACCAAAGGGCGAATACCCTGCGGGTCACGGGCTGCGTACAGGGTGTTTTCGTCCATGAAGGTCAAGCAGAAAGCGCCTTTGAGAATGGGCAACAAGTCGAGCATTGCTTCTTCAAGAGAGTCAAAATCGTGCTCAGCCAGAAGCGAGGTTACCAGCGCGGTATCGGTGGTGTTACCCTGCGCAATCTCACCACGAGTAGGAGCCTCGCCACCATTCTTTTCAAGAACGCGCTCGTAAAGCTCAGCAGAGTTGGTGATGTTACCGTTGTGCGCAAGTGCCAGGGTGCCGTGCGGGGTAGCGCCAAGCGTCGGCTGTGCATTAGCCCAGTGCGAAGCGCCGGTCGTGGAGTAACGGCAGTGACCGATAGCCATGTGACCGGTCAATACATTGAGTGTTGATTCATCAAAAACCTGAGACACAAGACCCATGTCTTTGTAGATGCTGATGTTGCTACCGTTGCTGGTTGCAATACCCGCAGATTCCTGGCCTCGATGCTGAAGAGCGTACAGACCGTAGTAGGTCAGTTTCGCAACGTCTTCACCGGGTGCCCACACGCCAAAGACGCCGCATTCATCTTTGGGGCCGTGGTCAATAGGGTCAAGGTCGAGGGAGAGTTTTCCATCAGGACGAGCCAATTGTTGCCATCTTTTCGCTGTTGGGGTGCAGATTTTGAACTAGACGTGAGAACTTTCTTTCCTCCTCAGTAAGAAGGTGAAGTGTTCTACAGCTCATGATTGAGTGTACCGGCTGTTGCCGGTGTTGCCGTGTAGCCACTTGAGCCGTGACACGTAGCGTCATGAGCTTACGTGACTACGCGGAAGAATCTATTAAAACAAAAAGCCTCGGCGTAGGGGTACGACGAGGCTGATGCTTAGTCTTCGGGTACGGCGCGGTAGGTTCGTGCGCGCTTGAGAGAAATTTTGTCGAGCACGAGCGCCAAGAGTGCGCCAAGAGTTGCGCCGATAGTGCAACACACGAAAGCCATGACTCCGAAAATTGCGGAGAACGTGTATTTTTCTGACCCTGGACCAAACCAGGTAAGCAAAAATGCTGCGATGAGACCGAGAAGCACACCGGTGATAATGAATGCCGCGATGGACGGTGCCACACGGTAGCTGACGGTGCGCTCAGATGCGCCCTGTGTTGCGGGGCGGGATGATGAGGACGCCTGCGCAGAGTTCTCCGCAGAAACGGATGCTGGCGCAGAGGAATTAGTGGGCGAAGTGCTCATGCATACAAGGATAACAGGTGAGCGTAGCGCCAGGCATCTGGGATGCGGGTGGATCTTGCTCTTAGCTTTGACGATGCGCGAGAGGGGATTTGTGTTGCACTTTTCAGGTAAAAAGTGCAACACAAATCCCCTCTCGCGAGTTAAAAGGGAAAAGTTAGCGGTACATTGAACATATGAGCCACGCATCATATGAACCTGAATCACCTCAAGAGCCCTTCGAACGCGATGGGCCACTGGACCTCAACCCGTGGGAAGCGAACGACCCAAAAGGTACTTATGCGCGTCCCGACGCTGAACCAGCACCGGCGCATATTCGCAGGCTACGACTGCTCGTTGCGGCCGTCGTTGTGTTGAGCGCAGTTGCGCGGGCCTTCCTCACAACACCGGGAGATCTTCATACCGACAGCCTTTTTGCCAGCTTGTTTCCTCTCATCCCGTTGCTGATGTCTACCGCACCGATCGTCAAGAACACCACTCAAATTCAGGTGGCAGCCGGCGACTTAGGTAAACGAGGCTGGCAGAAAATGTACAACAAGTTCCGCATTTTCTATATTCTTTTTGCCCTCGGCGTGACGCTCATGATGTTGGTCTTCTGGCTTCTGAGCGGAACCGGGCAGCCGATAGGTAAGGTGCTGTTTTCGGTGTTTAGCCTGGGATCGATGATTCTCATGTTCATCGGTGTGCGCGCTCTGCAGAAATCAGCGCAGAAGTACTCAGATGAGCTGTGAGAGACAAGCCGCCGGAGGCAACAAAAGACGAGCCTGGCTAAAATTTACCCGGTTTTGTGCAAGTTACCCGAGAAAATCAGGTACAAAGCACGAAACCGGGTAACTTTTTACCTGAGTAGCTAAATCACCGGCAAAAAATCGCTCAGGTCACTTCGCAAGCCCGATGCCGAGACTTTCGCGCTCGCGTCCTGCCAGCTTATAGTGCCTAAAGCCAGTGAGCACCACGTCAAAGCGTCAGTCTCCACAACATTCGGGGGAGTGCCGCGCGTATGACGCGGGCCCTCCACACACTGCGTGACGCCAAAGGGCGGCACACGCACTTCCACCGAGTTGCCCGGCGCTAAAGTGGCAAGCTCCTCCAGCAAAAACCTGACGGCAGTAGCACGCACAGGACGCGATAGCTCAGCAAAAGAGGTCGCCGCGTCCTCGCTTTTCAGTGCTGCACGAACAGCGTGAACAGCGGCAACACCATCGTCCATAGGTACCTTGCGCTTAATTGCCACTAGCCCACCTCCAGCTCATCGAACGCTGAGCCCAGGCGAATCTCACCGACTGCCTGCGAGCCACCGAGTATCGGGCGCATGACGATGCCAGCAATACGATCCGCCTCAGACCGTTCCACAAAGCCCGCGCGCGCCAGTAGCTCTAGGGCAACCAGTGCAGTGGGACGCGATGAACCATCCAGCATCTTTACAGCCACTGATGCGCCAGAACGCAACCCGATGCACAGCACGCCTTCAGCGCCGCCCTTGACGATGCCGTCCAGCTGCTCGCTCATCACAGTATTAGGCTTTCCAGGGCCCTGCACATACTCGGGGTAGTCCACCATTGCGGTGGCAACGGTTGCCACGCGAGCATCAGCGCGAATATTCTCAATACCTGCGCCAAGAGTTGAATAAGCCCTCGCCAGCCCCGTCAGCGAAACTGCTGCCAGAGGAGCGCCGCATCCATCAACGCCAACGTGTGCAACTGGCTCGCCGGCGAACTCCGCAATGGTTTCTAGAACTAGTTTCTGCAAGGGGTGCTCTGGCGAAAGGTAGGACGCGGTGTCCCACCCGCTTTTTACGCATCCCCAGAGAAATGCTGCATGCTTACCAGAGCAGTTAAAGGCCAAACGCTGCTTGTCATGACCGGCGCGCAATAGGGCGTGGAAGCTCGGCTCATCGGCTGGCCACGCAGGCGGGCACTGAAGGGCATCGGCGGTGAGGGAGGCTTCTTCTAAAATCGCCTGAGCAATTTTCATGTGCTCAAAAGAGCCGGTGTGAGAGCCGGATGCGAGTGCGATTTGCGCGCCCTGAAGCTCGGCTCCGGCGTTCATTGAGGCAATAGTCTGAAAGGGTTTGAGCGTGGAACGCGGAAAAATCGGCGTCTCAATATCTCCCACAGCAAGTGCCACCGAACCATCCGGTGCCATAACAATGGCTGACCCCACATGGCGGGACTCAACGAAACCGCTACGTTCTACGGTGGCAAGTTCTACGGCTGATTCGGGGGTAAAAGTCTGCATAAAACCAGTATTCCACGAGCGGTGTTCAAAAGCGCATTTGATGATTTGCAGATTCGGTAACAGCGCAACTCACAGGATGCCGGCACGCGGCGTGTTCTTGCGAGGTCTAGAGAATTGAGGGGGATAGAAAAGCGTCCGTCCACCTTTGTATAAGGTGGACGGACGCTTTCAATTCGGTTTCAGCTAGAGCTTTCTAGCGGAGGAGCTGATGCTTAGGCGCGTACTGAACCGTTAGGCTCATCGGTTGCAGACTCACCGGTGAGGTGCTTACCACCTGCGGGGTAAGTAGCATCCGTTGCGTTTTCGCGTTCAGCTTCTTCTTCGAGCTTGGTGCCCTCGACATCGAGATCGGGAATGATCTTATCGAGCCACTTCGGGAACCACCATGCCTTTTTGCAGAGCAGATACATGAGCGCGGGAATCAGCGTCATGCGGACGATAAAAGCATCGAAGAGGACGCCTGCCGCCAGCGCGAAACCGATGGACGCGATCATCGCTTCACCTGAGAAGACGAAGCCGAGGAAGACGCCGGTCATAATCAGTGCAGCTGCCACCACAACCTTGGAATTGTGGTTGAAGCCGATGATAACTGACTTCTTAGCGTCGCGTCCGTGGGCGTAGGCTTCGCGCATGCCTGAGACCAAGAAGACCTGGTAGTCCATAGCGAGGCCGAAGAGGATGCCCACTGCCAGAATCGGCAGGAACGCGAGGATCGGTCCGGGGGTGTGCACGCCGAAGAGTGAGCCCATCCAACCCCACTGGAAGATCGCGGTGGCTGCGCCGAGCGATGCCAGCAGTGAGAAGAGGAAGCCGATGGTTGCAGTGAGCGGCACCAGAATGGAGCGGAAGACCAGAATCAGCACGATGAGTGACAGACCCATCACAATGCCAACGTAAATCGGCAGAACCTTGAAGAGGTTCTCAGAGATATCGACTGCCATTGCGGTCTGGCCGGTTACGCCGAAGGTGATGTCACCGTTGTCTGATGAGACCTTGAGATCGCGCAGGTTGTGCACGAGCTCGGTGGTCGACTCCGCGTTGGGGCCTTCTGTGGGCGTGATCTGGTAGAGCAGCATGGAGTTGTCATCAGCAATCTTTGCGGGAATAACTGCATCAACGTTGGGCTGCTGTGCCAATTCTTGGGCTACTGAAACCTGCAGGTCCTTAGCCTGTTCAGCGGTGGTGCCGTCGGGCAAATCTGCTGCTGCAACAATCGGGCCGTTGACGCCTTCACCAAATTCGTCTGCAAGGGTGACGTATGAGGTGTAGGCGGTGGAGTCCTGCGATTCGCTGGTTGCATCGGGTAGACCGAGCCGCATGGACGCAACCGGTACCGCTACCAAGCCGAGCAACGCGATGGACGCGAGAATAGTGGCAATCGGTGACTTCAGGATGAACTTCAGCCAGCCGGTCGGCTTTTCTTCGCGAGCCTGCGCAGCTACATGAGCTTCTTCGAGCTCGGCCGCGGTGTAGTTTTCGCGGTCTGCATTGTGACGCTGAATTTCTGCCCAGCGCTTCTTGCTGACGATGCGGCGTCCTGCCAGCGACAGGACGGCGGGGCCAAGCGTGATAGCAACGGCTACCGCCATGAAGACTGCGAATGCTGCGGCGTTACCCATAACCGAGAGGAAAGGAATGCCCACAACGTTCAGCGCAAGCAGAGCGATAATGACGGTGATGCCCGCGAAGACAACTGCGCTACCTGAGGTTCCCACTGCCATTGCGATGGACTTGCGCATGGGCATGCCCTTGGCAAGGTTGTTGCGGTGGCGGTTGAGAATGAACAGGGTGTAGTCGATGCCAACAGCCAGACCCAGCATGGTGCCCAAGGTCGGGGTGGTTGAGGTCATCTCAACGGCGCCTGAGAGAGCCAAAGTGCCCAGGGTTGCAGCGCCAACACCAACGATAGCCATCAGAATCGGCAGACCAGCTGCGACCATAGAGCCGAGCATAATCACAAGAATAATCAGTGCAATCAGAATACCGATGATTTCGCCCGTGGGCTTCATATTCGGCATCTGCTCTTCCATGTTCTGGTCGTAGCTAACCTTGAGACCAGCATCAGACAGAGTGTCGAATGAGGAACGTGCATCGCTGAGAGTCTCGGCGGGAACAGATCCTACCTTGGCGTCAAAGGTTACGCCTACAACACCGGTAGAAGAATCATCATTGACCATGACGGCGTCAGATGACATATCCATCAGAGCCTTGTTGCGGTCAATCTCTTTCTGGCCGTTATCCAGCTCAGTCTTACCGGCCTCAAGCTTCTCGCGGTTCTGGTCAATCTCAGTCTGACCAGCATCCAGCTCAGCCCACTGTTCCTCAGTGGGAACAAAGTTCTCTAGCTGCTCGCGAGCCTGATCCAGCTGCTTCTGACCATCGTCCAGCTTCTGCTTGCCCTCATCGAGCTGCTTCTGGCCGTCGTCAATCTGCTGCTGACCGGCTTCAAGTTCAGCGCGCTTAGCATCGATTTCCTGCTGTGTAACGTCTACCTCTGCGTACGCCTCTTGGGGTGCGTTAGCTTCTTCAAGCTGTTTGCGGCCTTCATCAGCCTGACGCTGAGCGTCCTCTAGCTGAGTCTTACCGTCCTCAAGCTCCTGCTTTTTAGCGTCGAGCTCGTCCTGCTTTTGATTCAGTTCATCACGGTTTTTATTCAGCTCATCCTGGTTCTTATTGAACTCATCCCACGCTTCTTGAGGAGCTTCGCCAGCTTCAAACTTTGCGCGGGTTTCATCAATTTTCGCTTGGGCTTCATCCAGCTGCTTTTCGCCGTTAGCGGTCTCGGTGCGGCCCTGGTCAATCTTTGCCTGGGCTTCATCCAGCTGCTTTTGACCGTCAACCATCTGCTGCTGGGTTGCAAAAGGATCGCTGACGCTGGTGACGCCATCGATGTTGCCTGTCTGCGTGGCGGCGTCTGCTACAGCTTTCTTCTGCTCATCGGTGAAGGCGGAGCCGTCTTCAGTCTGAACGATGACCTTACCATTGGCGGAGTTGGCGTCCATATCAAAGACGTCTTTGAGCTGCTCCTGGACGAGTGCAGCTTCGGTGCCCGGAATTGTGATTTCATCGGTGGTCTCACCCTTGAACGCCGCGAAAGCGCCGCCGATACCGGCGAGGATGAGAGCCCAGATGAGTACCACTGCCCAGGCACGGCGAGCTGCGAAGTCGCCGATCTTGTATAAGAATTTAGCCATTGAGTATCTAGTTTCTTCGTGTACTTGTAGTTAAAAACTTGGGTTTACAGGGTGGGTTTACCCTGGTTGACCTGCTGGATCGCCCACTTGAAATGCGGGATGAACTCTTCGATATCCGGCATTGAAAGGGGGTTGTCGGTATCGCAGAGGGTTTCAACTCCGCGGCCAAAACCAGCTCCCAGCGCGAAGGTGAGGTTGTGCAGGTAAATGCCGATTTTGTAGCGCTGATCCACTGTGAGTTGGGGGAACTCTTTTTCAAGGCGTTCCATTCCGACGACCGATGCACGCATCAGCAACTGGAAAATGTTCTCTGCTAAGAGCCGATGGTTCTGCTGAGCCATTGCCGAGGCCAGCGTGAAGAACTTATTGAGTGCGCTTTGCACCTCGGGTTCAAGGATGCTCGCTAAGAACTTTGCTTCGATTGCATCGGGCAGATCTTGTACCTTTTCAACGTGGAGTTGTTCTTCGTGTGAAAAGCAGTCCGAGTTGAAGAGTGGGGTTATATACTCGGTAATTCGAGCAATGAGGATGTGATCGATATGGCTGAAGTGGTTGAAGATGGTGCGTTCTGAGACGCCTGCTTTTTCAACCAGCGCCTTGGTGGTGAGTGCCCCGATACCGTCTTCGGTGACGAGAGCTTCTGCCGCATCCAAGATTGCTGTGCGCGTAGCAAGAATGCGCGCTCTGCGTTTGTCGAGGGTGTGGGACGGTGGTTTAAGCATGTATTTACAGTAACTGCAATTATGCAGAAACTGCAAACAGTTTGTGGGTGCGCTTTGTCACTGACAAAACCAAAGAGCAGAACTTATCAGCCCAGCCCCTAAATCCCAATGGCTTCATGTCGGGTGCTCCCGGCGTCACACCGAGCGCATCCAGCCCGATTTTAAGGGGATAAATCCACACTCACGGCGTGCAAAAGTTACTAAATCGTGACCCCACCCGGTAGCCTATAAAAATGAAGGTTTTGGTACTTGGCCCCGGCGGGCGAGAACACGCAATTATCCGAGCACTTAAAGCAGATTCAGCGGTCACCGAGGTGCATGCGGCACCCGGCAACGCAGGTATTGCTCAGGACGTAACCACCCACGCAATCGACGCTAACAACCCCCAAGAGGCAACCAAACTTGCTCAAGAACTCGCGGTAGATCTTGTGGTTGTTGGCCCCGAGGCTCCGCTTGTAGCTGGCGTATCAGACGCACTGCGAGACGCCGGCTTTGCTGTCTTCGGCCCCTCCAAAGCAGCAGCAACTCTTGAAGGTTCTAAGGCATTTGCCAAAGAAATCATGGCGGCGGCTGAGGTTCCCACTGCGCTCGCACACGTTGCAACCACCGAAGAAGAAGCAATCGCTGCGCTGGATGCCTTTGGCGCGCCCTATGTGGTGAAGGACGACGGTCTGGCAGCCGGCAAGGGCGTTGTGGTGACTGAAGATCGCGATGCCGCAACCGCTCATGCCAACGCTTGCTTTGCAGCTGGTGGCTCTGTTGTCATCGAAGAATACCTAGACGGCCCCGAGGTTTCTCTCTTTGTGCTCTGTGATGGCACTAACGTCCTTCCGCTGTCACCGGCGCAGGACTTCAAGCGCATCTTTGATAACGACGAAGGCCCTAACACCGGTGGCATGGGTGCATACACCCCGCTCCCGTGGCTACCCGAAGGCTTTGTCGAAGAAGTTGTTGAACGCGTAGCTCGACCCACCATCACTGAAATGGCTCGACGCGGCACCCCCTTTGTCGGTGTACTGTTCTGCGGTCTTGCTGTGACCAAGCGCGGCGTTCGCGTCATCGAGTTCAACGCTCGTTTTGGCGACCCCGAAACTCAGGCTGTTCTGGCTCGCCTGCGCACCGGACTGGGCCAGTTGCTCATGGCTGCTGCTAAGAACGAGCTGGCAGAAGATATCGCCCTCGACTGGGACCCGCGCACCGCTGTTGATGTTGTCATGGCAGCGGAAAACTACCCCGATACTCCCCGCAAGGGCGATGTTATCTCGGGCCTTGATGCCGCTAACGCGTTGGATGGTGTTCACGTTGCTCACGCTGGCACCGCAGAAAAAGACGGCGAAATCATCACCGCAGGCGGACGCGTCCTGGCAGTTGTAGCGCTCGGTGATGACCTCGCATCCGCGCGCGAGCTCGCCTACAAGGGTATTGACGCTATCTCATGGGACGGCGCTCAGTACCGTAAGGACATAGCACTGGCAGCGGCTGAAAACCGCATCACTGTACCGTCAGCAGACTCATAAAACTTTGCACCCGGTGGCTTCAGGCTCATGCTTGAAGCCACCTTTTGATTCCCCGCACCAAAACATCATTTTCAGGAGAAACCCCATGCCCCACAATCAGTCCATCGAGATCGCAGGCTGGAAGCACATCTATTCCGGCAAAGTACGCGATCTCTACGTACCCAACGAAGACCGCCTTGAAGCAATCGGCACCGTCATTGACGACGACGCCGAGTTGCGCGCCGGCTCTGTCATGGTTGTCGCATCCGACCGCATTAGCGCGTTCGATAAGGTTCTGCCCACCGCTATCCCCGACAAGGGCAAGATCCTTACCCAGATGTCGCTGTGGTGGTTCGATCAGCTGAAAGACGTTCCTAACCACGTGCTTTCAACCGACGTGCCCGAAGAAGTCGCAGGCCGCGCGATGATCTGCAAGTCGTTGAACATGTTCCCGATTGAGTGCATTGCGCGCGGTTACCTGACCGGTTCTGGTCTGGCCGAGTACAAGAAGACCGGTGAAGTCTACGGCCACCCGCTTCCTGATGGACTGGTTGACGGTTCACGCCTAGAGACCCCGCTGTTTACCCCCACAGGTAAGGCAGAAGTGGGTGAACACGACGAGCCCATCACCTACGAAGAAATGTACGCGCAGGTGGGACAGCCCATCGGTGAGCGCCTCACTGAACTCACCCTGCACGTTTACTCAACCGCTGAAAAAATCGCTCGCGAACGCGGTATCATTCTGGCTGATACTAAGGTTGAGTTCGGCTTGGATTCCTACCGCGGTGAAATCACCTTGGGCGATGAAGTTCTTACCCCTGATTCATCTCGCTTCTGGGATGCGGAAGCGTGGGAACCCGGTAAGTCGCAGGCAAGCTTTGACAAGCAGTTCATCCGTGACTGGCTGAAGTCAGACGCATCGGGCTGGGACGGCCACTCAGCACTGCCTCAAGCGCCCGAGGATATTGTTGAAAAGACTCGTCAGCGCTACGTTGAAGCATACGAGCGTCTGACCGGAGAAAAGTTCAGCGCATAACTCTTTTCTCATACCCGCGAGGGGTCAGTTATCGTTCAAAAACCCTGATTTTTGAACGATAACTGACCCCTCGCGGTCTTAAAATTTGAGTGATTTTTTGTAGAACCACATGATGTGCTCTTCGAGCAACTGGCGGGCGTCATTCCCGCGACGCTTTACTACCGCATCCAAAATTCCGTGATGCTGCTTTTGCAGCTCTTCTTTGACAGACACCCAATCATCAAGACGAGGTACGGCTTCTTGCACATAGCTAATTGTGGCAAGACGCAAAGAATCAATCACGGTTTTCATCACGAGATTGCTGCTCAGCGCAGCAATCTCAAAATGAAAACGGGTGTCGCAACAGTGAAAACGGTCATCGCTGATGGTTGGCGAAGCCATCTCGTTCAGGTAGTCGCGTGCCCGATCTAAAGCCGCGTCGCGTTCTGGCGAGTCAGGTGCCTGGGCGGCCTCAATAATGGCAGGGCCTTCAAGGTGCAGACGCGTGTTGATGACGTCTATAACCGGTAGCGACTGAGTGGCAATATGCATACGAATAGCCCATCCCAAAGCGGCAGAAGGCTCTGAAATAACCACAGCACCGGACTTCGGCCCGGATCCCACACCGCTGCGAATCAGCCCTACCGCATCCAGCACTCGTAAGGCCTCACGCACGGACGCGCGCGAAATACCGTACTGCTCAGCTAGGATGCGTTCGCCCGGCAATCTGTCGCCAACACTGAGATCGCCGCTGCGCAACCGGCGTTCCACGGACTCCAGTAGCAGGGTAAAGGACTTTTCCTTCAAATCGTCACACTCACTTTTATTATCGCCATCAAAAAATCGGCGCCTCCTGAAATATTCCAGAAAGCGCCGATCAACTCAAATTTTACCTAGCGGTGAGGTCTTAGAGAGTAACCATCCAGTGAAGAATGTTGCTCTGCAAGAAGACGAGAACACAGATAGCTGCAAGCAGTACCAATGACCACGGTAGAACTGACTTGAAAATCTCTGACTCTTTGCCTTCCATCTCAACGGAGGTAGCGGCGATAGCCAGTGACTGCGGTGAGATCATCTTGCCAACAACACCACCGGTGGTGTTAGCAGCCAGAAGTAGCTCGGGAGTTGCACCTGAAACACCATTGGACTGCAGGTGCTCTGCTGCGGTGACCTGAAGCTTGGAGAACAGTGCGTTCGCTGAGGTGTCAGAACCGGTAACAGCGGTGCCAATCCAACCCAGAACGGGCGCGAGCAGGGCGTAAATGGTGCCCAACGATGCAACGTACTCACCGATAGCAACGGTCTGACCGGAGTAGTTCATGACGTACGCCAGAGCCAGCACGCATGCAATGGTCAGAGCAGTCCAACGCATACGGTATGCGGTGGTAAAGATTTCTTTAATAGCATCGCCGAAGGTGAAAGCGTAGCGACCCTTTTCATTGAAGATCAGGTACAAGACAGTCACAATCAGACCGGCAATCAGAAGCAGGGTGCCGGGGTTGTTGAGCCACGCGAAAGAATATGAAGAATCAACAGGCTTACCTGCGCCGTTGATCAGGCGCTCTTTCAACAGGGGCATCTGAATCTTCACGTTAGTTGACTTGAGAGCCGCAGGAATTGCCTTGCCCAGATTAGCCAAGCCGAAGATCGCCACAACGATTGCATAAGGCATCAGCGCCATCCAAATACGCATACCGGTGAGTTCACCAACGGACGCAGGAGTAGCCGCACCCAGGCCGTAGCGCTCGCGAACGCCCTCAACACCGCGGGGCTTCCAGAAGCGCAAGAAGGCAACAGCTACACCGAGCGAAACGATGCAGGCAATGACGTCGGTGAGCTGGTATGCAAAGTGAACCGCTGCCCACCACTGAGCAATCGCAAATGAACCGCCAATAACAGCTGCGGGAACCCAGGCGTCCTTGAGGCCGCGAACGCCATCAAGAATCCAGAGCAGGATGAAGGGAACAAAGAACGCGAGGAAGGGAGCTTGGTGTCCAACAACCGCAGCGATGTGCGCAGCATCCTTGCCGCCGACCTCACCAGCGGTGGTGATCGGAATAGCCACAGCGCCGAAAGCAACGGGCGCGGTGTTAGCAATAAGAACAGTGGTAGCTGCCTTAAGCGGCTTAACACCCAGTGCCAGAATCATGGTTGCGGTAATCGCAACGGGTGCACCAAAACCTGCCAGTGCTTCGAGCAGACCACCAAAGCAGAAAGCAATCAGAATTGCCTGGATGCGAAGATCGCCGCCGCCGATGCGGTCAAAGGTGCGTCGCAGGTCTTCAAAACGACCCGATACAACGGTGACCTGGTAGAACCAGATTGCCATGAGAATAACCCAGACAATGGGGAACAGGCCGTAGATACCGCCGCGGACTGCGGACATTAAAGAAAGATCCAGCGGCATCTTGAAGCCGATGACAGCAACCAAGATAGCGACAGCGAGCGAAACGATTGCTGAGGTGTGGGCGCGTGCTTTAACGCCGAGCAGCATGATAAAGAACGCGAGCAGTGGCAAAACTGCCACCAGTGCGCTCAATGCGAGGCTTCCGCCCACCGCATCGGTATGCGCGGTGAAAGTATTCATCGTAGGTACTCCTGAAGTGGAACGTTGCACTCTCTTAGCTTCTGAGCGTTACTGCAGTGCTTCGTCGCGCTGAAGTTTGTGAGGTGCACACGGGTTGGTCTTCACAACTGTGGTCAGACCAATAACAACTAACCAAACAATACATGATGCAGCTCACGATGTGAAAGTTAGGGTAAAGAAAACTTTTACCGATTTGTGACACCTGCTCTGCGGGTGCAGAGGGAGTGGGATTGCCTATGCAACCTAGCTTCCGGCGGCTTTTGAAGAGATGCTGGATATTTTTCAAAGAAAATCTTCCTACGGTGGTAACTCGTGGCGTGAGCGTGGATTCAGGCATAAAAATATGCGCTAATCCGATGGCCTTAAATGCTCCTCTTTAGTGTTAAATAAAAATTAGAAATTATATGTTTTGCATGTATTGTGTGTTCTTTCCATAGATCTTTTTCACGGGTGTCAGTAGATTTTGTGAACCTGAAGCCTGCTGAGCATCGGTAGTGAAGAAGCAATCAAAAGATACAGGACGCGCAACACCAGATGAACGGAAGAGGCGAACATGCGTATTGCACTATTTTCAACGTGCATTGTTGATGGCATGTATCCGAAGGTTGCCAAAGCAACCGTAGATATTCTTGAGCGTTTGGGGCATGAGGTTGTTTACCCGCAGGGCCAGACCTGCTGCTCGCAGATGCACGTTAACTCGGGATACTTCGACGATGCCTACCCGATTGTTAAAAACCACGTGGAATCCTTCGAGGAATGGGATTTCGATGTAGCTGTTGCACCCTCGGGCTCATGCGTCGCATCCTTGGGAGACCAACAGCCGATGATTGCAGAGCGCAAGGGCGATAACGACCTTGCACGACGCGCAAACCATCTGGCATCACGCACCTTTGAGCTCTCAGAACTTCTCATTGACGTTCTGGGCATTACCAATGCAGCCGAGCAGCTTGGCTCGTACTTCCCAGAGCACGTAACCTACCACAGCTCATGTCACGGTATGCGTCTGCTGGGTCTGGGTACTCGTCAGTCTGACCTCGTGCGCACCGTTGAAGGCATTCAGTACACCCAGGTTGAAGGCCTTGACCAGTGCTGCGGCTTTGGCGGCACCTTCTCATTCAAGAACGCTGATACATCAGGCGCGATGGTCGAAGACAAGGTCGCGAACATTGAGAAGACCGGCGCATCCGTATGCACCGGAGGCGACGTCTCATGCCTGATGAACATTGGTGGCGCGCTCTCTCGCAAGAACTCAGACGTGCAGACCATTCACTTCGCTGAAATTCTCGCGTCCACCAAAGAAAACCCCCTGAAAGTCAACGGTCCCGTATCACTGACCGGAGGTAGCAAATAATGTCTGTAACTCAGCTCGGTATGCCCCAGGTGCGCCACGGCGTCGGCAACATCTTTGAAACCGAACCCTTCCCCAAGTACGCAGAACGCGAGCTCAAGAATGAGCAGCTTCGCGCGAACCTGGGCTTTGCTACCCACAAGATTCGCGACAAGCGCGCGGCTGTCACCGGTGAGCTTCCTGACTGGCAGGATCTGCGCACCGCGGGTTCAATGATCAAGCAAAAGGTCATGGCTAACCTTGACACCTACCTCGAAGAATTTGAGCGTAACTTCACCGCTCGCGGTGGCCACGTGCACTGGGCACGCGATGCGCACGAAGCTAACGAGATTGCACTCAAGCTCATTCAGGCTGAAGGCGTTGACGAAATCATCAAGATCAAGTCGATGGCAACCGCTGAAGCAGGTTTGAACGAGTACCTCGAAGAAAACGGTATCAACGCCATCGAAACCGACCTCGCTGAAGAGATCGTGCAGCTGGGCGATAACGACCGTCCTTCGCACATTCTGGTGCCCGCAATTCACCGCAACCGCACTGAAATCCGCGATATCTTCCGCAAGAAGATTGAGGGTGTAGACCCCAACCTGTCGGACGACCCCGCAGAGCTGGCAGAGGCATCACGCTTCCGTCTGCGCGAGAAATTCCTCTCCACCAAGGTCGCTGTCTCAGGTGTTAACTTCGGTATTGCTGAAACCGGCACCATGACCATCGTCGAATCGGAAGGTAATGGCCGCATGTGCCTGACCCTTCCCGAAACCCTGATTACTTTCATGGGTATCGAGAAGATTCTGCCGACCGTAGAAGACTACGAAGTGTTCTTGCAGCTTCTGCCCCGTTCATCAACCGGTGAGCGCATGAACCCCTACACTTCTACCTGGACTGGCGTTACCCCCGGCGACGGCCCCCAGAACCTGCACGTGATTCTTATGGACAACGGCCGCACCGCGGCTTTGGCTGATGAGGTCGGACGCCAGGCACTGCACTGCATCCGTTGCTCGGCATGTATGAACGTCTGCCCCGTCTACGAGCGCGCGGGCGGTCACGCGTACGGCTCAACCTACCCCGGCCCCATCGGTGCGATTCTCTCACCGCAGCTGGGCGGCATCGAGAACGAGTTCAACTCAACTCTGCCCTACGCATCATCACTGTGCGGCGCCTGCTACGACGCTTGCCCCGTCAAAATCAACATCCCCGAGGTGCTCGTGCACCTGCGCGGTAAGGATATTGACGCGAAGAAAGCAAAGAAGAAGCAGATTCCTACCGAGATGGACGGCCTGATGTTCGGCGCTAAGAAGCTGTTCTCATCGGGCAAGCTCATGGCACTGGTAGAAAAGGGTCTGCCGATGTCCAAGCTGGTCACCGGTAAGGATCACAAGATTTCTAAGCTTCCCGGCTTGGTAGGCGGCTGGACGGACTACCGTGATATTCCGGAGCCCCCGGCACAGTCCTTCCGTAACTGGTACAAGAAGGAGCGTCCTTCAGAGACCAAGCGCGTTGCCGGTGAACGCGTTGATATTGATGCGTTGATCGCGCAGAACAAGAACAAGGTTGCAGAAGCACATGCTGCAGCTGAAGTTGCTGCTACCGATAAGCCCGCACCGAAGACTGAGGAGACCAAGTAATGTCTGATGCAAAGGCAGAAATCCTAGGCCGTATTCGTTCTTCGCTGTCTGATCATCCGCAGCCTGCTGAGCCTATTCGCAATTATCGTAAGGTTTCAGATAAGAGCCAAGCTGAGGTTCTTGAGATGCTGATTGACCGTTTGGTTGATTACAAGGCGAACGTTTTTGAAGAGACTGAGGAAACCATTGCGCAGCGCATTGCTGAGCAGCTGGGTAAGTCTTCTCGCTACGTTGTTCCTACCGGACTGAAGAATGAGTGGCTGCCTGAAGATACCGCGGCTCGCACCCGCATGGTGGATTCTGGCAACGACCAAAAGTCAGGTGCGTTGAGCCTTCGCGAGCTGGACGCTGTTGATGCGGTTGTTACCTCATCCACCGTCTCCTGCGCTGAAACCGGCACGATTTTCTTGACATCTCAAGAAGATGAAGGACGCCGCGCTATTACCCTGGTGCCCGATCACCATATCTGCGTGGTGCCGCTGGATACCGTGGTTGAGCTGATTCCTGAGTCGATGCGACGCGTGGATTTCAACAAGCCGGTGACCATGATTTCCGGCCCGTCAGCGACCTCCGATATTGAGCTGATTCGTGTTGAGGGCGTGCACGGTCCGCGTACTTTGGACGTCATTATCCTCAAGTAATTCTTGAGCATGTAAAACCCGTCCCTAGTCTGTTGTTGCAGATCAGGGGCGGGTTTTTTCTTAAAAACGCGAGCAGTACAACCCGGTTTGAAAAGATTCACAGGCGCATTATCTACATTTCGAGCAGCGGGCTGTATACGCTTAAAGCTCCTAATAGCTCCTCTTCTTGAGACAAGAAAGAAGCCAGTCTATGAAGTACGCTACCGGCCGTATTATCGGTATTGACCTTGCGCGTTTTGTGGCGCTTGTGTCTATGTTTGTGGCGCATACAGCGCCGAGTGCCGGGCCGGGCGGTGTACTAACTCTGAGCGAGTTTTTGACGATGCCGCTGTTCGCGGCTTTGCTGGGTGCCTCGGCATACCTGTCGTTACAGCACATGAACATGACCTTTTTGTTCGCGTCCTCTGTAGTACGAGGAATTGTGCTGATCGCGCTGGGTATGTGGCTGGACACCTGGGGTGCTTCCGTTGACATTATTTTGCAATACTTTGGTGTGCTCAGCATTGTGGTGGTGCCGTTGGTGCTTGCTCCCTCCTGGGTTCTAGCTGTTATTGCCGCTGTAATTACGCTGGTAAACCCCTACGTGCTGACGTGGGGGAGTAACCTCAACCGCGAACTCGTTCTTGAAGGATCGTGGCTGCAATACCTAGCGAACTGGACAGTCGCAGGCTCTCATTACCGCGTCTTTACCATGGTGTGCTGGGCAGCCGTGGGGATCATCATTGCCCGCGGGATGCAGCGCTGGGGAGTTTGGGGCGACCTCGGTCTTGCACTGGTGGCAAGTGCGGGCGCCATCGCAATTTACCTATACACGCGTCCTACCAGCTCACTGATGGTGTACTCGGGTGCCCGACTCGAGGTTTTCTTCAACATTCTTGCCGCAGCAGCAGCTATGGGATGGTGCGCTCTGGTTGCTCGTGCTTTCAGAGCTAAACCGCAGGTGCTGCAGCCCTTGACCGATACCGGGTCGATGACGCTGTCACTGTACGTGCTGCAAATCGGTATTCTCGCTGCCTACATGAAGTACGCGCTAAGGTACGGTCTGCCGCTGAGCGATGACTCCTGGTGGGTGATGAGCCTTCTCATCGTTGTAGCAATTCTCTTTGCGGTTCTGTGGAAGCGCTTGCTAGGTGCAACCCCTCTGCACCGCGGACCTTTTGAAAGCATCCTTGCTGCCTTGACGGGACGTGGCTAACCACAAAACTAGTTCAGTAACCTAACCATTCGTATACTTTCTGCTAGTGTCGAAGTACACCTACAGACATTCGCACGAAAGAATAATCATGGCATCGGTCAAAGACAGCCCTCAACCGCGTAAAAAATCCTGGCTCCGCGTGTTTCTCCCAGCACTTTTAGTGTTGCTCTGGGTAGCCGTTGCAGGCGTCGGTGGCCCATACTTCGGCAAAATTTCAGAGGCTTCCACGAACTCATCTACCGACTTTTTGCCGCAGAGTGCTGAATCTACTCAGGTAGTCCAGCAACAGGGCGACTTCTACGAGGGCAACACCATTCCCGCCATCGCTGTGTTCGAAGCCGAGGGCGAGCTCACCGGCGAGCAACGCGCCTACCTCGATGCCCTGCCCGGGCAGCTGAAAGACACCGGTGTAGTAGAAGGTCAGACCTCTCCCGTTATTTATTCCGAAGACGGTCAAGCCGCTGAAATCGTGGTTCCTTTGCCCGGCGATGATACTCCCTCGGACGCTGTTGAAACTATTTCCTCGCACCTTCAGAACACACCCGACGGGCTGAACGCCTACGTCACCGGCCCTGCAGGTTTTGCAGCGGCACTCGGCGAGGCATTTAGCGGAATCGACGGAGTTCTGCTGCTGGTAGCACTGGCTGTTGTCTTCGTTATTCTGCTGGTTGTTTACCGTTCACCGATTCTCCCCTTTGTCGTTTTGCTGACTTCGATTGTGGCTTTGTCAGGTTCAATCTTCATCATCTGGCACATGGCTAATGCCGGCTGGGTACAGATCAACGGGCAGGTACAGGGCATCTTACTGATTCTCGTGGTGGGCGCCGCCACCGACTACTCGCTGCTCTACGTGGCCCGTTACCGCGAAGCCCTCACGCATCACCGCTCACGCTTTGACGCAACCGCCAATGCCCTGCGCGGAAGCTGGGAGCCCATCGTCGCATCCGGCGGTACTGTCATCGCCGGCCTGCTGTGTTTACTACTTTCCGAACTGTCCTCGAACAAAGCGCTCGGCCCCGTAGCCGCCACCGGCATCGTGCTGTCCATGCTTGCGGCTCTAACTTTCCTGCCCGCAGCTCTTGCTCTGGGCGGACGCGCGGTCTTCTGGCCTGCACGCCCCAAGTACCGTGAAAACACCAAGCCAACAAAACCCGGCCTATGGTCCAAAATCGCGGATTTCGTGGCGGCTAAACCGCGCAAGGTATGGATCTTCACCGCTGTAGGCTTGGCAATCTGCACAGCCTTCGCGCCAACCCTCAGTGCTGACGGTATTCGCCAGTCAGACCTCATCGTCGGACAGTCGGACGCCCGCGACGGACAAAACGTTCTAGCTGAGCACTTTCCCGGCGGCTCCGGCTCACCGGCAAACATCATTGTTTCTGAGGCGGCTTTAGACCGAGCAGTTCAGGCTATCGAATCGGTCGATGGCGTTGATTCCATCGCCGCAATTTCTGCTGACTCACCATCAGGCACCGTCCCCGTAGGCGCATCTGCCCAAGGACTACCGCCTATGTTCGCTGACGCTAAGCCTACCGTCTCAAACGGACGCGTCCTACTGCAAGCAACCCTGAGCGACCCGGCAGACTCACCCGCGGCTGAAGACACCGTGCAGAACATTCGCCAGGCGCTCGATGATGCCGACCCCGCTGCTCTGGTGGGCGGAGAAACCGCAACAGACATTGACACGAACACCAGTGCACTGCGCGATTTGAAAGTCATCATCCCATCGGTGCTACTTGTGATTACGCTGATTCTCATGCTTCTGCTGCGTTCTCTTGCTGCGCCGCTCATGCTGGTGTGCGCGACCGTTCTATCATTCCTGGCCGCCATCGGTGTCTCAGCGCTAGTGTTCAACCACGTGCTGCACTTTCCCGGCGCAGACCCCTCCGTACCGCTCTATGGCTTCGTGTTCCTCGTGGCGCTCGGTATCGATTACACAATCTTCCTGATGACGCGTGTGCGCGAGGAAACCAAGAAAGTCGGCACCCGCGAAGGCATGCGCAAGGCTCTTGTCGTCACCGGCGGCGTCATCACCTCAGCAGGCATCGTGCTGGCGGCAACCTTTGCGGCACTGGCTGTCATTCCGTTGGTCTTTATGGTTCAGCTGGCGTTTATTGTGGCGTTCGGTGTTTTGCTGGATGCGACCATCGTGCGCGCGCTTCTGATTCCCGCGCTGGTTGAGGACGCGGGGAAGAAGGTCTGGTGGCCGTCCAAGCTGGCGAAGTAGCCGTGCCGCGTCCTGCACGCCTTTGTACACTGTTTCTCCCTGCTTACATCGATAATCGGTGTACTCACGGAGAAACAGTGTACAAAGTCGCCGGATGTGGGAGAGACAGAAGGCATGAAAAAGCCCCGCTCACTAACAACAGTGAGCGGGGCTTTTGACTGGTCGGGATGACAGGATTTGAACCTGCGACCTCGTCGTCCCGAACGACGCGCGCTACCAAGCTGCGCCACATCCCGGTGTTAACTTCTCAGGTAGAACCCTGCAAGCAACTCATCCAGTGTAACGCTAGAGGCACAGAAAACGCAAAATGAGGCTGATAACAGCGCGTGTTTTGAGAGGGCGCAGGCGGATAATTCGCGCTGGTCGGCGTCCTGCGATGTACTTACCTGACTGGTTAAGCCCAATTCTTTTTCGGTGAAGTACCGCCAATGCCCGCGTTGAAGGTGTTAGTGGGATCCAAGTGTTTGAAGTGCTCTACCATCGCGTCGGGCATACGATACAGCCTGCCGTAGTTGTGTTCTGCCGGTAGTTTGGCGCCGCGAGCTTCAAGTAGCTCCTGGATCTCGTCATGCAACTTATGCGGATCGACACCCTTCTTCGCCACATAATCCTGGTGCATGACGTGACAGAAGAAATGACCGTAATAAGCCGCCACATCTAGCTGGTCGGCAATCTCAGGTGGCAGAGTCTCTAACCAATCCCAATCATCCCGGCACAGGGCAACATCAATAGGAATCAGCTCGCCCAGCTCCTTACGCTTAACCCCGGCATAACGGGTTGCAGCACTTGCCGCACCGAAGCGGTTCAGGTTAGCGCTCTTCTCCTCATCAGCAGTGCAGATAAAGAAATCGCCCAGGTTCTTCTCACTGGTAAAGAAGTCCTTCAGTAGAGCTTCGCTCTCAGCCCGCTGAGCATCACTCACCGTCAGAATCAGGTGGTGCTCAAAACGGTTGCGGTAGTCCATCAAACGTTTGGGCAACTGAGCCGGGAAGCGATCAAAAATAAACTGAGACACCGTATCCGCAAAGGTGAGACCGACGCCCGGAACCTTACTAAAGACTCCGTTAGCCCAGGTCTTGAAAGCAAACATGCGGGTTTGGACGGCGGGGTTCAGGTACTTGAGGAAGACGAAGGTATCTTTGCCGTACTTTTCAGCTAGGTCGAAAGCACTGCGTCCCATATACTCAGCGGCAATGGGTAGCGGCATATCAGCGCTCAAGAAACGACGGCGAATCTCTTCTAGAGCACGGGGTGTATGAGTGCCAATGTAGAACGTGGTGGGGCTCTTCTCGAGCGGGAAAGTGCGGGTGCGCACCGCAAAGACCATGACCTTACCCGCTGAACCGGATGCTTCAAAGAGGTACTTAGGGTTGGAATTATAGCGAGCCGGGCTGGGCTCAATCTGCCGCAGATACTCGGCGTACTCGGTCTCTTTGCTGTCTTCCGGCGCTGCGGTGACATCAGCAGGTGACCAGTCACCGCGCTGCAGGCGGTCGAGAGCTACCTCAGGGTCATCGCCCAGAGAAATACCCAGGTGGTTCACCAGTTCTAGAGAACCCTGTTCAGTAACCCTGGCGTAGATTGCCTCCCGGGTGAACGCCGGGCCCTTGCGAATCTGACTACCACCAGAATTATTGGCAATACCGCCAATCACGGATGCGCCAATAGAAGTAGAACCAATCACCGAGTGCGGTTCACGCTCGTGCGGCTTCAGCGCATCGGTGAGCTGAATCAGCGTTGTACCGGCTAGAGAAATAGCTTCCTGCGCATTATTAATCAGGTGCACCCGATTAATCAGGTGGGTTGAAATCAGAACGATGGGGCGATCATAATCTTGGAAGCCGGGGCCAGAACCACCGGTGAGACCGGTGTTTGATGCCTGCGGAATCACCATGAAATCATGCTCAAGACAGACCTGTAGAGCCTTCCACACCTCTACTAAGGACGTGGGGCGGAGCACCGCAAACAGCGCACCGCCACCAAAACGGTACCCTTTACTGAAAGGGCGGGTAGCATGCTCCGCGTGGAGCACCTTATCGGCTCCCATGATGGCTTTAAACTCATCAAGGGCCTTTTGCTGAGATTCTGTCACGGGCTGTGAGGAAGGCATATTCTTTCCTGTTCTCTGTTCGGCTTTCGCGCTTTGTTATTAATGATAAGCAGATCACAAATAGAGTGGCAACGTCGGGCAAGAATGTGTCTGCTGTCTTGGCATCTCTCGGGCTTAGTTACCCATCGCCTGATCCCACGCCTTCACCATCTCGGCAAAGACCCCGCCGCTCTGCACCAGAGCCGTCGGGGAGCCATCCTCAATAATTCTGCCCTCATCAACCACCAGCACTCGGTCGGAATCCAACACCGTTGAGAGGCGGTGGGCGATGACGATGGTGGTGCGACCTGCGGAGAGCTGAGCTAGTCCTCTCTGTACCAGCTTCTCTGAAGGTATATCGAGGGACGCGGTCGCCTCGTCAAGGACGAGCACGGTGGGGTCTACGAGGAAGGCACGCGCAAAGGAAATCAGCTGTCTCTGCCCGGATGACAGGCGTCCGCCGCGGGTTGCGAGGTCGGTGTCGTACCCCTCGGGTAGCTGCGCGATGAAATCGTGTACTCCAACGGCTTTAGCTGCCTCAAGAACTTCATTGTCACTGGCAGAAGGCCTAGCCAGGCGGATATTATCGGCAACCGTGCCTGAAAAGAGGAAGGCCTCCTGCGTTACCATCACGACCTCACGGCGCAACTGCTCGTCGGAGAGATCGCGGATGTCCACGCCGTCCAACAATAGTTTGCCCGAGGAAACGTCGTAGAAACGCGCCACCAGCTTAGCCAGAGTAGATTTGCCCGCACCTGTCTTACCCACCAGCGCTAACTGCTGCCCGGCGGGAACCTCTAGGTTAGTGCGGTGCAGCGCCGGGCGCCCTGAAATGTAGCTGAACTCGACGTCTTTGAACACCACAGAGCCATCTGCCTCAGCGGTGCGTACAACCGGATGCGCGGGTTCAGCAACGTCGGGTTCCTGGGCAAGGAAACCAGAGACCTTTTCCAGGGCAGAGACCGCTGACTGGAACTGGTTATAGAAATCTGAAAGCGAGAAAATTGGCTCAAAAACGCGCGTGGCGTAGATGGTAAGCGCCAGCAAAACACCAACTTCCATGTGGCCATTGAGAACCGCGAAACCGCCGATGGTCAGCACCACGCCAAGATATACGTTGCCGATAGCCCCGAGCGTTGGCATATAGATGCCCAGAACCTTGATGGCGTCCATGACCTTCACACGGTAGTCCTCGGCGATGTCACCGTAACGTTCACGCGAGACTGATTCGTAGCGGAAGGCCTTGACCGCTCGGATGCCGGTGAACGTTTCGACGAAGCGGCCGATGAGCTGGGCGTTGACAACGCGTTGCGCGCGAAAAGCTACGGCGGAGCGTCGACGAAACCACGCGGTCAAGAACCAGATAGGAATGAGCATCACTAGCAGGGCAAGGCCAGACTTCCAGTCCAACAGAACAAGGGCAACCGCCGTAAACACCATGCTCAAAATGGTTGACGCCAGCTGCGAAAGACCGGAATCAAGAAAGGATTTGAGCGTTTCAAGGTCTGAGGTAAGACGTGAAACTACTCTTCCCGACGTGTAGGTTTCGTGAAAACCAACGGGCAGTTTTTGGGCATGCTCAAACATGCGAGCTCTCAAGCCGTAGAGCGCTTTTTGCGAAATTGAGGTGGTGAGAACGACGTTAGCGTAGGTAGTTATCGAGGCGCATACAGCTAACCCAACGTACAGTAGCGCCATCTGTGCAAGCAGCGACGCATCGCCGTTGACTAATGGCGCCACTGCGTGGTCAATAGCGTAGGAGAGCAAAAGCGGCATGAATGTGCTGATAGCCGTTGCCACAACCACGAGAACCACTGTTGCCAGAATCCTCCACCGTACGGGTGCCAGTATTTCTTTCAACAGCTTTAGTGACCGTGCGCGTACTTCGCGTTGTTCTTCAGGGCTGAGGTCTACCTTGTCTTCAGCTAGCGGGGGAGCGTGCCTTGGCATTATGCCACCTCGCCTTTCTGCTCATCCAGCATCATCAGCCGGGCATAGCTGGGATTGCGCATCATCTGCTGGTGCGTACCAATAGCCGTAATTTTTCCGTTTTCGAGCAAGGCGACGCGGTCAGCCAACGCCACTGTCGACGGGCGGTGGGCTGTGAGTAGAGTCGTGGTGTGCCTTAGATGTTCTTTGAGCATGCTCACTACAGCTTCTTCGGTGCGCACATCCAGCGCTGAGAGCGGATCGTCAAGAAGCAGGATGCGCGGGTGCGCAGCGATGGCGCGAGCCAGCGAGAGACGCTGCCGCTGACCGCCAGATAGCGAAAGCCCCTCTTCACCAATCAGAGTATCTACACCCTCGGGCAACTGAGCCGCAAAATCAGAAGACGAAACCCGCAGAGCATCACGAAGAATCTGCTCCTGTTCAGCCTCGCTCATGCGCTCGCGATTGACTCCCAGCAAGACGTTATCTCTGACAGAGGATGAGAAAAGCACGGGCTCCTCAAAAGCAATGCTCATGGCTGAGCGTAGCTCGGGTAAATCCATCTGCGCGATGTCTTGCTCGTCCAGAAAAATGCTTCCAGAATCGAGCTCATACAGCCGGGGGAGCAACTGCAAAAGGGTTGATTTACCGCTACCGGTGGGGCCTACCAGTGCAAGAATCTCACCAGGGCGCACGTCCAGCGAAATATCAGAAAGAACCGGAGCTGCCGCGTCCTCATACGCAAAAGTAGCGTGTTCAAAGGCAAGGGATGCTGCCTCACCAGAAGATACTGCGGGCACGGTAGCACCGTTTACTAGCACTATATTTTCACCTGCAGGAGTGCTCATGACTTCGCGGTGACGGTCTACCGCAACGCGGGCGTCCAACCACATGCCCATGAGCTGGCTGGCACGCTCAACGTGGGGCGAAAGCAGGGCAATGGTGGCGAAGAAAGCGGTCAGCTCACCCACGCTCAAAGACCCTGATGCAACCTGGCGAAGTCCTACCCAGAGAGAAATAGCGAGGGTGATAGCGGTAATGGTGGACGTCGCCACGAAGGTTGAGCCCTGAGCACGGGAACGTGCCATTTCGGTATCCATGAGCTCAGCAGCCCCGGTTTTGAATCTGTCGAGCGCGTTAGAACCCTGCCCCAGAGCCTTGAGTACGCGAATACCCTGAACTGATTCTTCAACTTTGGTGGCAAGGTCGCCGGACTGCTGCTGGGATTTTCGGGTCAGAGCCTTCATCTTCTTCTGAAAACGCCACAGAACAACGAGAGTAACGGGCACAGAAGCAAGAAAGATCAGCGCCAGTAATCCCGAACCGTGGGAGAGGTAGAAGATACCTACACAGAGGGCAGCGCCAGAGGTGATCGCTTGGACTGATCCAAAGGAGACCCAGCGGCGAATTAGGGCAAGGTCAGAGGTGGAACGGGTCAGCAGCTGGCCAGAGCCCCAGGCATCGTGAAATGAAAGCGGCAGGCGCATCAGCTGATCGAAAAGACGCATGCGCATGGTCATCTCAACAGTCGTGGAGGTGTCAATAATCAGCATGCGGCGCAGGAACATGAGCCCGGATTGAAGAAGACCTAGCGCAATCATGATGGTGCCACCCAGCAGAACCTGCCTGCGGCTAGGGGAATCTGAGCCGACGAGGTGGTCGATGACCCACGCCAGCACCTGCGGAATGGAGAGCGCTACCGAAGTCGAAGAAATAGCCACGAGAACACCTAGTAGCCATTTGGCGCGAATAGGCCTCATATATTGCCAGAGCCCGACGTCAGCCGTGGCGTCGTTCTCTAATGGAGGCGGAACGGGCACGCGGCGACTTCGGATAAGGCTCATGTTTCTAAAATATACCCGGACGGAAACGAAAAAGTGCAACAGGTCATATAAACCTGTTGCACTTTGAAGAACAGATAGATGGGAAAGCGAAAGTTAGTCGGGACAGGGCCGGACGCAACTGCAGCCAGCTGACGTCGGTTGGCGTTTATAGGGTGCTGGCAAAGTGCGTCCGACTCTGATTCAAGACCTATTATCTAGAGACTACTTATCGCTTGCCGTCAGTGCCACCACGATTGCTTCGGGCGGGCAGAAGAGGCGCACCGCCGCGTAACGTGAGGTTCCCAGCCCCGCAGAAATCTGAACGGGAACACCGTTTTGCAGGCTAACGCCCTTAGCGCGTGACGGCTTAATATCGCAGTTAGATACCAGTGCGCGTCCGCCGGGTAGGCAGACCTGACCACCGTGCGTGTGACCGGCAAAAATTGCCTGTGCGCCGTCGTCTACAAATGCATTGAGTGTACGCAGGTAGGGAGCGTGAGCCACACCTAAACGCACGGACGGCTCATCAGTAATCTGCGTAGCGGAAGGCGCGAAACCCGGATGCTCGTCGTACCCGATGTGCGGATCGTCGACACCCGAGAACTCAAGGCGCAGTCCGTTGATGGACAGGGTCTCATAGCGGTTAATCAAATCAATCCAGCCGCGCGCGTTGAAGGCGTCGTGCATCTTCTGCGTGGGCAGTGCCTGCGGTTCTTCTTCTGGACCGCGTTTTGAGGGGCCTTTGAAGTAGCGCAAGGGATTCTTCAGCTCGGGTGCGAAGTAGCAGTTTGAGCCGGGTACGTATACGCCGGGGAAATCAAAGAGCGGGTCGAGCGCATCCACCAGTGAGGGGAGCGCACCCATGTGCGAGAGATTATCACCGGTGTTAATCACGAGATCGGGTTCGATCGCAGCCAGCGAATGCATGAAATTGTGCTTCTTAGTTTGCCCGGGAATCATGTGCATATCCGAGATATGCAAAATCGTGAAGTCCGGAGTTCCCGCCGGGAGAACGGGCAGGGTCTCGTGGCGAACCTTGAAGTTGTTGAGTTCGTAAAAATGAGCATATGCGGCTGTGGCAGCCCCCGCCGGTGATAATTTACCTTTGCGAGAGTTGCGGCAGACGCTGCCACAGTCGATGAAGAAGAGGTCTTCATAAAATTATTCAACCTTTAGTTAGTCACGTTAGCCGGAGGCTGAGCGAACTTATCGGTATTGTAACGGCGAGCAGTTTCTTGCATGAAGGTCTGCCACTGCTTACCTGCGTAGGTAGCACCGTCAACGTAATCACGAGACTGGCCATTGATGGACAGGTTGTTCAGTGAACGTGAACCCTGAGCCAGGTTACCAACCCATGAGGCGGTTGCTAGACCCTTGGTGTAGCCAACAGTCCAGGTCTGGGTTGAGTTATCGGTAGTACCGGTCTTCGCAGCGGATGCGTCGGGCAAGCCAATGCCGCGCTGGTAGCCGGAGCCATCGACCAGAACCTGCTTGAGCACGTAGCTCACACCGTTCGCAACGTCCTTAGAAATAGCCTGCGAACAATCGGGCTTGTATTCCTTTTTCACGTCGCCCTTGCGGTCAAGCACCTTGGTGGTTGAACGGGGTTCGCAGTACTTACCCTCGTTAGCGAAGGTAGCGTAAGCGGACGCCATAGTCAGGGGCGCGACTTCTACAGAACCGATATTGGACGCCAGCTGGTTGGGGCGGTATGCCACGTTGCCCTGGTAGTCCTTGATTTGCAGTTTGCCTGCCATGTCTTGAATGTCGCAGAGGTCAAGCTGGTTGACCATGCTGTACAAGAAGGAGTTAATTGAGTTCTTCAGACCGAACGCTACGGTGCCCCACTGCTGGTAGCCGCCTTCAGCGTTTTGGAAGGTCCAGCCCTGAGGCTTCTCGTTGTAGTAGTAGGCACCGCCGTCGAGGCATCGAGCGCTCCAACGGGTATCAGCGGGGTAGTTCAAGCGGGTGCCGTCGATGACCTGGTTGACGGACTTGCCGGAGTTAATCCACTGAGCCAAAACAACGGGCTTGAAGGTTGAACCGGGCTGGAAGCCAGCGGTACCACCATCAGCGGCGTTGACGTTGTAGTTATACAGCGAGGTGGAGTTGTCGTCCTGAGCATCACCGTAGTTGGAGTTCTGAGCCATTGCCACAACGCTACCGTTCTTGGGTTCTACTGAAACCAAGGAGGTGTTAACGTCGTCGGGGTTGTTGGTGGAGGGCTGAGTTGCTTCAACAACGTTCTTAGCTGACTTCTGCGCGTTCATATCGAGGGTGGAAACAATCTTGTAGCCACCGCGGTAGATGTTAGCTACGCGGTCTTCGTAAGTAGCACCGAAGCTCTCATCCTGGTACAGCTTGGTCATCGCGTAGTTACAGAAGTATGCGTTATCGCCCGCTGCTGAACAGCCGCTGTCGGTCTCATGAATATCGAGATCGAGCTCTGAATTCACGGCGTCATCGTATTCAGCCTGAGTAATTTTGCCGTCGCGAAGCATGGTGCCAAGAACAACGTTGCGACGTTCTTTGGAGTACTCGGGGTTAACATCGGGGCGGTACAGGTTAGGTGCCTGAACCATGCCTGCGAGGGTAGCCGCCTGAGCAGGGTTGAGCTTAGACGCGGGAATACCCCAGTAGTACTGCGATGCAGCTTCAACACCGTAGTTGGTGCCACCGAGGTTAACGACGTTGAGGTAGCCCTCAAGAATCTCGTCTTTCGACTTGTTTTCTTCCATAGAAATCGCAAGCTTCATTTCCATGATTTTGTCGATGTAGCCCTTGTTTGCACCGATGGTTGCGTTCGCGTCGCCACCTGACTGTTCAGCGGCGTCGATCAAGAGGTTGTTGACGTACTGCTGGGTGAGGGTGGACGCGCCCTGACGGTTACCGGGACGCATAAAGTTATTGACGAGAGCACGCGCAATACCAATCGGTGAGACTGCGCCGTGATCGTAGAAGGTACGGTCTTCCACCGCAATAATCGCGTCCTGCATGTTCTGCGAAATCTTGTTCAGCGGAACTTCAGTACGGTTCTGCGAGTAGAAGGTAGCCAGTTTGGTCTTACCGTCGTTCGCGTACAAGGTGGAGGGCTTAGACAAAGGACCGTCTGACATGTTGTCTGGCAGTCCCTTAAACCAGTTAATAGAAGAAGTTGCTGCAATACCAGCGGCTGCCGTTGGCGGCACCAACAGTCCAGCAGTTACAAAGCCAGCAATAATTGACAGTGCAAGGAATTGCAGAAAATCACTGGGCTTGCGCTTTTTACGAGCATTCTTGGATGAGGCCATTGCTTTAGTTTACAAGCCCAACCTGAAAATCAAAGCGTAAAAAGTTTCACGAAAGCTCAAAATAGGGGTGTTTCAACTCGCACTGTTGAGATTGCGCCTTAAAAACTAAAGTTCATTTAGCCACAATCTTGAGATGGACTGTGAGAAACACCCGTCTGATGCACTAGGCTAGTGCACATGGATAAATGGGAATACGCAACTGTGCCCTTGATGATTCACGCGACTAAGCAGATCCTCGATAGCTGGGGTGAAGACGGCTGGGAGCTCGTAACCGTGCTTCCCGGTGCGCCTGCTGCAGCTGGTAGCGCGCCTGCCGGCAATATGGTCGCACCGACTCAGGGCAACCCGATTGCATACTTTAAGCGTAAGAAAAGCTAAATAATCTTATAACCGATAACGGCCGAAGCCTCACCGATCAGTGAGGGTTCGGTCGTTATTTACCCCTGCACATACTTGTATCTCTTTGTAAAGAAGTCTCAATCATGAGTGTAAATCGCGTTGAAAACCGCCTCGCAGAATTAGGGTTTACCCTTCCTGAGGTTGCTGCCCCCGTCGCGTCGTATGTTCCTGCTGTTACTAGCGGTAACTACGTGTACACCTCCGGTCAGTTGCCTTTCGTTGAAGGCGCGTTGCCTGAAACCGGTAAGGTCAATGAGGGCGAGGGCTTTGTGAGCCCTGAGGACGCTAAAAAGTACGCCGCTATCTCTGCGCTGAATGCGTTGGCTGCTGTTAAGTCTGTTATTGGCGATCTTGACCGCGTGACCAAGGTGGTTAAGGTTGTAGGTTTTGTGTCTTCAGATCCTTCATTTACCGCCCAGCCCGCCGTTATTAACGGTGCTTCTGAGCTGTTGGGTGATGTTTTTGGCGATGCTGGTCGTCATGCTCGCAGCGCTGTTGGTGTTCCGGTACTACCGCTGGATTCACCGGTTGAGGTAGAAATCATCGTTGAGTATGTCTAACCCCGCCCTCTACACCGGTGCGCTGAAGACGGTGCGTCCGCGTAAAGAGACTAAGCTGAGCCCGCGCGGTGAGCAGGCTGAACGCCACTACTCTATTCCTGAGTCGCAGCAGGATTCTGCTCGTTCGTGGATTGAAGAGGGCGCTGAGGTGGTGTGTAACTCTAAGCCGGCGGCTATCGTCATTTTTGTGCGCGATGGCTCTAACGGCGTTGAGACGTACATGACCTACCGCTATAAGTCGCCGATGGGACGCGTTGCGTTCCCCGGTGGTCTTGCTATTTACGACGATGCGAATATGCAGCCCTGGGTTGGCCCGAGTGAGACTCAGTGGGCTGAGAAATTCGGCGAGCATAATCCAAAGACTGCGCGCGCAGCTGCCACCGCTGCTATCCGTGAGGTCTTTGAAGAAACCGGTTTGCTTCTGGCAGGTGTTGATGACACCAGTACTGTCGAGACTCTCAATACTCACGAGAACATGAGTTCTCGCGTGGCTATTGCTAGTCAAAGCAAGGACTTCAACGACTTTTTGAGCAAGCGTAATCTTAAGTTGCGGGCCGATTTGCTCAAGCCTATTGCCCGTTGGCAGTCACCGGATTACTTCCACAAGCGCTACGATGTTCACTACTTCGCTGCCGCTGTACCGGTTGGACAAAAGCCTACGCTACTTGAAGGCAAGGGCATTTGGGGGCAGTGGCTTTCAGCGCAGGAACTTTTGGATCACCGTGCAACCACAGAACTGGGTGACGCAATCGGTCAGCCCGACACCGTTGGCAAGACCTTGGAAGAGCTAGTGAACCCGGGCGTCCTGTGCGTTTTGGAATCCATTGCTAAAGCTCCGAGCGCCATTGCCTTCCTGTCTAAGAAACGCGTCATTGATCTCAAGAAACCGGAGACCAAGATGGCAGCCAACGGTAAGTGCTACCTGTCTTTTAGCGAGCCAGGTGTGCAGGACGCGCGGTCCACGCGAACATTCCCTGCAACGGCTGCGGTTGTTCCTAGCGAGTAAAGCAGGTTCACTCTCAAGGGAATTCTTGCAAGCTGAAAAGACCGAGGGGGGCGGAGAAGACTTCAAGTCTTCTCCGCCCCCCTCTCGGCATTTAAAACTATGCGCTGATGCGCTAGCTTATGCTTAGCGTGAGCGGTTGCGCAGACGCTGCAGGTCGAGAATAACGACCGCGCGTGCTTCTAAGCGAATCCAGCCGCGTGAAACGAATTCAGCAAGAGCCTTGTTCACGGTTTCGCGTGATGCGCCAACCAGCTGAGCCAGCTCTTCCTGAGTCAGTTCGTGTGCAACGAGAACACCGTCGGTTGCGGGGCGACCGAAGCGGTCAGCCAAGTCGAGCAGTGCCTTTGCAACGCGACCGGGAACGTCTGAGAAGACCAGGTCTGCGAGGTTTTCGTTGGTGCGGCGCAGGCGGCGGGCAAGAGCCTGGAGAACCTGAGCTGAGATGCTCGGTGACTTCTCCATTGCCTTGCGCAGTGACTCGTGCTTTACACCAGCCAGACGGGTTTCTGACACAGCGGTTGCGCTGGTTGAACGCGGTGAAGGATCGAACAGAGCCATTTCACCGAAGATTTCGCCGGGGCCGAGAATAGCAACGAGGTTCTCGCGTCCGTCCGATGCGGTGCGGCCGAGCTTGATCTTGCCTGAGACGACGAAGTAGAGCTGATCGCCGGGATCGCCTTCGTAGAAAAGGGTTGCGCCGCGGGTCAAATCAACCTCGGTAATGTCTTCGGTCAAAGCTGCAAATGCTTCGTCATCGAGCTGTGCGAACAGCGGTGCGCGACGCAGTACTTCAATATCCATTGTTCTCCTTAAATCAATTTCAGTGTGTTTGAAAAACTGTGTAAATGGTACGCGTGGTTCAGCTAAACCTCGTAGCCACCTACCACTAAAAATCTTTGTGACATATTCAACTACTATCGAGCCTACATCAAATTGAGGCTAGATACATCACTCGTAACCTGGTATTTGCCTAAGAGCGCACTGAATTTTTCTTCGTTACCCTCACTTTTTGGAGTGATTCGGCTTAGTATGAAATTTCATCTCTACGTATCTTAGGAACGATGTAGTGTGTAGCTGCCTGTTGCTGTAGATACCTTACCCGGGAGCTGTATGCTACAACAATTTACTCTGCTTGATGCTGTGCTCGCCATCGTGATTTTGCTGTACGTTATTGCCGGTATTAGCAAGGGGTTCTTTATTTCTCTGGGAACTCTTGCTGGCTTTATTGCTGGTGTAGCGGCGGCTGTTATTGTGGCGCCTTGGGCGGCTACGCAGGTGCCGGATAACTGGTATATCTTTGCCATTGTTATCGCGGTGATTGTGTGTTTGAGTCTGGGGCAGTGTCTGGGCTTTGTAGTGGGACGCTGGATGCGTTCGGTCAGCGATCGTACGCCCTTGAAGACGGTGGAACGACTGCTGGGCGGACTTCTCAATTTTGTGATTGCGGTTTTGTTAATCGTGGTGCTTTCACTGACGCTCAAATCGCTGGGGATGCCCGCGGTGTCCCACGCGTTGAGCGATTCAAAAATCGTGAGCACCCTTGAACGCAACGTTCCGCAGAGTTGGAAGAACACTATTAACGGCGTGCGTAACGATGTGTTGACCGATGCCCGTATTCCTGAAATTACATCTTTGATGTATCCGCAGGCCCAGGCACCTACACAGCAGCTAGAGAACGCGGCACTTGAGCAAGCGTCGCAGTCGGTGGTGCAGATTCTGGGTGCTGCCGAACAGTGCGGCTACACTTCTGAAGGTTCCGGCTTTGTGATTGATGATGCGCTTGTCGCCACCAACGCACACGTTGTAGCTGGCGTCACTGAGCCCGTGGTGCAAGATCGTGAGGGCAATACGTACCAGGGCACTGTGGTGTACGCGAACCAGGCTCAGGACATTGCCTTTATTCGCATCAATGAAGATTTCTCGCTGACGCCTTTGCCCCTTGGCCAGGAGGTCGCCTCGGGTACGGACGTCTCGTTCATGGGTTACCCGGCGGGCGGTCCGTTTGATGCGCGTCCTGCCACCGTTCAGGGTCTTGGCTACAGCCGTACCGTTGACTCGACAACCGGCAGGGAGAACCCCTCGCGACTGGTCTACCAGCTAGCTGCCCACGTTGAGCAGGGAAACTCTGGTGGGCCAGTACTCGATGAAAACGGTGCAGTCGTGGCGCAAATCTTCGCCAAGTCAACCGAGGGCGAGAGCGGGTACGCAATTCCTGCATCGGTTATCAGTGATGCTCTGACCGCTGCTCAAGGTCTTACCCAGCCTGTCGATACCGGCCAGTGCCCCGCTCACTAGGTAGCTGTTCGCTAGGCGAGGTGTTGCGCTAGGAAATCTACCGCCATAGTGTAGCCAAACGCTCCGGCACCAGCGATAATCGCGGTTGCCTGCGGCGATACAAATGAGTGGTGGCGGAACACCTCACGCTTGTGAATGTTCGACAGGTGCACCTCAACTACGGGTAGCTCAGCGGCTTCTAAAGCGTCGTGGAGAGCAACAGAAGTGTGCGTGTACGCAGCAGGGTTGATGATCATGGCGCAAGCCTGCGTACGGGCTCGTTGAATTTCATCGACCAACGCGCCTTCATGGTTTGACTGAAAAAACTCAATCTCAAAACCGTGAGAGGACGCACGCTCACGAACCTGCTGCTCAATGTCGCTCAAGGTTGTGGAGCCGTAAATTTCGGGCTTGCGATGCCCCAGCAAATTAAGGTTGGGGCCGTTAAGTACAAAAATAGTGCGTGCCATAGCCTCAAGTTTTCACCAAAAAACAATCAATAGCAAAGATGCCCGGTAGCCTTGTTGCTACCGGGCATCTTCATGGTTCACCGTGCGTGGATTAGAAAGCTCACCACAAACTTTTCAATCACTAGAGGCAGGGTGAAATCTTGGGGAAAAGCGCAGGGTCTATGCCTTGTACTTTTCGACGATGACGTCCATGACTGATGAATCAGCCAGGGTGGTGACGTCACCTACGGGACGGTTCTCTGCAACGTCCTTGAGCAGACGACGCATGATCTTGCCGGAGCGAGTCTTAGGTAGCTCGGGCACAATGAGAACCTTCTTGGGCTTTGCAATCGGTGAGATTTCAACGCCCACGTGAGCACGGATGTCTTCGGGCAGGGTAGCTTCGTCGTAGCCTTCTGAGACAGCCTCATCAGACAGGATGACGAAAGCAATAACAGCCTGGCCGGTGGTCTCATCGGGCGCACCAACAACTGCAGCCTCAGCAACCTTCGGATGCGATACCAAAGCGGACTCAATTTCGGGGGTTGAGAGGCGGTGACCAGAGACGTTCATGACGTCGTCCACGCGTCCCAGAACCCACACGTCGCCGTCTGCATCGCGCTTAGCGCCGTCACCTGCAAAGTACATGGAGTCAAAACGTGACCAGTAGGTGTCAACAAAGCGATCATCGTCGCCCCAAATGGTGCGAACCATAGACGGCCACGGCTCACGTACCACTAGGAAGCCGGACTGCTCATTGCCGAGGGTCTCGCCCAAATCGTCCACCACATCAACCTTGATGCCGGGCAGTGGCTGCTGCGCTGAACCGGGTTTAGCAACGGTGACGCCGGGGAGCTGAGAAATCATGATGGCGCCGGTTTCGGTCTGCCACCAGGTGTCAACAATGGGGCACTTGCCGCCACCGATGACGCGGTGGAACCAGGTCCATGCCTCGGGGTTGATGGCCTCGCCCACGGTGCCCAGCACGCGAAGTGATGAGAGATCGTATTCGGCGGGAATGTCTTCGCCCCACTTCATCAT
>OBYT01000036.1_pt1 | contig 35674 bp, 28 predicted proteins | sample 1476811 | NCBI WGS metagenome assembly OBYT01 (sample SAMEA2580215, study PRJEB22360) | human gut metagenome | biome: human gut; feature: human-associated habitat; material: faeces | place: Denmark | collected 2008/2010
TCGATGACTTTTTGGTAGCGCTCTTTGTCTGCGACGGGCTGTTCGCGCCATTGTGAGAAGGGGTGGGTGCCTGCTGAGAAGAAGCCCAGGTTGAGCGGTTCGAGCACTGCGTTGAGTGCGTCTGTAGCTTCTTTGAGCTGTGCTGTTGCTTCTGCCGGGGTTTTGCAGACGCCGGTGACCAGTTCGACGGTGTTGTCGAGGAATTCGCCGGTGATGTGCGGACCGTTGTTTTCTTTGAGGATTTCTGGTGATTGTGCTTCGAGCGCGGCAAATACTTCTTGCGCGCGTGAGGCGAGTTCCCCTGTGGAGAGGTCGACAAGTGCGAGTTCCCATTCCACGCCGAGGGTGGATTGTGGGGAGGATGCAAAAGAAATCATGGGGTCTCTTCCGTGCAAGTACTGGTCATATCATCCTAGAGCAATAAGGTGAGGTTACTAGGACGGTGTTCAGTAGGTGGGCGAACTTGACTCTGTATTACGCGACCGGTTTGACGTGAAGGGCGAATCGCTCTGACAATGCCCCCGAACCTATGCGGGTTGCTATGAGGGTAGCAGTAACAGCGGGCTGTCCTTTTTCTTTTTTGAGCCTGCAAGTAGTTTTGAGCGCAGGGTTTCGGGCACGACGTCCACACCGCGTTTTTTGATGGTGAGTGCGGTGATTCTCTGTTCTTTAACCCATTTTTTGAGGTGTTTTTCGTGCAGGGGAAGTTTGTCGATGATTTCGTATGCGCTCGCTAGGGGAGTGGGAACGTATTTATCGCCGGTGAGGTAGGCAATGTTTTCATCGATGAGGTGGAGGCCTGTTTCTTCGGCAAGTTCAGTGACGAGGTGGGCTCGGATGACGGCGCCATCGGGTTCGTAGATGAACTGCTGTAGTTCGCGGATTTCGGGCTCTGGGGAGTTCTTATCCCACACATCACTGGTGATTTCGCCCAGAACTTCCGGTTCTAGCGCGTTGTTGCTCATGACGATGGCGGATCTTTTTACCCCGGGACGGGCTAAAGCGTTGAACCAGAGCACTACTTCTACCACGCTGCCGCCATGTGAAATCCACTGGGCTTCGCAGTTATCCGGAATTTCATCGTGGGGAATTCCCGGCCCCATTTTGACGCCCATGGGTATGCCCGTTGATGCGAGCTTCTTGACGAAGAAGAAGGGCGGCGAGAAACTTTCAGCGTCCCACACACGTCTGGACGCTGAGCCCTCCACCTCGCGGCGGGCAGGATCAAGCCATAACGCTCCAATGGGCTGACCGGTAGCGTCCGTCAGTTGGCTGAAGGGCAGCTCCATCATGTTGGCGCAGATAACCTGGCAGTTTTCATAGGCAGACATATTGTGTTGCGTAAAAGCGGCGGTTTGTTCATCTAGCTCGACCGAAACTACCTTGAGCCCCGCATCGGCAAATGCCATTGAGTCTGCCCCGATGCCGCATCCTAGATCTGCCACAGAAAAGAGATTGGCATCGATAAACCGCTGTGCGTGTAAACGAGCGACAGCCAAGCGCGTGGACTGCTCATACCCGGCTTCTGTGAAGAGCATAGTCAAAGCGCGCTGACCGAACTTAGCCTGAGCCTGAGTGCGAAGCTTCGCCTGCGTCACCATGGCCGATGCGTCGGCAGAGTCGATACCGGCCTTGCGTAACCGCGTGGCTGCAGTGAGCGCAGAATCGGCGGTGTAGGGGACGCAGGAGTCAATGAGTTCGAGCTGAAGCGGCGAGAAAATCGCGGTAGAAGAAGTCACGCCCCTATTTTAGAACAGAACCTTACCCTCTAAAGATCGGCGGTTCTTAGATTCTTGAACGATCACAGACAATACATTCGTTATGCCCCCAGCCATAAACAAAACCGCTCACCTTGACCCTCTCCACACACCGGTTCTAAAGTTTTAGTTAGCACTTGGCTACAGACAGTGCTAACGTCTTTTTGAGTACTGGCACCGCGACGACAGTGCTCACCGGACGCTAGCGCCCCGTTGACAGCCACCCATGAATACAAGAATTCATTCTTTAACAAGGAGCTATCATGGCAAACATCAAGCCTTTGGAAGACCGCATCGTTGTTCAGATTGTAGAAGCTGAGCAGACCACCGCATCAGGTCTGGTTATTCCTGACACCGCAAAAGAAAAGCCCCAGGAAGCAAAGGTCGTTGCAGTTGGTCCCGGTCGTGTAGACGACAAGGGCAACCGCATCCCCGTAGATGTTGCTGAGGGCGACATCGTCATCTTCTCAAAGTACGGCGGAACCGAAGTTAAGTACGACGGCGTAGAATACCTCGTACTCTCAGCACGCGATGTACTTGCTGTAGTAACTAAGTAATTTATTCCTTCACCTGATTTTTAGAAGGAGATGAGACGGATTCATGGCAAAACAGCTTGAATTCAATGATGACGCACGTAAGCACCTGCAGGCCGGCGTCGATAAGCTTGCCGATGCAGTCAAGGTAACCCTGGGTCCTCGCGGCCGCAATGTAGTTCTTGATAAGCAGTGGGGCGCCCCCATTATCACCAACGACGGCGTATCCATCGCTCGCGAAATTGAGCTGGAAAACCCGTACGAAAACTTGGGCGCACAGTTGGCTAAAGAAGTAGCAACCCGCACAAACGATGTTGCTGGTGACGGCACCACCACCGCTACCGTGCTCGCACAGGCTCTCGTAGCTGAAGGTCTGCGCAACGTAGCATCCGGCGCGGCACCCGGTGAAATCAAGCGGGGCATCGAAACCGCTGTGCAGGCAGTTTCAGCTCGTTTGCTGGAAAACGCACGCGAGGTTCAGGGCGAAGAAGTTACTCACGTAGCTGCTATTTCAGCTCAGTCACCTGAAATTGGTGAACTGCTGGCTGAGGCATTCGATAAGGTCGGCAAGGACGGCGTTATCACCATCGAAGATGGCTCTTCAACCGATATCGAACTCGATATCACCGAAGGTATGCAGTTCGATAAGGGCTACCTGTCACCCTCATTCGTGACTGATCCCGAGCGCGCTGAAGCAGTTCTTGAAGACTCTTTGATCCTGATCTATCAGGGCAAGATTTCTTCAATCGCAGACATCATGCCTTTGCTTGAGAAGGTTGTTCAGGCTAAGAAGCCTCTGACCATCATCGCTGAAGACGTCGAGGGCGAGGCTCTATCAACCCTCGTTGTTAACAAGATGCGCGGCAACCTCGACGTTGTAGCGCTGAAGGCACCCGGTTTTGGTGATCGCCGCAAGGCCATCATGCAGGATCTTGCGATCTTGACCGGTGGCACCGTTATCACCGGTGAACTCGGTATCTCACTGGATTCAGTGACTATCGAGCAGCTCGGTTCTGCCCGCCGCATCACCGTTACCAAGAACAACACCACCATCGTTGAAGGTGCTGGCACCGCAGAAGCTGTTGCAGAACGCGTTGACCAGCTCCGCGCCGAAATCGACCGTGTTGATTCTGAATGGGATCGCGAAAAGCTCAAAGAACGCTTGGCTAAGCTCGCCGGTGGCGTAGGCGTCATCAAGGTGGGTGCAGCAACGGAGGTCGAGGCTAAGGAACGCAAGCACCGCATCGAGGACGCTGTTTCCTCCACCCGTGCAGCTCTTGAAGAAGGCATTGTGGCTGGCGGCGGTACCGCACTAGTACACGCGCTTAAGGCACTGGACGGTCTTGAACTGGAAAGCGCTGATGCGCAGACCGGCGTTGATATCGTTCGCCGAGCCCTGGTTCAGCCCTTGCGCTGGATTGCTGAAAACGCTGGCGAAGATGGCTACGTCGTGACCTCAAAGGTCGCTGAGCTTCCTCTTGGCTCCGGTTTCAACGCTAAGACCGGCGAATACGGCGACCTCATCGGTGCCGGCGTTATCGACCCGGTCAAGGTCACCCGCTCCGCTTTGGAAAACGCATCATCCATTGCAGCGCTGGTTCTGACCACCGAAACCCTCGTGGTAGAAAAGCCCGCTGAGGAAGAAGAGTAAACTTCTCACCGGCCGATAGTAAGCCCCGTTCATTGTGTTAGTCACAGTGAGCGGGGTTTTCTCGTTTTAAGCCAAACTTTACAAAAAATCTAGGTAGTGTTTTGACGGTGCACAGATTGAGTATCGACGGTGCACTTTTTACTCCCCTAAGAGACAGTGCAGCGGCTAGAGACCCTTCATGAGAATTTTTGCTGACCCCAACGCATCGGAGACCGCACCTAAGCTGGCGTTTCGTCCGGAAATTCAGGGACTGCGCGCTCTCGCGTTGTTCTTGGTGGCTGCTTATCATTTTTGGTTTGGCAAGGTCTCCGGTGGCGTCGACGTCTTTTTGCTGATTTCAGCGTTCTTGATGACTCTTTCGTTCACTCGCAAAATCGAGACGGGACAAAGGGTTTTTCTGGGGACGGTCACAAAATACTGGGTGCATACTTTCAAGCGCATTGTTCCGCTGGCAACGGTCACGGTGTTACTGGTTCTGCTAGGAACCTGGCGTTTTCTGCCTGAGCCTCGCTGGGCAGGGATTATGAATGAGGCTCGCGCTGTTATCTTCTACCGCGATAACTGGTGGAGCATCAAGAATCTGGTGGATTACTACGCCGCTGATTCTTCAGAATCTTCACCGCTGAGACATTTTTGGTCGTTGTCAGTTCAAGGGCAGATTTTTATCATCTGGCCCCTGCTCTTTGCCCTGTGCTGGTTGCTGTACCGAATCACTAAAATCAAGGCGAGACTGATTCTTGCTGTTGTTTTTGGCTCCGTATTTATCTGGTCTTTAAACTATTCTGTTCACGTCACTGCCGCCGATCAACAAAGTGCTTACTTCAATACCTGGGCTCGATTGTGGGAGTTCGCTCTAGGTACCTTGGTGGCATTAGTCCTGCCGTATCTCAAGCTTCCTGCGGTGCTTCGTGCGCTCATGGGGTGGGTTGGAATTTTTGGTATCGTCACCTGCGGTCTGTTGTTGGATGTCGAGGGAAACTTCCCGGGCTTTTATGCCCTGTGGCCTACGCTTTCTGCATCCTTCATCATTCTTGCCGGTTCAACCGGTACTTCCTGGGGCGCTGACCGTATTCTCTCGCATCCTTCTCTTCTCTGGCTGGCTAAGTACTCATACGGGCTATACCTTTTGCACTGGCCCATGTTGGTGTTCTACCTGTACATGGTCAATCGCGAAAAAGCTGGATTTTTGGCAGGGCTGGTGCTTTTCGCCGCGTCCTTAGCCCTATCGTATGTACTGACTCGTTTAGTTGAGAATCCTCTGCGTTCGTGGGCGTGGCTGGATGCTGCTCGCTACCGTGGCGTGGCATTAGTGGCGCTGTGCATGATTGCCGTAGTCGGAGCCACCAATGCATGGACTGCGTACAACCAACACGAAACCGAACGTTTATTGGCGCGCGCATCCGTGGATAATCCCGGCGCGAAAATTCTTGATCCGAACTTTACCTATCAGGGGAGCGCAGATGCCGGATACCTGCCGCTGTCGGTAGAACGCTACAGTGACCGCCCTATTTTCAACGATCTGTGCGATGTCGCAAAAACTGACAGTTTTGGCATGCCCACCTACACCTGCCACCATATTGTGAAAAACGAAAATCCCTCTAAAACGGTGATCGCTTTTGGTAACTCTCACGTTGAGCAGTGGATGGCAAACCTAGAGCAGACCGGTGAAGAAAACAACTGGGACGTTAAATTCTTGCAGTATAACGATTGCCAGGTTTTTGATGCCAGCGTGAACAAGCAGCCCTGCAACGAGTGGACCCAGCAGGCCTTTGAATACATCAAGGACGCTCGTCCCGACTTCGTCTTTACAATCGGCACGGTCTCGGTATGGGAGAACGCGGGGGAATACGTACCGAGCGGTCTTGAACCCTATATCCAACGCCTGCAATCTGAAGGGACTCAACTGATAGCTCTGCGTGATAATCCGCGTTTTCAGGTGCCGCATTCTGACTGCGAGACTCGAACCAACGCCGACTGCACACTGCAATCAGAGATAGCGCAGAACCCTGACCCGCTGGTGGATCTTGAGAAAAAGTACCCCAACTTTTCGGCGATGGACATGACCGATATCATCTGCCCCAATGGTGCCTGCCCGTCAGCTGTTGGAAACGTGTACACCTACCGTGACCACTCGCATCTGACCAAAACCTTCACCGATTCAGCGCAGGGATTCTTCGACGACAGACTGCAACGCGCGCTCGCGAGCTCACACGGGGAATGAAAACTGCCGGAGACTGGTTACAGTCTTATATTCCAAACCGGTAGCTTGAGCTGTGGTACTCAACACGCTTGAGGTGCAATGGGTCGAACGAATCAACCTGCCGGTTTACTATTGAAAAAACACATGTGCAATGCGTTAGTGTCCAACGCAGCTTAGTCCCGAAAGATACAAAGGTTCTATGACCACTCCTACCGCTCTATCCGATGATCCCTTTGGCTTTACCGGCCTCACCTACGATGATGTGCTGCTTCTGCCGGGCAACACCGACGTAAATCCTGCAGATGCAGATACTTCAACCAAGCTGTCTAAGCGTATCCATCTGAACACCCCCATTATCTCCGCCGCAATGGATACCGTGACCGAGTCTGAGCTGGCTATCGCCATGGCTCGACTGGGCGGCATGGGCGTCCTGCACCGTAATCTTTCCATCGAAGATCAGGCTTCTCACGTAGACCGCGTCAAGCGTAGCGAATCAGGTATGATTACCAACCCGGTGACCATTACCCCCGACGCGACCATTGAAGAGCTGGACCAGGTTTGCGGTCATTTCAAGGTCTCTGGTCTGCCTGTTGTAGATGAGAACGAGGTTCTGGTTGGTATCATCACCAACCGCGACATCCGTTACCTGCCCGAGGCTGACTACGCAGAGCGTACCGTCCGCGAAATCATGACCCCCATGCCTCTGATTACCGGTCGCGAAGGCATGGACAAGGACGAGGCTTTCAAGCTGCTTTCCGATAACAAGATTGAGAAGCTGCCTTTGGTGGATGATGCTGGTAAGTTGACCGGTCTGATTACCATCAAGGACTTCATCAAGACTGAGCAGTACCCCAACGCTACTAAGGACGACGAAGGTCGCCTGCGCGTTGGTGCAGCTGTTGGCTTCTTTGGCGATGGCTACGAGCGCGCAATGTCTCTCATTGAAGCTGGCGTTGATGCTCTATTCATCGACACTGCTAACGGCCATTCCCAGGGCGTGCTCGACATGATCGCTCGCCTGAAGAAGGATTCTGCCGCAAACCACGTTGATATTATCGGTGGACAGGCTGCTACCCGCGAAGGCGCCCAGGCAATCATCGATGCCGGTGCGGACGGCGTGAAGGTGGGCGTTGGCCCCGGTTCTATCTGCACCACCCGTATCATCGCGGGCGTTGGTGTACCTCAGATTACCGCAATCAACGAGGCAGCTAAGGCCGCAATTCCTGCGGGCGTTCCGCTCATTGCGGACGGCGGTATGCAGCACTCCGGCGAAATCGGCAAGGCACTGGTTGCTGGCGCTGACTCCGTGATGATGGGCTCCATGCTGGCAGGTACTGCCGAGGCTCCCGGCGACCTCATCTTTGTCAACGGTAAGCAGTTTAAGGCCTACCGTGGTATGGGATCACTGGGTGCGATGGTTACCCGTGGCCGCCACAAGTCATACTCTAAAGACCGCTACTTCCAGGCAGATGTTAAGGGCGAAGACAAGCTCATCCCCGAGGGCATTGAGGGCCAGGTGCCTTTCCGCGGCCCGCTATCATCCGTTTTGCATCAGCTTGAAGGCGGCTTGCGTCAGACCATGTTCTACACCGGTGCTCGCACTGTTGAAGACCTCAAGAACAACGGCAAGTTCGTTCGTATCACTCCTGCAGGTTTGAAAGAATCGCATCCTCACGACATCATGATGACCGTTGAGGCACCGAACTACCGCCGCTAACCCTCAAAGTCGGTACCACCGAGAATTATTCGGCGTTACCGCGCTTGTGAAAGGAAAACACCGCGTGAGCGATATTCAAATTGGCATGTCAAAACGTGCCCGACGCACATATTCCTTGGACGACATTGCGCTCGTTCCCACCCGCCGTACTCGCGATGCATCAGATGTTGATACATCGTGGCAGATTGACGCGTTCAAGTTTGATACTCCCTTGATTGGTGCACCGATGGATTCGGTCACCTCACCCGCTACAGCTATTGCCCTCGGTAAGCTGGGCGGTCTGGGCGTGCTCAACTTGGAAGGTCTGTGGACCCGCTACGAGGATCCCCAGCCCTACCTGAACGAAATCACCGCTATGCCGGTAGACAACCCCATTGCGGCTACCTGTCGTATGCAGGAAATCTACGCGGAACCCATCAAGCCCGAGCTTATTACTGCACGACTTTCGGAGATCCGCGAGTCAGGCGTCATCGTTGCAGGTTCATTGACCCCGCAGAACATTCAGGAGCACTACGAGACCGTCGTCAAAGCCGGCGTCGATATCTTTGTAATTCGCGGTACCACCGTCTCTGCGCAGCACGTTTCGCAGAACCGTGAGCCGCTGGACCTCAAAAAGTTCATTTATGAGCTCGATGTTCCTGTCATCGTTGGTGGCGTGGCTGGTTACACTCCGGCGCTGCACCTGATGCGTACCGGTGCAGCCGGTGTGCTCGTTGGCTTCGGCGGCGGCTCAGCAATGACCACCCGTCGCGGTCTGGGCATTCACGCGGCCATGGCAACCGCTATCTCTGATGTTGTTCAGGCTCGTAGCGACTACCTGGATGAATCAGGCGGACGCTACGTGCACGTGATTGCTGACGGTGGCCAGGGACGTTCCGGCGACATCGTAAAATCACTGGCACTTGGCGCAGACGCAGCTATGATCGGTGCTCCTTTGGCGCGTGCTGAAGAAGCCCCCGGACGCGGTCTCTACTGGGGCAACGAGGCACACAGCCCCGAGTATCCCCGCGGCGTCCGCACCCCGCTTGAAGTCGTAGGCCCCTCACACCACGTTGACGGTACCTCCAACATTGTCGGCGGCATCAAGCGCGCCATGGCAACCTGCGGTTACACCGATCTCAAATCCTTCCAGCGCTCAGAAGTAACGCTTATTCCGTACGGCGGCTAATAACCAGTGAACGCTTAAGCTGAAAGTTCCCCGCACATCGGTAGATATCCCACGATGATGCGGGGAATTTTTACTTTAAAACAGATAGGGTAGAAGGGTGTTAAAACAGGCTCTTAAACCTCGGTGGATTGGTTTGCTACTGGTGGCGCTCGCGCTGGTCAGTGGCTTTGTCATGCTTTCGATGTGGCAACTTAATTCTTCGACGCTGGGGCGTGTGAACGCTGATCCTGCTAAAGATCGGGTGCGTCCTTACACAGAGGTTCTCAAGGCTAATGAGCCGCTGATACAAACTCAGGTTGATACTGTGGTTGAAGCTGAGGGCACATACGTTCAGGGGTCTTCGTATCTGATCGAGAACCGCCTGGAAAACGGTGCACACGGGTATTGGATTGTTAGTGAATTTGTGCCCAAAGACGCTCAAAAAGTGTCTATCGACGGCAAACAGACCCAGCGCGCTATAGCAGTTGCCCGTGCGTGGTCTCGCACCACTGAGATTCCTCAAGAGCCGCAAGGGACGGTCAAGATTGCAGGACGCGTGGTTTCTAACGAACCCGCCGTTGCCAGCCAATCTCGTCACGATGAGGATGCCGCAAACCCCCGCACACTCGCATCCACCAGCACTGCCCAGCTCACCAACCTGTGGGAACGTCCGCTCTATTCATCTATCCTGACGGTTGCCGCAGAAGTTCCCGCCTCGCAGAGCCTTCCGGTCACAGCGGAGAAAACTATCGATGAAAGCTCCACCATCATAGGGCAGAACCAGGATCTCACCCCCGTAAGAGTTGCCCAGGTTGAAGACCACGATATCAACTGGCTCAACATTTTCTACTCGCTGGAATGGCTGGTATTCGCAGGCTTTGCACTGTACCTGTGGTGGCGTATGCTCAAGGATTCTCTCGACAAAGAAAATGATCCCGCTCAATACTTTGAATACACCGGTGAGTACTTTATCGATGAAGAAACCGGACGCGCCTACTACTTTGATCCCGCCGATCAGCAGTACTACTTCTTTGATACGGTCCCTGATACGCCGTCGTCCACAACTACTTCCCGACCTACTGCGCAATAGCTAGAAAAGAGATTAATGTATGGCTTCTGATAAGACCCCGCGTCCTGTTGAAAGAACCGACGGTAAGAAAGTGACCCTCGCATCATCAGCATCGCAGGATGCCAATGCGCGCGGTGGTTTTACCGTTCGCAAAAAATTTGGCGGTACTGAGTCGCAGATTCGCTCAGCTCTGACGCTCTACAAATGGTGCGCCTGGATTTCAGGTACGTTTTTGCTACTGCTAGTAGCCGAGATGATTTCTCGCTATATTTTTGGTTACGATCTCATGGCAGGAGCTACCAATGCGGCAACCGGTGAAAACGTTGCTCTAGGCTGGCTCAACCGAGAAACGGGCAACCTGACCGGCGGTATTAACATCTCAACTTGGATTTTGATTGTCCACGGTTGGTTCTATGTCATTTACCTGCTGTCATGCCTGCGCCTGTGGTTGCTGATGCGCTGGGGTATTGCTCAGTTGATTGTGATGGCTCTTGGCGGCGTCGTGCCTTTCCTCTCATTTATTGTTGAGAAGAAGATTCACCGTGAGACTCTGTCGCTGGTTGAGGCTAACCCGCAGGCTTTAAAGCGCTACTAAGCACATGTGGGCACAGGGCAGTGATGCATAAAGTCCGCTCTGTAGCTTAGAATGAACCATAGACCAGGTCTCAACACCTGTTGAGGCACAAAACCACCGACCTTTAAGGTAACAAGTGACCAACGCAGAAAATACCGTAGAGCAGCTCGAAGAGCGCCCGGTACTGGTTGTAGACTACGGTGCTCAGTACGCGCAGCTGATTGCTCGTCGCGTACGTGAGACCGGTGTTTACTCAGAAATCGTTCCTCACAGCATGTCCACCGAGAAGATTTTGGCGAAAGATCCTGCCGCAATCATTCTTTCGGGCGGTCCTTCATCTGTTTATGCAGATGGTGCGCCTGCAGGTGATATCGCTTTGTTCGAAGCTGGCGTACCTGTTTTTGGTATTTGCTATGGCTTCCAGCTGATGGCTCATACTCTGGGCGGTACTGTTGCTCAGACAGGTTTGAGTGAGTTCGGCGCTACTACCGCGACCGTGTGTGCTGAAGACTCATCATTCTTAACCGGCACCCCCGACAGCCAGAATGTTTGGATGAGCCATGGTGATTCCGTGTCGCAGGCACCTGAGGGGTTCGATGTTTTGGCGAAGACCCCCGGCGCTGAGGTGGCTGCTTTCGTTGATACCAAGCGTAAATTCGGCGGCGTGCAGTGGCACCCCGAGGTTAAGCACTCTGATTACGGTCAGGTAGCTCTGGAGAACTTCTTGTTCAACGTTGCGGGCCTTGAGAAGACATGGTCAACGGGCAATATCATCGACGAGCAGGTTGCTAAGATTCGTGAGCAGGTTGGCGATGACCTCGTAATCTGTGCACTGTCCGGCGGCGTTGATTCTTCTGTTGCTGCGGCTTTGGTCCACAAGGCTGTTGGCGATCAGCTAACGTGTTTCTTTATCGATCACGGTTTGTTGCGTGAAGGTGAGCGCGAGCAGGTTGAGCAGGATTACGCGTCAACTATGGGCATCAAGGTTGTGACTATCGATGAGTCAGAGCGTTTCTTGGGCGCTCTGGAGGGCATTACTGAGCCTGAGGCTAAGCGTAAGGCTATTGGTCGTGAATTTATCCGTTCGTTTGAGGACGCTCAGCGTAAGTTGATTGCTGAGGCTGGCGTTGAGGGAGCGGATATTAAGTTCTTGGTACAGGGCACTTTATACCCGGACGTTGTTGAGTCCGGCGGCGGCGAGGGCGCGGCTAATATTAAGTCTCACCACAATGTGGGCGGTTTGCCTGAGGATTTGAAGTTTGAGCTTGTAGAGCCGTTGCGCACTCTCTTTAAGGATGAGGTTCGCGCTATTGGTCGTGAGCTTGGCGTTCCTGAGAAGATTGTTGCTCGTCAGCCCTTCCCGGGTCCTGGCTTGGGCATTCGTGTAATTGGCGAGGTCAATAAGCACAATTTGGATGTTTTGCGTGCGGCTGATGCGATTGCTCGTGAGGAGCTGACTGCTGCTGGCATGGACGAAGAGATCTGGCAGTGCCCGGTAGTGTTGTTGGCTGGTGTTCGTTCTGTTGGTGTGCAGGGTGATGGTCGTACGTATGGTCATCCGATTGTGTTGCGTCCGGTTTCTTCTGAGGATGCGATGACTGCGGATTGGACTCGTATGCCGTACGATGTGTTGGCTAAGATTTCGAATCGTATTACGAATGAGGTGCGTGAGGTTAACCGAGTTGTGCTGGATGTGACTTCTAAGCCGCCGGGAACAATTGAATGGGAATAAAAGCAATTTTCGGCTTCGCCGAAATAAAAATTGCTTTTATTAAAACGCCGACGTAGGCGTTTCTCAAAGGGGACAGATTCTCAAGGGTCTGTCCCTTTTGTCTGGTTTCGCCCGCAGGCGGAAAAGAAATTCAGATTAATAAGGCGTTGATGTAAACGTCTGAGGAAGGGGACAGGTCTTCGCGGATCTGTCCCTTTTCTGTTGCTCTTTTTGTTGTTTGGGTGGGTTTTGCCTTCAACTAAGTGGTAACCATGCTTATTTCCTGTATGCTGTGGTGTTTATAGTAATTAGTGCGGGCGTGTGAGCGTCTGTGCCTGTTCCGGTGGAGGAAAGATGAATAACGTACTTCGTACTGTTGTGGCTAAGTTGACTGAGATCGCTCGTGATCCTAAGAATCAGCAGAAGATTCGGGAGTTTGCTGCGAAGGTTCAGCCTAAGGTGCAGGAGCTGTGGCGTAAGCGCAATAAGTAAGTATTTTTTGATGCCCTGTCTCCGGTGGGGGGGCGGGGTGTTTTTGTTAAAGGAAAAGCCTCGCCGTACACTACTCGGCGAGGCTTTTGCATCCTAAAAAATAAATGAGGTGCTCTCTATTCATTCACATGTGGATGCTTTGCTTTGCGGCGCTTTTTGGGGAATCTGCCGCAAAGAGGTTCGCATTCGAGTAGGGAAAACCTCGAGTGTGCGAACGTTTTTATTCTAGTATGCGGTGGATTTTTTAGGAGGCATGGCGCGTTGTGCGCGATAGAAGAGCGTACAAATTAATTTACTTTGTCGGTCAAACCGTTGTCCTAGATATAGATTTTCGTGGTGTAAGTAACCACCTTGAATAGGCCGAAAAGGGGCTTAGCTGCGTGTGCATGCTAAGCCCCTGTTTCGGTAGGACGTATTAGTCGGAAATTTTGTATACCTTGGCTTCGTACGGTCGCAAGGTGTCACCGGCGTCATCGGAGTAGTTAGAGATGACGAGCTGCTGACGGCCGTCTGCTAGCTCGTAGCTACGTTCTACGTCGTGGTCGGTGAAGTTCGCGATGACAAGAAGTTTCTCGCCGTTCGATGCGTGACGTTCGTAGGCGTATACTTCTGAGTCTTCGGCGTCCAAGGGCTTGAAGGACGCGTACACCATGTGGTCTTGCAGTTCGCCGCGTCGTAGGGAGATGAGACGCTGGTAGTAGTAGAACAGTGAGTCTGGGTTATCCAGTGCTGCCTGGGCGTTGATTTCGGTGAAGTTGGGGTTAACGTCAATCCACGGAGTTCCGGTGGAGAACCCGCCGTGAGCGCTGCTGTCCCACTGAACGGGGGTGCGTGCGTTGTCGCGTCCTTTGGCGTAGATCAGTTCCATGCCCTCAACAGGAGTTAGAGAGCCGCGATCGGTCACAAAATCGTCGTACATGTTGAGGGAATCGAGATCGCGATAGTCCGAAATGCTCGGGAACTTCACGTTGGTCATGCCGAACTCTTCGCCCTGGTAAATGTAGGGGGTTCCCTGCATAAAGTGAAGGACGGTGGCAAGCATTTTCGCGCTGACTTCGCGGTACTCAGCAGAGTCATTGCCAAAGCGCGATACCACGCGCGGCTGATCATGGTTGTTCCAGTAGAGTGAGCCCCACGCCTTGCCGTCCAACTCCGTCTGCCAGGCATTCAAAACCTTTTTGAGCTCGCGAAGATCGTATTTTTGTAAGGACCATTTGCCCATGCCAGCGCCCGGGTCTGAGTCCACACCCATGTGTTCAAAATGGAAGATCATATTGAGCTCATCGGTTTCAAAACCGGCGAACCCTAAAGCTTCGGACGGGGGAGTTGCAGACATCTCTCCAACCGTCATGCAGTCGTAGCGCGAGAATGCCTGCGCATTCATCTCGTGCATCCATTCATGAACCTTAGTGCCATTGTGAATGACGAAGGGAATGGACGAACTGTGTTTGTCAGGATCCACTGAAGGATCGTCAGGCAATCCCTCGGGTTTGGAGATGATGTTGATTGCGTCCAGGCGGAAGCCATCGATTCCTTTATCTAACCACCAGCGGGTCATCTCGTAGATAGCCTCACGCACCTTGGGGTTTTCCCAATTCAGGTCGGGTTGCTTCTTCGAGAAGATGTGCATGTACCACTGATCGGTGTTTTCGTCGTATTCCCACGCGCGTCCGCCAAATTCCGAGCCCCAGTTATTCGGCGGGAGTGGATTGCCCTGATCATCGACGCCGGAAGAATCTCGCCAGTAGTAGAAGTCGCGGTAGGGATTGTCTGTGGAGGCACGCGACTGCACAAACCATTCGTGCTCATCAGAGGTATGATTGGCGACCATATCCATCAGAATTTTGATGCCGTGGTTGTGAGCGGTTTCTAGAAGCTCATCAAAGTCAGCCATGGTGCCGAACTCGTCCATGATGCTGTAGTAATCGCTGATGTCATAGCCCATGTCGTCGTTGGGAGATCCAAAAACGGGGGAGAGCCAGATAACGTTGATGCCTAGCTGCGAGAGGTAGGGAATACGCGAGGTGATACCGGGGATATCGCCGATGCCATCGCCGTTAGAATCTTGGAATGAACGCGGCCATACCTGATATACAACGGCTTCTTTCCACCACTGTTTACCTGCGTTAGACATAAAATTTCTCCTTCAAAAACTAAAATATTGCCGTTGCCCGTTATGCGGTGAACCTGTACACAACTGACTCGTAGGGGCGCAAGACGTTGTCTGTGGGTGCATCCTCGTAGTTGCTGATCAGCAGCTCGGCGGATGCGGTATCATAGCCGTAATCACGTTCAACAAGCTGATCGGTGAAGTTACTAATGACTAGCAGGGTCTCGCCCTCAGACTCTCCGGTGCCTCTGCGCAGGTAGGCGTAAACCGCTACATCATCGGAATCTAGCAGCTTGTAGATTCCGTTGATAATAATCGGGTGGTTCTGCCGTAATTCAATGAGCTTCTTATAGTGATAGAAGACGGATTCTTTGTCACTCAGTGCCTGGTCAGCGTTGATTTCTGTGTAGCGCGGATTGAGCTTGAGCCAGGGAGTACCGTCGGTGAAGCCTGCGTGCTTGCTGTTGTCCCATTGCATGGGGGTGCGTGCGTTGTCGCGTCCTGACGCTGAAATATAGCGCATCATGTTCTCATGCGATACGGTGCCAGAATCCACGAGTTTGCGGTAGTTATCGTGAATTTCGATGTCGTTGTAATCGTTGATGTCCTCAAAGAAGACGTTGGTCATGCCCAGCTCTTCACCTTGATAAATGTAGGGGGTTCCCTGCATCATGTGCAGGGTTGTGCCCAGCATTTTGGCTGATCGGACGCGGTGCTCCGGGCTGTCATTGCCAAAGCGAGAAACAGCGCGCGGCTGGTCATGGTTGTTCCAATACAGAGCGTTCCAAGCCTTGCCTGAGAGATCATCCTGCCATTTAGTCAAAATGCGTTTGAGGTCAACGAGCTGGAACCGAGTATCGTTCCATTTACCGATCATCGGGTCTGGGTTAGAGTCCACTCCCATGTGCTCGAACTGGAAGAGAGTTTGTAGTTCTTCACGGTCAAAGCCGGTGTAGAGCAAGCCGTCTGCAGTTGTCACGCAGGGTGTTTCACCCACCGTCAATACGGGGTACTTGCTCAGGACCTCTGTGTACATCTCATGGAGGAACTCATGAACCCGAGGACCATTAGCGGCCATAATCAAAGAATTATCTTTTGAACCTGCGGTGACAGCTAAATCATCGGGGTATGACTGATCTTTAGAAATCAGGTTGATGACGTCCATACGGAAACCGGCAACACCTTTGTCGAGCCAGAACCGCATGACATCGTAGACTTCTTCGCGTACCTTGGGATTCTCCCAGTTCAAATCAGGTTGTTTGATGGAGAACATATGAAGGTAGAACTGCTGGGTAGTTTCATCCCACTCCCACGTAGACGGTGAGAACGCTGCAATCCAGTTGGTGGGCGGAATCGGGGTGCCGTCGTCCTCGAAGCCCTGTGCGTCCTTCCAAATGTAGTAATCGCGGTAGGGATTGTCTTTTGAGGACCGCGCTTGCTTAAACCACTCGTGTTCATCTGAGGTGTGGTTGACCACGAGGTCCATGATGATTTTGATGTTGTGCTTGGTCGCCTCGGCAAGGAGCTCATCGAAATCTGCCATGGTGCCGAACTCATCCATGATGGCTCGGTAATCAGAGATATCGTAGCCGTTATCGTCGTTGGGGGACTGATAGACGGGGGAGAGCCAGATTGCTTGAATGCCTAGGTTAGCGAGGTAGGGGATGCGAGAGGTAATGCCCGGGATATCTCCGACACCATCGCCGTTAGAGTCTTGAAAACTGCGGGGGTAGATCTGGTAGATGACGGGTTCTTGCCACCACTGAGTTGTGCTCATGGTTCTTTCCTTAAATGTGGGGTTTAGGCGGTACGGGCGAAGAACGCTTGTGACGGGTGCGAGAGTTGAAGCGGGTCGAAGGATGCGAGCACGCCACTGTGATCTGAAATTGCTTGTGCGGTGTTGTCGGCAAATACGACCTTGTGAGTCTTGAATTCAAGGGGTTCAGAGGTGAAGATGTGATCCAACGTCATGGCTGATAGGACTTCGTCCCAGCCGTGGATTGCTTTGTGAACGGTGGCTTCGCCTGAAACCTGGGTTGCCGATGCTCGGGCATCATGCCATCCGCGGGAGAGTACCAGATCGTACCCCTGTTCCCGCAGGGCACTGTCATTGTTGAAGTCGCCCATCATCACGGCAGGGGCATCCGCAATCTCACGTAATTGGCGGTCAAGAAGCGCAAACTCGTGTTCAAAGAGGGACTGCCCGTCGTTATTCCACCACGACAGGTGGCAGGTTGCAAACCATAGCGGCTGGCCTTGAACTTCAATTTTCGCAGCTAAAGCGAAGCGTTTTTGGATGTCATAGAAGCCATAGTTCGGCGCTAAATCGAGGGCTTGAGTGCGTTGAAGCGGAGCCTTAGAAAGTATCGCGAGTCCTTCTTCGTACATCTCAAAGCCAAGGTGGGTTGCAATCCAGCTCCAATGGTAGGTGTAGCCCATCTTTTTCAACAAACGGACCAGGAGTAACGCGTAGTTATCTTCGCGGATGGGATGTTCGACTGAGGTCGATACAAAACATGGGGTAGAGGTGGCCTCGAAGAACTGTTGGTGTTGGTTGACTTCTTGCAGGGTAATGACATCAATGTCTTCGTTGACGATGTAATGCGCTAAATCGGTGAGCTTATCAATCTGGTTAATCTCTAGCCAGCTATGGGTGTTGAGAGTCAAAATTTTCATGACCGGAAGGAACTTCTAACGCTAATAAAGGGGTGTGGTGATAGTAGAAAAATCAGTTTTATCCTATGGACGTTTGCACCGCGAATGCGAGGGAAAGGGCGACCGCGATGCCCAGAACTTTTACCAAGTCTTGAAACACTAATGCCACGTTGTGAAACTCTTGTTCAAGATAGAGATTTAGTGCGGTGAAATACGTTACTTCGGGGTATTCGTTACTTGTACTTTTGAAAACGAGGTTTGATCCGATGATGGAGAAAATCCAGAGGTTCGGCTCGGCAATGCTTGCCCCCGTCCTCCTCTTTGCTTTTGCTGGTCTTGCAGTAGGTATCGCTATTATCTGCAAGAACGAGCAACTCCTTGGCCCGATCGCGGCTGAGGGTACTGGCTGGTTTAACTTCTGGTCAGTGTGGGAGGCAGGCGCTTGGACTGTCTTCAACCAGATGGAATTGTTGTTTGTTCTTGGTTTGCCCATTGCACTGGCAAAGCACGCACAGGCACGCGCTGTTCTTGAAGCAGCAATGGTTTACCTGACCTTCAACTACTTTGTAGCTACCATCCTCAGCATTTGGGGCAACAACTTCGGTATCAACTACGAGCAGGACATCACCGAGACCGCTGCCGGTACCGGTTTGAAGATGATCGCTGGTATTAAAACCATGGACACCGGTATTTTCGGTGCGATCATCATCTCTGCAATCGTTGTGTGGTTGCACAACCGCTTCTTTAACACCAAGCTTCCGGACTTCCTCGGTATCTTCCAGGGCACTCAGTTTGTATACGGTGTTGGCTTCTTCTTGATGATGCCCGTAGCACTTTTGTTCTGCGCTGTTTGGCCCACTATCCAGGCAGGCATCGGCTCGTTGCAGGGTGTTTTCATGGGCTCAGGCGTCTTCGGCATCTGGCTGTACGTCTTCTTAGAGCGCATCCTGATTCCCACCGGTCTGCACCACTTTATCTACACCCCCTTTGTCTTTGGTCCCGCTGTTACTCCTAACGGTGTTACCAAGGACTGGGTTGCTGCACTGCCGCAGATTGCACAGTCATCTGCACCCCTATCAGAGCAGTTCCCCGCTGGTGGCTTTGGTCTGCACGGTAACTCAAAGGTCTTTGCGCCGCTGGGCATTGCTGCAGCGTTCTACACCACCGCGCGTCCTGAGAAGAAGAAGGAAACCCTGGCACTTCTCATTCCCGTTTGCTTGACCGCAATCCTCATCGGTATTACCGAGCCTCTTGAATTCACCTTCCTCTTCTTGGCTCCGCCGCTGTTTGCTGTTCATGCAGTATTGGCTGCAACCATGACATCAGTGATGTGGCTCTTCGGTGTTCGCGGCAACATGGGTGGCGGTCTGATTGACTTCCTGTTCCAGAACTGGATTCCGCTGTGGAGCAACCACTCAGGCACCTACATCGCTCAGATCATTATCGGTCTGATCTTCACCCTGATTTACTTTGTTGTCTTCCGCTTCATGATTTTGAAGTTCGATTTCAAGACTCCCGGTCGTGAGGTCGACGGTGGCGAAACCAAGCTGTACTCAAAGGCTGAGTATCGTGCAGCAAAGAAGAACGGCAAGATTGGTGTTGGTTCAGTAGCTGCAGCAAGCGCAGCTGGTGCTGCGACCGGTGCTGTTACTGCGGATGCTGATGACACCTACAGCCAGCGTGCACGCGACTTCCTGGGACTGCTGGGTGGCCCGTCAAACATCACCGATGTTAACAACTGCGCAACCCGCCTCCGCGTTTCGGTGAAGGATCCTGAACTCGTTGGTAACGAGTCAGACTTCAAGAGCGCAGGTGCTATGGGTCTGGTCAACAAGGGCAAGGCGCTGCAGGTCATTGTTGGTATGGACGTTCCTCAGGTTCGTGACCGTTTCGAGGATATGGTCAACGCAGCTGACTATGCTCCTGCCGAAGCAACCGCATCCAACGATCCTTATTCACAGCGCGCTCACGATTTCTTGGCTCTGCTCGGTGGCGCTGAGAACATCACTAACGTGAATAACTGCGCAACACGCCTTCGCGTTTCTGTTGCAGATGAGAACAAGGTTGATACCTCGGATGCGAACTTCAAGAACGCCGGTGCACTCGGTGTTGTTCGCAAGGGCAAGGCATACCAGGTCATCGTTGGTATGGACGTTCCCCAGGTTCGCGATCGTTTCGAAGATATGGTTAATTCCAACAAGTAACCGTTCAGGTCTCTGAGCGGATACGTTAGCTCCCGGTGTTTACGATGCTGTACTATCGTTTTTGATAGTAAGTAAGTATTCACCGGGAGTTTTTGTTGGATCTGCAAGACGTTGTCAACGCGAATCAGCATCGATTTAGTGAGACTGAGCGAGATATTCTTGCCTTCATGCTAGAGAACGAGGAATTCGTTGCAGAGGCAACTATTTCTTCCCTTGCTCACCGCACTTTTACGTCGACGTCCAGCATCATTCGACTGACAAAGAAACTCGATTTCTCGGGTTTTGCTGAGCTGAAATACTTCATTAAATCTTCTATCAACAAACCCACAGATTCTGCGGTTGACTTTATCCAAGCCGGTAAAGATGACATCGTGAAAACTCTGGAATTTGTCGAGTATTATAATCTCAAACCGGTGTTAGCGAAGATTCAGAACGCGCGCAGTGTCTACTGCTATGGCACCGGTTATGCCCAGCGAAATGCAGTTCAAGAATTTGCGAAATCGATGTTAGCGTGCGGCAAATTTATGCACGTTATTCCGGCACATAACGAGTTTTCCGGTAGCGTGGACGCGATGACCAGCGAGGACCTTGTGATTGTGGTGTCGCTATCGGGTAATACGGATCAGATTCGCGAGACGCTCAAAATGCTGTCACTGCGTAAAATCCCGGTCGTTGCCGTGACTGATTTTGGAATGAATTATCTGTCATCCATCGCCGTTCATAGCCTGCACTATGCGGCCACTCCAACTACTATCAATAATCAGCGTGCGCCTTACCATTCCTTTGTTGGCCTCAATATTTTGCTTGACTATTTAGTGCGTAGCTACATCGATTTTATTGACCCGAAAGATACACCATGAGGGCCCTTTTACTTTTGCTGAGCGACTCAGCCAAGCTGACTAAAATTCTGTTTTGGTACTGGTTGTTGAGCGCCGGTGCTTTTGTGCTGTTTGCGTTTACGCAGGCTAGTTCTACGAGTACATCGTTTGAGCAGACGCTTCAGCAACCTTCGATTGCCCTGTCATTTTTGATTTCGTGCATGTCTATCATTCAAGCGGTCATGCTGAAGATGGCGCATAGTGAAAATGAAAATACGGTGCGAATTTTTTCGATTTTTAGCGGTGTTCAGCAGGTGCTGGTAGGCAATATTCCTGCTGCGCTTTTATCGTATTTTCTAGCCCGGTCTTTGCATGATGCTCCGCGTGAGCCGTTCGCTCCTACCTGGCGTTGGGTACTGATCGGCGTGTGTATTCTTTTGAGTTTCTTGACATTTTTGACGCTACTTGCACGCTATAACCAGTTCTTTGGCGCATAAGAAACAGACGGGTTTATGAGAACCGGTCATTGATTGATGCTGTCAGCACGTAAAATAGTGGCGTAACACTTTGTGAGGGTGAGAAAAATTTCTAACGAATCGATGCACTTGGGGCAGACCTCTGATGCCGCTGAACAGAACGACGACGTTGAGAACACTGGTTTCAATGAGGAAAGCGCGGCAGGCCTAGAGAAATGGGCTGAGCAGATGGACCTGTATACAGGTCCTGACGCCCTGCTTGATTTTAATCAGGTGGACTATGTCCATATTGATTTCACCCATGCCAATCCTTCAGGTATCGCACAGCTGATGATGGGACGTAAGACTCGTCTTTCAACTATTTTGCGCGATAAACAACAGCTCGAATCGGGTATGCGGGCTGCCCGAGGCTTGCGCGCTAAGATTTTTGAGCTTGAAACCGGGCACGGATTGGACGCCGGTTACTTTGTTGCTGGTACCGCGTCCTGGCTGTCGCACGATGTGCGCGAGCGAGGAATGGCGAGTGAAAAGCGCTTTATTGCACCAATTTTGTTGGCTCCATTAGCCATTACTCCTCATGCCTCGAGTGATGATTTTGAGCTTCGTTTAGCGGGTTCAGCTAAGCTGAATCCGGCTCTAGTGCGCCAGTTGCGTAAGGAATACGGCATCGATTTAGGAACGATGGATGTTGCCGCTCTTGCCAACTCCATGTCGCGTCTTGATCCAGAGCCTGTGATTGATCGTATGCGCGCATCGACCGCATCTATACCGGGCATGATGATTGAAGCGAAGTATCTCGTCTCGACCTTCGCTGATCTGAAGGAAAGCATGGGGGAGCTACCCCATACCGCCCACACTAAGGTTGTGCGTGACTTAGCGCAGCTGAAATCCGGTGTTGAGGGCTCAGGCAATATTGCCGAAGTCTCAACTACCCGTACTCCGCTTGATGCGCGTAATCCCGAAGACGAGATGCTGGTGTTGGATGCCGACGCCGCTCAGCAAGAAATTATCGACCTCGCCTATGAGGGATATTCTCTGGCTGTCACCGCCGCACCCGGCACCGACTCTTTACGCACCGCGGTAAACCTATCCACCACGCTGATTGCACAGAACAAGTCTGTTTTGGTAGTGGGCGAGAAAAGCTCAACTCTGCGTGATTTTTCGTCCTTGCTCGCTAAAACCGGCGTGCAGGAACTTCAGTACGACCTGCTGGCTGATACCGAACCTGAAGAACAGCGTCAGCAACTGATCCGCGGTATTGTACGCAACGAAAAAGCGATTACTCCTAACTACCGCGATGTTCAAGAAGAACTGGTTGAAACCCGCAATAAACTGGCCGGCCACATTAACGCACTGAAGTTTACGGAATCACGTTGGGGATGCTCACCGTTCGATGCGATGCAGACTCTTGCAGCGCTCACCGCACAGAACCCAGCACCTGCCACTCACGTTCGTTTTGATCGTCCAGTCATGGATGCTCTCACCGAACGAGCACAGACCACCAAAGACCTGGTGCGTTTAGGCGAGCTAGCTGCTTTCAAGAAATCCACCCGTCAGTCACCGTGGCATAATGCCAAGCTCATTAGCGAAGAAGAAAGTTCGGTTGCACACGAACTCGTCAAGAGCCTTCAAAAATCGCTGACGTCCATGAACGCAGCGATGAGCCGTATGGCCGCTGAAACCGGTATGCGCGAAGGCAACTGCCTCAACGAGTGGGAAGAACAGCTTAACCTGCTCACTCGCATCCGCGAAACGCTCAAGAGCTTTACCGGCGATATCTACGACCGGCCGGTGACCGATCTGATTGCCGCAACTGCAAGCGGTTCGTGGCGTCGAGAAAACGGCATCGACATGAGCACCATGCAGCGTTCTCGTTTGCGTAAAGCGGCTAAAGAGTACATTCGCAACGGCGTACATATCTCTAACGTGCACGAGGCTCTGACAGTCGTACAGTCCGAGCGAGAAGAATGGCTACAGTGGGCTACCAAGGGCCACAAACCCGTTCCACCAGCCAATCTTGACGAGTTGAAAAACGAACTCGAGGTACTGCGTAACGAATTTTCCGGTCTTGCGCTGGTGCTTGAAGAGAGCCCATACGGCAACGACTTCTTCAACACTCCCGTGACTCAGATTGCGGACCGTCTAACTCAGCTAGCAGAAGATGAGTACTTGCTACACACTCTGCCTGAGCGCGACCGTCTGCTAGAGCGCCTACGCCAACAGGGCTTACACGATCTCATTGAGGACTTGCACGAGCGTGAAGTTGAAGCTTCGAATGTTGCAGCCGAGCTCGAGCTCGCATGGTGGCAGACTGCACTTGAAATGATGCTGGCTTCACAAGAAATCGAGATCTTAGACGGCGATGCCCTGCGCGACCTCGAAGCAAGGTTCCGCCGCGCTGACTACCGCCACCTCGCGTCCGGAGGCGCCCGTCTGATGTCTCAGGCAGCTGCGCACTGGAAGCAGGCAATTTCAGAGAATTCTCACCAAGCCGCCTATCTGAAATCTCAGCTACGCGGCCACGAATTCAGTATGAATGCAATGCTGTGCAACGCCGCCCATATCACCACTACCCTCTACCCGCTGTGGACCACCAGCCCCTTCGCGATCTCGCGTAAGCTACCGGTTGATATGCGTTTTGATGCGGTGATTTTGCTGGATGCGGACTCCACCCCGCTTGCTGCCAACCTGCCGGCGATTACTCGCGCTGATCAGGTCATCGCAATTGGCGACCCCGTCAGCGGTGTACCCGAGCCCTTCATGGTCTCGGCTATTGCTAACCCGGCAGTTCTAGAGAACGACGAAAAACTCGATTCAACCATCGAAGTATTAGCAAAGATTTTGCCCACACGCTCGTTGGCTGTTATCAACCGGGCTCTTGACCGTTCTGTATTCAATTACCTGAACGAGAACTTCTACAACAACCAGCTGAAGAACTACCCCTGGGGCGAAGAACTGACGGATAACGTCAGCGGCTTTAGCGTAGACCGCATTAGTTTAGAAGGACGCGTCAGCGATAACGCATCGCTAGATTCCCCTTCTTTGGAGGTTGAGCACGTGGGGTGGCGCGTTATTGAACACGCCATTAAACGACCGCAACAATCTCTTGCCGTTGTAGCAGCAAGTGTTCGACATGCACAGCGTATCGCTGATTTTGTGCGCCGTGCTCTTGCCCAGTACCCGCAAGCGGCGGACTTTTTCAAACCCGGTAAAGAACCTTTCCGCGTGGTTGATATTAGCCGTGCAGACGGTATTGAGCGCGACGTTATTATGTTCTCTCTGGGAGTGGGGCACGCCCGCCATAAAGCACCCGTGCACCAGCTCGGGCAGCTCTCTGAACCCAACGGACGCAACCGTTTTGTACTGGCCATGACACGTGCTCGCCACGAGACGCGCATTATGACGTGCCTAGAACTTGACGATATGGATCCGGCGCTCATGCAGCACGGTGCACTGGATATGTATAAGCTGCTTCAGGAATACGAACGTCAGCAGGCTGTCGATACTGAAATGCAGCTCAACGCGCAGATCACCGATAAGCTACCCGCCAACGAATTTCTGCTCAATGGAGACATTGAAGCAACCGATATGGGCGACTGGTTGCTCAACGATCTTGTGCGAAGGCTCAAAGAACGCGGAGCCACTGTGCACACCTCATATAACGGTGAAATCTCTTTGATTGCTACCGCCGACAGTGAGTCTCTCTCAGCTGGTGCTGTGCAGTCACCGCGTGCTCGTGCGACTTCCCAGAACCAGAAGACGCTTCGTCTGCCATTGGCGCTGTCTTCAGACGGTGCTGATAATTGGGCAGAGCTATCGGTACGCGAACGCACGCGTCTTCTGCCCGAGCGTTTGGGCAGAACAGGCTGGAACTACCTCACTCTGTGGACGATTGAGGTGTTCTCTGACCCCGAAGCGGTGGTAAACCGTATGAGCACCTACTTGGGAATCAGCGAGCCTGAGCATGTCTAAATCGCAGGAACAAGCACCGTCGGTGGGTTACTCGGCGACTCCTCAGAAACGACGCGGCCCGCGTCGGGCAACAGGCGGAAGCTCCATTGGCGGACCCGAACCTCAGCTTGCCGGTCTCAGCGCCCCCGTTGAACCTGAGGAACGAGCTGAGAATAACTCCCGCGATGAGTGGATGAAAGAGCAACGACCACCGCATTACGGTGGTAACTAGTAGACCAACTTAAAAAGCGGTGGACGCATCTTTTGATGCGCCCACCGCTTTGAGATAACGAGTGTAACTTTTTACTTATCGTTGGAGTAAAAACCTGAGCCTTTAAAGACGACTCCCACGTTGCCGAACTTCTTACGAAGCTGATCTTCGCCGCAGCTGGGGCAAGTTTTCAGTGGTGCATCTGAGAACGACTGGTGTTCTTCAAAAGCATGTCCGCAGTTCTTACACTGGTAAGCATAAACTGGCATGGGTATTCCTTAGACGTCTGTGCTGATAATCTGCACACCATACTACCGCGAAAAATAAGACGGTTATGCCATGCTTTCTAGGAGCGTAGTCGACGAGGTCCGCTGGGCGTAAGAACAGCAGGTGTTATGAAATCATGCTCCTCGTAGGGCAGTCCGTCGAGCAAGTCTTCATCGAAAATAACGGTGTAGGTGCTTTGAAGATGTTGTTCTGTCATCGCAGCGCAGAGCGTATCGTAAAAGCCGCCTCCCTGGCCCAGTCGATGGCCTTCGACATCGACTGCCAAGGCGGGCATGAGCCTGATATCAGCGTCCAAGAAAATCTCGGAACCATATTCTTCGCCTACCGGCTCATCAATTCCTAGAACATTGTGGACGCTCGGCGCATCCGGAACCCAACGCACCCAGGCAAGTTGTCGCGACAGTTTTACCACGGGTACAAAAATATTAATTTTGCGATTTATAAGGTTCAAAAGAATCTTTTCAATGGGCGGCTCGTGTACCAAAGGCAAAAAAGCTACTACCGCATCTCCTTCTTTTAGGAAGGAGAATAAATCCTTTGAGTTTTTCTCAAATTCTTGGGCAAGAAAAGAGCGGTAATCAGGATTAGACCGTAATTGACTGCGGCGTCTACGGATAGAAGCCCGAAGGAAAGCTTTATGGCTCTTTATACCTAGCATCATTGTTTTTCTGCGTCCTTGTCATGTATTGCAACTACAAAACATCTCTGTTTCACCCGGCACTCGTACACCGCCGGCAAGCGAATACTGCTGTAAAGGCTCGGTGGTTGCCCCGACCTCTATGAATAAAACACATCACACGTAAATCAGAGTATGAAATGAATATTTATGAATTTGTTTTGGCGTAGGGGCTGTTTAGTCTACAAGTGCGACGAAAAAGGGGGTATTTAGCGTCCGTAATTTGCTGAACATTACTTACTAATAAGCAGGTTTGCTCTATTTTATCGGCTATTGTTGACTCTATGACTGATACTAATTCACCTCGTCCTGTTACCAAGGCAGTAATTCCTGCAGCTGGTTTGGGCACCCGTTTTCTTCCTGCTACCAAGGCTACTCCCAAGGAAATGCTGCCGGTAGTTGACCGTCCTGCAATTCAGTATGTTGTTGAAGAGGCTGTTTCAGCAGGTCTGAACGACGTTCTGATGATTACTGGTCGTAACAAGCGCGCTCTTGAAGATCATTTTGACCGCGTTCCCACTCTTGAGGACTCCCTCGAAGAGCAGGGCAAAGACAAGCTTCTCAAGTCTGTTTTGGACACCAACGATATGGGCGAAATTCACTACGTTCGCCAGGGCGACCCTAAGGGTCTGGGTCACGCGGTGCTACGCGCTAAGATTCACGTTGGTAACGAGCCTTTCGCTGTGTTGCTCGGTGACGACCTCATTGACGAAAAGGATGACCTTTTGTCAGAGATGGTGCGCGTGCAGCAGAAGACCGGCGGCTCCGTTATTGCGTTGATGGAGGTTCCTGAAAGCCAGATTTCAGCATACGGCTGTGCAGCGATTGAAACGGTTGACGGTGAAGATTTCTTCAAGGTTTCTGAGCTTGTTGAAAAGCCCGCAGTTGAAGAGGCGCCTTCAAACTACGCGGTGATTGGACGCTACGTTCTCTCACCTAAGGTATTCGAGGTTCTTGAGAACACTGCGCCCGGTCGCGGCAATGAAATTCAGCTGACCGACGCACTGCAGACTCTTGCTAAGGGTAATGAGGAAGGCGACGGCGTATACGGCGTTGTCTTCAAGGGTCGTCGTTTCGATACCGGCGATAAGCTCAGCTACCTAAAGGCTAACGTTATTCTCGCTGCTGAGCGTGATGACCTCGGTTCAGAACTGCGTTCATGGATCAAGGAATTCGCATCAGAGCTCGACTAATAGCTTAATAATTTATCTAAAAGTGAGACAGAAAATATTTTCTGTCTCACTTTTTGCTTTTAATGAGTGACACTGTTGTAATTTAGATAGACTAAATTTTTGTAAGTGTGGGCTTGACGCTGTTTTTCAGTAGACTGGGGTGGATTGTATGGCTTGGGGTTGGCTGGGCGCATCTAGTTTTTTGCTGGTTATTGCCGCAGTTGTGACCTATATAGCCATGATCCGTCTCAACCGCTCGCGATTTGAACCCATTGGTGCTGAAAAGATGGCATGTGATGTTCTGGCGCAAGAGGCACGCTCGTCCGAAAGCACGGATATTGATTCATCATTCAGCAACGATGAACGTGGACCTTCTCGAAGTGGGCGTCTAGCTATTTTCGGTGCGGGTTCTCTTTCACTGGTGCTCGGTCTGCTCTTTGTGGCGGTTGCTGCTTTCACCAATGTTTCTTGGTCTGTGCCCGTGTGTTTTGTACTTGTAGGTTTTGGGTCTCTTGCCTTGCTACGTTTTTGGGCAGTGCGAGATCAACGTGCTCAGCAAGAGCGTTCAGTAGCTTATTCGGCAGGTATTCCTAGCGACCATGAATCGGGTGAAACCGTAAAACGCCAGGACGCGTCGACTCACTCTGAAAACCCGGTTTCGGATGCGCATTCGGCAGGTGCCCGCGTCGTGAAAGCAAAGCCTGTTGCTGCGTCCGTCAAGTCGCTACGATACGCTCGCACGCACCGAGATTTTGATCGCTACGAAAATAAAGCTAATGACCTTCAGCGCACAGCGACGCCCCAGCGCAAGGTCGCTACATCTTCAACGATTGACCACCGCGCCTTGCAGGTTGAAGATAACTCCTGGGCACCGGTGCAGGTACCGCGTCCGCTCTATCTAGATGCTGAAGAGCGCTTTCAACACATCGAACTGATGGAACTGCCAGAAGAGCCTTATGCTCGCTCCAAGACGCTCAAAGAAGCCGCATCGGGTAGCGTCCGCATTGACCTTGACGATGTACTGAACCGTCGACGCGCCTAAGATACAGTCGTTTGCGCCCTCCCTCGCCGAGAACGGTGAGAGAGGGCGTTACGTCTTAAAGATGCGACTGCTGAGAACGATGGGTATTTGTTATCTTTGAAAGTGGACAAACGCACAAATGATGCGCTGATTATGAGCCAGACTAAGGGGATATCAATGCCTGCTCATCACCTAGAAATTGAACGCAAATACGAGAGTCCCGATGGGGCAGAGCTGACTATTGATTTCTCATCGCTCAAGGGCTTCTCAATTCAGTCGCCGGTGACCGAAGAGATGGACGCCGCATACATGGATACCGCCAACCGTGACTTGTCTTCAGCGCGGGTAGCGTTGCGCCGTCGGCTGGGCGGTTACGACGAAGGCTGGCACATTAAATTCAATGGGCATAATGGCGGGCGTCACGAAGTAACTTTTGAACTGCTGAAAAACCGCGAAAAAATGCCCGCTGCCGTTGAACACATTCTGCAAGGTGTAACAGCGGGGCAACCCTTACAAGAAGTTGTCTCTCTCAAAACAACGCGTATTCGAACCGTTGTCACAGACGGGGCGCAGCATCAGATTCTTGAAATCTGTGATGACACCGTACAGGCCTTTGACTTCACCACTCAGGTAGAGCGTTCATGGCATGAGTGGGAAGTTGAACTTATTGACCCGGGACACGAGAAAGCTGATGAAGCCTTCAGCGCAGTGGATGCGATCATCACCGAAGCCGGAGCCCAAGAATCTCAGTCAATCGCTAAAATTGCCCGCGCTATGGGGCAGGATGTTGCCTTCGAACAGCGACGCGGCGCACTCACAGAAGCCCCTGAAGGCACTGCCGAAGACGACCAGCATCAGTGGCGTCCCGCTCAAACCGTCGAGTATCGTGTGCGGTCAGGCCTTGACCATCTGGTCTCCGATTTAGCAATAAGCGATCTGAAAGTCAGAGCAGAGATTGACGATGCTACCCAGCAGCTGCGCGTCAGCGCCCGCAAGCTTGCAGGTTTTATCGAACTCGCAGTGCTGCCTTTTGTGAGCGATGAGCAGGCAGAAATTGAGCTCAACGAGGTGATTACAGAACTCAGCGAGCTCGCAGCTGATACCGCTAGCGTCCGTGAGCTGGTAGCGGTGCGTCGTTTTATGGCCGGGCACAATGACTACGGTGTTATCTCGCAGTCTGCCGAAAACGAGTTAGAAGCTATGATTCAAAAAGACGAAGAGGCAAGCCATCGCGCTGTTCGCCGCCGTCTGGATTCAGCAGAATACCTCGAGCTGGTTCTTTTCTTGCGCTCGCTAGTGTTGCACGTGCAAGACCACATTGAACTGCCGCGTGAGGAAAAAGAGTTTCTGAGCGCTGTTGCGCAGCACGGACGGTCGATGCTAAAAATGCATCTGAAAGACTCAAAGGCGCTGTGGAAGGCAAAACGCGCTGACTTTATTGATGTACCCGAGTGCGAAAATACGTTGCGCATGATTGCCCTGGACGCTAAAAGTGTGGCGTACGCACTGGGCACCTGCCGTAGCGCCGGGCTTAAACTTCCCAAGAAAATCAAGCGTTTAGCTAAGCTGACGGATCAGCTGCAAGAAGGATTGATTGAGCAACGGCAGCTTCAGGAAATTCATCAGTGGCTGGATGCTGCCACCCGTAAAGTGGGGCGTGCAGGTAGCGACCGTTTAGCGGTGGGGTACTTGCTAGGTATTGCAGAGCAGAAGCGCTATACCGTTGCCTATGAGGCTCACAGCTATGTGCCCGAACAGCTACAGAAAATTAAGGACAACAAGATTAAATAAAGCGTTCGTTCTGTGTAGCACGTCTGATACTGGGGTGCTGAGAGATAGAACCTGAATAAAAGTTAGGGGCTGGATCATCTTGAGATGATCCAGCCCCTAGCATCACACACAGGAAGAAAAGTCTTCACACCAAGTTTCGGGACTTCCCACAAGCCCTGAAGTATTTGGTAATAAAAATATAACCTAATTATTGGTGCGATTTCTACCCTCTTTCTCAAAAAATTTTGAAAAACCTTCCCCAGAACTTAGGTTTGCCTTAATAAGTAACTGAACGGTGCGGAAAATCAGCGGAATTTCGGTGCTTTATGGCACAGTCGACCCGCACTTTCACTCACCCTGAGTAAACTAAAGGGCGATGAAGGAATGGATTGAGAGCTTAGACCTGTGGGCTGCCATAACTGTCTTATGGGCAGTAGGGATTCTACGAACGAGTATTATGTTTAGCTTGGGACACTTGGCTGCGGCAGGCGGTGCACGTTTTCAACGCATCCGGTCAGCTCTTGAACACCCGATTTACCGCAAAGCTCAAGCCTTCGTTAACCGCTGGGGAGCGCTGGCAGTGCCTGCCTGCTTTTTCACCGTGGGCTTTCAAACAGCGGTTATCGTCACCACAGGCTTTACTAAAATGTCACTGTCGCGATGGATTCCAGCGATGCTGGTGGGCACCTTTATCTGGGGCGTTATCTACGGAACTGTAGGCATGGCAGTTGTCTGGGCCTGGCTTGAGCGTCCTTGGATTGCAACACCGATTATTCTTATTGCTGTAATTCTTGTGACGGTACGCCATTTTTACCGCAGAAAAGCTCGGAGAACCGGCAACGTGCAAGCGCACGACACCATCTAATTCCCCTGTCTGACCGCACCATTCCCGCCTTCAGAAAGAACTTTGTATGACAGAACAAGCCGATGCAACGCGTCCTCTTTTGCACCCGAAACACGAGGAACTATTAGCCGACCCCCAAGTTTTTGAGCGCCTATCTGCCTACCGGCAACAAGAAAATCAGCTGGTGGTGGGCTTCGTTCCCGGCATGATGCCCGGTAAATGGTTTGGACGCTGGCACGAGAGATTTGGGCAGATTCGCTCGCTGGTTGAAATGCCGTTGAGCGAGAAAAACGGTCTTCGTGCTCTCGATGAGTTTGCCACGATGGTTCTTCTGCGACCGGAACATGAACCGGAATCTGCCGATAAGGATCGCTACCACCGGATTGAGCTTTACCGCGAGAAACAGGTGGTCGTGATGCCCACGGACCACGTGCTCACAGTACTTAATGAAGTGCCGGTGGCAGAGCTCGCCGAGGAATTTCTCCTGCAAGAGCCGCAGACCGCACCGGAATGGGCCGAAGCCTCAGCGGAATATCGACAGCAGAATCCACAAAAACTCCCGCAGATGCGTCATACCAAGGACGCTATTGAGCTGGTTGCCGCCGGAATCGGACTGCTGATTGTTCCGCTGTCGGTTGCTCGCATCTATCACCGTAAAGACCTCACCCACCGTGTGGTGCCCGATGCGGCAGAAACATCTGTGGCGCTGGTGTGGAAGCGTCAGGTGCGTGAGGATGTTGAAGAAGCCATGGTGCAGGACTTCGTGGGTATCTGCCGAGGACGCACCGCATCCTCTGATCGCGGTAGTGACAGTAAGCAGACAGCGCTAGAGAAAAAACGCAAAGAAAAAGAAATTGCCCAGCGCAAGCGTCGTGCGGCTAATGCCCGTCGTGAGCTTGCCGATAAAAAGGCTCGGAACGCGCGCAAAAACGGGAATGCGCGTCAACATGCGGCGCAAAAGGCTAAGAGCAAGTCCGGCGGTAAAAAGCGCCGCTAAAAAGATTCGCAAAAGATAGCTGTGGGATTTGGTGAAAAATGCTAAATCCCACAGCTATTTTGACAGTGCCAGGAGTAAGTTAGCCTTCGGTAGCTCCGGTATCTTGCGGCATGATGCTCGTTGCTCCAGCTTGTTGTGATGCCGTGTGATCCGGCGCTGAGCGCACAACAGACTGATTGATGAGCGGGATATGGTAGCCGTTGTTATCCAGCGCCTGCTTGAGAGCAAGACGCAGGACGCGTGCAACCGCCCACTGCTCACTCGGCGCAGTCTTGACGGAGAGGCGAATGGTGAGAGCCTCACCGCTGACCTTCTCAACGCCCCAAATTTCTGGTTCACTCACTACGTGGTCGCGAATGGCGTCTGTTGCGATTGCTTCTTTCGCGGCGTCCATAAGCACAGAATTGACGTGCTCAATATCGGCATCGTAGGGCACAGGCATATCGATGTTGGTGCGCGCCCAGCCCTGAGATGAGTTGCCCACCCGCAGGATCTCGCCGTTGCGCACGTGCCACAGTGTGCCGTTCGTGTCTCGAATTTGGGTAGTGCGCAGGCTCACTGCCTCAACTTCACCCGATGCCTCACCTACATCTACCCAGTCGCCAATGCCTAGCTGGTCTTCGGCGACAATAAAAATACCGGTCAAGTAGTCCTTAACTAGCGACTGAGCGCCAAAAGATAGCGCCACACCGACAACGCCTGCTGACGCTAGCACCGGTGCAATATTGAAGCCCAAATCAGCGATGATCATGACGATTGCAACTGCCCAAATCACAATGGACGCTACAGAACGTAGAACCGACCCCACCGTTTTAGCGCGTTGAGCCTGGCGCGCGTTTGCCGTTTTGATGTCTTGCGTCCAGCGGCCTCCATAGGATTTGCTGGATGCCGGAATAACGCGTGCACGAGTGCCACGATCAATCGAGTTGGTAATGTGTTTGATCGCGATCTGCATGAGAGCGCTTGTCACCAGCGCAAGTACTAAAATCAGCACAATTCGCAAGGGCTTATTCACCCAAAAATCAAGAGAGCTGATGGACCGCAACACTTTATCGGCTGCAAGAGTTACTGAAGACGTCATAAACGGAGATTCTGCCACAATCATAGTTACGAGACTAACCGGTTATTGCGGGCTCATTCCAACTAATTCACGGTGAATTACTAGACTCTATGGTTACTTTCAAGAATGCATCAGCGTGCGTAAAGCTTTAGTATTGAAACTATGCCGCTTTCTATGGATACACGCCCCTCTGCTTACGCCGTCATTATCGAACAAGGCAAAATTCTGCTCACTCGCTGGGTGCCTTCTGACGGTAAAACTCCTGCATGGAGTCTGCCCGGTGGCGGTATAGACCCGGGGGAGCAACCTTATGACACCGTGGTTCGTGAGGTTTTTGAAGAGACCGGGTACGACGCGGCCCCTGAGGATTTGCTCGGTGTGGATGCCGGCTACTTCGATCCCAACGCTGGCTCTGATCGCATCTTTTGTGCCCTGCGTATTGTATATCGCGCCCATATCGAGGGTGGTACTTTGCGCCATGAAATTGGTGGCTCATCAGATCAAGCCAAATGGGTGCCTATTTCAGACCTCGACAAAATCCAAAAAGTACATCTGGTAGATGCAGCGGCAACCATGATGGGGTATGCGAATAGCACCGACTGGGCGCGTCGTTTTAGAGAACGTAAACTCGCTAAATAGCGCGGGAATTCAAGGGATATTGCAGTGAAGAAAATGCGTCGAGCGCGTGTTCTAACCGGTAGCGCACTTGCCGGTTTATTGGTGTTGAGCGGGTGTAGCCAGGCATCGCCTACCATTCCTACCGACCCCAAGGGTTCGGATCTTGGCACCATTACTATTTCTTCTGGCATCTCTTCTGAAACTGAGATCGTTGCCAATATTTATGCCCAAGCGCTTGAGCGAGCGGGGTACACGGTTGAAGTTACTGACACCGGCGATAGTCGCGATGACTACCTGACGGCAATGGAAAGCCCCCGAGATTCTTCCGGCGCTGAAGAAAGCACTGATAGTGCATCGGCATCTGATGAGACCGTGGTCAATGACCCAACCACCGTTGATATCACTCCTGACTACAGCGGTAACCTGCTACTCAAACTCACCAACGACGGTGAAATCAGCCCCTCCGATATTGAAAAAGAGCGTCAAGAAGAAACGGAAAGCCCTACGCCGGAGCCCACTGAAACCCTGCCCGGTCTGACTCAGTCACCCACTCCATCTCCCACAGGTAGCCCCCTCAACATCCGCGGGATGAACGGTAACGACATCACCTCAACTCTCGACCGCGTGCTACCCACCGGACTGAGCCTACTCGACGCCGCAAGCGCTGAAAACAAGGACGCCCTCGTCGTAACCCGTGTGACAGCGGCTAGATACGACATCAGCACCATCAACGATCTTGCACAATACTGCGGAAAGCTTACTTTCGGCGGCCCAGAAAGCTTTAGCACCAGAAGCTACGGTCTACCCGGCCTTGCAGAGAACTACAGTTGCAAACCCGCAAAGTTCATCGGCGAAGACTCTCAACAAAAACTCGCCGACAACCTCGCCGACGACACCGTTCAAGTAGCAGATATCTACACGAGCTCACCCGACATCGTTGACAACAAGTTCATTGTGCTCGAAGATACTCAAAACAACTTTATTGCCCAAAACATTGTGCCCGTTGTCCGAGAAAACGAGTTGCCCAGTACCGCAAAAGACACCATCAACACCGTCTCAGCGAACCTGAAAACAACCGACCTCGTTCAGCTCAATAGACTCACCACCGGTGAGCACTCTATTACGACACAAGAAGCGGCAAAATTCTGGTTAGACCACCTAACGGAGTAACCTAAATCTCATGGCAGTATATAAGCAGTCGAAAAAGCTCCAGAACGTTCTGTACGATATCCGCGGTCCGCTCCTTGAAGAAGCAGAGCGCATGGAATCCCGCGGTCAACGCATCCTCAAGCTGAATATCGGTAACCCCGCGCCCTTCGGCTTTGAAGCCCCGGACGCCATCATGATGGACATTATCCGTCACCTACCCGAAACCCAGGGGTACTCAGACTCTCGCGGTCTCTATACAGCGCGTACTGCCATCATTCAGTACTACCAGAACAAGGGAATCATGGACATCGAACCCACCGATGTCTACCTCGGCAACGGCGTCTCAGAACTTATCCCCATGACCCTGCAGGCACTGTGCGATCAGGGCGATGAAATTCTCGTGCCCATGCCCGACTACCCGCTGTGGACGGCATCCACCGCGCTCGCTGGCGGCACTCCTGTGCACTACCGTTGCGATGAAGAAAATAACTGGTTCCCGGACGTTGAAGACATCAAGTCGAAGATTACGCCTAAAACCAAGGGCATCGTTATCATCAACCCCAACAACCCCACCGGCGCAGTCTACTCCAAGGAGATTCTGCAGGAGATTGTTGATGTGGCCCGCGAGTACAACCTCATTGTTTTCGCTGACGAGATTTACGAGAAAATTACCTATGATGGCGCTGAGATGGTTCACGCCGCAACAGTGTGCGACGATGACGTGCTGTGCTTGACCTTCTCAGGCCTATCTAAGGCTTATCGAGTGTGTGGCTACCGCGCAGGCTGGGTAGCTATTACCGGTC
>OBYT01000037.1_pt1 | contig 34749 bp, 30 predicted proteins | sample 1476811 | NCBI WGS metagenome assembly OBYT01 (sample SAMEA2580215, study PRJEB22360) | human gut metagenome | biome: human gut; feature: human-associated habitat; material: faeces | place: Denmark | collected 2008/2010
CCGCCGCAAGAGCTAAGGCAAGCAGAAAGTAAAGATACACCAGTTTGAGTCTGTATTTCACAGGAAAACGGGGGATGTATCGGGTTTTCATGCGTTGCTCACCTCATACTTACCGTAGTGCAACTCATATCATTGTTGAGTTGGCATAATAATAGCCCGGTTCCTCCGTGAAACCGGGCTATTGAGCATGTAGGACGCGAGTCGTGGAGCCTTATGCCAGCGTCATTTTTCCTGTCATGACAGCGGGGCCAGCCAATACTACGTGCTCCAGGTTATCCGGGCCAAGCACGAAGGTCACCGCAAGCGTGCCACCGGGTACATGCACGAGCCATTCATCGGGAGCTTCTTCACCGCCCCAGAAACGAGTCGCGGCCGCAGCGGCGCACGCACCGGTACCGCACGAAAGAGTCTCCCCTACACCGCGTTCATGAACACGCATGCGAATAGCACCCACGTTCACTTCGCTAGTCTCAGCCTCAGTCTCTTCAATCTCCTCAGGAACCACGAATTCAACATTGGTTCCGTTGGGAGGCACAGGGGTCACCTTAGGTGCAGTTTCAAGACCCAAGCCATCCAGCTTGCCCTCGGTGCCAAGAGCAACAACAGTATGCGGGTTACCCATCGAAATCGACACGGCAGGACGCGTAGTTTTAAGACCACGAGCGTTGACCATGGCATCGTGACCGTTATCGCGTGCTGAATCACCGTCAATAAAGCTCCACGGCCCCATGTCAACAGCGTAACCATTTTCAACCATCGCAACAGCCTTAATACCGGCGCGGGTACCAATCACCACGCGTCCGCCCTCTTCAAGGTCAATGAGGCTTTCAGTTCGCAGGTATTCAATGAAGGCGCGAACACCGTTGCCACACATTTCAGACAAAGAACCATCGGCATTGCGGTAGTCCATGAACCAGGTAGCATCGGGGTGCTCTTCTAAAAGATGCTTACCCTCGATCAGGTTTTCGGTCTTAATAGCGCGGATAAAACCATCAGCACCGAAACCAAAATGACGATCGCAAGCGCGAGCAACCAGATCCTGGTCTAGCTCCAACGTGCCGGTGGGATCTTTGACGAAAATAAAGTCATTACCGGTACCCTGACCCTTGGTCAGCTCAACGCCTGATAATTCGCCCCAGGGTGATGGTGTATTGCTCATGATGCTCCTCGTACAAGACCAAAAAGATGTTCACTACAACCCTACAGGTGGTTATTCGACGGGTGTAAAGCTTTTAGTCAAATCAATTGCTTTTTCAAGCTTTTCTGGGTCATTCCAGTCCAGCCAGTTCACGCGCGGGTCGGCGTTGAACCAGGTGATTTGCCGGCGCGCAAACTGACGGGTTGCCACCGTGGTGTCATCGATAGCCTGCTCTACAGTGTAATTTTCGCTTTCGGGCAGAAGACCGCGCTCGCTATCAAGAACCTTCAGAAACTGCGCGTATCCCAGAGCCTTAGAGGCTGTCTTCCCTTCACGAAGACCTACAGGCTCTAACTCTTCAACCTCTTTTAACAAACCGCGTTCCGCCATTTTCACCACACGGGCATGCAGACGTTCGTGCAGTTGCGCTCGATCACCGTTCAGACCAACCTGCACAGTAGGACGTACGTACTCCCGCTGCGGCATAAAGGACGAGAACGGGCGTCCCGTAACCTCATGAACCTCTAGCGCCCGCACCAGACGACGGTCGTCCTTCACACGCGAAGCCGACTCCGGATCAACCTCTTTGAGCCTGCTGAGTAGCACACCGCGTCCTCGCTCTTTGAGCTCGCCCTCTAAACGGGCACGAACGGACGCGTCAGTTTCAGGAAATTCAAGGACATCTAGAGCAGCACGCACGTAGAGCCCTGAGCCGCCCACCAGAATGGGATACTTGCCGCGAGAACTAATCTCATCAAAAAGGTCTCGTGCCTGCTGCTGGAATACAGCCACAGAAGCTTCTTCACGCACGTCCATAATATCGAGCAAATGGTGCGGAATCCCGCGCATCTCATCGGCAGAAACCTTCGCGGTACCAATATCCATTCCGCGATAAAACTGCATCGAGTCAGCATTAATGCACTCGCCACCCAGCGCGAGCGCAAGCTCTATAGCGAGGTCAGATTTGCCGCTACCCGTCGGCCCCACAATAGCGATGACGGGTGGCTGACATTCCGTAGCGTCCATTACTTACGCAAACCGATCGTGGGGAAGCCCAAGTTCACGGGGCCGCCTGAAACCTGAGTGGTTCCGGTGCCACATGAATCAGCCTGCGCTCGATCCCACGCATCGCCCGCTCGTGAACGGCGCACAGAGTACTGCTCCGCAGTTGGGTCTGACAGAAGGTGGAATGAACCTGCCTCGGTAATGGGCAGAGTAACAAGGTCACCAGGACGCGGCTGCTCAGTACCTTCCGGGACGCTAAAGTGAACCAGACGCATATCGCGGGTGCGGCCTGAAAGACGGTGAGTCTGCTCAGCCTTACGACCGGACTCAGCCACGACCATCAGCTCAACGGTCTTACCCAGCTGCTTAGCATTTTCTTCGGCAGCGATACGGTCCTGCAAAGCGGTCAGGCGCCCATAGCGGTCCTGTACGACCTCCTTTGGAACCTGATGATCCATAGTCGCCGCAGGAGTACCCGGGCGAATGGAGTACTGGAAGGTGAACGCCGATGAGAAACGAGATTCCTCAACTACGCGCATAGTTTCTTGGAAGTCTTCTTCGGTCTCCCCGGGGAAACCAACAATAATGTCGGTGGTAATGGCAGCATCCGGCATCTTCTCGCGCACCTTTTCCAAAATTCCAAGGAACTTCTTGGAACGGTAGGAACGCTTCATGTCTTTGAGGACCTTGTCAGAACCCGACTGCAAGGGCATATGCAACACGGGCATCACGTTAGGGGTCTCAGCCATCGCGTCAATTACGTCATCGGTGAACATCGCAGGATGAGGTGAGGTAAAGCGAACGCGCTCCAGCCCCTCAATCTCGCCGCAGGCACGAAGTAACTTTGAGAACGCCTGACGGTCGCCGAACTCAACACCGTAAGAGTTCACGTTCTGCCCCAGTAGCGTCACTTCGATAGCGCCGTCATCTACCAGCGCCTGAACCTCAGCAAGAATATCGCCAGGGCGGCGGTCTTTCTCTTTACCGCGCAATGACGGCACGATGCAGAAGGTGCAGGTGTTATTGCAACCCACCGAAATTGAAACCCAACCAGAGTACACGTGGTCACGCTTAGTCGGCAGAGTCGACGGGAAAACCTCCAACGACTCAAGAAGCTCAGCCTGCGCCTCATCGTTGTGGCGGGCGCGCTCTAGTAGCGTCGGCAAAGAACCAATGTTATGCGTACCGAAAACAACATCAACCCAGGGCGCCTTTTTCAAGATAGTGTCTTGATCTTTCTGCGCAAGACAACCGCCCACAGCAATCTGCATACCTTCGTTCTCGCGCTTAATCGGCGCAAGCATACCGAGGTTACCGTACAGCTTGTTATCTGCGTTCTCGCGCACAGCACAGGTGTTAAACACGACGAGATCGGGGCGCTCGCCCTCTTCAACCGGCACATAACCGTTTGATTCCAGAAGACCCGACATACGTTCGGAGTCGTGCACGTTCATCTGACACCCAAAAGTACGCACCTCGTACGTGCGTGCATTTTCGGTTGAGGATGTTTTGGTTTCAGCTACATTCAAAGTCACCATTCAAGGTTACTAGATAGGGCATAATGTGCTCCATGAGTATTCCGCCACGTTCGCCACATTTAGAAACCATTTGTCAGCAGGCGATTGCAGGATACACCCTGAAAACCGGCGATTCTCCCGTGGATACTGCCAAATTTGAGCGCTTGCTACTTTCGATGATTGCTGCCTCAGAAAAGTTTTTGGGGAAAGCAGTTTCGGCAAGAATTTTTTCAGCAGGCATGCGATCGGTAGTTATTAGCGTGGTAGGCGAGCATGCTGAGCGAGGCTCCGGTGCGCCGGCTACCGTGGTGGTCAAGCATTTTCGACGCAAAGACTCAGCAACGAACTCTGGCGGGTTTGGGTATCTAAGAGAAAAGCACGGGTTGAGTTCTTTGAATTCGCTAGTGGAAAGCTCATACTCCCAACTGCTGGGGTGGGACGATGACGCACGGTTCTTAATTCTTGAGTACGTTTTGGGAACTCATCTCAGCGAGTTTCTGTCGGTTAGCTCTCTCAGCGAAAACGGCAACGCTGGTCAGGATGCGAGCGCGCACATTGCCGAAGGCCTGGACCTTTGGAGCAATTTTTGGGCTACTCAGCTTAACTCCACGCGGCAACAGACAGTTCAAGAAACTTTTCAGCGTTCTCTTGTGACAGCGGATGCTCGTGCCCGATACCCCGGACGGATGACCTCGCCGCAGCTGGCTTTCAAGGGTTTAGAAAAGTTTGTGGTAGATTCAGGGCATTCCGCCAACAATGCCTACCATCGTGAACTTGAAGCGCAGCTTAGCTCCATTATCTTTCCCGATCCCGCACACTCAGTGCTCAGCTCAGCAGATTTTTCACCGCAAAACATGCTTGTTTCCCAGAGTCAACGCGGCACTGAAGTACGAGGAATTGATGCTGAAGGAACAGCCATCCACCACTGGGCTCTGCCCGTGGCCGAGATACTCCTGGGCTTCCCGTCGCATCCTGAATCTCGCTTTGAAAAGCTAAGCACCACCGCCTCATGGCATGATGCGTGCAATACTTTCTATCAGCAGGTATATAGAGGCGCTACATACCAAACAGCCGCTGACGATCCGTGCGTGCAAGCGGCGGTAATGACTATTCGGTGCACTCTCATAGAACAAACCGGGATGCTCTCACCGATTAACCGCGTGCTCTGAAAAGGTGTGCCTAGACAGTTCTGCCTACCACTTCGCCGTTCTTCACGGTAAAGTCCCAGCTCAGCCCATTTTTGGTGAGTACTTCATGCCTAATCTCATCAGGCATCGTGAATGACTTATTTGAGTACCCCAGCAAATACTCGTCAAAAGCCGGTAGCTTATAGGTGCGTCGCAGGGCAGCTCGCATCTCAGCCTCGGTCACGTTTTTCTGCCATGCCGGTGCATAAAATTCTTCCCCGCCGATCATCAGCTGTACAGAATTACTCGCTGACTCCAAAGCCTTTTTGCTGTCTTTTTTGGTGAGATACGACCACCAGCACAAATCCTCCAGTTGCACAGGACCGTGCCCGTTGAGATAGCGGGTACCCAGTTCAGCAAGAGCCTCAGCTGAAGCCACCTCACGCTGAGAAATATTCAGCCGATCAACATGCACAAAAGTTTCAGCGCGCCCTTGCGGACGCAGTTGCACAATATCACCGGCACCGCCCAGAGCACGCAACAGGTGAGGACCGCGTCCTTCGCCCGCGTCAATCCCGGCATCGGTAAACAGCTGGTAAGCATGAGGACGCTCCAGCACCTGCCCCGTTTCAAGATTCAACAGGTGAGTGTTCAAAGCTTCGTGAGCTACCTCGAAATCGCCATCAGCAAACCCCAGAGCGGGGCGGCGTTTCGAAGCGCCTGACTCTACCCGAGGAGAACACAAACGCATCAACCACCGGGCGTCCTCGCCGTTTACAAAATGCAAAGTACCTCGCATCGGCCAGCAACGCACAATATCGTGAGCATCAATGCTGGCAAGAACGCCTTCGTCCTGCGGCTTTTGCCCGTTATTCACGCGAACAGCAATAGCGCGCACACCAGCTTTGAATGTTTGCCCTTGTAAGGCAAGCAGATGCTGTGTCACCTCGTGCGGCGAACTCAGTTCAGGACGCGCAGCACTAGCGGCTAGACCCTGAGCGATAAGCCTGCGAGCTTGCAGTTCTTTCCGAGGCGAAAGTCCCATGTCACTTCCTAAAAGTAATAATCGTCGTCGCTTGTTGCATCCAGACCGTTCTCCTGGACATAACGCTCAATTTCATCCTTAACGACACCAAACGCCATCGATGGCGGATACCCTTTACGCGCCAGCATCCCCACCAAACGACGCGTAATCTTGTCTTTTTCCTTACGGTCAGAAAAATCCATGGACGGGCGAAGTTTCTTTGCCACCAATGCGTGAGCGTCACTCCGCTCATCCTCATCGCTGCGCTGTTCAAGTGCTACTTCAGCGGCCTCGCCTTCAACGCCTTTCTGTTTGAGCTCGCGTCGAATAGCGTTCTTGCTCAGCTTTTTCACGTTAGCGCGTGTACGCACGTACACCTCAGCGAACTCAGCATCGTTAATGAGGTTGACCGCCTCAAAACGGCTCAGAATATCTTCCGCAGTTTCCTCAGAAATTTCCCGGTCAGCAAGTTTTTTCGCCAGTTGTGCACGAGAACGCGGAGCCATCGCCAACTGGTTCAGCACAATATTCTTGGCCTTGGTGAATTCGCTTTCAGGTTCCTTCTTTTTCCTTTTTCCGGATTTTTCTTCTTCGCCCGGCACACCTACACCGTGTAGGGCATACATTGCCAGGTCTTCCTCGGTGTCGGGCTGGCTCAGGCGACTGTCTTCACGGAACATAGGACGTTTAGCAGGACGCGCACCGGTCTTGAGGGAGCCACGATTTTGTGTTTCTTCCTCTGCACCTGCAGAAGCTCCCATAGCTGGCGCAAAAGGTGAATTCTGTAAGTACTTAACCGGGGGCTTGCGGAACCCCTTCTTACGAGCCGTGTTGTATCTGCGTTGACCGTACTTTGACTTCTTGCCGTTGTAGGTCTTGTTCCTGTCTGTACCTGGATCTTCCTCACCTGATGCGTTTGCACCGAAGGACGCTTTCTTGCCGCTAGTGCCCGTATACTGAGTTCCCACACGCTCGCTATTGCGCGAGGCGATAACGGTCTCCCCCGGTTTTTCTTCGCGGGCACCGGTAGCAGCCGGATGCCAGTCAGGGTATTCCTTATCAACCATGGGGAGCTCCTTTCTACGCGCGTTTTTTCTGAGGCATATGCAGGCGCAGATTGTGTTGTACTCACGCCATCTTCATATCGTAAGACCATTCGGCACGCTCTTTGTTCCTGCCATCAGCATCCGCTCACGTTAATTTTATCTATGATGAAGATCAGCATCACGAGCGGCTAAAGACCTAACGTATTTTCCGCCCGATATTCTGTAGCGTCTGCAACTACAAAAAAGTGCTGCCACCTTACATCAGGCGGCAGCACTTTTTATATCGTGGTTTAGAAGTTCTCAGGCAAGTCTTCCAAAGGATCAATGGTGTCATCGAGAGCGCCTTCAGGAACGATACCTTCGGGAGCTTCTTCGCCGTCCTCAATGATGCCAAGCTTTACAAGAGTCTTGTACTGAATCTCTTCTGCAAGCTCGGGGTTGTCTTTGAGGAAGCGGCGGGCATTTTCTTTGCCCTGCCCCAGCTGGTCGCCTTCATAGGTGAACCATGCGCCGGACTTCTTCACGATGCCGTTTTCAACACCCATATCGATAATGCCGCCCTCGATAGAGATGCCTTCACCGTAGAGGATGTCGAATTCAGCCTGCTTGAAGGGAGGAGCCATCTTGTTCTTGACGATCTTGGCGCGGGTGCGGTTACCGATGGGGTTCGCGCCGTCCTTGAGGGTCTCAATACGGCGGATGTCGATGCGCACTGATGCGTAGAACTTAAGTGCCTTGCCACCGGTGGTGGTTTCAGGTGAGCCGAAGAATACACCGATCTTTTCACGCAACTGGTTGATGAAGATTGCGGTAGTGCCGGTCTGAGACAGGCGACCGGTAATCTTACGGAGCGCCTGGCTCATCAGACGAGCCTGAAGACCGACGTGTGAGTCGCCCATTTCGCCTTCGATTTCAGCGCGCGGTGTCAGTGCCGCTACGGAGTCGATGACGATGATATCGATGGATCCCGAGCCAACGAGCATGTCCATGATTTCAAGCGCCTGTTCACCAGTGTCAGGCTGTGAGACCAAAAGTGCGTCGGTATCTACACCCAGCTTTGCTGCATAGACAGGGTCAAGAGCGTGCTCAGCGTCGATAAAAGCTGCAATGCCGCCCTCTTTCTGGACACTTGCAATCGCGTGCAAAGCCACGGTGGTTTTACCTGATGATTCGGGGCCGTAGATTTCTACGACGCGGCCACGAGGCAAACCGCCAATGCCGAGCGCCGCGTCCAACGACAGAGCACCGGTAGAGATAGTCTCTACCTTCTGCTGTTCACGATCGCCCAGTCGCATCACTGAACCCTTACCGTAGTTCTTGTCGATCTGTGCAAGAACAGTTTCCAGCGCCTTTTCGCGGTCGCTACCGGTTACCTGGCTTACTGAAGTATTTGAACGTGCTTTCGCTGCCATACGTACTTTTCCTCTTTGGTCGTGTGGTTACTTCAAAGTTTTACCGCGTTGATGCGGTCTTGCGTTATTTCTTAGTCACCACGGTACAGGTACCGACTGACAATATAAGGCGGTTTCTAAAATCTGTGGATAACTCCGCGATTTTTCCCGAAGTTTTTTCATTGTGGACACAAGCTTACAGCTTTTCGAACATATTTTCTATTAAAAATAGTACGGGAACACATCTTCGAATAATCTTTGAGTGAAATCCTTCAGAGCCACCGTTCATTCACTTACGGTTTAGGTGGAATATCCGGTCCCCAGCGACGCTCCGGCGGAACATCCTGCATCGCACACACGGCGTCCCACACATCAGCAACTTTTTCGCCACGGTCAATAGCCTCTAGCGCCGTGATATTTCCAAATTCACTCAGCACAAGATCCCGAGCCAGCACCTTAGAGTAGGTTTTTCCGAACTCGTTCTCCATCAAAAACCAAAATTGACTCAGCTTCATGTATTGCCTCCCCTACCAAACTTATTCTCCAGCTACACAACACAAGACCCCGCCCACCACACCTGGCGAACGGGGTATTGCGCTATAAAACTTTTTTAGCGAGCGGCAGTGTAAGTACCTGCATCACGCGGAATATCCTTGCTTGAGGTAGCGGAGATTCCGTATTCACGCTTGAACTGGTCTGAGAACTCAGCTGGAACGGTATCAGGAACAGTGAAGTTCTCCTCAGCCGCCATGCGGTCTGAAACCTCGCGAAGCATCTGTGAAAGAGTGATATCCAAAGCTTCGCAGATTGAGGCGAGCAACTCGGATGACGCTTCTTTCTGGCCACGCTCAACTTCGCTCAAGTAGCCAAGTGAAACACGCGCGCTGTGTGAAACTTCGCGCAGAGTACGTGCCTGACGCTGACGAACATCGCGCAGCACCTCACCAATAGCGTGACGAAGTAGAACGGACTTCGGTGCGTGGGTTGCAGGTGCAGCATTTTCAGACTGACCCACATCCTTCCAACGGACGACACCGTTCACGGATACGGGTTGCTTTGTCATTTTTATACCAATCTCCCGGTATGTCGGTGCGCTTTCTCTGTCATTGTGCGCAACTTATTAGTTCATAAGCCTACTGGATATCGTTCGGCTCGTATAGCTAAATCTAGAAGGTTACGGAGAATATAACGTTCTATTCATCTATCTAAACGTTTAAACCTTTGATTTTCTTCCCTGTTTTACCAGTGATTAGCTGGCAATAACCTCAAAGAAACCTGAGTCCTTTGCTGAATCCTACTCAAAATTTTCTACGTTCACTTGTGTATAACGCACCGGCGTCGTTTTTATTCCGCACAGTACAGAAAAATTTTATGAAGAAAATTTTTTCATCGCAGTCAGCTCTTCGAGCAGAAGCTCCAATGCCTCTTGCACCGATTGCTGACGGATAGCCGCTCTATCTCCGGTGCAGTGAAGCTCGCGAGAACGTCGACCGCGAGGGCTGGCTACTCCCAAAAAGACAGTACCTACCGGTTTACCGTCCAAAGGATCAGGCCCGGCAACACCCGTAGTTGAGATACCGACCTCCGCTTTACAAACACGGGCAGTGCCTTCTGCCATCTGCATGGCGACCTCAGCGTCCACTGCACCGCGCGTCACTAATAGTTCTGAGCTGACGCCAAGAACCTCCGCTTTGACATCGCTACTGTAAGAGATAACTCCCCCGCGATAGACCGCAGAAGCCCCCGAGACATCACAGATTGTTGCGCCCACCAGCCCGGCGGTTAATGACTCCGCTGTAGCTAGCTGAACGCCGGCGTCCTTAGCGCAAGAAATAACCTCGGCGCTCAGTTGCTGCACATCTGACATTAGCGCGCACCCTGGTTGGCATAGTAATCACGACGCATCTGCATTGCTTTGACCACGTAATCAATACCGGTAACGACAGTGACCACCACGACGGCGCCCATGACAATCCACCCGGGCAACAGAGCCCACGTACCCAGCTGCCCCAACGGGAGAATCATCAGAACGAGCGCAACCGTCTGCAAAATAGTCTTAAGCTTGCCACCCTTCGACGCAGCCATCACACCGTACTTGATAATAAACAAGCGCATGATGGTAATGCCCCACTCACGAACCAAAATAACGATGGTCACCCACCACCACAACTCACCGAGCATCGACAGCACCACAAAAGCTGCACCGGTGAGCAACTTATCGGCAATCGGATCAGCAATCTTGCCAAAGCTGGTAATCAGATTACGAGAACGGGCAATAGACCCATCAAGCCAATCTGTAATCATGGCAAGAATAAAGACGGCAACAGCCCCCCAACGCATCGACAAGCTGGCATCACCGTGAGTGCCACCTGCCCACAACAGCCAAATGAACACAGGAACCATCACAATGCGCAACGCAGTCAAAGCGTTAGGCAGGTTCCAGTTCGATGAGTTAGGTGCGGTATCTACACTCATGATGCCCTTTCAAAGCTAGAGAAAGCGTATATATCTTTACAGTACGCTACCTCGGAAGTTCAGGTGAGGTGACGCGGCGATGCGGTGACCACTAGCGACCGGTAAGATTCCAGGCGTCCTCGCTGTCCGGGTCATCGGCTTCATCGAAATAGTCAACAGCAGGCTCCCCCATCTGATCCTGTGACTGAGCTACAAGATCGACGGGCTGTTCAGCCGGTGCCGGTGGATCTTCACCGCGCAAACGAGCAAGAACGGTCGGCAGATCATCAGGCTGAACCAAAACATCACGTGCCTTAGAGCCCTCTGACGGGCCAACAATCTCACGAGATTCCAAAAGATCCATGAGGCGTCCTGCCTTAGCGAAACCAACGCGCAGCTTACGCTGTAGCATCGAGGTCGAACCGAATTGTGTGGTAACAACCAGCTCTGCCGCCTGCAACAGAACGTCCAGGTCATCCCCAATGTCGTCATCAATCTTCTTCTTGGGAGCCGCCTGAATAACATCGTCGCGGTAGTGCACCGGCATCTGAGTCTTTACGTGCTCAACGACCTCGTGAATCTCGGATTCACCAACCCACGCGCCCTGAACACGCATCGGCTTGGATGCACCCATCGGCAAGAAGAGAGCGTCACCTTGACCGATCAACTTCTCAGCACCGGGCTGGTCCAACACCACGCGGGAGTCAGTCACCGATGACGTCGCAAACGCCATACGTGAGGGGACGTTCGCCTTAATCAGACCGGTGACAACATCAACTGAAGGACGCTGGGTTGCCAGAACCAGGTGAATACCGGCGGCACGCGCCAGCTGAGTGATACGCACGATGGACTCTTCAACATCACGAGGAGCGACCATCATCAAGTCAGCAAGCTCGTCAACAATCACCAGCAGGTAGGGGTAAGCCTTCAGCTCACGTTTAGAACCGGGATCCGCAGTAATCTTGCCGGCTTTAACAGCCTTGTTGAAGTCGTCAATGTGCTTGTAGCCGTAATGCGCCAAATCGTCATAGCGCGCATCCATCTCACGCACTACCCATTGCAAAGCTTCAGCAGCCTTCTTGGGGTTAGTAATAATCGGCGTAATCAGATGCGGAATCCCCTCATACGCGGTGAGTTCCACACGCTTGGGGTCAACCATGACAAGACGAACCTGGTCCGGGGTTGCCCGCATCAAAATCGAGGTAATCATCGAGTTCACAAACGATGATTTACCGGCACCGGTAGCACCAGCCACCAGCATGTGCGGCATCTTAGCGAGGTTCGCCAAAACGAACCCGCCTTCAACGTCCTTACCAACGCCCATGACCATAGGATGCTCGTTGCTGTGTGCCTGCGGAGAACGCAAAACATCGCCCAAGACCACGGTTTCACGGTCAGTATTGGGGATCTCAATACCGATAGCGGACTTGCCAGGAATCGGTGAAAGAATACGCACATCAGCAGATGCCACTGCGTAAGAAATATTCTTTGACAGTGCCGTAACACGCTCAACCTTGGTACCCGGACCAAGCTCAATCTCGTAGCGAGTAACGGTAGGACCACGTGAGAAGCCGGTGACTTCAGCATCAACGTTGAACTGGCTGAGAACACCTGTGAGTGCCTCTACTACTTGCTCGTTGACCTCTGAAGATTCCTTGGCGGGAGGCCCAGCTACAAGCATCGACTCAGCCGGCAAATCATAATTGCCGGCAGATGACTGCACACTTTGTGCCGGACGCGGCGCCTGGGTAGGCGCAGCAACGGTGGTGTTAGCTACCCGCGCAGGTGCCTGCTGTTGAGCGGCAGGTGCTGATGCCGGTGAAGGCACAGCGGGTTTAGCAGCAGAGTTAGCTCCGGGACGCGGTGCCTGCTGTTGAGCGGGTTCGGGTGCGGCAGCAGCCGATGGTTCTTCAGAGGATGCACTGCGTGAAGCTCTAGCTGCAGAAGCATCGCCCTTGTCAAAACGAGATGCAGCCACAGATTCTGCGGGTTCTTGAGGAACGCGTCCGTAGTCCCGTGCAGCCTGCTGAGCCTGGCTAAGGCGCTGTGCAGGAGCATCTGACTCGTCTTCCCAGTTACCCTGATCGAACAAATCGGGAGTGAGCTTCTTTGATTTCTTGCGCTTTTTAGCGGGTGCTTCCACGTCGAATGCCTGGGTTACGCGCTGCTGAGGCGCTGTTTCAGGCACAGAATCATCGGTGTGCAAAAGAGCGGTGTCGAACGCGTCGTCTCCGTCATAGCGGTCCAGTCGGCGGTCATCCTCATGAGAATGACCGAACCCAAGCCAAGCAAGCAGTCCCTTACGTTCATGGTGAGAAGCGGTATCGGGTTCATCGTACAGGTAAGAACGATCGTGTTCTTCGCCGTCCAAAAGGCGCGTTTTATCGTTCTTTGACCGCGCTTCTGGACGTTCCGGAGCCTCACCGAGTGCAACGCTCATGAGATGGACTAGACGAGGCCCTACCTGACGCAGCGGCGTTTTGGTAACAATCAGCAAACCGAGAACGAATACGAGGAAAATGACCAGCCACTCAAAGAATGAGAGACCGCCCACAAGTCGAGAAACCGGATTAGCAGTCAGCAAACCGAGAATACCGCCACCTGCCCAGACGCTCTCGAAACCGCCCACCAATGTAGGAAAGCCAGCTAGTTTAGCGCCAAGCATTGAACCGGCAAGCACCATAATGAACATGCCGATGGCAATGCGGTTGTTATCTCGGACTTCTAGCGGATGCCTGAAAATTCTAAACGAAAAGATCACAGCAAAGATTGGAATCAGCAGAGCACCCTGACCGAAGGTACCGCCCACAAGCACATGCCAAGCACACAAGGGAGCTTCGATCCACGAGTACGTATCTGCAGTGCGCCATGCCCACCACTCAACCAGAGCTGTTAACAACCCGAGCACAAGCACCAGCAAAGCACCACCATCGCGGCGGTCAGTAGCATCTAAATCGGTACGCAAAAAGCCCATGCGTCGCACTGCCCCACCCACAGTGTGGGCAAGCGCGAGCCACGCGCCGAGGACAACCTTGCTGAACCAGCTTTGCTCAGGATGCGACGAACGAGACTTTGATGAGGACGCGCGGGAACCTCCGCGCTTAGAAGCCGAGGTTTTGCGGGTATTTTTTCGAGTTGATGCCGATGAACGTGGAGCAGATGTACGAGATGCCATACTTTCCAATGTTGCGTTGAATCAAAACATCTCACGCGCGTCAGACGCTCCTTGTACCAAGAAGTCAGTCTAACGCGCGCGTGATGAACCGTGAATAAAAGGTTTAACGTCTAGTTTAACCTACAGGATATTTAGTCCTCTTCGGTAGGGGTATCGACCACTACAGGGATAATCATGGGTTTACGACGCAGGCGACGTGCCACCCACGAGCCGATTGTGCGGCGAACAATCTGTTGCAGCTGGTGAGTAGTGTGAATCTTCTCGGGTGCCATGTGCAAGGCATCTTCCAAGGCTGCAGTGATCTTGGGCGTGATGTCGTCAAAGACAGAGTCGTCTTCTGCCACACCGCGAGCGTGAACATCGGGGCCGGTGACAACGCGCTTGGTGTCGCGGTCAATCACAGTAACGATGGAGATGAAGCCTTCTTCGCCCAGGATGCGACGGTCCTTGAGGTCGTCTTCAGTTACCTCGCCGACCGAACGGCCATCAACGTAGACGTACTCGTTGGGGATAGCGCCAACCACGCGTGCTTTGCCGTCGACCAAATCGACAACTGCGCCATCTTCGCAAACCAAGACACCTTCGGGGTCAATACCGGTCTCGATAGCCAGTTCAGCGTTGGCAATGAGGTGACGGATTTCGCCGTGCACCGGCATGACGTTCTTGGGCTTGAGAATGTTGTAGCAGTACAACAGTTCGCCGGCTGCTGCGTGACCAGAGACGTGAACCTTCGCGTTGCCCTTGTGCACAACGTTAGCGCCGAGCCTCATCAGACCGTTGATAACACGGAACACGCTGTTTTCGTTACCGGGAATCAGTGAGGATGCGAGCACCACGGTGTCATCCTGCTCAATCTGAATCTTGTGATCACCGTTTGCCATGCGTGAAAGAGCTGCCATGGGCTCACCCTGCGAGCCGGTGCACATCATCACGATTTCTTCAGGACGGTAGTTATCGATCTTCTTGAGATCAACCAGAATACCTTCAGGAACATTCAAGTAACCGAGCTTCTCTGCAATGGTCATGTTGCGAACCATTGAGCGACCCACCAGAACAACCTTGCGTCCGCGCTCATGAGCGGCATCCAGCACCTGCTGTACACGGTGAACGTGAGATGAGAAGGACGCGACGATAATGCGACGCGGTGCATCACGGAAAACCTGAGACAGCACGCCGCCGATGTTCTTTTCGGTCGGAGTGAAGCCGGGAACTTCAGCGTTCGTTGAATCCGGCAAGAACAGGTCGATGCCTTCTTCTCCCAAACGAGCAAAATGACGCAGGTCGGTCAGGCGTCCGTCCAGCGGTAGCTGGTCCATCTTGAAGTCGCCGGTGTGCAAAACCTTACCGGCCTTCGTGCGGATGAAGACAGCGAGCGCGTCAGGAATCGAGTGGTTGACCGCAACGAATTCGCATTCGTAAGGGCCAAATGCCTCAACCATGTTCTCTTCAACGGTGAGGGTGTAGGGCTTGATGCGGTGTTCAGCGAGTTTTGCCTCAACCAGCGCAAGGGTTAGCTGTGAGCCGACCAAAGGAATGTCGGGGCGACGCTTGAGCAGATACGGAACAGCACCAATGTGGTCTTCATGTCCGTGGGTCAAGATGACAGCAACGATATCGTCAAGGCGGTTCAGCAGGTAGTTGATATCGGGCAGAATAAGGTCAACGCCGGGCTGTGATTCCTCGGGGAACAGCACGCCGCAGTCCACAACAAGCAGCTTGCCGTTGATTTCGTAGACGGTCATGTTACGGCCGACTTCACCCAAACCGCCCAATGGGATAACGCGTAGAGTGTCTTTTTTCAGCTTCGGCGGGCGGGACAAATCAAATTCAAGATGGGTCATAGGACCCCTTTCTCTATAACCGTGAAAAACGGACCCAAAGACATTTGCAGTCTTTGAGCCCGTCGTCTCACGAGGGATATTACTTAATCAGTGTTGATGTAATCACCGACTGCTGAAGGTCAGCGCGCATAGCCGCTGCTTCGGCTTCGGTGGGCTCAACGTGCGGCAGGCGTACGGTGCTGTTCTCCAGCTCGCCCTGCCATTTCAAGATTTCTTTTGCTGCCACGCAGCCGGGCACGCGTCCCATAGCTGCGCGGATAACGGGCACGAGATCGCGGTGGATGCTCTGCGCGGTTTCAAGGTCTTTTTCAACGAATGAATCGATGAGTTTGCGGAAGAGTTCCGGTGCTACGTGGGTGGTCACACCTACTAGGCCAACTGCACCGATGCTCAGCCACGGAAGGGTCAGTCCGTCATCGCCGGAGTAGTACTGAAGGTCGGTAGATGCCATAACCTCGGATGCAGCGCCAAGGTCAGCTTTAGCGTCCTTGACTGCAACGATGTTGTCAAGCTCAGCTAGAACCTTGTAGGTATCGGGCTGAATCGGGATGCCTGCGCGTCCGGGAATGTCATAGAGCATGACGGGAGTATCGGTGGACTGCGCAACAGTGCTGAAGTGCCCTACCAAACCGGACTGAGTGGGCTTGTTGTAGTAGGGGGTCACAACGAGCAAGCCGTCTACACCCACGCGGTCAGCAGCTTTGGTCAGGTGTAAAGTGTGTGCGGTGTCGTTTGAGCCGACGCCAGCGACAATCTTTGCGCGATCACCCACTGCTTCTTTCACGATGCGGAAAACACGCTCGTTTTCTTCATCGGTCATGGTGGAGTACTCGCCGGTGGTGCCACAGACGATAAGACCATCGTGGCCACGATCAATGAGTCGGGTTGCGAGCTCTGCAGTAGCCTTCTCGTCAACGGAGCCGTCCTGCGAGAAGGGGGTCACCATAGCGGTCAGAAGTCGACCGAAAATGGGTTCTCCGAAGGTACCTTGGGTGTTTGCTGACTGCGACATATATCTAATTTACCTTGTCTTAGGGGTGGGGCTCACTGTTTTGCCCGTATTTGTGGTCAAAATCAGTAAGTGATGTGTTGAGTACAGGGTTTTACGATTCTTTTAAGTGAGCTGGGATTTTTCCGGCTTTGAGTGAGATGGCATCTCGCATGGCGCTTCTGGCGCGTTTGCGGTCTCCCGATGCGTCGTAGGCAAGTGAGAGGTTGAACCAGTTCTGCCAGCGTTCCGGGTGTTCTTCAACAGCGCGCTGGTAGGTAGCAAATTGTGCATCGGCATCGGCGCGGTTGATGCGTCCTGCTGCCGTGCGCTGGTAGTTATCGTGCGGCAGTTCTCCCGATGCTGCCATTTCATCAGCCATTGACTGGATGCGAGCACCAAAGATGATTTCTCGAACCATTGCCCAGGCGCCCACGATGGGCAAAACGACCAAGCTCAGTCCCAGCACAATTCCAACGAGAGAACCGCTCGTCAGAAGCAGCACACCGCGCTGGGCGGTGACGCCTAAATACAGCACCAGTAGCGCGATCACTATGCCTGCAAAGGTTTTGGTTTTACCGCTCCCCTCAACAAAAGCGAAAACGCCAACGCACGCCAGCACCACAAACACGGTGATTTTTCCGCCCGTGGGTAGGGGAAAAATCATCACAGTGATGGCTAGTAGTGCTAGCGCTACACCTGAAAAGGCTTTCAAAGAATTCATTAACTAAGGTCCAAGAAGCCGTGAAGACCGTGGGTGAGTCCGGGGTGTGCTGCTACTTCGCGAACACCAAGCAGTACGCCGGGCATAAAGGATGCGCGGTCAAAGGAGTCGTGGCGAATGACCAGCTGCTGACCGGCATCGCCCAGAAGAATCTCCTGGTGAGCGACCAGTCCGCGCAGGCGAACAGCGTGAACATGTACGCCGTCGACGACTGCACCGCGTGAGCCACCTTCGTCCTTAGTGGTAGAGTCGGGGGACGCGCCAACGCCGGCTTCTTCACGTGCTTCCGCAATTTTGTGAGCGGTATGAACAGCGGTGCCAGAGGGAGCATCAACCTTATTGGGGTGGTGCATCTCGATAACTTCTACAGACTCAAAGAACTTAGATGCCTTTGCCGCAAATTCGGTGGCAAGGATTGATCCGATGGCGAAGTTAGGGGCAATGAGAACACCGACCTGAGGATGCTGAGTAAGAAGATCGCGCAGGTTAGCAACTTTTTGATCGTCCCAGCCGGTGGTTCCAACTACTGCGTGGATGCCGTGTTCAACAGCGAAACGCACGTTTTTCTCAGTAACGTCCGGCACCGTGAGATCTACGATGACCTCAGCACCTGATTCCACTACTTCATCCAAAGAATCCGAAGAACCCAGCGCAGCTACAAGATCCATGTCTTCTGCAGTATTCACGGCCTTGACGGCTTCTGATCCCATGCGTCCAGCGGCGCCGAGCACCGCGACCTTCCACACCTTACTCATCAAGCGTCCTTTCGTGAGGTAGAACCTTATCTACTGCTATTCACTGACACACTCTACCGGCTAGAACTTGTGTGAGTCCTCTTTATGTCGCCACATGAAACGCATCTCAATAACTTTATTCATAAAAGCTCGCTCGGTTTTTCGCCGTATCCTTGAGACAGTGACTAGACTGGTACAGTCACCCCAAGATATCCCCTTTGAATCAAGTGATGCTCAGCCTCAGATATCTATTGAGGGCTGGCTGACTTTAGGTAGCTTGCCCCGGCTCCCCCGTACTAGAAACGCGTTGAGGAAGTATGCAACAAGAGCACGTTTTCTACTCCGGTGTTCGCCCCGAAGAGGGGCAACGTCGTTTTGTTCTGGCAGGTTTAGACGGTCTGCGAGCAATAGCTGTTTCTCTTGTACTGGTGTATCACTTTTGGCCGCAAGTCTTACCTGGCGGTTTAATTGGCGTTGATATTTTCTTCGTCATCTCGGGTTATTTGATTACCGCGCTTTTGCTCAGAGAAGGCGCCTACACCGGCAAAATGGATATTGTCGCGTTTTGGGTACGCCGAATTCGCAGGCTGATTCCTGCAGTCGCTGTTCTCACGCTAACCATTACCCCGATCGCATTTTTTATCGGTGGCGATATCTTGGTGGGTATTGGCCGCCAGCTCCTTGGTGCTTTTACCTATTCTTCAAACTGGTTATCTATTGCAGCCGGTAATGATTATTTTGCGCAGACGTCCCCGGAGCTTTTAACTAACTTTTGGTCGCTGGCAGTTGAAGAGCAGTTCTATTTCTTTTGGCCCGTTGTGCTGGTTTTTGCCTGTATCTTCTTACGCCAGTGGTGGCAACGTGCTCTCGTCCCGGCATCCTTAGGCGCATTATCTCTGCTTCTTGCCACCATTCTTGTGGCGGTGGGTGCTAATTTTGCCCGCATCTACTACGGTACAGACACTCACCTGTTTGGCCTGATGCTGGGTGTACTTTTAGCCCTTTTGATCCCGTGGAGCATGTACCCGCCCGTAGACGCTCGCCTCTACCCGCATGTTGGCTACGGTAACGGTCTACTTGGTTTTGCGCGGGCGCTCGCAGGATGGCTGAGCTTGCCCGCGATAGTACTTCTTGCCATGCACTTGAACGAACGCAATCAGGCTTTGCTCATGCCGTGGGGGTTGCTCGCTGGTTCTGTATTGGGGTTGGGAGTTGTGCAGGCTCTTCTTCCAGACACACGCAGCCCCCTCGCGATCGCGCTGCGTAAGGTGCTGTCTTTTGCTCCGCTGGTGTGGCTAGGACGCCGCTCCTACGGAATTTACCTGTGGCACTGGCCGCTTGCGGTCATTGCCCACTACTTGCTGGGACCGGACTACGGCACTGTAACCCGCGTAGTTCTCGTCTTGTTGACGCTTGTACTTGCTGGTCTTTCCTACATGTATGTAGAGACCCCTGTTCGACGTCTCGGTTTTAGGGGTGCGCTTTCTGAATGGGTGAACGCGATGTTCGGCCGTTCTAAGGCTCTTCCGCTGACCGCGGCTTTCCTGTTGCTTATCGGATGCGTGGGCACAGTTTTCGCGGTTCGTACGGCGCCCGAGATGACGCAGGCTCAACAGCTTGTTGCTGAAGGCGAGGCTAAAGCTCGTCAGCTTCAAGAACAGCAGGCTAAAGAGGCTGAAGAAGCAAAGAAAAAGGCTGCCGCTGAAGAATCTGCTCAGCCAAGTCCCACCGCGTCCCCCACGCCAACAGTCAAGCCCAATACAGTCACCGTCATTGGCGATTCCGTTGCGCTGGCATCAGCTGGCCAGCTTGAACAAAAACTCCCACAAGCGTCCATCGACGCTGAAGTTTCGCGCCAATTTTCAACAGCCGACGGTTTGCTACAAAACAAACTTGATCAGGGCGTCCTCGGTGACACCGTGGTCATCTCGCTTGCCACCAACTCAACACTCACGCCAGAGATGGTCGATGACGTCATGAGCAAAACCAAAGAACTGGGCGTCAAAAACGTGGTGATGGTGACCGGGCAAGCACCTGCGAACCTTGAATGGGTTGCCACCTCTAACCGGGTTATTCAGGACGCCGCAACCCGCTACCCCAACCTCACGGTTGCAGACTGGGCAGCCGCATCGGCCGGCAAGCCTCAGCTGTTAGCATCCGATGGTGTGCACCCCAACGAGCAGGGGGCAGCTCTCTACGCCGCAACCGTGGCGCAAGCTGTTAAGACTGCCCAGGCGAAATAACCACGCCCTCTCTTACCACCGTGCTAAATACTAAAAGCCCGTGAGACCTACCGCTTCGGTAAATCTCACGGGCTTTAGAACTCGCTTACTCTAGCGGACAATCGTTGTTATCTGAGCCTGCTCGTTCAGGAACTTCAACAGTTCGTGAACATCGCCAAGAGTCACCGATCGAACCCCGGTCAGAAGCTCATCCAACGAGTAGTACTTACCGGAATCCAGCTCAGCGCGACCCAATCGGGACATGCGAGAACCGGCATCCTCACTACCGAGAATAGTGGCACCGCCGAGCTGTCCCACTACTTTCTGTAGCTCTTTCGGGCGCAAACCATCACGCGCCAATGCTTCAAATTCACTGTTCATGAGCTCAAGAACCTGGTCGGTCTTTGCCGGCAAACATCCCGCATACATACCAAAGTAACCGGCGTCTGAATACGCACCGGAGAACGCGAAAGTTGAATAAGCAAGACCGCGTTTTTCACGGATCTCTTGGAACAGACGCGATGACATACCGCCGCCCAACGCTGACGTTAGAACACTCATAGCGTAACGTCGGCCGTCACCGGCGATAATGGACGGACGCCCCACCACAATATTGGTCTGCTCAAATCCCTTTTCGACATCGCGGTCTAGAGCAAACGGCTCAATAGCTGAAGCATGACGCTCACGACGAGCAACCGGCAACACACCCTCTTGCAGATTCCAACCGCTCTTTTCCAATGCCGAAAGCACATACTGAACAATCTCAGAATGGTTCAACGAACCCGCTGCAGAAATCACCAAACGATCAGGAGTGTAAAACTTCTTAAAGTGCTCCCACACAGCATCGCGCGGAACAGCTTGAATCTCTTCGGGAGTCCCACCAATCGGACGCCCGAGCGGGTTGTGCCCCATCAGCTGCTCAATGTGATTTTCAAAAGCAACATCGGTGGGATCGTCCTGATCCATCGCGATTTCCTCGAGAATGACGCCGCGCTCTTGCTCCAAATCCTGAGCATCAAGCTTTGCGTTACTCACCATATCGGCAATCACATCAATAGCCATCTGTGTGTTTTCATCCAGCACACGAGCGTAGTAACAGGTGTGCTCCTTAGCGGTCAGCGTGTTAGACTCGCCACCCACCTCATCAAACGACTGCGCAATATCCAATGCCGAACGGGTATCAGTACCCTTGAACAACAGATGCTCAAGAAAATGGGTGGAGCCCAGCATACCGGGCTGCTCATCGCGAGAGCCAACGCCCACCCAAAAACCAATAGAAACACTGCGCTGCGAGGGCATACGCTCCGTCATCACACGCACGCCACCGGGCAGAATAGAACGACGGACCTCGTTACCACCCTCGCCCGCATACACCAAACGCCCGTTTACAAAATCAAGTTCGTCCTGCACATCTGCTTGTGTGAGAGGAAGTTCAATGGGCATAAATCGCCTTTCAAATCTGTCAAAGCATCACCGCGCATCCTTACCTACCTGCGCCGCAACAAAAATGTGCCCCTTTAGATAAGTAGCCCCGACCCCTCACGGGCCGAGGCTACTCATATCAAAGGTTTAGATTGCTAAAAGCAAGGCAACCTTATGCTTCTTCGGTTGCTTCTTCAGCAACAACGGGTGCCAGTGAGAGCTTGCCACGATCATCAATCTTGGTGATCTCAACCTGAACCTTCTGGCCAACGCCAACAACGTCTTCAACGTCATCTACACGCTTGCCATCGTTGAGCTTACGCAGCTCTGAAATATGCAACAGGCCGTCCTTGCCCGGAGTCAACGACACAAACGCACCGAAAGTGGTGGTCTTAACAACAGTGCCCAAGTAACGCTCGCCGACCTCAGGTACCTGCGGGTTAGCGATAGCGTTAATCGCTGAACGGGCAGCCTCAGCTGAAGGACCATCGGTTGCGCCGATGTAAACGGTGCCGTCGTCCTCGATGCTGATGTCGGTGCCGGTTTCTTCCTGAATCTGGTTGATCATCTTACCCTTGGGGCCGATAACCTCACCGATCTTTGAAACAGGAACGTTCACTGAGATAACGCGCGGTGCGAAGTCGCTCATCTCATCCGGAGCGTCAATTGCAGCATTGATAACGTCAAGGATGTGCAAACGTGCTTCGCGTGCCTGGGTCAGTGCTGCGGCCAGAACGGATGCGGGGATACCGTCAAGCTTGGTGTCCAGCTGGATTGCGGTGACGAACTCTGAAGTACCTGCGACCTTGAAGTCCATATCGCCCAGTGCATCTTCTGCACCGAGGATATCGGTCAGAGCTGCGTAACGGGTTTCGCCGTCAACTTCGTCTGAGACCAAGCCCATTGCGATACCTGCAACGGGCGCGCGCAGGGGCACACCAGCGTTGAGCAGTGACAGGGTTGATGCACAAACTGAACCCATCGAGGTTGAGCCGTTTGAGCCCAGAGCTTCTGACACCTGGCGAATCGCGTAAGGGAATTCCTCACGTGAAGGCAGAACCGGAGTCAAAGCGCGCTCAGCGAGAGCACCGTGGCCGATTTCGCGACGCTTGGGTGAGCCCACGCGTCCGGTTTCACCGGTTGAGTAGGGCGGGAAGTTGTAGTGGTGGATGTAGCGCTTAGCCTTGACAGGGTGCAGTGAATCCAGCTGCTGTTCGAGCTTGAGCATGTTCAAGGTGGTAACACCCATAATCTGGGTTTCGCCACGCTCGAAGATTGCTGAACCGTGTACGCGAGGCAGAACCTCAACCTCAGCGGTGAGCTGACGGATGTCGGTCAGACCGCGACCGTCAATACGTAGCTGCTCGGTGAGGATGCGCTGACGAACGGTGTGCTTGGTCAAGCCATTGAATGCAGCGTTAACCTCAGACTCGCGTCCTTCGAACTCCTTGCCTTCACCGGCAAGAGCCTCGATGATTTCCTTCTGCAGGTTCTCGGATGCGATTTCGCGCTCCTGCTTACCTGCGATGGAGTAAACATCCACGATTTTCTCTGATGCGTATTCCTTAACGGCCGCATCAACGTCATCACCGTGTGAGCCGAAGAAGGGCAGATCCAGTTCAGCCTTGCCAGCGCGAGCCTTGAGGTCTGACTGTGCCTGGCACAGTGCCTTGATGAAGGGCTTTGATGCTTCAAGACCCTCAGCAACGATTTCTTCGGTAGGTGCTACTGCACCGTTTTCCTTGATGAGCTTCCATGAGTTATCGGTTGCTTCTGCTTCAACCATCATGATTGCAACGTCTTCAGTGCCGTCAGCACGGGTAATGACGCGGCCAGCGACAGCCATGTCAAATACAGCGTTTTCAAGCTGTGAGTGCTTGGGGAAGGCAACCCACTGACCATCAATCAAAGCAACGCGAACGCCACCAATGGGGCCTGCGAAAGGTGCGCCTGACAGAGTGGTGGAGCATGATGCCGCGTTGATTGCTACGGTGTTGTAGATTTCATCGGGCTCGATGGAGAGCACGGTAACAACAACCTGCACCTCGTTGCGAATGCCCTTCTTGAAGGCAGGACGCAGGGGGCGGTCAATCAGACGCGCGGTCAGGATCGCATCGGTTGAGGGGCGTCCTTCACGACGGAAGAATGAGCCGGGAATTTTACCGGCTGCGTACATACGCTCTTCAACGTCAACGGTGAGCGGGAAGAAGTCGAAGCCTTCGCGGGGCTGCTTACCAATAGCGGTAGCTGAAAGCATTGAGGTTTCATCGTCAATGTAAACCATTGCTGAGCCAGCTGCCTGCTTAGCCAAACGACCGGTTTCAAAGCGAACGGTACGCTTACCAAACTTGCCGTTGTCAATGATTGCTTCTGCAAACTGAATTTCGGGACCTTCCAAGGTTCCTCCATTTCTCGTATTTTAGTTTGCATTCCCGTGCATGTTTCGGTCTTCGATCGAGGCTCACGGACGCCCGCGCAATGCGGATTCCGGAAGCCACTACCGAGGACCGCGAAAGCCCTGCAAGGAGAATGCAAACTGTTGGGAAAATTAGCTGTACCCGAAAGATCCGGGTATGAAGCAAGGGCGGTACTTTGAGTCAAGAACGCCAGCACTTCTATCTATCAGTTTATAACCGATATAAAAGTGATGAAACGTCTTACGTCAAAGATGCCGCCCTTACCTTCAAAAATATTTATCGACGCAAGCCCAGGCGCTCGATGAGTGCACGGTAGCGTTCGATGTCAACGCGCTTGAGGTAGCCGAGCAGGTTACGACGGCGACCAACGAGGATCATCAGGCCACGACGTGAGTGGTGGTCGTGCTTGTGTTCCTTCATGTGCTCGGTCAAGTCGGTGATACGACGAGTCAGAACTGCAACCTGAACCTCGGGTGAACCGGTGTCGCCCTCGTGGGTTGCATATTCTGCGATGATTTCCTGCTTGATTTTGGGATCAAGTGCCATGTTTATAACTCCTGGAGTTAGTGCCGTGATGGCCCGCACCAACTTTTGTTAGACGGGTAAGACGCGGGTGTGCGCCTGTGCGACAACCACGGACAGCAGTCACACGAGGATTAACTTTACCTGATATTGCAGGCAGAGGAAATAGTGGAGGTAATCTGCACACCGTGAAACAGTGTGCAACCGATTACTGCGTAACCTTCTTCTGGATGAAGAACTTGTAGTACAACCCCAGCAACACAGATGAAATGACACCGGCAATCAGGGCAATCTGCGTTTCGGGGAAGAATGCAAACATGACAACCACAAAGATTAAGAAGGCCAGAGCCAGGTAAGACGCGATAGGCCACCCGGGTACGGGGAAATCAGTGGTCACCCCTTCGCGAGCTTTTTGCTTTTTGAACGCAATATGAGTTAGCAGAATCATGACCCACACCATGACCGTTGCATAGGTTGCCACGGCAGCAACCACCAAGAAGGCCTGCTCAAAGAAAACGTTGACGAGCACACCAACCACGAGCACTACGCCCATAGACACAACCGTCATGAAGGGAGTGCCATTCTTAGAAACCTTATTGAAGGATGCCGGTGCCATGCCGCGCTGAGCAAGACCAAACAGCATGCGTCCTGCCGCGTAAACGTCAGCGTTGATAGCCGAGATTGCAGCGGTCACAACCACCAGGTTCAAAATATGAGCGGCCGCACCAATACCCAGTCCCTCAAAAATCTGCACAAAGGGTGAGGTCTCCCCCGTTATTTCATTCCACGGGTACAAAGACATAATCACGGTGAGCGTCAGAACGTAGAACAACAAGATACGCACGGGCAAAGTATTGATTGCTTTAGGAATAGAAACCTTAGGATTATCAGCCTCGCCCGCCGCAATACCAACTGTCTCAACGCCGCCAAAGGCAAACATCACCACGGTAAAGCACGCCAGGAAACCACCCAGTCCGTTCGGGAAGAAACCACCGTGCGACCACAGATTAGACACCGCGGGCGAAACATCGGCATTCAACCGCGCACCAAAAATCAGCAGAATAATACCGCCCACAATCATGGCAATAATAGCGGTCACCTTAATGACGGTCAGCCAGAACTCAGTCTCACCAAAAGCCTTCACCTTGGCAAAGTTGATAGCGAGAATAATCAACAGGACGCTGGTAATCCAGATCCACGACGGAGTTCCAGGGAACCAGAACTTCATATAGACCGCGAAAGCAGTTACATCTGCGATAGCCACCAAAGCCATCTCGATTGCAAACGTCCAGCCGGTAATAAAGCCAGCGCCGCGTCCTAAATAAATCGTCGCGTATTCAGAAAATGAACCGGCAACAGGGTGTGCCAGCGCCATTTCGCCCATAGCTCGCATCACCATAAAGACCGCAGCACCACCGATGAGATAGGCCAAAAGTACTGACGGACCGGCAAGCTCAATAGCCGATGCCGAACCATAGAACAGCCCCGTACCAATGGCTGAACCCAACGCGATAAAAAGAATATGTCGGAGAGTGAGACCGCGATGCAGGGCGTTGGCATCCACGGTGGATGTACCGGGCGTCATCTGCAATGGTGTACTCATATCTCTCCTGATGGTTGGACTGCCTAGCAGTATCTGGTCACCGCATCGCAGCTTTTCGTGCGGGCGGTGCTTGAGTCACACTATACAACCTCATGAAACCTGCGTCACCTTGATAAAAACCACTTAAACTCAAACAGTGCACGGTATCTTCTTGCTCAGATGCCGTGCACTGTGAATACCTCAGGGTTGGGGTGTCTAGCGCTTCTTCGGACCGCCAAAGAGCAAGGACGCCGCTGCGCTAGTTCCAGTTACTGAAAGAACAGCGGGCCAAGCACCAATCTTTTTGTGAAGAACATGGGAATAACCAAACCCACCGAGGTAAACAGCAGTAAGAGCAGCCGCAGTTGCGGTACCACGGTTATTCTGCCACGCCTTGAATGCCGTTCCACCACCGGCAGCCAAACCAATAGCACCCAGCGGGCGGATGCCGGTAGCACGTGCAAGGTAGTAGCCGCCCAGCAAACCAGCTGAGGATGCGACGGTGGGAACCAAAACATTAGTCATAATCGATACCTTTCTTTTGTGGTGCCAGTACAAAATATCTGCGTAGTCTGGGCTGGTACGGCAATCGCGCAATCGCCTGCAGTCCCTCTCGCGGATCTCGCGCGGGGCGCTCGATCTGCGATTCACGCCAGTCCCGATGCCAGCAGGCAATAGTGCGCGATTACCGCCTATTTTCAGCGCATCCGGTGGTGCACAGCTTGTACCAGCGTTGTTCTCACTCTCAACTCTAAACCCGCTCTGTGAATAGTTGCCTAAAACACGCTGTCAGCGTGAAAGGTATGCCGCGCTAGCAAACACTGTGGTTCTGCGAAAGAATGGAGACATGGAAAACTTCTCTAAAGACAAGACCAATGTTGAGTCATTCGATCTCGACCACACCGCTGTTGCTGCACCCTACGTGCGTGTAGCAGATCGTAAGACCTTGCCCGGTGGCGATGTGCTGATTAAGTACGATGTGCGCTTTACCCAGCCCAACAAGGGTCACTTGGGCATGAAGGCTGTACACTCCATTGAGCACATGACTGCTCACCACATGCGTAACCATACCGATGCGCTCATTGACTTCTCCCCCATGGGTTGCCAGACGGGTTTCTACGCTCTGACTTTGGGTCTAGAGCTTGAAGACTTCTTGCCCGTGCTTGAGGCTTCTATGAACGATCTTCTGTCAGCGACCGAGGTTCCCGCTGCTAACGAGGTTCAGTGCGGGTGGGGCGCTAACCACTCTTTGGAAGAAGCTCAGGACGCTGTTCGCACCTTCCTAGTTGGTCGTAGCGAGTGGGAAAAGGTGATGGCGTAGTGTCGCATCAGACGCTGACCGGTTTTGAGAACGGCGTTATCGTTCAAGTAGCGATGGATGAAGAAGCTGGTCCGTTTCTCGATAAAACCGAGGTAGCGGCTCAGGATTTCATGGTGGGTGAAGCTCACTATTATCCGCGTACGCTGAAACTTGAGAACTCTGATGTGCCGCTTTTGCTGGTGCGCTCAAAAATCGGTTTGGTGAACGCGGCAACTGCTTTCACCGTGGCGTTGGAACTCGTGCCCAACCCGCGCGTCGTTATTTCTGCTGGTACTGCAGGTGGTCTGCGTCAGGACATTAATGTGGGTGACCTTGCTGTTGGTTTGGATTACACCTACACCGATGCGGATGCGACGGCTTTCGGTTATGTTCGCGGTCAGGTGCCCGGCATGCCGGAGAAGTACTCGACCTCAGCTGAGCTGTTAGAGGTAGCTCGCGAAGCTACCGCTGACTATCAGGGCGAGGGCAATGTTTTCGTTGACACCATGCTTGCCGGTGGTTCATTCGTCACCGCGCACAATGTGAAAGACACCCGTGAGATTTTCTCCCAGGCTATTTCGACCGACATGGAAACCACCGCTATTGCCCAGGTTGCCTCATCGCGTGAGGTTCCTTTTATTGCGATCCGCGGTATCTCAGATTTATGCGGACCTGCCGCTGACCAGGACTTCCATATGGCTGGCGAGATTGTCTCTGAACGCTCAGCTCAGCTTTCTACAGCTCTGATTGCGCGCTTAGTGCAGTCAGAAACTCACTGGTTGAGAGAAGAAAACAATGATTGAACATACCCTTCGTGACGGTCATAAAATCCCTGCCGTTGGTTTTGGTACCTACCCGTTGAAGAACGTTGAGGCAGAAGTCCATGTCTCTGAGGCCATCCTCAATGGCTGGCGTCTGATTGATACCGCGGTGAACTACGAGAACGAAATCGGTGTCGGACGCGGTATCAAGTTCAGCGGCGCAGATCGTAGCAACCTCTTTGTGCAAACGAAGGTTCCTGGCCGTCATCACGGTTACGAGACCACTAAAGCATCGTTGCAGGAATCTTTGGAACGCCTGGGTCTAGATTATGTGGATATGTACCTGATTCACTGGCCTAACCCCATGAACAATAAGTTTGTGGATACGTGGCGCGCCATGATTGAACTTCGCGATGCAGGATTAGTCAAGTCTATTGGTGTCTCCAATTTCTTGCCCGAACATATCGAGGCTTTAAAGGATGCAACCGGTGAGACTCCCGCGGTTAATCAGGTTGAGGTTCAGCCCGCTTACCAGCAGGAAAAACTGCGTGAGTATCACCAGCAAAACGCTATCGTTACTCAGGCGTGGTCACCTCTGGGTCGGGGCAAAGATGTACTCGATCATGATGTCATTAAGGATATTGCCCGCGAAACCGGTTGCACGCCAGCGCAGGTAGTTTTGCGATGGAATGTACAGTCCAATATCTTGCCGATTGTTAAGACTGCCAATGATAAGCGTCAGGTTGAGAACTTGCAGCTGTTTAATTGGGAGCTGACTGAAGAGCAGATGAATCGCATCAAGATGTTGCATACCGGCATTAGCTTCTCCGGTTTTGATCCGCGCACGCATCAGGAGATGTAGCGGGCGAGATTGGGGCGTTATCCGTCAGCTGGCGAACCTCCCACAAAGGTTTGCGCCAAGCTTCGTTGAGTAACACCGCAACAGCGGGGTGCTTTCTTTCATGGAAGCACCCCGCTTTTGTAGATACGTGTAGTGAGGTTTATTGGTTAGAGCTTGAAATCGTTGCGCAAACATAGCGAGACAAACGTAGCTGGCGGCTCAGCATTCCTTCTCGACCGATGCGCTTTCGCTTACGGGATAATTCATGCCAGTTTGCCACCCTCTGCGTTCGTTTACAGGTATGACCTGGGATAAGCATTGGCTGTTATGCAGTAAGCCCCAGCACTTCTTTTGCTTGTTCAACGTCCTGGTTCATCTGCTCGATAAGCGCTTCAACTCCGCGGTAAGCCACCATCGGTCGTAGACGCTGTACGAACTCGAGAATAACGCGTTGACCGTAGAGGTTGAAGTCTTCAACGCGTTCTTCGGGGCGTCCAATAACGAATGACTCCACCTGACGCTGCTCCACGCCCTCAAAGGTGGGGTTGGTGCCAATGGACGTTGCCACCGGCCACTTGTTACCGTGCGCGTCGGTAAGCCAGCCGGCGTAAACACCGTCAGCCGGCACAAAACCGTCTGAGTCAACGCTCATATTCGCAGTGGGAAACCCTAACTCGCGACCGCGGGCAGCACCGTGTACGATTTCTCCATGCATCAGATGGTTACGGCCAAGAATCTGGGCTGCCTCATCAACTTTTCCGTCGGTCAGAAGCTCACGAATCCAGGTAGAAGAGCAGCGACGCTGAGACTCGTGCGTCAGGTCTTCCACCGCTTCTACCTCAAACCCGTATTTTTTGCCGAGCTCAATCATGGTGTTGAGGTCACCGGAATTCCGGTAACCAAACCGCACGTCGTCGCCGATGACAACCCAGCGTGCGTGCAAGGCATCAACGAACACATTTTTGACAAACTCTTCAGGGGTTTGTGAGGCGAATTTTAAGTCGTAGTGCAACAGGACGTAGTTCTCAAGGCCCATGTCTTCAAAGAAGCGCTGACGATCTTCTTGCCCCATAATCTCAACGTGATCGACGTTAGGGTTGTGCACCACCGCCGGATGCGGGTCGAAAGAGACACCCACGGACGCCAGCTGGTTGTCGCGCGCAATCTGTACCACCCGTTCCATGACGCGGGTGTGCCCTACGTGCGCGCCGTCAAAGTTTCCTACCGTAACCACGCTGGGGCCAAAGTCGGTGGGAATCTGCTCAAGCTCGGTGAAGCGTTGCACTGTTCTCCTTGAAGTAGTGGGACGTATCTATCCTAACGCGCCTAACGCTTTTGCCCCTAAAGTTTGGCTTTCTACAACGTAAAACCCGCGTCCTGATCATTGCAGGACGCGGGTTGAGCAACAAATTACGCGGTGTGGGCGGTGGCTGGTTTGGTACGGTTTAGCCACCACAGTCCGACCATCGGCAGAATCAGCGGTATGTAGCCGTAGCCTGAGCCGAAGTGTGACCAGACCGAGGCAATCTCAAAGAGGTCGGGGCGCACGAACGAGAAAATTCCGATGAGCAGGACGCCCACCATTTCGGTAGACACAGCGGCTAAAGAGAGCTTCCACGCGTTGACGCCACGTTTTGCAAGGGCCACGGTTGCCACAATGTAAATGATGGCTGAGACAGCCGAGAGGCTGATAGACAGCGGTGCCTGATCGAACTTACGGAGCACCTGGTATAGCGCGCGGGCTGTAGCAGAGAGCGAAAAGACAGCGTAGATAACAACCAGCAGGCGACCAAAGCCTCGGTTTTTGGCGTGTTCAGCCATGAAAGTACCTTTCACAAGATGATGGTGTGGTGAAGCAAAGAGGTGAGCTGTTTTTAGTAGTAGTACCACAGCTGGTTCATGCGAAGAACCATGATGATCAGAACAGGTCCGGTGACGCCCAGCACTAGTGTTGACCATTTGGTGCGTTCCGAAAGTGACCATGTGAGCGTGCCCGCTGGAATAATCATGGCGGTCAGCAGGTACCCGTAGTACTCAAGCCAGTCGCCCTTAGGACCATCGGTCACAAGTTGCATGATGATTGAACCTACAAAGTAGACCATCAAGAAACCCTGCAAGACGATAATCGAGCCCTGCGACCAGTCGTCCGCTGCCACTCCGCGCAAAAATTGAATCACGCAAATAACAGTCGACACTGTTCCGAGCACTACACAAATCCAGAACCACAAATCGAGTCCTGCAATCATCATGAGTTTTCTCCAAAAGTTTTGCCAGATTCAAAAACAAGCACGGGCGCTGCCACCAGGTGTCCTCGCCACTTCTTATTTTCAATCAGCGCCACGAGGGTTCCGTCGGGAGCAAATGCCGCACTGATACCGGCGGGGCCGGCATGTTTGTTTTTTTCCCCAGTATTTCGGCTTTGCTCTTAGCCGCAGGTGTCTCAGACTCCCCACCATTATCGGTGGGAGTGATGCGACGCCCGTTTGAAATATCCGTAGCTTCTGCACCGCTCAACGCGCGGCTACCAAATAACTTACGAGCTGCGTCCTCTAATGACAGCATCGGTAGCGGCTGATCAGGAGCTCGATCCTTAATAAACTGCAACTGTTCCAAGGTAGCAGCGCTCGCTACCTCAACCTCTCCAATACGAGTGCGTCGCAGTGCTATCAGGTGAGCCGAAATACCCAGCGCTGCGCCAAGATCTAGCGCCAAGGCACGAATGTACGTACCTGAGGAACACGAAACGGTAGCTTCAACGTCAATCACCGATGCCTGTGCCGGCAAGTCAGTACCTTCAACCGGTTCACCCGTCATATCGACAATATGCTCAGGCCCCTCCACTACCTTGCGCGTCACGGACTCGATAGAAAACTCATCAACCGTAATGGGACGAGCCTCAAGCTTCACTTCCTGCCCCGAACGCACGCGCGCGTACGAACGCACACCATCAACCTTGACAGCCGATACCGACGACGGCACCTGCATAATCTCACCGGTCAGCTGGGCGCTGGCGTCCTTGATCCACTGCTCGGTGATGCTCTCAACGCGTGCCGAATCGGCAACGCTTATTACATCGCCCTCAGCATCGTCGGTGATAGTTCCCAAGCCCAAACGGATAGTGGTGGTATAGGTTTTTGACTCCCCTACCACCCACGTCAGCAACTTAGTCGCCTTATTGACGCCAAGAATGAGGACGCCGGTAGCCATCGGATCAAGCGTGCCTGCATGCCCTACACGTCGAGTGCCAGCAAGCCGGCGCATACGCGAGACCACATCGTGGCTCGTCATACCCGCAGGCTTATCAATAACAACCAGACCGGAAGGACCCTCAGGTGTTTTCTTCGCCAAAATTTAAGCCTGCTCCTCGGCGTCTTCTTCGTCAGCCTTCTTGTAAGGATCAGCATCGCCCGCGTACTGAGCACCCTCTGACGCTGCGGCCAGCTCCGCGTCGCGTTCGCGGGTTTTGCGTAGCAAGTCCTCAAGGTGAGCGGCGTTCACAGGAACCTCGTCAGCAACAAAAGTCAGAGTCGGGGTCAAACGAGCGGTGATATTCTTACCAACCTCTGAACGCAAAATGCCCTTAGCTGATTCCAGAGCAGCGCGAGTTGATGCCTGCTCTTCTTCGCTACCGTACACGGTGTAGTAAACCGTTGCGTGCTGCAAATCGTTCGTAACGCGCGCATCGGTCACGGTGATAAATCCCAGGCGGGGATCCTTGATACGGCGTTCCAGCGCCTGAGCGACAATTACCTTAATGCGGTCCGCAAGTCGTGCGGCGCGTGCTGCATCAGCCATGATGTTCTCCTTTTGATGAAAATTAGTCTGCTCACCAGTTTACCAACTAGTAAAAATCTCACGTGGTATGAGTACACAGCGTTGGAGGGATGCCGCCTAGTCGGCTGGCATTGGGGCTGGCGTTTAAGGGAAGCCGACGTAGCGGCGTCTCTCTACAATGTGCACTCTGGATATTAATTGAAAATAGGTGTGGGCTGGCACCTGCTGTGCCAGCCCACACCCTAACGAGTCAAAGTCTTAGGCTTAGACGCGAGGCTTCTCGCGCATCTCCCAAGTCTCGATGATGTCGCCTTCCTTGATGTCGTTGAAGGAGCCAAGACCGATACCACACTCGTAGCCCTCGCGAACCTCGGTTGCATCGTCCTTGAAGCGACGCAGTGATTCGATCTTGAGCTTATCTGCAACAACGGAGCCGTCACGTACCAAGCGAGCGTTAGCGTTACGCTTGATCAGACCGTCGCGAACGATTGAACCTGCGATGTTACCCCACTTGGAGGAGCGGAATACTTCGCGTACTTCTGCTGAACCAAGTTCAACTTCTTCGTACTCAGGCTTGAGCATGCCCTTAACAGCCTGCTCAATTTCTTCAATCGCGCGGTAGATGACGGAGTAGAACTTCATCTCTACGCCTTCGCGGTCTGCAAGTTCTGCAACGCGCTCTGCGGGGCGAACGTTGAAGCCGATGATCACAGCGTTATCGACGGTTGCAAGGTTCACGTCGTTCTGAGTAATAGCGCCCACACCGCGGTGGATGACGCGAAGCTGAACTTCGTCGCCACCGGCATCAATCTTCATGAGTGACTCTTCAAGGGCTTCAACAGCACCGGAGACGTCGCCCTTGATGATGAGGTTGAGGGTGTCCATCTTGCCCTCTGCAACGGCCTCGTCGAATGATTCGAGGGTAACGCGCTTGCGACGCTTAGCCAGCTGTGCGTTACGGTCCGCTGCCTCACGCTTTTCAGCGATCTGGCGTGCGGTGCGCTCTTCTTCGGTTGCGAGGAAGGTGTCACCTGCGCGGGGAACGGTTGACAAACCGAGTACCTGGACAGGACGTGAGGGGCCAGCTTCTTCGACGTTGTTGCCGTTCTCATCGAACATTGCGCGAACACGACCGTGAGCTACACCTGCAACAATGGCATCGCCAACGCGCAGGGTACCTGACTGAACGAGGACGGTTGCAACGGCGCCGCGTCCCTTATCAAGGTTAGCTTCGATGGCAACGCCGCGAGCTTCCTTATTGGGGTTAGCCTTGAGTTCAAGTGCGCCGTCAGCGGTCAGTACAACAGCTTCGAGAAGTTCATCGATGTTCAGGCTCTGACGAGCTGAAACGTCAACGAACAGGGTGTCGCCACCGTACTCTTCGGGCACCAGGCCGTATTCGGTGAGCTGGCCACGAATCTTATCGGGGCTAGCGCCTTCCTTATCGATCTTGTTGACTGCAACCACGATCGGCACATCTGCTGCCTGTGCGTGGTTGAGCGCTTCAACGGTCTGAGGCATAACGCCATCGTCCGCTGCAACAACCAAGATAGCGATGTCAGTGACCTTCGCACCGCGGGCACGCATAGCGGTAAACGCCTCGTGACCGGGGGTATCGATGAAGGTCAGGTAGCGTTCTTCGCCGCCAACTTCGGTGTGAATCTGGTACGCACCAATGTGCTGGGTAATGCCGCCAGCTTCGCCTTCAATGACGTTGGTGTTACGGATAGCATCCAGCAGGCGG
>OBYT01000039.1_pt1 | contig 32500 bp, 27 predicted proteins | sample 1476811 | NCBI WGS metagenome assembly OBYT01 (sample SAMEA2580215, study PRJEB22360) | human gut metagenome | biome: human gut; feature: human-associated habitat; material: faeces | place: Denmark | collected 2008/2010
GGGCAGAAAAGACACGAGCCGCCACAGGTGTCGGACCGGACACCGGCTGCGACTTACCCCGAGACTTTGCAGTACGCGAGCCACGAGACCCAAAAAACCCAGCAAGACGCTCACGGTTTTTAAAAGTATTCCGCTGTTTCTTCTTAGACATACTCACCCTCGCGCCTGAAAATAGATTCGCAACGAACCCCCATTGTACCGCGTCCACCCCACCAAACTAACGCACGAAAATGCCCCGCACCATATCGATGCGGGGCATTTACTGCTAGCTTCAGTCAGAAACTAATACGTTTATCGCGAAGAATTACTTCTTGAAGCGAGGGAACGCTGAAGCACCTGCGTACTGAGCTGCCTCACCGAGTTCTTCTTCGATACGCAGAAGCTGGTTGTACTTAGCAACGCGCTCTGAACGTGCGGGAGCACCGGTCTTAATCTGGCCTGCGTTGGTTGCAACTGCGAGGTCAGCAATGGTGACATCCTCGGTCTCGCCTGAACGGTGTGAAACCATGCAACGGTAATCGTTACGCTGAGCAAGCTCCATAGCATCGAAGGTCTCGGTCAAAGAACCGATCTGGTTTACCTTCACGAGCAGAGCGTTAGCTGAGTCGTTTTCGATGCCCTTAGCAAGACGCTCGGGGTTGGTAACGAAGAAGTCGTCGCCAACGATCTGAACCTTGTCACCGATCTCAGCGGTGAGCTTCTTGTAGCCGTCCCAGTCGTTCTCATCCAGGGGATCCTCGATGGAAACCAAGGGGTAGTTAGCTACGAGATCAGCGTAGTAAGCTGACATTTCTTCAGCTGACTTCTTCTGGCCCTCGAAGGTGTATGAACCGTTTTCGAAGAATTCTGATGACGCTACGTCAAGTGCCAGTGCGATTTCTTCGCCGGGCTTGTAGCCAGCCTTCTTGATAGCTTCGATGATGAGGTCAAGCGCTGCTGCGTTTGACTCAAGGTTGGGTGCGAAACCACCCTCATCGCCAAGACCGGTTGCCAGACCACGGTCGTGCAGAACGCTCTTGAGTGCGTGGTAAACCTCAACGCCTGCCTGCAGTGCGCGTGAGTAGGTATCGAAACCGATCGGCGCAATCATGAATTCCTGAATATCAACGTTTGAGTCAGCGTGTGAGCCACCGTTGAGGATGTTCATCATGGGAACGGGAAGTACGTGAGCGTTGGGGCCACCGAGGTACTTGTACAGGGGCAGGTCAGCTGACTCAGCTGCTGCCTTAGCAACTGCCATTGAAACGCCGAGAATAGCGTTTGCGCCGAGCTTGCCCTTGTTGTCGGTGCCGTCGAGCTTGATCATTGCTGAGTCAACTGCGCGCTGGTCAGTTGCATCGATGCCGATGATTTCTTCAGCGATTTCTTCGATAACAGCGGTAACTGCGCCCTGAACGCCCTTACCCAGGTAAACCTTCTTATCGCCATCGCGACGCTCTACAGCTTCCCATTCACCGGTTGATGCACCTGAGGGAACTGCAGCGCGACCGAATGCGCCGTCTTCAAGCAGAACCTCAACCTCAACGGTCGGGTTGCCACGTGAGTCAAGAATCTGACGTGCGTGTACAGCAGTGATTACAGCCATGAAAATGCTCCTTATTGTTTGTGAAGGAATTGAAGTGGCTTCAATCATTAACCGTAGCGAGTTCGTAGTGCTACGAAAACCCTTCAACGGCTAAATCTTGATTAACATTCTACCAAAAATCCCACACAAACACAGGGGGAATGATGAGAAACTCCTGTGTTTTGGTGGGAATCTGCTGGCGATTTTCGATATTTTTCCCACGCGTCCCCACATAAGATGAAGAAGCACGAACCTTAGGAGCATCTACGACGCTTATGAGGGACGTTCCCCGCCAGCAGTCCCTCTCGCGGACTCGCGCGGGGCGCTCGCCGCGATTCATGCCAGCCCCAAGCCAGCTGACGGGGAACGTCCCTCACAAGCTTCAAGAAGGCAGCGACTTTATTCTAAGTCTCGACGATCCTCGCTGAGTCGCATCATTTCTTTGGTGTAATTGCGCAGCGCTTTCTCAGGATCAATTCCCTGAGCACGAGCCTCCTGCACGAGAGCGAAAACGGTTGCCGCCCAGACTGATTCTGTGTCAGCTTCATCTGCATCAGGCAACTGAACGGATACGTCAGCTGCGGTCGCTTTTGAGAGTGCTTTATCGGTAAAGGCAAGTGCCGGCAGATGCGGCGGTACGCCATCAAAAATCCCGGTACGCTCGGGTTTCTCGCTCTTTTTAAGCTCATCCCACGCATCATAAATCTCTTGGGCGCTGAGCTGAGATGCTGTGTCTTGGGCGCTTCCGAAAACGTGAGGGTTGCGGCGGATGAGCTTTTGCGAGAGCCCCTCCACCACATCGTTAATATCAAAGCCGCCTTGGTCGCTCGGGATTTCGGCTGCCATCCGGGCATGGAAAATCACGTTGAGCAACACATCGCCCAGCTCTTCGCGAAGCAGCGGGAGGTTAACCCCGCCCGGCGATTCCACAGCTTCAACGACCTCGTAGGTTTCCTCTACTAGGTAGTGCATGATGCTCTCGTGAGTTTGTGCTACCGTCCATGAGCATCCACCCGGTGAACGCAAAGTATTCATCAGGCGCACCAGTTCGGTAAACGAAGCTCCGGGCTGCTCATCGTGATTTTTTGACACGGCTACTCCCCTACTTTGCTATCTTCCTGCGGGTTCTGGGCTGCTACGAACTCGTTGTAGTAGTCCTGCAAAATCTGCTTGAGCGAACGCTTTTGTTCAATCTGCATGAAGGACGCGTCGACCGCGTTCATGGTGAGCTCAAAGAATTCGGGCCAGTCGTAGCGGAAGGTTTCATGCAGTTTGATGAACTCGCTAGTGACTGACGTGTTGCTCATCAGGCGGTTGTCGGGGTTGATAGTGACCGCAAAACCGCTACGGTAGAGCAGGTCAACGGGATGCTGAGCGTAGGCGCGAGCGCGCTCCTGTTCACCACCGTTGACGCGTCCGATGCTGGTGGTGGATGCGGCGGCGTCGGTCTGCAGGTTTGAGCAGGGGCAGACTTCTAGCGGGATCTGGCGATCTTTAATCCATGCGCTCAAAAGACCGAGTTTCATGACTTCTTGGTCGGGGTCAGCACCCTGTTCAACAGCTTCGGGGCTTGCCTCGGCAATCTTGAGGATCGAAAAGTCGTCGGTAATTTGTACGCCGTGTCCCAGTCGTAGCGCGCGTCCTTCGTGGATGGCTGATGCAATGGATTCGAGGGAATCTGCTTCGCCCGCGTGCAGGGTGATGGGCATGTAATGCTTAGCCGCATAATCTAGAGCTTCTTGGTGCTGGGCAGGCAAGAATCCCTTTTCGGGGCCGGCAAGGTCAAAACCTACAACGCCAAGACCGCGGTTAGCGACCGCTAGCTTAGCGATTTCAAGGGAATTGTTGTTCTGACGCATAGCGCACAGAATCTGACGTGCCATTACGGGCTTGCCCATACGGTCGCGCGCCACGGCGGCGCCCTGAGCAAAGCCCTCTGCCACAGCTTCAACAGCGTCTTGCAAAGAAAGACCAGCCTGCAGATGCTGTTCCGGTGCCCAACGAACCTCACCGTACAGTACACCGTCAAACGCCAGCTCAAGTACGTGTTCAGCTGCTACGCGTACCAAATCTTCGCGGCGTTGCATAACAGCAACAGTGTGCTCGAAAGTCTCAAGGTAACGAACCAAAGAACGAGAATCTGCCGCTTCTTCAAACCATTTTTTGAGGTCCTCTGCGTTATCTGCGGGAAGCTCATGACCAATTTCTTGTGAGATATCAATAATGGTCTGGGGCGAAACGCCGCCGTCCAAGTGGTCGTGCAAACACACCTTGGGTAGCTGTTCAATCCACTTGTACGAGGGGGTAGCTGTCTGACTCATCATGTCCTTTGCGTTGTGTTTTCTATGGCCTTTAAAAGAAAAAGAGCCGGCACTTCCCTATCGTACGGGCAGTGCCGGCTCTTTTACAGTTGGTTTACAGTGTCCAGGATGCGAGTGCCTCGTTCATGTGCGCCGGGATGTTGGCGCCGGTGCGCGGGAACATGCGCAGCTCTTCAACGTACTGCTGTGCGGGCAGGTGGTCGGTGTACTGCACGAAGGCTTCTTCGTTGGCGTAGTCGAAGGACGCTTCTACCGGCACGCCGGGGGTAAAGCGGAACATCATTGCCAGGGGTGAGCCAAAGCCTTCACGGTAGGAGTCGCTCTTGAGCTGCAGAATATCTAGGATCTCTTCAGGTACGAGCTCGAAGGTTTTCTGCTGATCCCAGAAGCCATCGCGACGCACGTGGGTAAGAGCATCGTAGTACGAGCCCAAGGAACGCACGCGAATCAGAACAGTTGAGACGTCGCGGGCGGTGCCGTTTTCACCAAACAGGGCGTCCTGCGCCTGCTTGAGTCGCTGAGCAACCTCAGCCTCGGTAAGAACCATGTTGCCGGTTGCAAGCTGAGTCTTTGACGGCATCGATACGCTGGTGTTCTGCGCGCCGCTGAAGGATGAGGAAACATCGAGGTTGGTGCCTGAAGTAGGCGCCGACTGGTCGGCCTTTTGCGTTGCCGCGTAGGTAGCACCGGCAACAGCGGTTCCTGCCGTTGCGGCACCGGTTGCAGCAAACGCGTCCTGCTCCCATTCCTGATCATCAACAAGGCTAGGAACAGCAGCTTCACCCTGAACGTCTACGTCATCGCCGTGCGTCACATCAGCCAGCGGAATAGCTTCAGTTTCAGCGGGTGCGGATTCGGTCGCTACCTCATCAGCGGTGTCAAAGTCGGTGTTCGCAAACTCGGTGTTCTCAAACTCAGTGCTGGCAGCGGTATCTGAGAAATCGTCGGTTGCGAGTTCAGCCTCAGCAAGAGCGTCTTTTTCATCAGTCTCGGGAACAATGCCGTCAGTCTGAGCCAAGAAGTCATCATCGGTCAGCTCATCTTCGCGAGTGAACTCTTCATCGAAGGTGTCTTCTTCGTCATAGGGTTCTGCGGATTCCTGCTCGCCAGTGAGCTCAGCCAGTTCCTGATCGTCAGAGAAGTACTGAACGTGGGTTGAGTCTTCGGCATAGGGATCAACATTTGCCAGTGACTCATCGGACTCTACAACCGGTTCATCATCTGACAATGCAGTAAGGTCGCTGTCAGTGGGCTCCTGTGCCTCTAGCGCTTCGTCCTCAACATCAAATTCACGGTCGTTGAGCTCCGCATCGGTAAGAGCAGGCTCTTCATGAACGTAAGTCTCGATCTCAGCGTCGGTTGCCTCGGCATTCTCAACATCAAGTGCCTGACCGCCGGTCTGAGCGATCAACCCGGTGTCAGTTGCTGAGTAGTCGTTGTAGCTCTGCTGAGCAGCTTCTACAGCGTCCTGGTGGGTAAGTTCCTCAGCGGAGTCAGCTTCTTCAGTCGCGCCCTGGACAGTCTCCGCTGATGCATCAGAACCGAAACGAGCGAAGTCAGAAGTTGACTTGGGTTCGGGGTCACTGGCAAATGCAACCTCTTCGAAACTGGGCAGTTCCTGAGGGTTATCCTTATCTTCTTCGATGCGCTTCATGATGCGGTCAAAGCGGTTCTGGGCATCGATATCGCTTGAGTCCGAGCTGACTTCGTTCTCATCGCTCAGCAGACTACTGGCCGGTGCTACAGAATCAGCTTGCACAAAGGGATCGTAATCGTCTTCAACCGCTGAGGACTCTTCAAAACCTGCGGGGTTGGTATCTGCAACCTCGGTATCGGTCTGAACGGGAGTGTACTGTTCAGCAATGTAAGCCGACTCTGCCGATTCTGATTGTTCATCTGCCAAGTCCAGCCCGGGCTGCGCCAGTGAGCTTGAAATAGTTGAGACTTCACCCGATGCAGCATTGGTAAAGGACGCGGTAACGGCGCCTTCTTCGCCCAGCGTTGAGCCGGTGACAATCTGAGCGCTCTTCCATGCGCCTCGCTCTGACTTTTCCTCATCGGTGTAGAGTTTGGCCACAGCGTCGAACCAGTCACCGCCGGGGGTTACTACGCCGCGTTCAAGTTCTTCGTGATGATCGCTCAGCACATAGTTCATGTCGTTGCCGTGCTGATTCAAATCAAGGGTGAGGTTGTCAGCACCGTAGCTGCGCATACGTTCGATGACCTGGTGCAGGCCACTGCCCAGTTCGATGCTGAAGGACGGCTGAACTACCTCAACACTCTCGTTGTGGTTTTCAGTTTCCTGAGCAGGTACCGACTGCTGAGTAGGCTCAGCGTGCACCGGCGTGGTCTCTTCTTTAGCACGGTTTTTAAAACGGTCTAACAAACCCATGTTTTTCACTCTTTCTTGGGGGAAGGGGCGTCATGCAACAGTATCTCTATCAACGATACGCCACACAACGCCCCACACCAGATGTTTAATTATCGTGAAGACACAATTCGGTCAATAATAAGCGGATTGTTTTTCTGCTCTCCCCCAATGGTGAAGGCTTCTTGCACCAGTTCTTCTGCACGTTCAAAGCGTTCGGGAGTGTCAGTCATGAGTGTCATCAGAGGTTGACCTTCTGCGACGGTATCACCGGGTTTCGCGTGTAGTTTGATACCGGCGGCGGCCTGAACCGGATCTTCCTTGCGCGCGCGTCCTGCGCCCAAACGCCAGGATGCGACGCCCACCTTGTACGCGTTCAATTCGGTAAGAACACCAGAAGACGGTGCTTTGACGGTGAGGGTTTCTTTGGGTTGCGGCAGTCGAGCATCAGGGTCACCGCCCTGATCCGCGATCATGGTGCGCCACACGTCCATCGCCCGGCCATCTTTCAGTGCTTCGGCAGGATCAACATCAACGCCCGAAGACAACAACATCTCGCGAGCCAGCGCCACAGTAAGTTCCACAACGTCAGAAGGTCCACCGCCAGCAAGTACCTCTACAGCTTCTTCAACTTCGCAAGCATTACCCACGGTCAGACCCAGTGGAGTGTTCATGTCCGTTAACAAGGCTGTAGTTTTCACACCGGCATCTCTACCCAGCTCAACCATAATCTTCGCCAACTTGCGCGCGTGGTCCTCGTCCTTCATGAAAGCGCCAGAACCGACCTTCACATCGAGCACCAGTGAACCGGTTCCCTCAGCAATTTTCTTCGACATAATCGAGGACGCAATCAGCGGAATCGCCTCAACGGTGCTGGTCACATCGCGCAGGGCATAGAGTTTCTTATCGGCGGGAGCAAGCCCGTCACCTGCTGCGCAAATCACCGCACCGGTGGAACCAAGAATCTCCACCACACGTTCATTTGAGAGTTTAGCTTCCCAGCCAGGAATCGACTCCAGCTTATCCAAGGTACCGCCGGTGTGCCCCAACCCGCGTCCGGATAACTGCGGTACCGCAACGCCGTAGGCAGCAACCAGCGGAGCCAAAGGCAGCGTAATCTTATCGCCTACACCACCGGTAGAGTGCTTATCAGAAGTTGCAATCTTCTTGCCCTCACCCACAATTGACTCAAAGTTTAACCGCTCGCCCGAAGCAATCATTGCCTTCGTCCAACGGAAAATCTCACGGTGCTCCATGCCGTTCAAAAAGATTGCCATAGCCAGCGCGCTCATTTGCTCATCAGCCACTACGCCACGGGTATAAGCATCAATCACCCAGTCAATCTGCTCATCAGTTAGCTCACCGCGATCACGCTTGGTACGGATAACATCCACCGCATCAAAAAGTTCAGCAGCCATGAGAAAGCTCCTTGGCTTCTTATTTCAGATTCTTATCTTCAGTTTAAAGGACGCGATATTTACGCTAGCGCCAGCTTGGGTAGCTACAAACGCTCCGGCCCAAAAGCATCCGGTAGCATCTGCTCAATCGTCATAATTCCGCTCACCGACTTCAACAGCATTCCCGGTGCAGCGTGTTCGTACAGGAGCTGGCGGCAGCGCCCGCACGGCATCAGTGCATTGCCTTCTTTATCAACGCAGGCAAAAGCAACTAGCTTGCCGCCACCGGTACGAAAGAGGTCAGACACCAAGGAGCACTCAGCGCACAGGGTAATGCCCAGTGATGCGTTTTCAATGTTGCAACCGCTCACAATGCGCCCATCAGAAACCAGTGCCGCAGCGCCTACCGCATAGTTAGAATACGGTGAATACGAATGCCACATAGCTTCTGTAGCGTGGTCTGTCAGAGTCTGCCAGTCGATAGTGGCTTCTTCAGCAGAAGGCTGGTGCACCATGTGCTCTCCTTTAGTCAGTGGACTACTGAGTTTACTCTGTTCTTTAGGTTTGCGGTGCCTTCTTCAGACAATATAAAAGCTCCCCGCATCTTGCTCGGTGTTACCCGTTGATGATGCGAGGAGCGTGCAAAAGATTGCTAGGTTTACCCCTTGATGTAAGGCTTACCGGATGCGGCTGGGCCGCGTGATACGCCAACCAAACCTGCAACTGCAAAGATAGTTACCAGGTAGGGCAGCATCGCCAGCAACTCGGTGGGTACCGAAGTTCCCAGCAATGACAGTACGAAGTTGAGCTGCAGAGTAAAGCCGAACAGCAAGGACGCGAACAGCGCGCCGAACGGCTTCCAGCGTCCGAAAATCAACGCAGCAAGCGCGATGTAGCCCTGACCCGCAGTCATATTCGCGTTGAATGATGACACCGAAACGAGGGTAAAGAACGCGCCACCCATACCGGCAACGACGCCTGCGAGCAGAACGTTGATAAAGCGCAGACGGTTGACGTTGATGCCCAGAGTGTCAGCTGCCTTAGGATGCTCGCCCACTGCTCGGGTGCGCAAGCCCCACTTAGTCTTGTTCAGCGCAAACCAAATCAGGGCCACGGTGATGTACATGATGTACACCAAAACCGACTGGTTGAATAGCACCGGGCCAATCACGGGAATCTGTGACAGAACGGGGATTTCAAAAGTCGGAAGCTTAGGCGCTGAGTTAAGGTGCGCAGGGTCTGCCTGCAGGACGCGGGAGTACAAGAAGCCGGTCAGACCTGCAACTAGTACGTTCACCACAACACCAACAATGGTCTGATCGACCAGGTACTTGATAGCGAAGACGGCAAGAATCAGAGAAACCAGAACGCCACCGATCATCGCTGCCAGAAGACCTACCCATGGGCTACCGGTCATCGACGCCGCAAGCGCTGCGGTGAATGCACCCAGCAGAAGCTGAGCCTCAATAGCGATGTTCACGATGCCGGAACGTTCGCACAAAAGGCCACCGAGCGAGCCGAAAATCATCGGAATTGACAGGGTAAGTGCACCGGTCAGCAGAGTAACCAGTGAGAGCTCTGAGGAGCGTGCAGCGCCGATAATCCAGACCAGCATACCGGTGATGAAAAAGAACCAGAACAGTCCCTGAAGTCCGCGAGGGATCTCGCGTCCTTTATTCATGGTGATGAATGCGAAGGCAGCGATAGCGGCCATAGCGACAACTGATATCCAGCCGTACACACCGGCGTTGAGAGAAAGGTCAGGAATGCTGAAGTTCTTCAGCCCGTCGGATAGTCGGAAGACAACTGTCTTATCGGGTGCGTTCAGGCCGATGAGGAAGAAGGACAGAGCTGCCAGTACCGCATAGATGATGGGGTTCTTCCAGCGACGAACAACAGCGGTTTCTTCAGTTCGTGAGGTATCAAGTGCAACTGACATTACTGTGCTCCCTGAAGTGAGTTGTTCTTAGATGCCTTCTTCTTGCGCGGGTTGGCAGGATCAGGCAGACGGAAGATGGTGCGTACCAGCGGAGGAGCTGCGATGAACAGGACGATGAGTGCCTGGACAACAGCCACGATGTCGATGTTGGTACCGGTGGTAGCCTGCATCATGACGCCGCCTGCGCGGAATGCGCCGTAGAGCAAAGCCGCGAAGAAGGTACCCCAAGGCTTAGCGCGACCCAGCAGTGCAACGGTGATAGCGTCAAAGCCGAAGGACGCTGCAATACCGGTGGTCAGGGTCTTTTCGGTACCCGCTACCTGGGCAACACCAGCCAGACCGGCGAGTGCACCTGCAATTGCCATGACGATGATGTAACCGTTTGCCACGTTGATGCCTGCAGTGCGTGCCGCGTTGGGGTTAGCGCCAACAGCGCGCAGTCGGAAGCCAATGGTTGAACGTTCAATCAACCATGACGCGAAAATAACCGCGATGATAGCTAGAACAAAGCCCCAGTGCAGACGGAAGTTCAGGTCTGATCCCGGGAAAATACGAGGGAGCAAGGCGCTATCGGGCAGAATCGGCGAGATGGGGTTAGAGCTACCTTCGCGCTGGAAGGTAGGGGTCTTGAGCAGAAGCAGAATCAGATTAGCTGCAATGTAGTTGAGCATAATCGACAGAATTACTTCGTGAGCTCCGGTCTTAGCTTTGAGAAGACCGACCAAACCGCCCCAGATTGCGCCACCAATGATACCGCCGATAATCACCAGCAAAAGGTGAAGGGCAAGCGGCAGGTTGTAGGCAAAGCCAACGTAACCTGATACCAGTGCACCGAGAATAATCTGTCCTTGCGCGCCGATGTTAAAGAGACCGGCACGGAAGGGAAGCGCCACAGCCAAACCAGCAAGAATCAGCGGGGTCGCAACGGTAAGAGTTTCAGTGAGCGGACGAATCTGATCTGCGAAGGTCTTACCCTTCGGGTTGAAGATTGCGCCTTCGAACATTGCCTTGTACGCGCCAGCTGCAGCTTTCCACGCGGCAGAAAGAGTATCCGTAGGACGCGCGAAGAAGTACCCTGCTGCTTTTTGGGTTGCGGGGTCGGTGGCTGCAATCAGCAGACCGCCCAAGAACAAGGCCGCAATCAATGCACCGAGTGACAGTCCAAAGCCGCCCCCAGCCAGTCGAGTGGCGAGCGATGGTTTAGCGTGCTCCCCCATCTGGGGGTTAGCAGGTGCTGCGGTAGCTGCGGGTTTTACCGCTTTAGGCTTCTCAGCGCTCATGCTTTCTCTCCTTTGGATGCGTCGGTGTTATCTGCCCACGGTAGGTCTTGGGCTGCCGCTACAGAACCGCGGTGTGACGTTGATGCTTGGTCTGTTGCAGTCTGAGCAGAGGAGGACTCAATGATGCTCTGAGCGTGCTGTTCAGAGACAACGCCTTCAGCAGCGTCCTGCTTAGCGAGCAGGACTTCAGGGTCCTCATGCTGGTTTGCAACTGCTTCTTCGTAGCTCGCGCCAGCCATCATCTGACCGAGCACAGAACGCGGAGTGTCCTTGGGAGCAATACCCATAAGCTCGCCGTGGAAGAACACAGCGATGCGGTCAGCCAGCGCGTAAATCTCATCAAGTTCAGTGGAAACAATGAGAACCGGAACTCCCTTATCGCGCTCAGCCACAATACGCTTGTGAATGAACTCAATAGAACCAACGTCCACGCCACGAGTGGGCTGAGATGCCACGAACAACTTGAGGTCGCGGGAAAGTTCACGCGCTACCACAATCTTCTGCTGGTTACCGCCAGAGAGAGTAGACGCCGCGTCCTCTTGAGAGCCCATGCGAATATCAAATTCACTACCGGCGCGGTCGGCGTTAGCAGAAATTGCTGCGCGTTTGAGGCTACCACCTGAGGCAAAGCTCTTAGTGTCGAACAAATCAAGAATCAGGTTCTCAGCAATGGAGAATGAGCCTACCAAACCGTCTTTGCTGCGGTCTTCAGGCACAAAGCCCACCCCGCTGTGCAGAACCTGCTTGGTGCTTCTGCCCAGCAGTTCTTCACCGTTCAAACGCATAGAACCGGTCGCCTTGGGGTGCAGACCAATAATAGATTCTGCCAGCTCTGTCTGGCCGTTACCCTGCACACCCGCTACCGCTAGGATCTCGCCACCGTTGACGGTAAAGCTCACGTTTTTCAGAAGGTGCACACCGTTGGACGCCACCAAGCTCAGGTTCTCTACCTCAAAAGCATTGGAGTTCAAGCGCGGCTCGTCCTTATCGACGGTCAGCTGGACAGCCTTACCCACCATCAAGGACGCGAGCTCGTTGGTGGACGCGCTAGGATCAGCGCTACCGACCACGCGTCCGCGACGAATCACGGTGATGTCATCAGAGATCTGACGTACCTCACGCAACTTGTGCGAGATAAACAATAGCGATTTACCGTCTTTACGCAACTGATCCATGATGCCCAGTAGCTGATCGGTTTCAGCAGGAGTCAGTACCGCAGTGGGCTCATCCAAAATCAGAACCTCAGCATCGCGCACCAACGCCTTAATGATTTCAACACGCTGCTGCACGCCAACCGGCAAATCTTCAACCACGGCATCAGGGTCAACATGAAAACCGTAGCGGTCAGAAATCTCACGAATTTTCACGCGAGTCTCTTCAAGGTTTAAGACGCCACCGCTGGTTTTCTCAGAACCCAGTGCAATATTTTCAGCCACGGTAAAAACAGGAACCAGCATAAAGTGCTGATGCACCATACCAATACCTGCAGCCATAGCATCTGAAGGACCGTTGAACTTAACGGGCTGATCGTCAACGAAAATCTGACCTTCAGTCGGCTGGTAGAGACCGTAAATGACGTTCATGAGGGTTGATTTACCCGCGCCGTTCTCACCCAAAAGGCAGTGAACGGTACCGGGGCGAACCACCAGGTCAATACTGTCATTAGCGGTGAAATCACCAAAACGCTTGGTAACTTCTCGCAGTTCGAGTTTCATCGATGCGCTTTCTGTGAACGATGTTCGAGTGGAAAACTAGCCACGGTGTGTATGAGCACAGACGCGGCAAGAAGATAGATTGCCAGGACTTGCCGCCCTAAAAACTATCTCAACAAGTGTACACATCTTGTCTGTACACCTACATACGAAACAAACCCGCAACCGGTGAAAACTACCGGTTGCGGGGAGATATGTTTATCAGCTGTTATGCCTTGGGCGAGCCTTCGGTCTCAACCTTGATTTCGCCGCTGATGATCTTGGTCTTGATGTCGTCAAGAGCGGTCTTGGTTTCTTCTGAAACCTGATCGTCAAAGTTGTGGAAGGGAGCCAGGGTAACGCCACCGTTTTCGAGGGTACCGATGTAGGGCTCGTTGGTGAAGTTGCCTGCAGCGTCCTGCTTGAAGGTATCAAGCACAGCTTCCTTCATCAGCTTCTGCACTGAAGTAAGGATGATGTCCTGGTAGTCAGGGTTGGTTTCGAAACCGTCTGAGTCAACCCAAACCACTGATGCGGGCTTATCTGAATGTGAGGAGTTGTATTCCTTCACAGCTTCGAGAGTACCGCCACCCACAGGGCCAGCTACGGGCATGATGATGTCAGCCCCCTCTGAGAGGAAGTTCTGGGTGTTGGTCTTGCCCTTTGCCTGGTCTTCGAAGTCACCGGTGAAGGTACCGCTCTTTGACTTGGTGTCCCAGCCAAGAACCTTGACGTCCTTATTGTTCTGCTGGTTGTAGTACTCCACGCCCTGAGCAAAACCGTCCATGAAGATGGTAACGGTCGGGAAGTTCTGACCACCGTAGGTTGCTACCTTGCCGGTCTTGGTCTGAGCTGCGGCCAGGTAACCTGCCTGGAATGCTGCCTGAGCGGTGTCGTATACAATCGGGCGAACGTTATCTGCCTGGATGGAGTTGTCGTCAACAATTGCGAAGTGGCTATCGGGGTTAGCTGCTGCTGCTTCCTTAGTAGCATCTGCCAAACCGAAGCCAACGGTAACGGTCAGGTTGCAACCCTGCTGAACCATGGAGTTCAGGTTGGGGCCGTAATCGGTTTCTGAGGTTGATTCAGCTTCTCCAACCTGCATGCCGAGCTCTTCCTCAGCGGCCTTCAGACCATCGTGGGTGTTCTGGTTGAATGACTTATCGTCAAAGCCACCAAAGTCAGAAACCATGCAACCCTTGTAGTCGCTGTTTTCGCCGGACGAGCTTGAGTTCTCTTCAGGTGCAGCGCCGCAACCGGCGAGAAGAAGTGCTGAGATGCCGAGAACTGAGCCTGCGCTTGCCATGTGCTTGCGTGAGAATGCCATGGGGATCCCTTCAAAAGATCAGGATCTGAGGGTCAATAAGCTGTGTGTGCTTTATAAAAGGTAAGACCATCAGGATTGAGCAATACAGAACACATTCTAATAGCTTTTTCAGCACTGAGCGAAATTTTTAGAGGTTGTTCCTATCTTCGACACAAAGTTCCTCCGCGCACTTTTAAAGCACCTAGCCACAACCCTTAAGACCGCGTTTTGTTACTTTGAAGTAATAGTAAATAGCAGACAATACGATGCGTACTCTTATGGGGCTAAGCTACCGGGCAGGTATTACTGCGCACTAGAAAGATGCCAGCGAATTACACGCAAAGCAGTAGAGGTCATCACGCGCACGCCCACACCAATAGCGTCCTCCTGAGGATTATAATCACCCTGGTGCAAGTCAAAAGTCTCTCCACCTGGAGCACGAGTACCCAAGCGAATCATAGTGCCGGGAACCTCTTGCAGCATCCATGAGAAGTCTTCACCGCCCATTGATTGTTCAACGAGGACCACGCAGTCCTCCCCCAGCTCAGCTCGCGCCGCGTTTTCAATCAGAGCGGTTTCGTCTTCGGTGTTTACCACAGGCGGCACACCGCGTTCGTGTTCCAAATCGACGGTAACTCCATAAGGAGTAGCAACTTGTTCCACTACGTCGTCAAGAATCTGTCCCGCCTTGTACCAGGCGTCGGCATCCAAACAGCGCATGGTGCCAGCCAACATACCGGTAGAAGGAATAGCGTTAGAGGCCACACCAGCCTCAATTTGCCCCCAAACCACGAGGACGCCGGAGCGAACATCAGTCAATCGAGAAAGTACTGCCGGCACGTTAATAGCAATCTGGCTCATCGCGTAAATCAAATCTTCGGTCAGGTGCGGACGCGAAGTATGTCCACCGTGACCGCTGAGATTAATGCGGACGGTGTCAGACGCCGATGTAATCGCGCCGATGCGAGTACCAATCTTGCCAACATCCACCTTGGGCTCGCAGTGCAGGGCAAAAGCACGCGGCACGTCCTTGAGCCATCCCGCTTCGATGACGCGCAGGGCACCACCTGGCTGCTGCTCTTCAGCAGGCTGGAAAATCACCCGAATAGTGCATCCCAAAGGCTTGTCATCATTAATTTTCGCAAGACCAAGCGCAACACCGAGCATGACGGTGAGGTGGATGTCGTGACCGCACGCGTGCATCACATTAGCTGTTTGCGATGAGCATTCCAAACCTGTCTGCTCCTGCACAGGCAACGCATCAATATCAGCACGGAAAGCCGCTGCAACAGGACCTTCACCGATATCAACGCGCAGACCGGTCGTTCCGGGCAACGCAACAGGTTCTAGCCCGGCTTGACGCAGACGTTCCGCCAGCTTCTCGGTAGTCCGAAACTCCTGAAAAGACAGCTCAGGGTGCGCATGAACATCACGACGGAACTCAATAAGCTCCGGCAGAAACTCTTCCACCAGGTTTCCCACCGAGGGAACCTTGTCGGACAACTGTGACTCTGCGAATGATGAAACCATATTTCAAGGATAGTGCGAGTTCGCGTTAGCGTCATTTTCGTGTCTGGGAGTGACGATTCCACCCGCTTGTTACGAATTATGACGTTCATATCCCGAATGGAACACAGGTGCACTTTCAATAGCCCTGCACCTGATGTTTACTGCGGGAGCTGACAAGAATCATCCGGAACGCCGCTGAGGCGCGCAAAAGGCGGAGTCACTTCTTCAGTGACTCCGCCTTTATAGAGACTCGATTCCTTAGAGTGATCGAGCGATAATTGCCTGCTTTACCTCGGCAATAGCCTTAGTAATCTGGATGCCGCGGGGGCATGCCTCGGTGCAGTTGAAGGTGGTACGGCAACGCCACACGCCTTCTTTATCGTTGAGAATCTCAAGACGCATATCGCCAGCATCATCTCGTGAATCAAAGATAAAGCGGTGCGCGTTCACGATTGCTGCCGGACCAAAGTACTGACCGTCAGTCCAGAAAACGGGGCATGATGAGGTACACGCAGCGCACAAAATGCACTTGGTGGTGTCGTCAAAACGCTCGCGGTCTTCTACCGACTGGTAGCGCTCACGTTCAGGCTCATGTCCATCGTTCATCAAGAAGGGCATTACCTCGCGGTAAGCCTGGAAGAAGGGCTCCATGTCAACGATGAGGTCCTTCTCGCAGGGCAGACCCTTAATAGCCTCAACAGTGATCGGCTTGGTGAGATCCAAGTCTTTGAGCAAGGTCTTGCATGCCAAACGGTTGCGGCCGTTAATACGCATAGCGTCTGAACCACAAATACCGTGCGCGCATGAGCGGCGGAATGACAGCGAACCGTCAATCTCCCACTTCACCTTATGCAAGGCATCCAGCACGCGGTCAGTGCCGAACATGGTCAGCTTAAATTCATCCCAGTGAGCTTCTTCTGAAATCTCAGGGCTGTAACGACGAACCTGAAGAGTGATGTCGTAGGTAGGAATAGCTTCAGCGCCGCCTGCCTCAGACTTCAGTTCAACCTTTGATGCCGGTTCGTTGAGTTCTTCAGTAGCTTTTTGACTAGCCATTTTAGTACTTACGCTCCATCGGCTCGTAGCGGGTAAAGATAACAGGCTTGGTGTCGAAACGCAGGCCAGCGATTGATTCAGTTTCAGCCTCGGGGTCAAGGTAGACCATGGAGTGCTTCATGAACTTCTCATCATCGCGGTTGGGGAAGTCCTCGCGGAAGTGACCACCGCGTGACTCCTGACGGTGCAGTGCAGCAACTGACATCACCTTTGCCAGCTCGAGCAAGAAGCCAAGCTCAACAGCCTCAAGAAGGTCAAGGTTAAAGCGCTTGCCCTTGTCCTGAACTGAGATGTTCTTGTAACGCTCTTCGAGGTTAGCAATAACATTCAGCGCGTTCTTGATGGTGTCAGCAGTACGGAACACCTGCATATCCGCATCCATGACGTCCTGCAGTTCCTTGCGAATAACGCCGACCTTTTCGGTACCGGTGCCATCGCGAAGCATACCCAGCAACTCGAGAGTGCGGTTAGCCGCATCCTCAGGAATAGGCAAGAAATCTGCGGTCTGCGCGTACTCAGCAGCTGAAATACCTGCGCGCTTACCGAAAACGTTGATATCAAGCAGTGAGTTGGTACCCAAACGGTTTGAGCCGTGAACAGACACACAAGCTACCTCGCCAGCTGCATACAGACCGGGGATGGTTTCTTCTGAGTTTGCGTAAACTTCAGCTTCGATGTTGGTGGGGATACCGCCCATTGCGTAGTGCGCAGTCGGGAACACCGGAACGGGCTCGGTGTAGGGCTCAACACCCAGGTAAGTACGAGCGAACTCGGTAATATCCGGAAGCTTCGCATCGATGTGAGCGGGCTCCAAGTGGGTGAGGTCAAGAAGAACGTAGTCCTTATTAGGACCGCAACCGCGTCCTTCGCGAACCTCATTAGCCATCGAACGAGCAACGATATCGCGAGGGGCCAAGTCCTTAATGGTCGGAGCGTAACGCTCCATGAAGCGCTCACCCTCTGAGTTACGCAGAATACCGCCCTCACCGCGAGCAGCCTCAGACACCAGAATGCCCAGGCCTGCAAGACCGGTCGGGTGGAACTGCACGAACTCCATGTCTTCCAAGGGAATACCGTTACGCAAAGCAATCGCCATGCCGTCACCGGTCAGAGTATGTGCGTTAGAGGTGGTCTTGAAGATCTTGCCACAGCCACCGGATGCGAAGACGATTGACTTGGCCTGGAAAACGTGAACATCGCCGGTTGCCAAATCATAGGAGACAACGCCAGCAGGACGCTTCTTGCCGTCTTCATCCTCAACCATAATCAGGTCAAGCACGTAGTACTCGTTGAAGAACTCAACGTTGTGCTTTACACAGTTCTGGTAAAGGGTCTGCAAAATCATGTGACCGGTACGGTCAGCTGCGTAGCATGCACGACGAACGGGTGCCTTACCGTGATCGCGAGTGTGACCACCAAAACGACGCTGGTCGATGCGTCCCTCGGGGGTACGGTTGAAGGGAAGACCCATCTTCTCAAGGTCGAGAACCGCGTCGATAGCTTCTTTAGCCATAACCTCAGCGGCATCCTGGTCTACCAGGTAGTCACCACCTTTAACGGTGTCAAAGGTGTGCCACTCCCAGTTATCTTCTTCAACATTCGCAAGAGCTGCACACATACCGCCCTGCGCCGCACCGGTGTGTGAACGGGTGGGGTAAAGCTTGGTAAGAACAGCAGTGCGAGCACGCTGACCTGACTCAATTGCCGCACGCATACCAGCGCCGCCTGCGCCAATAATGACAACGTCGTACTTATGTACCTGCATTGGAAAAATGCTTCTTTCTCTAAAACTTAGATGTAGCTATTACGGAGCCGGGCAGAAGGACGGCAGCAACTCAGTTGCAGCACCGGTGGGGCAAGGATCAAAGGTGAAGATAACCAACGTGCCCACGAGAATGATGAACGCAGAAGCCAAGAACAAAATGACCTTCAAGAAGACACGAGTCTTGTCTTTCTGTGCGTAGTCATCGATGATGGTGCGAATGCCGTTGGTGCCGTGCAACATTGCAAGCCACAGCAACAGCATGTCCCAAACCTGCCAGAAGGGGTTAGCGAGCTTACCGCCCACGAAACCGAAGTCAATGCGATGCACGCCCTCACCCGTCATGAGGTTCACAAAGAGGTGACCGAAGATGAGGATAACGAGCGCAACGCCTGAAAGACGCATGAACAACCACGCAACCATCTCAAAGTTATTGCGCTTTGAGGACGAGCGGTTGTACTTAACACCCTGAACAATGTTGTCGTTGCTACGGGGAGCTGCAACTTTAGCTTTCAAGGGAGTAGCCATAGTTTAGTGACCTCCGAAAATGATAGGAAGGTGACGGAACAGGAAGCCTGCCATAGCGATTGCCCAGAGAATCAATACGCCCCACAACAGAGTCTTGTGGTTTTTGGTGCCACCGCTCCAGAAGTCAACGAGAATAATACGAATACCGTTGAAAGCGTGGTAAACGATAGCTGCAACGAGCGCCGCTTCGCCAAGACCCATGATGGGGTTCTTGTAAATGCTCATCACTGCGTTGTATGCCTCGGGAGATACGCGAACCATCGCGGTATCCAGCACGTGGACCAACAAAAAGAAGAAAATCGCAATACCAGAGATGCGATGGGCTACCCACGACCACATGCCTTCACGGCCGCGGTAGAGAGTGCCATTTTTGGGTGTATTCGACACTGAATAACCTCCTGCGCGCTAATAACTGCGAGTGATCATCAATATATTTTTAGATTCGCACGGCGCAGTTAATCATTGAGTGTTGTTCTTCTTCACAGGTTACCAGCATCACGCGATGTTAAATGACAATATGTCAGCGCCCTAGAGCCCTGAGATTACGGCATATTTTTATTTCCTTAATGCCTTTTTGACCGCTATATAAGGGTTCTAGTCAGTTGCACCTGTAAGTAATGTGAGAAGTATCTGCGCAAAATACTTCTTTATTCATGTCATTTATGACAAACAATAGGTATTCTTTAGACGATGAAAACTCCGATTGAACGCTTTTACCCGCTCATTCCCGCTGGCGGCGTAGGCTCCCGACTCTGGCCACTCTCACGCGCCACTGCCCCGAAGTTCCTACTCAACCTTACCGGCGGTGAAGAGTCACTCCTGCGTTCGACCTACGACCGTCTCACCTCGCTGTGTAACGGCCCAGTTATGGTGGTTACCGGAGTAGCCCACGCCAACCGCGTGACTCAGCAGCTGAGCGAGCTACGCGCATCCGACCTTGTCCTTGAGCCTTCACCTCGCGACTCAGCGGCTGCGATTGGTCTTGCCTGCGCTATTATTTTTGAACGCGACCAGGACGCTATTATCGGCTCTTTCGCGGCTGACCATGTGATTGAACCCGTTGCAGAGTTCCACAAGGTAGTCACCGAGGCCGTCAACACTGCAGCGACCGGCAAGATTGTCACTATTGGTATCACCCCAACCGAGCCCTCCACCGCGTTTGGCTACATCAAGGCAACAGAGTCGTTGCACCTTGAGGACGCCCCTAACGCTATGTCGGTTGATGAGTTTGTAGAAAAGCCCGACGCTGATACCGCCAGCCAGTACCTGGCTACCGGGGACTACACCTGGAACGCTGGAATGTTCGTGGCACCGGCATCTCTCATGCTGGAACACCTCAAAAATAATGAGCCGGAGCTGTACGCCGGCGTCACCGCGATTGCAAAAGCATGGGACACCCCCGAGCGTGACGAAATCATGAACAACCTGTGGGAAACTCTGCCTAAAACCGCCATTGACTATGCGGTTGCCGAACCCGCCGCAGCAGCAGGTGCGGTGGCTATGGTTCCCGGCTCATTCAGCTGGGATGATGTGGGAGACTTCGACGCGGTTGCCCGCCTCAACCTTGAAAAAACCGATGATGGCCTGTTTGTTCTCGGCGATGAGCATCAGGTACTAGATCAGAAATCCACCGGCATCGTGGTTAGCGGAACCGACCGCAAGATCGCAGTGATCGGCATGGACGATGTTGTGGTAGTTGATACTCCCGACGCTCTGCTTGTTACCACCCGAGCGCAAGCTCAGAAGGTAAAAAGCATCGTTGCTGAGCTCAAAGATCAGGGACTTCAAGAACTTTTGTAGGAACGTTTTCCTCCCCAGAAAAGGCAGGGCACTCATGTTCTGCCTTTTCTTATACCTTTTGTGTGCAAATGATTCTCATTTAAGTTAGTCTGGTGTTCATGAAAAGCACACGTTCCTCCCTCCTGACAGTGACCGGCATTGCAGGCATCCTCCTACTCTCAGCCTGCGGCGGTCAAAGCTCACCAACCGCAGACGCGTCATCAACCTCAGCCAGCGCATCTGCCTCTTCACCAGCATCAGATTCATCAGAAGAAACCGAGGTCTCAACCCCGACCACTCGCGTAGCACTCAGCTACGACGGCGGCATCATGATCGTTGACGGACGCACCATGGAAATGGTCGATACCGTCGAAAAAGACGGCTTCCTTCGCCTGAGCCAGGCCGGTGACAACCGTCACCTCGCCGTCGCAAACGGCAACAGCTACAGTCTGCTCGACATGGGCCACTGGGGCCAGGCACACGGCGACCACTCACACTACTACTCAGCAAAGCCCACCCTCAGCGACTGGAGCTGGGACTCAGAGGAAACCAGCCACGTCATCTCTGACAACGGCAAGACCGCTTTCTTCTCAGACGGCTCAGGCTCCTTTGAGGTTGTAGATCCCCTGACGCTGACCGGCGATGACAAGAAAACCGCCGCTAAAGACTCCATCGAAACCAAGACCGTCAGCCTTCCCGAACCTCACCACGGTTTCGCAATTCCGCTGCCTGATGATCAGTACATGGTTGCAGCGGGTAACGAAGACCAGCGCACCGGCGCCGCAATTGTTGACGAAAATGGCAAAACGGTCACCAAAAACAATCAGTGCCCCGGCGTCCACGGTGAGGCAATAGTTGCAAACAACACCTTCACCGTTGGCTGTGAAGATGGCGTACTGATCTACAAGAACGGTGAGTTTACCAAGGTACAGGCAGAAGAGTCATACGCGCGTTTGGGTAACCAGGCTGGTTCGCACGACTCCCCCATCGTTCTGGCTGACTACAAGACTGACAAGGACGCTGAACTCGAACGTCCCGAGCAATTCTCACTGGTCAACACCGAGACCGACAGCATCCAGAAAGTACAGCTGCCCGAAGGCGTCAGCTACACCTTCCGCTCCATTGCGCGCGGCCCTGAAGGCGAAGCCCTGTTGCTCACCACCGATGGCAAGCTCCGCGCTTACGACGAAGAAACCGGTGAAGAACTAGCAAGCGTTGACCTCATGAACTCGTGGACCGAGTCAGAGGTATGGCAGGAACCCCGCCCCGCAATCTGGGTACAGGATGACACAGCATACGTAACCGACCCCGCCACCAAGAAGCTCCACGCGGTATCACTTGCCAATATCGCTAACGGTTCAATGGAAGACTTCGCACAGCTCGAACTGCCCGAAACTCCCAACGAAATCAACGGCGTGAGCGCCCGCGACGGTGTAGCTCCCGAAGCTGAAGGCGATGAACACGACCACGAAGGTCACGACCACTAGGATCTAGCCACCTAGATTAGATGCACATGCAAAGGATGCGGGCGGGGAGGGAAAAACATCCGCCCGCAATCCTTATATCTACAGGGCAGACGCATGAGGTCTAAAGGTCGATAGAACCGATGCCCCGCCACATCTGACCATCAAATTCATAGACGCGAAGCGTATCAATCTCAAAATGTTTGAGGCGCTCAGGAATCTGCGCAAAATGCTCTAAAGACCGCAGGATAACGTTTTCAGGAACATGCTGGGCAAGGGTGATATGAGGATGATAGTCAAAAGGAGATGCGCTAGCGCCCGCCGCGTGCTCACTGATTGCATTTAACCGAATGAGCTCATCAGCGCCTTCATCAATCGTCAGATAGCTCACCGCGGTAATGGGCGAGAAGGACGCGGGTTCCCCTACCGTCACGGGAATGGATCCGGTGCCGCTGAGAGCGTTTCGCAGGCTTTCAAAAACATTGCCCATGTTATCGGGTTCCGGTGAGACCAGAACCGTGATGTGAACACTACCGGAATCATCGATCTCGGGCTGAGCATCGCGCCAAGCAAGCACATAGTGCGCGAGTTCGTCGGGCACTTTGGCCAGAATACTCACGTAACGTTGCTGTGCTAGCAGGGTAGGCGAAACAGGTACTGACTGTGTTTCGTCAGCATTCAGCTCCGAAGAAGACGTCATAATTACAGTTTAGCCGCCGGCAAGAAACCTACGCGTTCATACACGTTTTCTACGGTGACGCTTGCAATCTCGCGTGCCTTGGATGCGCCGATAGCTAGCAGGCGATCAAGCTCTGCAGGGTCAGCCATCAGCTCGTTGACGCGCTCACGCATCGGGCCGAAGGTCTCAGCGGCAATCTCTGCCAAATCGACCTTGAGGTGACCGTACATCTTGCCCTCGTAACGCGCCACAATCGAGTCGATGCTCTCACCGGTAATCGCCGAGTAGATACTCAGCAGGTTAGACACGCCCGCCTTATTTTCGCGGTCAAAGCTGATCTCGCTACCCGCGTCCGTCACTGCTGACTTAATTTTCTTCGCGGTCTTCTTAGGCTCATCCATCAACCAGATAATGCCCTTATCGGTCTCAGCTGACTTCGACATTTTGGACGCGGGATTCTGCAGATCGTAAATCTTAGCGGTTTCTTTCATGATGCGTCCTTCGGGCACCACAAAGGTATCGCCAAAGCGAGCGTTGAAGCGCTGCGCCAGGTTACGGGTAAGCTCAAGGTGCTGACGCTGATCTTCGCCTACAGGCACCTGGTCAGCTTGGTACAGCAAAATATCTGCCGCCATCAAAATCGGGTAGGTGAACAAGCCAACAGAGGCTGAATCTGCGCCCTGCTTAGCTGACTTGTCTTTGAACTGAGTCATGCGAGAAGCCTCACCAAAACCGGTAATGCAGTTCAGAACCCATGCCAGCTGGGCGTGCTCCGGAACATGTGACTGTGCAAAGAGCGGAGTCTTCTCGGGGTCAATGCCAGCCGCAATGTACTGTGCCGCAGTCATGCGCGTACGCTGAGTCATGATCGCCGGATCCTGAGGCACGGTAATCGCGTGCATATCGGGAATGAAGAAAAGGCAATCGGTGCCCTGCTCATTCTGCATGTTCACCCAGTTGCGCACCGCACCCACATAGTTACCCAGGTGCAACGAGTCAGCTGAAGGCTGCGCACCTGAAAAGACGCGCGTAGCGCCCTGCGAGGCATTGGGGATAACTGACTTGAGGTTCTTTTCTTCACTCATGTTCTTTACTTCTTTTCACTCACGATATTTGTGTGGTTCTACCGAATGCGGCGGTACGCTTTTAGGCTTTACCGGCGGCTTCTTTGACCATGCTCATGCCGTTTTGCGCGGTCACATCAATGGTGTCAAGCGCACGAGAAATCATGGCAGGTGACTCAGAGTCGTTCTTTTCGATTTCCTCTTTAATAACTTTGGACTGAACCAGCACAATCTGGAAGCTGTGCGCAAGCTTGTCATCAAGCATCGCGTCCTCTTCTTCTAGGAACTGGCGCATGCGAGCAGCATTCTGATCCTGTTGAACGTTCAAAGAGCGCGTCACGGTCATCGCAAGGTACACAGCAACACCCAGCCAGCCAGCGATTACAGCCGTCAAAATCCAGCCAAGCACCGATGCTTCGTTGGCAGAAGTAATAATCGCCCAGATGAGCAGTATGACGAGGATAGCCATACCAATGCCAGCACCAATCAGTGCTTTTTTGGTGCCGGGGCTGTTTTCGGGGGCAGTGCGCTGTGGAATAGACATGGCTTCTATTATGTCAAAGAACTATGGGACGCGCGAAGTTGTGGTTGAGGCAGTGGGCAACAAGGCCCCCTTTGGGCACGTTAAGGATTCCTTGTTGCCCTCAACTTCCCTTAAACGCCAGCCCCGAGCCAGTCGAAGGCAACATTAAGCATTCTCTTTAGCAGTATTAACTTCCAGCCAACTGGTGCCAATACGGCTTCGCCCTTCGGCATCAGCCTCCCCCAATAAACCGCGTCCTCAAACCTCGACCTAAACCGCCGAGATCCTGATTAATCAGGATCTCGGCGTAAGTAGGATACGAGTTAGATGTTGGCTCCCGTATCCATGACTAAGCAGAATTTCTCTCAGTAGAGCCGGCACAAAAAATCCCGCACAGATTATCTGTGCGGGATTTTCTTATGACGCTAGAGACTATGCGGCGTGACGTTCAGCGGTTTCAACCACGTTGACCAGCAGCATTGCGCGGGTCATCGGGCCAACGCCACCGGGGTTCGGTGAAACCCATGATGCTTTTTCAGCGGCTTCGGGGCTGATGTCGCCGGTGAGCTTCTTCTTGCCGGTTTCGGGGTCTTCAATGCGTGAGACTCCGACGTCCAGCAGAATTGCGCCGTCCTTGACCATGTCAGCTTTGACGATGTGCGGCTGCCCAACAGCCGCCACGATAACGTCGGCTTCGCGGAGCGCCCCTGCAACGTCCTTGGTGCCGGTGTGCACCAGGGTGGGGGTGGCATTCACGTTCTTGCGAGTGAGCAAGAGACCCAGCGGGCGACCCACGGTGACACCGCGGCCGAACACAGCAACGGTCTTGCCGTTCAGATCTAAGCCGTGGCGTTCGATGAGTTCGATAACGCCGTTGGGAGTACACGGAAGCGGTGAATCGATTTCGCCGCCAGCGTTGAGCACCAGGCGTCCTAAGTTGGTGGGATGCAGACCGTCTGCGTCCTTGTCGGGGTCAACCAGCTCAAGGATGCGGTTGGTGTCGATGTGCTTGGGCAAAGGAAGCTGCACGATGTAGCCGGTGCATGCCGGGTCATTGTTCAGCTTCTCGATTTCTGCTTCGAGTTCCTCTTGAGTGGTGTTCTCAGGCATATCAACGCGAATAGAGGCGATGCCTACTTCTGCGCAGTCCTTGTGCTTACCGCCCACGTAAGAATGCGAGGCGGGGTCGTCACCCACGAGAACAGTGCCCAGGCCGGGAGTGATGCCCTTTGCTTTGAGTGCTTCTACACGCTCTTTCAGCTCTGCTTTGATGGCAGCTGCTGTTGCCTTGCCGTCCAGAATTTCAGCCATAATTTATCACTTCTCGATTCCGTCGTAGAGGGGGAACTTTTCGCACAGTGCGGTCACGCGAGCGCGCTGCGCTTCTACGTCAACACCGGGCTTGAGGGTTTCAGCGATGATGTCTGCTACCTCTACGAATGCTGCGGCGTCGAATCCGCGGGTTGCGAGCGCGGGAGTACCGATGCGCAGACCTGAGGTGACCATGGGAGGACGCGGGTCGTTGGGGATTGCGTTGCGGTTAACGGTGATACCGGCTTCGTGTAGCAAATCTTCAGCTTCGCGTCCGTTGAGTTCAGCGTTTGCCAGTGAGACGAGGACCAGGTGGACGTCGGTACCACCGGAAATCAGTTCTACGCCGGCATCCAGCACGTCGGGCTGGCTGAGGCGCTCAGCGATGATCTGTGCACCTTCGAGGGTACGCTTCTGGCGGTCCTTGAATTCTTCTGAACCTGCAATCTTGAAGGCGATTGCCTTACCAGCGATAGCGTGCATGAGCGGGCCACCCTGCTGGCCGGGGAATACTGCTGAGTCAATCTTCTTCTTGAGCTCTTCGGTGCAGAGAATAAAACCTGAGCGGGGGCCGCCGATGGTCTTGTGCACGGTTGATGAAACAACGTGTGCGTGAGGAACGGGGTTGGGGTGCAGACCTGCAGCAACGAGACCTGCAAAGTGCGCCATATCAACCCAGAGGTATGCGCCAACTTCGTCTGCGACCTTACGGAATGCTGCGAAATCCAGCTGACGGGTGTACGCCGACCAGCCAGCAATGATGACCTTGGGCTTCTCAGCCAAAGCGAGCTCGCGAACCTCGTCCATGTCAACGCGTCCGGTCTTCTCGTCAACGCCGTAGGCAACAACTTCGTACAGCTTGCCTGATACGTTGAGCTTCATGCCGTGAGTCAGGTGACCGCCGTGAGCCAGTGACAGACCCATGATCTTGTCGCCGGGGGTCAGCAGTGCGTGCATCACAGCGTTGTTAGCCTGAGCGCCAGCGTGAGGCTGAACGTTGGCGTGCTCAGCACCGAACAGTGCCTTAGCGCGCTCGATTGCCAGGTTCTCAACGATATCTACGTACTCGCATCCACCGTAGTAACGACGTCCGGGGTAGCCTTCTGCGTACTTGTTCGTCAGTACTGAACCCTGAGCTTCAAGAACCGCGCGGGGCGCAAAGTTCTCTGACGCAATCATTTCAAGGGTGTTCTGCTGGCGTCCTTGCTCTAGCGCGATAGCTTCTGCTACTTCGGGATCTACTTCTGCCAAGGGAAGGTTGGTGACAGAGGAGGTGGTCATGCAACGTCCTTTTTCTTCTGTGGAGTGCGCACTCTCTAGCGGAGTGCGACGTGTTCGTTCAGACATCATCAAGTTTAGGTTAGTTACACCTGATTATGCAGGGTTTGAAAACGCGTGTGGGCTGTTTTAGAACATTTTCTAGGGACTAAACGTGGTTGGTGATACAACTTCTTTATGAGCACTCTTGAATTCGATAATTTCTCACCGGAAATCGCTGCCGATGCCTACGTGGCTGATAATGCGCGTTTGATAGGACGCGTGAAGGTCGATGAAGGTAGCGGCGTTTTCTTTGGTGCTGTTGTACGCGGCGATACGGAGCACATAACGGTGGGGCGCTCCTCAAATATCCAGGATACCGCTGTGATTCATGCTGACCCCGGCGAGCCCGCGGTCATTGGTGATCATGTGTCTATTGGGCACGGCACGGTAGTTCACGGGTGCACCGTTGAAGACGGCTCGCTAATCGGTATGAACGCAGCGGTTTTCAATCGCGCTGTGATTGGTGCTGGTTCTTTAGTGGCAGCTGGCGCCGTAGTGCTAGAAGGCAGCATTATCCCCCGCCGGGATCGCTGGTAGCAGGCGTCCCCGCAAAAGTGCGCAGGCCACTCACCGCTGAAGATCAGGAGGGCATCCGTCACAACGCGGAACGCTACGCCAACATCGTCCACAAATACCTGCAACTAGGCTGAGTTGCGATAAATACTTAATACAAGAACCTCAATATTCATCACACTTACCACTTGTCAGTAATCGATGCTTGATAATATTTCACACAGCAACTACTTTTAGTCAGGCTGCAGGCGTCCCCCAATCAGCGCCCCATGCATCATCTCTTGCGTGAACCGGCAAGAAGAAAGCACAAACGAACACATGACAAACACTATGTCGCGACGCGAAGCACTTGATCAGCGACGTAAAAAAGACTTTAGAAAATGGATGGCTACCGGCGGTGCTACAGCAGTATTTCTCGGCGGTGGAGTCCTAGCCGTTCATTCTTTCCAGGGCGATCAAAACCCCGAATCAGAAGATGTCTCTACCGAGATTCCCGCAGAATGTTCAACCAGTCAGCACATCAATGTAGTTGCAACGGGAAAAATTGCCGACATCGTCAAAAAAATTCCTGTAAACGCTGAGGACTGTATTTCTCTCAACGTCAGTGAAAGCGCATCCGATAAAACTGCCTCTGACATTATCAGCGGAATCAACGTACCTCATATCTGGATTCCGGACTCTTCGACCAGGGCTAACCTCTACCTGGACAACAAGGCAAAAGTCACGACTGTTTCTGACTCTTTGGCCAACACGCCGGGCGTTATTGTCTCACGCGATTCGAAAGACTTTCAAACATGGTCGGATGTGCTCAAAGACAGCGAGACCATTGGCATGAGCGACCCCAAAACTGAAAGCGCCGCGTTTTCTTCTCTCGTGTCGGTTGCCGCAGAAGTCAACGAAGATAAGGTGTCGCGCGATCAGCTCACGACCGGCTCAGCTATTCGCGCGCAAACTATCGGAGTCACCGGTCCGGTTCTATCCCCCACAGACCTTCTCGATAAGGTTGTAGACGGTGAACACGAAAGCGCTATTGTCACCGAAGCTGACTTCGTGAAATACAAAGATGAGCATCAGGATGCCTCACTGAATGTTGCTGTGCCCAACAGCGGAACCACGGAACTCGATTACCCGCTTTTAGTACCTGAAGAAAACGCATCCAACGACACCGTCTCTGTAGCGGCTCAAAAGATTTCGGATTATTTGGGCTCCGATGCGGGCCGAAGCGCGTTGGAGTCTGAGGGGCTTCGCACCTCGTCAGGGGAAAAGCTCAGCGATGTCTCTCCCCTTGATCAGCCTCTGGAATTGTCGCAGGGCGATTCAAAGATGCTCTCAGATTTGTGGAAGTCGTACGTTACGCAGGCTGCTCCCCTGAATGGTCTGGTGGCCATTGATTCTTCAAGTTCGATGAGCCAACAGGTTGAGGGCACAGATCAAAGCCGTATGCAGATTACCGCTGATGCTGCTTTGGCGGGTTCTCAGCTTTTCCCGTCGCGTGATTCTTTGGGTATTTGGGCTTTTGCGCGCGATATCGGTAAGGATGCGACCGGTCAGACCGTTGATTATAAGGAGCTTGTTCCTATTCGCGGTGTTGACGAGGATGTTGATGGTCGTTCACAGCGCGATCTTGCGCAGGAGGCTATTACCGAACTTGCGGTCTACCCGAATTCTCAGTCTGGTTTGTATGACACGATGCTTGCTGGTTTTCACACTGTGAAGCAGAATTACAAGCCCGGCGCTACGAATGTGGTCATTATTATGACTGACGGTGTGAATGATGATGAGAATTCCATCGATAAGCAGGAGCTGATTTCAACTATTCAGCAGGAGCAGGATCCTAACAATCCGGTGATGTTTTTGCTGATTGGTGTGTCTGATGATGCGGAGATGAGTACTTTGCATGAGATCGCACCGCAAATTGGTGGTGAGGTGTTTGAGGCTGAAACGTCTGCTGATATTCAGCGAGTTTTCCAGGACGCTTTTGGTGAAGGACCTCATAAGCAATCGGCTCAGTAGATAGAGGGTTTTTAAGTGACACCTGCGTTTGTGCAGGACTTTAGGCCCTTATGAGTAAACCTCGTGATTAGGTTTTAGCGCAGAAAAGTGCCGAGGCCTTCCGGAGTTGTGTCCGGGGCCTCGGCACTTTTTTATGTATTCGCTACCTTGTGTGAGAAGCGACTTAGTGGAAGAAGTGACGGGCTAGGCAAAGATTTCCCGAGCGCGCGAGGAACCAAGAAACCTTTGTCTAGAATCGCGCGCCAGCGCGAACGGTGGTCGCCACTTCTACCGCTTGAAGCGAAGCGAGTTAGTGGAAGAAGTGGCGAGCACCGGTCAGGTACATTGTCACTCCCGCGGCCTTTGCTGCTTCGATGACTTCTTCGTCGCGGATGGAGCCGCCAGGCTGTACAACTGCTCGTACGCCTGCGTCCAGGAGGACTTGGAGGCCGTCTGCGAAGGGGAAGAAGGCGTCGGATGCTGCTACGGAGCCGCGTGCGCGTTCGTTGCTCTCGCCGCCGAGGGTGTTGGCGCGTTCTACGGAGAGTTTGCAGGAGTCTACGCGGTTGACTTGGCCCATACCGATGCCTACTGCGGCGCCGTCTTCTGCCAGGAGGATGGCGTTGGACTTTGCTGAGCGTAGTGCACGCCATGCGAAGGAGAGGTCGGCGAGGGTTTTTTCGTCTGCGGCGTCGCCTGCTACGAGCTGCCAGTTTTCGGGGTTGTCGCCTTCTGCGTGGAGGCGGTCTGCGTCTTGGAAGAGCGCGCCGCCTGATACCTGGCGGTATTCGATGGCTTCGCGTGCGAAACCTTCGGGGAGGCGCAGGATGCGCAGGTTCTTTTTGGTCTGTAGGATTTCGAGTGCCTCGTCGGTGAAGGACGGTGCGATGATGACTTCGGTGAAGATGCCCTTGACGGTTTCAGCCATTTTTGCGGTGACTTCGCGGTTGGCTGCGATGACGCCGCCGTATGCTGAGAGAGGGTCGCAGGCGTGTGCTTTAGCGTGTGCGTCTGCGATTGCGTCGTCGGCGTCTGCTGAACCTACTGCGATACCGCAGGGGTTGTTGTGCTTGATGATGGCAACGGCGGGCTCGTCGAAGTCGTAGGCTGTGCGCATTGCCGCGTCGCCGTCAACGTAGTTGTTGTAGCTCATTGCCTTGCCGCCGAGCAACTCTGCCTGTGCGATGCCGGGGGCAGCTGCGGGGTCGACGTAGAGCGCGCCCTGCTGGTGCGGGTTCTCGCCGTAGCGTAGTGATTCTGAACGCTCGAATGAGAGGCCTGCGAACGGGGGCCAGTAGTTAGCGTCCTCGTCCTTTTCGAACTGGGCTGCGGTCCAGGTAGCCACGGCGGTGTCGTACGCTGCGGTGTGGGCGAATGCTACAGATGCCAGACGGCGACGTTGCGCCAAGTTGAAGCCGCCAGCCTTGGCAGCGTCCACGACCTCGCCGTACTTGGCGGGGTCAACGACGATAGCTACTGCGTCGTGGTTCTTAGCCGCCGCACGAACCATGGAGGGGCCACCAATATCGATCTTTTCGATGATGGCGTCCTGGTCAGCACCGGATGCGACGGTATCGACGAAGGGGTAGAGGTTCACGATGACGAGGTCGAATGCTTCGATGTCCATCTCGCGCAGGGTATCAATGTGCTCCTGCTTGCGGCGGTCAGCCAAAATACCTGCGTGAACGCGAGGGTGAAGGGTCTTCACGCGTCCTTCAAGGCACTCGGGGAAACCGGTGATATCTGAGACTTCGGTAACGGGCACACCGGCTGATGCGATGGTCTGCGCGGTTGAACCGGTAGATACGATAGCAACGCCTGCTTCGTGCAGTCCCTGCGCCAGCTCTTCAAGGCCGGTTTTATCGTATACAGAAATCAGTGCGCGCTTGAGCGGTACGCGATCGAGCTCAATGAGACTCACTTATACTCCAATGCTTATGCCCCTCGTTGTGTTGTCTTAGATACGGGGCAGGTGGATGGGTTGTCGTGAGCCGGTTTTAGCCCCGGCCCGTGGCCGACCTGTCGGTCAAACTTATGGGGCTATTGCTGGGACTAGACGGTGGGTACGGGCAGGTTAGCGATGGTCTGCACCAGAAGCTGTCGCTCTTCTACCTTGATGCGTTCGTGCAGGGTTTCTTCGGTGTCATCGTCGAGAACGGGAACCGCTGCCTGCGCGAGAATGGGGCCGGTATCAACCCCCGAGTCAACAAAGTGAACGGTGAGGCCGGTAATTTTCACGCCGTGGGCAAGGGCGTCGCGCACACCGTGAGCTCCGGGGAACGACGGCAATAGCGCCGGATGCGTGTTGATAATGCGGTTGGCAAAACGGTCAACAAGCTGGGCATCGACAATGCGCATAAAGCCTGCAAATATAACGTAGTCAGGTGAGTAAGAGGCAATCTTTTCTTCCAAAGCGCGATTCCACTCGGGACGGCTCTCAAAATCTGCCGGGGGTACGATGAAGGTCCCGATGCCCGCTTTTTCAGCGCGCTCAATACCGGTGCAGGGCTTGTCAGCTCCCACGGCAAGAATCTCAGTGTTGAGAGTTCCTTCTGCTACCGCGTCCATAATGGACTGCAAATTAGTACCCGACCCAGAAACCATGACCACAATACGCATGAACTTAAGAATACATGAGGACGCGGTAAGGTAGGTATATGTCTTTACCACCCCCACCTCACACCCCGGCAGTGGATGCTGAAGCGCAGTCCGAGAAGGTCAAAATCTGGCGACGTGCCACATGGCTCAGTATTCTGATTGGCTTCGTCGTACTTACCAATACCACTGCCTTTGCGTGGGTGGGTTCTATCTTCTTCACGCTGGGCATTGTGTGTGTGTCCATCACCATGGCTAAAATCTCAGCTCTTAAACCGCCTGCGACGGTTTATGTGCTGTACTCCATGGTGATTGTCTTTTGTGTGATGATGCTTCTGTCATCGCTCGTGACAGCTATTTTCTCGGGTGTTAGCACCCAGTACCAGGACTGCATTGAGCAGGCAACCACGATCTCGCGTACTCAGCAGTGCAGCGGAAAAATGGAAGATAATTTGCTCAATACTCTGACAGGTAAATAATAAAAGCCGACCAATATCTGGTGGCTCAACGTGGTACTGAGCCTGCGATAGATTGTCGCCA